>Ga0075433_10000039_pt1 | contig 52895 bp, 47 predicted proteins | sample RhiMethybrSRZTD2_FD_75299 | JGI IMG/M metagenome (GOLD analysis project Ga0075433, IMG submission 75299) | Populus rhizosphere microbial communities from Tennessee, USA - Rhizosphere MetaG P. TD hybrid SRZTD2 | ecosystem: Host-associated > Plants > Roots > Rhizosphere > Soil | place: USA... | reverse complement strand
GGTGGCCGGCGCCGAAAGCAGGCCGATCGAGCGCGCGAAGCCGTTCATCACCGTGACGGCCCGCTCCCCGATCGCCGGATTGTAGAACGGCAGGTCGCGCTCCACGACGGCACCGATGATCTCTGCAGCCGCCGCCGGAAACCGGCGACGCCCTACCTCGGTGGCGCGCGCCGGCGCCTTCCTGAGCAGCTCTTGCGCGCGCACGATCGCGCGCACCGCCGCCGCGACGCGCTCGGGCTCGCGCGCGATCAGCGCCTCGGTCGTCGCGAGCGCCGCGAACGTGTAGTGCCCCGCCTCGGGCGGCCCGTCGCCGCGCCGGACGTCGACCACGATCTTGCCCACGCCGCGGCGCACCGCAGTCTCGCTCCCGAGCGCGTTGGCCCAGAAGCCGTCGACCGCGCCGCGCTCGAGCGCCTCGGCCGCGGTGACGCCAAACGACGCGCCCGGATCGGTGCCGCCAGGGACCGGCGCGATCTTGACACCATCCCGCACGGGATCGACGCCGGCCGCGCGCAAGAGCTGAAGGAACGCGCGGTCTGGGCCCGGTGCGGCGCCGATCCGCAGCCCCTTGACGGCCGTGACGTCGCCGCGGCGCGCGGCCAGGTCGGCGCGCAGGACCAGAAGCCAGGGCGTCCCCTGCGACAGCGTGACCACGAGCTTCGCGCCCTTCCAGCCCGGGAACGCCAGCAGGGTCGTGTGAGCGCCCCCGGCGACGAAATCCACCGCGCCGTCGCGGAGGGCGTTCACCGCGTCGAGCGAGGGCAGGAGCTCGACGTGCGCGTCGAGGCCCTCCTCGCGATAGAGTCCGAGCTCCTCCGCCGCGAGCGCGGGAAAGTACGAGTTCGTCACCAGGTCGGGCGTCGCGATCTTCATCGTGCCCTCGTGCGGGGCTCTCGGCGGCCCGACTGGAAGCGATACCATTTCATCGTTCGCGCTCGGTTTCCGCCGCGACGAACCCGGTGATCTGCGTCCAGCGCATCCCGGCCGGATCGTGGGCGATCTCGACCGGCCGGCCCTCAGAATCTTGTAGACCCAGCGGATGGTTCACGAGCTCGATCAGATTGCCATCCGGATCCTGGATGTAGGCGTAGTGCTCGCTGCTGTCCTCTCGCCGCCCCTGGCGCGGATCGGTGCCTCCGATGTCCATGCCGGTGCTGGCCGCCGACGTGCGCACGTGCTGTATTCCCAGTTGATCGAGGCGGGCCATCGTCGCCTCCCAGTCGTCGACCTCGATCGCGAAGTGGCTCGACGGGACGATGATCGGACGCGGCGTCACCGTGAAGTGGATCTCGCCGCAGCCGAGCCGCAGCTGGAGCTGGCGCCGATTCAGCGCCGGACCGCGATCGAGGAACTCGGCGCCGAGCACCTTTTCGTACCACGCGCGCGTCCGCTCCCGGTCGCTGATCTGAACGTTCACGTGGTGGATGAGCTTGATGGCCATGATCGACCTCCGTCGCTCGGACGACAACTGGTGATTGTGGTCGCGACCCTAACGCGTCGCCGGAGCAGAGTCAAACCTCGGTGATCCAACGGCGACTCGGGGCTCGACGGGTCCCGTCGAGCCCCGACGCATGCTAGACGCCCTGATACGGACTGCCCCAGTGGTCGTGGAACACGATCTCCTTGAGCGGCCCACGGCCGACGGGGCCGAACTTCCCCATCGGGTAGCCGATCGGCAGGATCGCGTACGAATGGACCCCGGGCGGAAGCCCGAGCGCGGCTTCCGTTTCCTTCTCGAATAGAAGATGCCGCGTCGTCAGCGTGGCGCCGAGCCCCAGCGCGCGGGCCGCCAGCAGCATGTTCTGAACGGCGGGATAGATCGACGCGCCCGAGCTGCGGTTGGGCGCCGCCGTACCCTCCTCGAGGCACGCGACGATCCACACGGGCGCCTCGTGGAAGTGGTCGGTCAAATACTCGACCGCCGCGTGCTGGCGGTTGTACTGCTCGCGCGTGACGCCGGGCGGTGGGTTGCTCTTGAGGTAGCGCGGCCCGACCACCTCGTCGAAAGCGCGTTTGTACCAGACCTGCACCGCCTGCTTGATCTTCCGGTCCTTGATCACCAGGAACCGCCAGCGCTGCGTGTTTCCTCCGTTCGGCGCACACGCGCCGGCCTGCAGAATCTTCTGGATCAGCTCGTCGGGTACTGGGTCGGGCTTGAGTCGGCGCATCGCGCGCATCGTCTGCATCGTCTCGAACAGGTCTGGCATACAGTATTCCTTTCTTCACGAGCGTGGTTGCCCGAATCATACCCCGAGCCGTGGGTTGCGCGTGGCCCCCGACGAGCGCACGATCGCCGCGACCATCATGGGTCAGGAGGTCTCGATGATGATCGTGAACGAGCATTGAAGCTTCCGCGGGACGTCGACCCGGCATCACTCTCGCGGCTACCCCTGCTCGAGCGGCACCAGCTCGATGCCGAGGGCCAGCGGCACTACGACGCGGTCGTGAGCCCGGAGAGCCGCACGCTCGTCGGACTACGCGGCCCGAGCGGCATCTGGCTCCACTCACCCAGGCTCGCCGGATTTCTGAGGGCGGCCAACCAGTACCTGCGTTTCGAGACCGCGCTCGACCGGCGGCTCAGCGAACTGGCGATCCTGGTCACGGCGCGCGAGCTCGACAACCAGTTCGAGTGGACCGCGCACGAGCCGGCCGCCCTGGCCGAGGGCCTCGATGCCGGGATCATCGAGATCGTGAAGCGCCGGCGGCCACTCGGCCGGCCGGGCAAGCGGCTTGGCAAGCGGGAGACCGTCATCATCGCGTTCGGTCGGGAGCTCTTCGGCAAGCGCAAGCTGAGCTCGGCGACGTTCGCACGGGCGAGCGCGCTCTTCGGTCGGCGCGGCGTGCTCGAGCTGGCCGCGCTCATGGGTAACTACGCGATGACCGCGGTGATCCTCGACACGGTCGACCAGCAGCTCCATCCCGGCCAGAAGCCACTCTTGCCGGTGCGGCGGCGCCGGTGAGCGACTTCTGACGGAGCCCGCAGTTATGTGGGACAATCGCGCACAAATCGAGCAGCTCCCGCAGGGACCCGGAGGGTACTGATGCCTTACGACCTGGTCATCAAGAACGGCATGGTCGTCGACGGTTCCGGCTTCTCACGCTATCGCGCCGACGTCGCCGTGAAGGACGGAACGATCGTCGAGATCGGTAAGATTCGCGGCGGCGCCGCCACCACGATCGACGCCGAGGGGCAGTTCGTGGCGCCCGGCATCATCGACACCCACACGCACTACGACGCCCAGCCCTTCTGGGACAAGCTCTGTACCTCCTCGATCTGGCACGGGGTTACGACCGTGTTGATGGGCAACTGCGGGCTGACCCTGGCGCCGCTGCGGCCGGAGCACCGTGACGCGATGCTCGCCACGTTCTGCTGTGTCGAGGACATCCCGGTACGCTCGCTCGCGTCGGTCGTTCCGTGGACGTGGGAGAACTTCGACGAATATCTGAACGCGATCGACATCGGCCTGGGGCTCAACCTGATGCCGCTGGTGGGTCACAATCCCCTGCGCCTCTCGGCGATGGACCAGGCCGCCTGGGACCGCGCCGCGACGCCGGACGAGATCGCTCACATGCAGCGGCTCTTGCGCGAGTCGCTCGAGGCGGGCGCCTGGGGCTGGAGCACCACGGACTCGCCGACGCACGCGGGGCCGCAGGGCCAGCCCGTACCCACGCGCCTGGCCGCGGACGAAGAGCGCGTGGCGCTCGGCCGTACCCTCGGCGAGTTCAACCGCGGGATCATCGAGATCCTGCCGAAGGGCGCCGGCAAGCCGAGCCCGGCCGACCTCGACCACCTGCGCGACGTGGCGGTGGCAAGCGGACGGCCCGTGTTCTTCCTGAGCTTCGATACCAACGCCTGGCCGTACGTCGAGAAGGCCTCGCGCGAGGGCGCTCAGCTCTACAACCTCTTGCGGGCCATCCCCTTCAACCCGCGGTTCACCTTGAAGAAGACGACGTTCTTCCACAACCTCGACGTGTGGGACGTGGTCATGCAGCTCCGTGTCGCGGATCGGTTGGCCGCGCTCGCCGACCCCGAGCGGCGCGCGAAGATGCGCGACCAGGCGCTGAAGCCGCAGCGCCGGCGGCCGGGGGTGCCGGGCCGGCTGGTGCCCTGGAGCTCGATCTTCGTCCGCAAGGTGAAGCTCGCCAAGAACCAGGGGCTCGTCGACCAGAGCCTCACCGCGCTCGCCGAGAAGCTCGGCAAACACGTGGCCGACGTCATGCTCGACCTGGCGCTCGAGGAAGGGCTCGACACCGAGTTCCAGCTGATGACCCGCTCCAACGAAGAAGAGAGCCAGATCGCCAACATGGTGAAGAGCGGTCACGCGCTGCCGACGCAGTCGGACGCCGGCGCCCACCTGAACACGAACTTCTGCACCGCCGGCGAGTCGAGCTACGTGCTGGGCCAGTGGGTGCGCGATCGCGAGCTGCTCACGCTCGAGGACGCGATCCGTCGTTACACCTTCCAGCCCGCACGCATCATGGGCCTGCGCGATCGCGGCATGATTCGCGAGGGCCTCGCCGCCGACCTGATGGTGTTCGATCTCGCATCGATCGGGATCAGGGAAGACGAGGTCACGCATGACGGGCCCTCCGGCACGCCACGGCGCGTGCAGGGTGCCGACGGTGTCTCGCACGTGATCGTCGGCGGGCAGGTCGTGCTCGAGCACGGCAAGCACACCGGCGCGTTCCCCGGGCGCGTCCTGCGGGCCAATCGCGCCTAGCCCGAGCCGGACGACTCCTTCGGTCGCGGCATGCGTGGGGCGCGCCTGGCGAGGCCCGGCTTCGTCCAGGCGCGCTTCGCGTAGGCCGCCAGCTCCTCGACGAAATCCTCCGCGTACGGCGCCAGGAAGCGCCGCGGGTCCCACGCGACGCTGAGCCACCGGCCGATCGGCGTCCCACGCTGAACGAGCGGCACCACCCGGAGACCGTCGCGCGGAACCCGCACGTTCGACGGAACGACGGCGACGCCGTATCCGACCCGCGCCAGCGCGACCAAGGTGGATGGCGCCCCGCTCTCCAGCAGCACGCGCGGTCGCACGTGGGCGACCTGACAGGCGGCGTCGAACCACTCGCGCGAGGCGAAATCGCGGCGCGTGAGGAGCAGCGGCGCCTCGGCCAGCTCGCTGATCTCGAGCGTCGCGCGGCGGCCGAGCCGCGACGATTTCGGCAAGACCGCCAGGACGTAGAGCGGGATCAGCAGGCGCCGGTGAAACCGCGCGTCGGACGAGGCGGTGAGCGCCAGGTGCACGTCGCCGTGATCCAGGCGCGAAGCCAGGCGCACACCACCGTCCTCGACCAGGCGCACGTCGACGCCGGGATGCCCGCGGCGGTAGCGCGGCAGGAACCCGGCGAGGAACGTCTCCATCGCCTGCGGCGTGGCACCGACGCGCAGCACCCCGGCCTTGCCGCCCTTGAGCGCCCGCGCCCGCTCGCCGAGCGAGTCGGCGCTGGTCAGGAGATCGCGGGCCCGCCGCAGGAGATCCTCGCCCTCGGCGGTGAGTCGGGTACGGCGGCCGATCCGGTCGAAGAGCTGCACCTCGAGCTCGGCTTCGAGAGATCGGATCTGTCGCGAGAGCGCTGGCTGGCTGACATTGAGGCGTGTGCCCGCGCGGCCGAAGCCGCCGGCGTCGACGATCGCCACGAAGGCCCGCAAATGACGGAGGTTCACGCTCATGCGCTCCGTGCATGGATTATACGAAGAGAAATGCATTGGACACATGAGCGCGCTGCCGGTACCGTGGCGACCATGTTCGACCTCGACGGCTTCATCGCCGACTGCCGCGCGGCCCTCGCAGCGGACCATCCGGCCGCCCGGGTCGGTGAGATTCTGGGGCGCGCGCTGGGGGTGCCGGCCGACGTCGAGGCCGCGCTCGGCACGCCCCGACGCGGTGGTCTGTTCACCCTGCACCACTCGCCCGATCTGACGATCCTCAACGTGGTCTGGGCGCCCGGGATGGCCATCTACCCGCACGAACACCGGATGTGGGCGGCGATCGGGCTCTACGGGGGCCGGGAGGACAACACCTTCTACCGACGCGGCGCCCGCGGCCTCGAGATCGCCGGGGGCAAGCAGCTCGGCCGCGCCGAGACCGCGCTGCTGGATGAGGCCGCCATCCACTCCGTCGTCAACCCGCTCTCGGGATTCACCGGGGCCATCCACGTCTACGGCGGCGATTTCTTCGGAACGCCCCGCAGCGAGTGGTCGCCGGACACGCTCGAGGAGCGCCCATTCGACGTGGAGCGCACGCGACGCGTGTATGCCCAGGCCAACGAGCGCGATACCGTGGATCGGCCGTGACTCCGACCCGATCGAGGAGGTCTCGATGAAAATCAAGGCAGTGCTGCTCGCGCTTCCGTGTGCGGTCGCGCTCGTCGCGCCGGCCGCGGCCCAGGAAAAGCTCGGCAAGGTCACCTTCCCGACCTCGTGCGACGCCAAGGTGCAGGCGCAGTTCGAGCGCGGCGTGGCGATGCTGCACTCCTACTGGTTCACCGAGGCACGCAAGGTCTTCGAGGGCGTGCTGCAGCAGGACCCGGCGTGCGCGATCGCCTACTGGGGCCTCGCCGTGAACTATCTCGGCAACTCGCTGGCATTCCCGCCGCCGCCGAAGGATGCGACGGCGGCGTCCGAGGCGCTGGACAAGGCGCGCGGCATCGGCGCCAAGACCCAGCGCGAGCGCGACTGGATCGAGGCGATCGGTACCTACTATAAGGACGCCGACAAGACGCCGGTGAATGCGCGCCTGGCCGCCTACACCCGGGCCATGGAGCAGATGACCCAGCGCTACCCGGACGACTTCGAGGCGTGGACGTACTACGCGCTGACCCTGCAGGCCTCGGCGTCGAAGAGCGACAAGACGTACGCGAGCCAGCTCAAGTCGGCCGAGATCCTCGAGCGGCTGTTCAAGCAGAATCCCGATCACCCGGGCGTCGCGCACTACCTGGTGCACGCCTACGACTACCCGCCGCTCGCCGACAAGGGTATCAAGATCGCCGTCGCCTACGGGAAGATCGCGCCGGCGGCGCCGCACGCGCGCCACATGCCCTCGCACATTTACTCGATGGTCGGGATGTGGGAGGACTCGATCGCCTCGAACCGCTCGGCGCTCGAGATCCAGCCGGACTACTACCACGCGACCGACTTCATGGTGTACGCGCACCTGCAGCTCGCGCAGGACACCCGGGCCAAGGCGCTCGTCGACACGATCACCGCGCTGCCCAAGCAGACCGGCGGCGCCGTGCCCGGCTTCACCGCAATCGCCGCGGTGCCCGCGCGCTACGCGCTCGAGCGCGGTGACTGGGTGGGAGCGGCCGCGCTGCCGGTCGCGAGCACGGGGTTTGCGCAGGCGGACTCGCTCGTGCGCTTCACGCGCGGGCTCGGGATGGCGCGGTCGGGCAACCTGGCGGGAGCCAAGCAAGAGATCCAGGCGATGCAGGATCTGCGCGCCGCACTGGAGAAGTCGAATCAGTCTTACTGGGCCGATCGCACCGAGGAGCAGATGCTCGCCGTGTCGGCCTGGGTGGCTCTCGCGGAAGGTTCGTCCGAGCAAGCGCTGAAATTCATGCGCGGCGCCGCCGACGGTGAGGATGGCAGCGTCAAGCACGTGGCCATGGAGAATCGGCTCTACCCGATGCGCGAGCTGCTCGGCGAGTTGCTCCTGCAGCAAGGTCAGGCGCCCGCGGCGCTGCGCGAGTTCGAGGCCGCGTTGAAGGAGAATCCGAACCGCTTCCGCGGTCTCGCCGGCGCCGCGCGCGCCGCCGAGGCGGCCGGGGATCGGCAGAAGGCTGTCGGCTACTACGAAAAGCTCGTGGCGCTGGCGTCCAAAGCCGACACGCCGAGGCCGGAGGTCGCGCGGGCCAAGACGTTCATCGGCGCCCGCTGAGCCGCCGCGCGCGAGCTCGGTCGCGCCGGCCGAGCTCGCGCCGCCGCGCCGTCACAGTGCTAGGATGGCGCGGTGATCGGTGAAGCCCATCCGCGGCTCGGCGGCGATCGGTTCGTCGCCGGCAAGGGGCGGTTCGTGGACGACGTCCGCGTTCCAGGCTCGCTCCACGCCGTGGTGCTTCGCTCGCCGCACGCCCACGCCCGGCTGGTGTCGATCGACGCCAAGCGGGCGCGCGACCTGCCCGGTGTGCACGCCGTGCTGACGGCCGCCGACGTGCCGGCGGCCGCGATCATCCCCAACCGGGTCCCCGCCCCCCAGGGCACCGAGCGCTACCTGCAGCCGGCCATCGCGCGCGACGTCGTCCGCTACGTGGGCGAGCCGGTGGCGCTCGTCGTCGCCGACGATCCCTACGTCGCTCGCGACGCGCTCGACCGGATCGATGTGGTCTATCAGCCGCTCGCCGCGTGCGCCTCGACCGGCGAGGCGCTCGCCGCCGGCGCCGCGCGCCTGTTCCCCGGGACCGACTCGAACAACGTCGCGACGATCACGATGCGCGTGGGCGATGCCGACGGGGCGCTCGCCGGCGCCGCGCTCACCTTGCGCGAGCGATTCGCCTATCCGCGGCAGACCGCGGCGGCGCTGGAGACGCGCGGGCTCGTCGCGGTGCCGCCCGACCCGCGCGGCGGCGAGCTGCACCTGATCGGCTCGACCAAGTGCATTCACATCAACCGGACGATCCTGGCGCCGATCTTCGGCATCCCGGTCGGTGCCCTGCGGCTCACCGAAGTCGACGTAGGCGGCGGTTTTGGGGTCCGCGGCGAGCTCTATCCCGAGGACATCCTGGTGCCGCTGGCCGCGATGAAGCTCGGGCGGCCCGTGAAGTGGATCGAGAGCCGGCGCGAGAACCTGATGGCGGCCAACCACGCGCGCGAGGTCGCCTACGAGATCGAGATGGGCTTCGATCGCGACGGCCGGATTGTCGGGATGCGCGCGGTGATCCACGCGGACATCGGCGCCTACGTGCGCACCGCGGCGCTGGTGCCCGCCGAGTTCGGCGCCGCTCTCCTGCCCGGCCCCTATCGCGTGCCGAGCTACGCGTGCGATCTCTGGTCGGTCGTGACCAACAAGACCCCGGCCGGCACGCTGCGTTCCCCAGGGCGTCCGGAGTGCAACTTCGTCCGTGAGCGGCTCCTCGACCAGGCGGCAGCGCGCCTCGAGATCGATCCGGCCGAGATCCGTCGCCGTAACCTCATCCGTGCCGACCAGATGCCCTACGACTGCGGCACCAAGTCGTTCGGTGTGAGCACGGTCTACGACTCCGGCGATTTCCCGGCGCTCTTCGACGAGCTGCTGCGGCGTCTCGATTACACCGGCGCGCGCGTCGATCAGGCCGCCATGAACGCGCGATCGTCGGGGCCGCGGCGCGGGATCGGGCTCGCGGTCTACGTCGAGAAGACGGGGCTCGGACCCTTCGAGACCACGCAGGTTGAAGCGCGGCCCGATGGACGGCTCCTCGTCGACACGGGCGCCTCGTCGATGGGACCCGGGCTCGAGACGGTACTGGCCCAGATTCTTGGCGAGGCGCTCGGTCTGCCGGCCTCGCGCTTCGACGTCCGACACGCCGACACCGCCGCCGTCGAGAGCGGCGTGGGCACCTACGGCTCGCGCGGGACCGTCACCGCCGGCAACGCCGCGCACCTGGCGGCGGCGAAGCTGATCGCCGACGCGCGACAGCGCGCCGCCGAAGCGTGGGGCGTGCCGGAGAGCGAGGTGACGTATGCGAGCGGCGTCGTCGAGGCGCGCGGGCGGCGCACCACGCTCGCCGACCTCGCACGCGAGCGTCGGCTGGCGGCGGGCGCCTCGTTCGAGGTGCCGAAGGTGACCTACGCCGGCTGCGCCGCCGCCGTCGTCGCCGACGTCGATCCCGAGACCGGCGCGGTCGCCCTGCGGCGCGTCGTCGTGGGCGCCGACGTGGGCCGCGCCGTCAACCCGGCGCTGGTCGACGGCCAGCTGATCGGGGGCGTGGCTTTCGGGATCGGCAACACGATGCACGAGAGCCTGGCCTATGACGCCGACGGCCAGCTCGTGTCGTCGACCCTGATGGACTACGCGCTGCCGTTCGCGGCCGACATCCCCGAGGTCGACGGCTTTTACCAGGAGGTACGCGCGACGACCAACCCGCTCGGCCTGCGCGGCCTCGGCGAGTGCGGCAACCCCGGCCTTGGCGCAGCCACCGCCAACGCCGTGTGCGACGCGCTCTCGCCGCGCGATGCGTCGATCACGGCGCTTCCGCTGACGCCGGCGCGCGTGTTCCAGAGCATCCGCTTCCACTGAACCTCGACGCGAGAGATGCCGCAGAAAGTCAGCTTCCCTCGCGTCGTGAACATCGCCGATCTGCGCCGGCTGGCCGAGCGGAGGCTGCCGCGCGCGGTGTTCGACTACATCGACGGCGGCGCCGACGCGGAATTCACGCTCCGGGAAAACTGTCGGGTCTACGACGACGTGATCCTGCGGCCGCGCAACGCGGTCGCGATCGCCCGGTGTGATCTGCACGTGACCGTGCTGGGCCGGCGCCTTGAGCTGCCGTTCCTGCTGGCGCCGGTCGGCAGCAGCCGGATGTTCTACCCGCGCGGCGAGGAGGCGGCGGCGCGGGAAGCCGGCGTCGCGGGCACCGCGTACGTCCTCTCGACCCTTTCTGGATGCCGGCTCGAAGACGTGAAGGCGGCGTCGACAGGTCCCGTCTGGTATCAGCTCTACCTCGTCGGCGGTCGCGAGGTCGCCAGCGCGGCGATCGAGCGGGCGCGGGTCGCGGGCTTCTCGGCGCTCGCGGTCACGATCGACACCGCGGTGTCGGGGCTCCGCGAGCGTGACGCGCGCAACGGCACGAAGGAGCTCCTCGGGCCGAGCGTGTGGGCGCGCGTGCCGTTTCTTCCGCAGTTCCTGGCGCGACCGCGGTGGCTCGCCGGCTTCTTCGCCGACGGTGGCCTGATGTCGTTCCCCAACGTGGTCATCCCCGGCCAGGGACCGATGCCGTACGCCGATGTGGCCGCGGCGCTCGAGCAGTCGACGGTCGCCTGGTCGGATCTGCGCTGGATTCGCGAGGTCTGGAGGGGGCCGATCGTGATCAAGGGCGTGCTCACCGGCGACGACGCGCGCCGCGCCGTGGACGAGGGTGCCGAGGCGCTCGTGGTCTCCAACCACGGCGGCCGCCAGCTCGACGGCGTATCGGCGACCCTGCGGGCACTGCCGGAAGTCGTGAGCGCGGCGAACGGTCGCGCGGAGGTGCTACTGGACGGCGGCATCCGCCGCGGGAGCGACATCGTCAAGGCGCTGTGCCTGGGCGCGCGCGCCGTCCTCTGCGGTCGCGCTTACGCGTACGGGCTCGGCGCCAACGGCGGTGCCGGTGTCGCCCGCGCGATCGCGATCCTGCGCGGTGACTTGATCCGCACGCTCAAGCTGCTGGGCTGCGCCTCGGTCGGCGAGCTCGACCGCTCGTACGTCGAGATCCCGTCGGCGTGGCTTCAGTACAAGTGACAGGCCACCGGGTGGCCCCTCGCCTGCTCGCGTAGCGGCGGCTCGACCTCGGCACAGATCGGCAGCGCCTTGGGGCACCGAGGATGGAAGCGGCAGCCCGGCGGCGGATTGAAGGCGCTCGGCACCTCGCCCTTCAGGATGACCTCGTCGCGCACGTCGTCGGGATGCGCGGGCAGCGCGTTGCTCAGCAGCACCTGCGTGTAGGGATGCAGCGGGTTGGCGTAGAGCTCGTCGGCCGGCGCCGTCTCGACGAGCTTGCCCAGATACATCACGCCGATCCGCGTGCTGACATATTTCACGACCGCGAGATCGTGCGCGATGAAGAGGTAGCTCACGCCGGAGCGGTCCTGGATCTCGCGCAAGAGATTCATCACCTGCGCGCGGATCGAGACGTCGAGCGCCGAGACCGCCTCGTCCAGCAGGATGCACTCCGGGTTCGTGGTCAGCGCGCGGGCGATCGCGACCCGCTGGCGCTGGCCACCCGACAGCTCGTGCGGATAGTCGTCGGCGATGCGAGGCCGCAGGCCGACCCGCGTGAGCGACGCGGCCACGCGCTCGGCCACTTCGGCCCGGGTGAGATTCGGCTCGGTCTGGGCCAGCGGCTCGCTCACCGTGGTGCGGATCGTCAGCCGCGGGTTCAGCGAGCTGAACGGATCCTGGAAGACCGCCTGCACCGCGCGCCGGTATCCGGCCTGCTCGCCGCGGCCGAGCGCGTGGATGTCGCGACCGCGGAAGAAGACGCCGCCCGCGGTCGGCCGCTCGAGCGAGAGCACGAGCCTGGCCGTGGTGGTCTTGCCACAGCCGCTCTCCCCGACCAGCCCGAGCGTCTCGCCCCGGCGGAGCGTGAAGTCCAGGCCGTCGACCGCCTTCACGGTCCCGAACTGCCGGCCGAAGATCGTGCCGCGCGCGAGCGGAAAGTGCTTCGTGAGCTGGCGCGCCTCGAGCACGACGTCGCCGTGGCGGTCCGATTCGGCGGCCGCCGGCGTCGAGACCGGCGAGACAGCCGTCGGGCGACGGCCGAAGCTCGCGGTCTGGCCCGCGCGCAAGCAGGCGACCAGGTGCTCGGCGTCGATCGGCTCGAGCGGCGGGAGCTTGTCGCTGCACCGCGGTTCGGCCATCGGACAGCGCGGGGTGAAGCTACAGCCGTCGGGGACGTTGGCGAGGTCCGGGGGCTGTCCTTCGATCGCTCTGAGTGGCTCGCGTCCACGGCGCAGGGTTGGCAGACAGTTGAGGAGCCCGACCGCGTAGGGATGACGCGGGTGATTGAAGATGTCGCGCGTCCGGCCGAGCTCGACGATGCGCCCGGCGTACATCACCGCGACCCGGTCGCAGAGCTTGGCGACGATCCCGAGGTCGTGGGTGACGAACACCAGCGCCAGGTTCGTCTCGCGCTGGATGTCCTTCAGCAGGCGCAGATATTGCGACTGGATCGTGACGTCGAGCGAGGTCGTCGGCTCGTCGGCGATCAGGAGACTCGGCTGGCACGAGATCGCGATGGCGCCGGCCACGCGCTGCCGGATGCCGCCGCTCATCTGGTGCGGATAGGCGTGCACGCGGCGCTCGGGGTCGCTGATCCTCACCTGGCGGAGGAGCTCGAGGACGCGCTCGTCGAGCGCGCGGCCCCGCAGGCCTCGATGCAGCGCGAGGGACTCCGCGATCTGCTCACCGACCGTCATCGCCGGGTTCAGCGACGCCATCGGGTCCTGAAGAATCATCGCGATCCGCGAGCCGCGCAGGCGTCGCATCTCGTCGGCGCTCTTGTCGAGGAGGCTCTCGCCGTCGAAGAAGATCTGGCCGCCGACGATCCGGCCGCCCGGCTCGGGCACGAGGCGCAGGATCGAGAGACACGTCATCGACTTGCCCGAGCCCGACTCGCCGACGATCCCGAGCGTCTCGCCGCGGCGGACCGAGAAGCTCGCGCCGTCGACCGCCTTGACGACGCCGCGGCGCGTATAGATGTAGGTGCGCAGGTCGCGCACCTCCAGGAGCGTATCGGCCATGCTCGCCTAGACCTGGCGGAGCTTGGGATCGAGGCGGTCGCGGACCCAGTCGCCGAGGATGTTCAGCGAGAGCACCGTGACCAGGATCGCGATGCCGGGCAGGATCGAGACCCACCAGGCCTGCTCGATCAGGCCGCGGCCGTCGGCCACCATGACGCCCCATGACGGGGTCGGCGGCGGAATGCCGACGCCCAGGAACGAGAGCGCCGCCTCGAGCACGATGACGTAGCCGACGTGCAGGGTGGCGAGCACCAGGATCGACGGCGCCAGGTTCGGCACCACGTGGCGGAACATGATCCGGGCGCTCGAGCAGCCGGCGATGCGCGCCAGCGCGACGAACTCCTGCTGCTTGATGCCGAGGGTCTCGCCGCGCGTCAGGCGCGCGTAGCTCGGCCACAACAGGAAGACCACGACGATGATCACGTTCGTGAACGAGGGCTCGAACACCACGGACAGGAGCACCGCGATCAGGATGCCCGGGAGCGAGAGCGAGATGTCGGCCAGCCGCATCAGGACGGAGTCGACCCACCCCCCGAAGAATCCGGCGAGGAGCCCGATCAGGCTGCCGGCCGCGCCCGTCAACGTGATCCCGACGACCGAGACGGCCAGCGAGATCCGGGCGCCGTAGAGCAGCCGGCTCAAGGTGTCGCGCCCGTGGCGATCGGTGCCCAGGAAGTGTCCGGGCTTGGAACCCTCGAGCCCGAACGGCGGCGCCAGGCGGTCGCCGAGCGAGCCCTCGACCGGCGAGTGCGGCGCCAGCACCGGTGCCAGCAGCGCGCACAGCACGAGCGCCGCGACCACCGCCAGCGGAAACGCCGGCGGCCAGCGCCGGTCGCGCGCGCGCTCCTGGAGAACCGCGGTCTCGGTCGCGGCGGCGCCGCTCATCGCGAGTACCGGATCTTGGGGTTCAGGTACGCATAGAGGATGTCGACCAGCAGGTTGACTCCGATGTACATCGCCGACAGGCACAGCACGACGGTCTGCACGATCGGGTAGTCGCGCGAATCGACCGCCTCGATGACGAGCAGCCCGAGCCCCGGCCAGCCGAACACGGTCTCGACGATGATCGAGCCGTTCAGGAGCGCCACGAACAGGAGGGCCGCGAACGTCACCACCGGCAGCGCCGCGTTCTTGAATGCGTGGCGCCAGATTACCCGGCGCTCCGGCAACCCTTTGATGCGCGCGAGCTTGACGTACTCGCTGCCGAGCACGTCGAGCATCGAGGAGCGCGTGAGCCGCATCAGCCCGGCCACCGCGAACCAGCCGAGCGTGACGCCGGGCAAGAGGACGTGCAGCGGGGTGCCGCGCCCGGACGTCGGCAAGAGATGGAGCATGACGCCGAAGATCAGCACGAGGACCAGCCCGAGCCAGAACGGCGGCACCGCCTGCCCGAGCGCCGCGAACGCTCGCGCGGCGTAGTCGAGCGCGCTCCCGCGCCGCACCGCCGAGTACACGCCGACCGGCAACGCCACCGCGATCACGATCAGCACGGCCAGGCCGCCGAGCTCGAGCGTGGCGCCGTAGCGCTCGGCGACCAGATCGAGCGCCGGCCGGCGGAAGCGCACGGAGCGGCCGAAATCACCCTGGAGCGCCTGGGTCAGGAAGCGCCAGTACTGAACGGTCCACGGGCGATCGAGCCCGAGGTGGGCGCGCACGAGCTCGATGTCGGCCTTGGACGCCTCGGCCGGCATCATGATCTGGATCGGATCGCCCGAGAGGCGCACGAGCGCGAAGACCACCACCGACACCACGAACATCGAGACGATCGACTGGATCACGCGGCCGACGATGAATCGCTGCATGCGCCTCAGCGCTCGACGAACTCGACCGGCCGGGGCAAGGTCACCAGGAAGACGCAGCCGCCTTCGCTCGACGCCGCGTGCTTGACGTCCGGAGGCGTGTAGAGATAGTCGCCGGCCTTCATGTGCTCGCGGCCGACCTGGAGATCGCCCTCGACGACGAAGATCTCCTCGCCCGCCGGATGGTTGTGAACGGGAAAGCGCGTGCCGGCCTCGAATCGGACGAGCGCGGTCGAGCCGCCGGTCTCGGGGTCGCGGCGGAGCACCTTCACCGACGCGCCCGGGGCCGGCAGCGCGCGCCAGCCGAGCTCGTCGCTCCGGAGCGCCGTGGGAAGCTTCGCGGGCGCGGCCATGCTAACCGCGCTCCCAGAGCTGGCGGGTCGCGATCCGCGCGCCCTCCACCAGCGCTTCGAACTTGGCCCAGACCACGCTGGGATGGATCTCGGTCGAGCCCGCGAACGTCGCGAAGCCGCAGTCGGCGCCCGCGATGACGTTCTCGCGGCCGACGGCACGCGCGAAGCGGCCGATCCGCTCGGCGATCAGCTCCGGATGCTCGACCAGCACCGTGGACTGCGTGATGGTGCCCGGGATGAGCACGGCGCCCTCGGGCAGCTTCACGCCCTCCCACACCCGCCACTCGTGCTCGTGGCGCGGGTTGGCGGCTTCGAACGAGTAGGCGCCGGCGCGGATCTTCAGCATCACGTCCACGAAGTGCTTGAGCTCCAAGTCGTGCACGCGCGGGCCGATGTTGATGCCGTAGCAGGTATGCCAGCGGATCCGCTCGCGCGGCAGGCCGCGCAACGCGTGATTCAGCGCCTCCACGCGCACCTCGGCCCAGCGGCGGACCTCGTCGACCGTGAGGTCGGGACGCGAGACGTAGTGCGTGGCCAGGTGAGGATCGTCGATCTGGACCAGGAAGCCGGCGTCGACGATCGCCCGGTATTCCTCGCGCATCGCCTCGGCGATCGCGAACAGATATTCCTGGTCGGTCTTGTAGTACGCGTTGCGCTGCCAGTCCTCGACGCTGGTCGGCGAGATCGACGGAATGAACGCTTCGGTCGCGCCGCTCGCGGCGAGCGCGGCTTTGAGGTTCTCGATGTCGGCCTGGACGTGCTTGTGGCCGATGTAGGTCACGGGGCCGGTGCACACCATGTGCAGCGAGCGGACGGCGGGGCTCGGCATCGCCCGCGAGAACCATTCGTAGAACTCGGGGAACGCGCGGACCTCGCGCGAGCCGGTCCACGGATTGCCGCGGCCCTGCGGGTCGGGCTCGAAGCCGGAGAGCCGCTCGTTGACGTAGGGAATGAAGCCGGGCTTGCCCATCTCGCCGTCGTCCACGACGTCGACGCCGAGCTCGGTCTGCTTGCGGACTATCTCCCCCACTGCGCGCCTGACGCGCTCGCCGAACGCCTCCGAATCGTAGGCCCGACCGGTGGCCTTGGCCTGGATCAGCTCGAGCAGATCGCCCGGGCGCGGCAGGCTTCCCGCGTGCGTCGTCAGAATCCGATCAGTGCTGCGCTTCATGATGTCCCTCAGCTCGCCGGGCTTATGTACTCGTAGTTGTTTTCGAGTGGCACGTAGGCGAGCGATTGCCAGGCGCCGACCCGCCGGCTGAGGGCCCACGTGATCGACTTCATGCCCAGCATGATGCCGTGATAGTTGTCGTAGAGTTTCTGGCCCAGCGCCTGTGTCAGCCGAGCGCGCTTGTCGGCGTCGAACTCGCGCATCGCCGTCTCGATGTCCTCGTCGTAGGTGCCATCGCACAGCAGGTTGAACGTGCCCTTCGAGTGAAGGACGCGGCTCCAGGCCAGGATCGGCTCGTCGAACGGCGGTGAGCCATACACCCAGTGGGTCTTGTTCGTCTTGCGGTTGCGGCTCTTGGGGCCAAACGTGCTGATCATCTCGGGGAAGCGTTTGGGCTTGATCCCGACCTTCTCCCAGTCGAGCGCGACGGCTTCCATCACGTCGGGGCCGTCGAGAGCGTAGACCATCACGGTTGGGTTCACGCGCACCTCGAAGCCGCCGGCGTAGCCCGCCTCGGCGAGCAGCTTCTTCGCGCGCTCGGGATCGTAGGGCGGGATCTTCCAGTCCGTGCTGTAGCCCTTGTGGAACGGGTAGTAGTAATACGAGAACGGCGTCTCGGAACCCTTCCCCTTCCAGAGCGCGCTGACGATCGCCTTCTTGTTGACAGCCAGGTTCAGTGCCAGCCGGACCTTTCGCGCGTTCTCCCGGCTCTTCGGATCGTTCGGATCGCCCGCCCAGGGGCACGTCGGACAGTAATCCTCGCGGTCGGGTGTCGTCTGGCCGCTGAGGATCACCCAGTAGCAGGCCGAGTTCGTCGCGTCGTGCAGCTTGAGCCCCGACTTCGCGGCCTGGTCGAGGTAGTCGCCGAAGACGACGCCGATGTCGATCTCGCCGGCGCGGAGCCCGGACAGCCGGGTCGCCGGGTCAGGCACCCGACGAATGAGCAGCTCCTTGAAGCTGGGCGGCTTGCGCCAGTGATTCGCGACCGCCTCGAAACGGTGGTAGTCGCCTTGTCGACCCTCGACGTGCCGGTAGGGACCGGTGCCGATCGGATGGAGCGCCGCCTTCTCCTCGCCCACCGACTCCAGGTACTTCTTCGGGACGACGTTCTGGTAGCCGACGAACTGCGTGAAGTTCGAGGCGACCTCCCAGACCCGGTTCTTGAAGTGCATGACCACCGTGAGCTTGTCGGGCGTTTCGATGCGATCGAGGTTCACGCGGAAGAACGGCGCCGAGCCGCCGCCCGAGTCGGGCTTGAGGTTCTGCTCGACGGTGAACTTGACGTCCTCAGCGGTGAGGTCGCCCCAGCCCTCGTGAAATTTGACGCCCGACCGGAGCTTGAACGTCCACGTGCGCATCTCATTCGACGGCTTCCACTCCGTGGCCAGGCCAGGCCGGTACTCGAACGTCTTCGGATCGCGCATGATGAGCGGGTCGTAGACGCAGTCCCACAGCGGCTTTTCACCCTGGGTCGATCGCCAGGCGAACGGCGTCTCGGTGCCCCACTGCCCCACGGCCACGACCAGGCGGTCGCCGGCGGCGGCGCGCGCGGGGCGAGTCGACGAGATCAGCGGAGCGCCCACGACGGCGGCCGTCGCGGCCCCGGCGCGCTTCAAGAACGCTCGGCGATCGAGGGATCGGGCCATGGTGGCTTCCTCCGGCAAGCGAATGTGGCCGGATGGTAACGAGCGCGTGTCGGACGTGTCAACGGCGACAGCCCATGTCGCGTCTTAGTATCCTGCTGCCGCTCATGGATGACGTGAAGCCGGGCCAACGCGTATCGCTGAAGGTCGGGTTGCTCGCGGTCCTCGCCGCGGCGACGATGCTCAGGCTCTGGCGCCTGGACCAGAACGGCTACGGCAACGAGTACTACACCGCCGGTGTGAGGAGCATGAGCCAGAGCTGGCACAACTTCCTCTACAACTCGTTCGACCCCGCCGGGTTCATCTCGGTCGACAAGCCTCCGGTCGCGCTGTGGATCCAGGTCTCGAGCGTCAAGCTGTTCGGCTTCCACGCGCTCAGCGTGCTGATCCCCCAGGCGCTGGAAGGCGTGGCCGCCGTCGCGCTGCTGTACCACCTGGTTCGGCGCCGCTTCGGCGCGGGCGCCGGGTTGCTGGCGGCCCTCTTCCTGGCGCTGACGCCGGTCAGCGTGGCGATCGATCGCTCGAGCAACACCGACAGCTGCCTGGTGCTGGTGCTACTCCTGGCCGCCTGGGCGCTCACCTGCGCGGTCGAGCGCGCCAGCCTCCCGCTCCTCGTGCTGGCGATGGCGCTGATCGGGGTCGGGTTCAACGTCAAAATGCTGGCCGCGTTCGTGGCGCTGCCGACGTTCGCGCTGGTCTACCTCATCGGCGCGCCGCTTGGCTGGTGGCGGCGCGTCGGCCACCTGGCCGTCGCGGGAGTCGTCCTGGCCGTCGTGTCGCTCTCGTGGGTGATCGCGTACGATCTCACGCCCCCTCAGCGCCGGCCCTACGCTGGCACCAGCGACCGGAACTCGATGCTCGAGCTCGTCGTCGGCCCCTACGGCATGGGGCGATTCGTCCGCGCGCCCGAGTTCAGGAGCGCCGCGGTCGCTTCGGCGACGCCGCCGACACGCCCGGCGCTGCAGGCTATCGGGGCGAGTCCAGCGCTCGAGTCCGGACCGCGCCGCGGTCTTTCGCGGATGTTCGTTCGCGCGCCGGCCGGGCCTCTCCGCCTCGCCGACGGTCAGCTCGCCGGGCAGGTTGGATGGCTGTTCCCGCTCGCCGTCGCGGGGCTCGTGGTCGGGCTGCTCGGCGGAGGCTTCCCCACGACGCTCTCCGCGCGGCGCCTCGCCCTGCTCATCTGGCTCGGCTGGCTCCTCACCTACGGCGTCGTCTACAGCTACGCGGGCGGCTTCTTTCACTTCTATTACCTGGCCACGATGGCTCCGCCGCTCGCGGCGCTCGCGGCGGTTGGCCTCGCTGGACTGTGCACGCTCTATCTGCGCGGCGGTTGGCGCGCGATCCTGCTCCCCGCCTCGCTACTCCTGACCGCGGCGTGGCAGCTCTACATCGACGCGGCCGCGATGGGCTGGAGGCCTGGCGAATTTCATCCGCTGCACGTGGCTCTGGGCGTGGGTGTGCTGGCATCAGCCGGCGCGCTGCTCGCGATGCTCGTCTTCCGTCGTGTCGACAGACCCGTCGACACGCGCGTCGCCGCGGCGGAGGAGACGAGCGCGGTGCGGCACGCGCTCGCCACCGGCGCCGGCAGCATCGGCCTCGCGGCGGTGCTGGTGATCCCGTCGGCGTGGGCGCTGAGCAGCGTGCTCGTGCCAGGGCCCGGCGCCATCCCGTCGGCCGATCTCGGCCGGCTCATCCCGATCGCGGGCGAGACGCCGCAGCGAATACGACTGGTCGAGCCGTACGACCCCGCCGGTCTCATCGCGTTCCTTCAGGCCAACCGTGGCGGCGAGCGCTATCTGCTCGCCACCACCACGACGCGGCTCGCGGCGCCGATCATCATCAGCTCGGGTGACGCGGTGATGGCGATGGGCGGCTTTCACGGGCTCGATCCGATCCTGACGCCGGAAACGCTGGCGGGAATGGTCGACGCGAAGGAGATCCGCTTCGTGATGGTCGGCGATGTTCCCTTCATCAGCCGCCGGCTCGGCGCCGACGTCGCGGCGCGGCCGATCGCCGAATGGGTCCAGCAGAAAGGTCAGCTCGTTGACCCGGCGCTCTGGCGCTCGAGCGCGCTCGGCGGACGCCGCAGCGGGATGCGTCTCTACGATCTGAGGCCGGGCCCGCTGACCGCGGCTAGTCCTTGATCTTCATGTCCTCGTAGGACGGGAACGGGGAGTTGTGGATCCACGTGATCGTGTGCTCGGTCACGCGCGGCCCGATTCCCATGAGCGCGCGGAAATCCATGATCGGCGCGAACATGACCCGGTCGATCGTGAGCTGCTGGATCCGGTGCAGGAGCGCCTCGCGCTTTTTCGTGTCGCGCTCGCGCGCCTGCTGCTCGAAGAGATCGTCGATGTCCGGGTAACCGCCATAGGCGTACGTGCCCTTGGAGAAGATGAACTCCTGCACGCGGCTGGCGGCGTTGCCCGAGTTGCCGACCCCGGTGATGAACAGCGGGTGTAGCTTCTTCTCGCGCCAGGCGGTGTAGAACGCGGCGCGCTCCATCTGGCGCATCTTCACGCGGATGCCGACCGCGTTGAGATAGTTCACGACCGCCTCGCCCATCGTGAAGAACGGCGGGATCGGGACCAGCTCGCCCGCGTCGATCCCGTTGGGGTAACCCGCCTCGGCCAGGAGCTGGCGGGCCTTCGCCGGGTCGAAGGCCGGCGGCTCGACCTGGAGCGCGAAGTCCATCACGCGCGGCACGATGACGCCGGCCGGCGGGCAGAAGCCCAGGCACGCCGCGTCATTGATCGCCTTGCGGTTGATCGCGTGGTTGACCGCGAGGCGCAGGCGCCGATCGGCCCACGGCGACTTCGAATCCCACTGATCCGCGAACTCGAGCCAGTTGATCGAGGCGTGGCGCGAGGCGACGATCTGGATGCGCGGGTCCCGCTTGACGTTCTCCGCGTCGGGCCCGTCGAGCGCATAGGAGATGTCCGCCTCACCGGTCTTCAGGAGCGCCGCGCGCGTGGTGCCGTCGGTGACCGACTTCATGACCAGGCGCTTAACGTACGGGGCGTGCCGCCAGTAGCCGGGGTACGCCTCCAGCACGACCTCGACTCCCGGCGTGTGGCTCACGAACTTGTACGGACCGGCACCGACCGGATTCTTGCGAAACGCCTCGTCGCCGACCCGTTCGAGATATTTCTTCGGCAGGACGATGCCGGCGGCGGTGGCCGTCGTGCCATAGAAGGTCATGAAGTCGGGCCACGGCTCCTTGAGCTGAAAGCGAATCGTGAGCGCATCGACGATGTCGACCTGGCGCACGCGCGCCTGAAGCTCTCGGGCTCCGGCCCCGCGGTAGCGCTCGTAGCTGAACTTCACGTCCTCGCTCGTCACCGGATCGCCGTTGTGGAACTTGAGCCCGGGACGCAGCTTGAACTCGAACGTGAGGCCGTCGGGGCTCTCCCGCCACGACTCGGCCAGACTCGGTCCCATCTTGGTGCCGGGCAGCGGCCGCACCATCGCATCGTGGATCGCGTACAGCATGCCGAAGGGCGTGATCTGCGGCGGCGCGGTCGACGGATCGAACCACGTCGGGGCCAGCGTGACGTGCCAGGCCATGACGGCTTCCCCGGGCTGGGCGGCGCCCGCCGGGCTCACGGCGACAGCGAGCAGCACGGTCGTCAGGAGCGAAGCGACCCGAACCTTCATGAGGGTCCTCCCCTCGATCAGCTCACGTATTCGTAGTTGTTCTCGAGCGGGACGTACACGAGCGTCTGCCAGGCGCTGACCTTCTTGCTGACCGCCCATGTGAGCGAGCGCGTGCCGAGCATCACGCCGCGGTATTCGTCGTAGAGCTTCTGGGCGAGCGCCTGGGTCATCTGCGCGCGCCGGTTCGCGTCGAGCTCGCGCGAGATCGTCTCGACGTCCTCGTCGTACGGCCCTTCGGCCAGCAGGTTGAACGGGCCCTTGGAGATGATGCACCGCTGCCAGGCCAGGACGGGCTCGTCGAACGGCGGCGAGCCGTAGACCCAGTGGGTCTTGTTGGTCTTGCGCGCGCGGTTCTTCGGCAGGAAGTTGCTGAACGCCTCGGGCACGCGCCGCACCTTGATGCCGATCTTCTCCCAGTCGAGCGCGACCGCCTCGACCATGTCGGGGCCGTCGAGGGCGTAGGTCATCACCAGCGGATTCATCCGGACCTCGAAGCCGCCGGCGTGCCCGGCCTCGGCGAGAAGCTTCTTGGCGCGCTCGGGATCGTGCGGCGGCACCTTCCAGTCCGTCTTGAAGCCCTTGTGGAACGGGTAGTACCAGTACATGAACGGCGAGTCCGAGCCCATGCCCTTCCACAGCGCGCTGACGATCGTCTTCTTGTTGACCGCGAGATTGAGCGCGAGCCGTACCTTGCGCGCATTCTCGAGGCTCTTGGCATCGGCCGGATCACCGGCCCACGGGCACGTCGGGCAATAGTCCTCGCGGTCCGGCGTGGTCTGGCCCTGCAGGACCACCCAGTGGCACGCGGCGTTTGTCGCCTCGTGAATGCGAAGCCCGGCCTTCTTGGCCTGATCGAGGTAGTCGCCGAACACGTTGCCGATGTCGATCTCACCGGACCTGAGCCCGGCCAGGCGCGTCGCCGGATCGGGAATGCGGCGGACGACCAGCTCCTTGAACGCCGGCGTCTTGCGCCAGTGGTTGGCGACCGCCTCGAAGCGATGGTAGTCGCCCTGCTTGCCCTCCACGTGACGGAACGGACCCGTGCCGATCGGATGCAGGGCCGCCTTGTCCTCCCCGACTGACTCGATGTACTTCTTCGAGGTGATGTTCTGATAGCCGACGAACTGGGTGAAGTTCGACGGTACTTCCCAGACCTTGTTCTTGAAGTGCATCACGACCGTGTGCTTGTCGGGCGTCTCGATGCGGTCGAGGTGCGTCCGGAAGAACGGCGCGGAGCCGCCCTGCGCGTCGGGCTTGAGGTTCTGCTCGACGGTGAACTTCACGTCCTCGGCAGTCATCTCGCCGAAGCCCTCGTGGAACTGCACGCCGGAGCGCAGCTTGAACGTCCACGTCCTGAGCTCGTTGGACGGTTTCCATTCCGTGGCGAGCCCCGGGCGATATTCGAAGGTCTTCGGATCGCGCATGATCAAGGGGTCGTAGGCACAGTCCCAGAGGGTCTTCTCGGATTGGCTGGAGCGCCAGGCGAACGGCGTCTCGATGCCCCACTGCCCCACCGCCACGACCAGACGCTCGCCCGCGGCCCGCGCGCGTGCGGGCCAGAGCAGCGGCGCACCGGCGAGCGCGGCGGCGGCCGCCGACGCTCCCTTGAGAAACGCGCGACGTTGGCTCGACTGGGCCATCGGGTGGCCTCCTCGTTGAGGCTTCAGGCCGGGATTGATGAAGACGGCTGGGATGGTAACGCGTGGTCTCCGGATTCGCCAGTCGCTGGTCCGCCCGGCGGCCTTCGGATAGACTCGGGCCGGCTCGACCCGTCGACCGAAGGAGTCACCTCATGGATCGCGGAGACGAAGCCTTCGACGCCACGAGATTTCTCGAGCTCCTGGACGATTCAGTGCGCGAGCGGCTCAGCCAGTCCGACGGCCCGACCGGTGTGCTGAAGGCGCGGATTCACCTCCGGGACGGCGAGCCGTGGGCCGTGTCGATTCGATTCGAAGCGGCCGACGAGCGCGCCGCCTGAGGCGCGCGGCCTCAGCTCGGTGCGAGACACTCCCAGATGCTCACCGCGACCATGAGGACGGACCCGACCCCCTGAGCGGCCCACGACGAGAGAAGGAGCCAGGCACCCGACGCCGTACCGTAGCGCGTGAGCCACGGGGCGGCGAGATTCCCGAGCATGCCGGCGAACGTGAGGCCCAGCACGAGTGCCCGCAGCGCGTTCGACGTCGACGTCGCGGCGAACAGATGCGCGAGGATCAGAAAGATCACCGCCATCATGAACGCGTGAGCGTGCGTGACCTCGAGCAGCTGACCGAAGGTCTTCGGGAACGTCATGACCGCTCCGTCCTCGCCGCCGCGATAGTAGGCGGCCACCCCCGTGGGCGTGAGCCCGATCCGCTCGATCTGGAAGCCGAGCTCGGTCGCGATGCCGACGGCCACCAGGGCGAGGAAGGCGGCGTAGATCAGGCGGAGCGGGCGTGGCGCCTGACGGAGCGTGAAGGACGCCTTGGCGAATTCCCGCATCGCCGCGCTAGGCCGAACCGAGCAGGGCGAAGCCCGGGGTCGTCCGGATACTCGACCGATCGATCCAGCACGCATCGATCCCGAAGTCGCGGGCGAAGCCCTTCATCGCCCCAGGGCCCAGGACGAGGAGCGCGGTCGAGACCGCCTCGGCCACCGTTGCCGACGAGGCCAGCACGCTGACCTGCGCGCGGCGGCGCAGGGGCCGCCCGGTCCGGGGATCGACGACGTGTCCCAGCATCCTCCCGCCGAGCCGCATCGTTTGACCCCACGTCGCCGAGGTCGAGCAGGCGCGGTCGTCGAGCGTGAACTCGCCCGCAAAGCCGCCATCGGGATGACGCAGCGCGACCCGCCACTGTCCTCGCGGCGGGCGCCCGATCGAGACCAGGCTCGACTCTCCGAAGTTGACGAGAGCCGAGCGACAGCCTCGCCGCCGCAGCCGCCGCGCGATCCGATCGAGGGCGATGCCCTTGCCCAGCGCGCCGAGATCGAGCGCCATGCCCCGGGCACGCAGGGCGACACGCGAGGCGTCGAGCTCGATCGAGCGCCAGCTCACCAGTCGGCGGGTGCGCTCGAGCTGTCGCGCCGACGGCGGTCGGCCGCGGCGGGCGGCGCGCCGCCAGAGCTTCGCGAGCGGCGCGATCGTCGGATCGAAGGCGCCCCCGGTTCGTGCGGCCAGATCGCGTCCGAGGGCGACCGCGGTCGCGAGCGCGCGCGACACGACGCCGTTCACGTCGCCCGCGCGGCGATTCAGTCGCGCCAGCGGCGTCGTCGACTGGTGAGCGCTCATCACGCGTTCCCAGGCCGTCGCCGTTGCGAAGATACGCGCGAGGTCCGCAGCGAGGTCGGGGCCGCCACCCGGCAGCGTGACGGCGAGGAGCGTACCCATCCGGGGCCTGACGTGAGTCACCAAACGAGTTGCGCTCATGGAAGGTCGCCGGCGGCGCGCAGCACCGCGATAGCCTTGCGCGCGGCCCGTCCCGTCGCCTGCACCGAGAGCGTGGCGCCGGAGATGTTCCGGATGTCCCGGTAGGGAAGCAAGACGTCACCCAATCCCTTTTCGCGGTACTGGCCGAGGAATCGCTTGTCCTTGATCTCGCCGCCGTATGCTTCGCGGTAGGCCAGGACGGCCATGTCTTGCAGCTTACCGTCCGAACGGATGCCGACGGCGAAGGTGATGGGCCGATGCTTGCCGATTTCCTCGACGACGACGACGTAGCCCGCGACGGCGTCGGCACGCGTGACCGTGACGACGCGATACGACTCTTCCCAGAAACTCGGTGGACGGCCCAGCAGGTCCCGGATCCGCTGCTGCAGCGCGGGTGTCGCCGCGAGGGTGCGCGGTGCGCCGGCCGCGGCATCCGGGAACAGCTGACGCGCGGCCTCTTCGACGGTCAGAAAAGTACCCTCCTGCGCGGCGAGACCCGCTGGTCCCAGAACCAGCCACGCACCGGTCGCGCCACTCAGGAACCGACGTCGCGAGAGCATCAGAACCCGAACGCGACCCCGAAGAGGAACGAGTTCTGCGTGTCCTCACTGCGCCGCGCGGGAATGAAGTTCGTCACCGACGCGAGGCTCTTGCCGTGGTCGGTCCAGGTCCGCTCGTACGCGAGCTGGAAGGCCACCAGCGAAACCGGCCGGTAGGTGAAGCCGAGGGTCGCGCGGTTGACGAAGCGGTCCTCGCGCATGATGTCCTCGACCGTGCTCCCGGTGAAGACGATCTCCTTCACGAGATTGTGCATCCACACTTGCTCCCAGCGCGTCGTCAGCACGAACTGCGGGTTCTCGAAGGGACGGCCGAAGACGGTGCCGCGCAGGAACTCGGGGAAGAATCGATAGCGAAGGTCGAGCCAGTAGCCCTGCTTGGAATCCGCGAGGCCGGCGAGCTCGAATTCGACGACCACGTCGAGCGGCGACGTCCCGGCCGCGAGCTCTTGCTCGGCGACGGCGTTGGCGAAGCCCTGGGCGACGTGCTTGATCCCGTTCCATCGCGTGTACACGTACTGTCCCTCGATCTCGAAGGGCCCGAGGGTGAGCTTGCCGTCCGCGGCGAGCGACCACACGGTCTCCGACGGCAGGAAGTCCGGTGTGTAGCGGCCGTAGTAGACCGACGTCCCGATCTCGTTGCCGAGCGACGGGCTCCAGAAGACCCGCAGGGCGCCGGCCTTGTCCTTCTTCACGTCGATGTTCGCCGTGCCGCGCTGGGGGTGGATCTCGACCTCGGTCTCGAGCTCGCCGCTGGCGCGGGCAATGGTCTCGAGGTTGGCGTCGAGCGTGACGCCGTTCATCACATAGACCTGATAGCCGAATTTGCCCCACGCGCCGCCGTCGATGTCCCCGGCGAACCCCATGCCGACTTCCGACCACGCGGCCGTGGACGGCAAGACGGGAACACCGCGATCGACCAGCGAGCGCCGCGGCAGATCCCAGCGGTTGTCGTCGTGGGCGATGTTGAAGCGGCCCAGCGGCACCAGCAGCATGCCGGCGCGGAACCGCAGCCATTCGGCAAGCGCGAACTCGACCCAGGCCTGTTCGAGGGAGATCTCCGAGCCGTTGCTGCTCTCGATCGAGTTCGAGAAGCCGCGGAGCCCGCCCTCCGAGGGCGCCGATTTTTCGGCTTCCAGCTCGGTCAGGTGCTCGAACTCGAGCTCGACGACGCCGCGGATCCGATTCGCGATGGTCGCGTCACCACTCAATACGAAGCGGCGGAAGGTGAACGTGTCGCCGACCTTGTCGACGTCGGAGGACTCGAAGCGCACCGAGCCGTAGCCGCCTAGCTTGAAGTCGGTGACCCATGGAGCCTTGGTCGCGGGCTGTGTCGCCGGCTGTTCCGCGGTCGCCGGCGTGGGCGGTGGGCTCGGCTGGGCGGCGGGCGGCGCTCCAACGGGCGTCGCGGGCGCCGGGGCTGGCGGGGCCACGACGGCGGGCGCCTGCCTCGATCGCTCGATCTCCTTCTTGAGCGCGTCCACCTGTTCCTGCAGCGCCTTCAGCTTGGCGTCGAGCTCTTCCGGCGAGGCCGCATCTACAGGTGCGGCGTGCCCGAACGAGACCAGCATCGTGAAGAACACCGCGAGGAGCACCGATCGGAGCCGTGCGGCCATGCCGAGTCCTCCCCCTGGCCGCCCCGCGGCGGCGTGGGCTCACTTGGCTGGCTACCGGCAATTCGGCGACTCCGGCTGGCTGGCTGACGCGTCCTTGATCCTCAGACTACGTTGCGTGGGCGGGAACTTTTCCTTCGGGCTTGTTCGGCCGCGGTGTGGAGACGTTGCCCTTGAACAGCAAGCTGCCGGCGACCGCGAGATAGAGCAGGTAGGCGCCGACCTCGACGAAGGACGGCCGCGCGCGGTAACCGATCAGCCCGTTGAGAAACCCGCCGACGAGACCCTGGTCGTCCAGGATGAACGAGGTGTCCCAGGCGGTCGACGACTGCGGCACGATGCCCAGCGCTTCCAGCCGGCCGATCCCGGTGCTGAACATTCCGGCGGCGAGCAGGAGCAGGAAAATCGAGGTCAAGGTGAAGAACCGCTGCAGGCTGATATGCTGGCCGCCCCGGAAGATGGCCCAGCCGAGCGCGGCCGCGGCCACGAGACCGAGCAACGCGCCCGAGGCGCTCGCGAAGCCGGAGGTGGACGTCGCCTGGGTCAAGAGCCCCCACAGGAATAGGACCGTCTCGGCACCCTCCCGGAAAACGCCCGTGAACGCGATCACTCCGATGATCCAGAGGCGGTGGGTGGCCTGGGCCTCGTCGATGCGCCGCTGGACGTCGCCCTTCACCGCCCGCGCGTGCTTGGTCATCCAGTACCCGTGCCACGTGAGCACGACGACCGCGAGGAAGATGACGCCGAGGCCGATCACGTCGGGCCCGAAGTCGAGCAGAGGGCCCGACAGCGCGGTGACGACGATACCCAGCGCGACGCTGGCCAGGACGCCGATCGCGCCGCCCCGCGTCGCGTAACCGAAGTGCCGGGCGGCACCGATCTTTTCCAGGTACGTGTAGACGATGCCGAGGATCAGCGCCGCCTCGAAGCCTTCCCGGAGCGTGACGACGAAGGTGCCGCCCATCGAAGTGGGCTCCTACTCGGCGACGATGCGGCCGGTCGCGGCCTTGTTGAAGTCGTCGAAGAAAGCGTAGCTGCCTGGCTTCAGCGCGCGAATCAGCACGTTGACGGTCTTGCCGGCCGGCACGACCTTCTCCACGCGTAGATCCTTGCTCTCGAACTCGGCGGCCTTGGTGTTCTTGTTGGTGACGACGAGGGTGAAGGGTGTGTTGGCCTTCACCTTGATCTCGGTGGGCTGGAACTGGTCTTTCTCGATGGTCAGCGCGATCTCGGGGCGCGGGTCGGCGGCCGAAACCACGCCCGCGACCGCGGCGAGAGCCACGACGAGACCGGCGATCAGGAGCGTGCGGCGTCCGGGCATGTCGATCCTCCCACTCTCAGATTAAGGACCCAATCCAGGGGAAGTTAGGATGGCCTAATCATAGCGCGGTGTCAACGCCCCTTCCGGAAACCCTGTCTTGCTACCATGCGGGCACCCGGCGCCGTCGCCGGACGGCGAAAGGGAGGAGGACGCATGGAGCTCGTCGACCTGAAAAGCGCGGAGGAGTTTTCGCCGCAGCACCACGTCCACAAGAGCCTGACCGCGACCTCGCACAGCGACATCAGCATCGCGTGCTGGGAGCCGGGGCAGCAGTCACCGATCCATCGCCACCCCGGGGCCGACGAGATCTATCACGTGATCGCCGGCAGCGGACTCTTCAACGACGGCAAGACCGAGCGCCAGCTGGGCGCCGGCGACACCGTGATCTTCCCCGCCGGCGAGGTGCACCAGGTGACGGCGCTGACGCGGATGGTCCTGTATCGCGTGCAGGCCGGCGCCGATCGCCGCCCCGAGTCGCTCGACTCCTGGCCGGCGCCGCGCTAGCTCACGCGGGCGCCGGCCGCGTCGATCAGTTGCGCCGGTGGATGCCGGCGCCCGTCACGAAGTCGTAGAGGTTGGCGACGTTCATCTTCATGACCATCGGCGCCATCCCGTTCTGGCCGACGTCCATCGGATAGCGGTCCGTCATCGCGGTGAGGTCGGCGACGCACTGGTCTTTGGTCAGCCCTTGCCCGACCGCTTTCTTGACGTAGTCCATCCACTCGCGGATGAACGCGCCTTGCTCGTCGAGATAGCGCTTGTCGCAGACCGGGCCGTGACCGGGCACGAAGGTGTCCTCGCGGAGCCCTCTCAGCGATTCGAGCGCCTGCAGCCACAGGATCGGATCCGCTTCCTGCAGCCACGTGTGCACCTTGCAGAAGATGTTGTCGCTCGTGAAGACGACGCCTTCTTCTTCCACGATCACCGCCGCCTGATAGGCCGTGTGCCCGGGCATGTGAACGAGCCGGAAGGTGTGGTCGCCGACGTGCAGCTTCATCTCGCTCTCGAACGTGATGACCGGGGCGTTCGGTTTGTAGCCCTCGAGCAGCTTTGGCTCCTCCGGCCCGAACGAGGCGACGCGCGCGACGTGCGCGGGCAGGTCGGTCGTGAGGATGCGCGTGCGCACGCCCTCGTGAGCCACCACCGGCGCGTCGAAGTAGGCGTTGCCGGTCCAGTGGTCGCCGTGGGGCTCGGTGTTGAGGATGTAGCGGAGGCGGCCGCGGCGCTCCACGTCGGCGCGCAGCCGCATGGCGTCGCTCGGCTTGTGCGGGGTGTCGATCAGCACGATGCCGTCCGAGGTCGTCACGAGGCCGTGATTCGATCCGCGGAGCTCGGTCTCGATGAACACGTTCTTGGTCAGCTGCTTCATGGCTTTCCCTCCCGGGCGATTCCGATCGTCGTCGGCGATGCCGATCGCCGCCTGGGGTGATCGGCCGCACGCGACAGGCTATGGTATCGTCGGGCTCTCGGCAAGCGGTCCGCTCGGGGAGGAACTCACGCGATGCCCTACAAGCTACTGAGCTTTCGAGACGGTCGAGGCTCGCGCGCCGGCCTGCTGATCGGCGACACCGTGCACGATGCGGCGAAGGTCACGGGTGTGGCGGCGCACGCGAGCGTCCTGGGAATTCTGGAGGATTGGAGCCGCGCCCGTCGACTCCTGGCGCCGGGCGCGAAGCGGATCGCGTCGGGCAAAGGCCGTGGCAAGGGCGTCCCGCTCGCGCGCGTGCGTCTCCTGGCGCCGGTGCTCTATCCGGGCGCCATCTACTGCGCCGGCGCCAACTACACCGATCACATGGCCGAGATGGCGCGTGCGCAGGGCCAGACTCCCGGTCCGACGATGAAGGAACTGGGCGAGAAGCCGTGGCACTTCATCAAGACCTCGCGAAGCTCGATCGTGGGACCCGGGGCCAAGGTCAAGCTTCCGGTCTATTCGCAGATGGTCGACTGGGAGGTCGAGCTGGCCGCCGTCATTGGCAAGGTCGCGCGGGACGTGTCCGTCGAACGCGCGCTCGACTACGTCGCCGGCTACACGATCGCGAACGATCTGTCGGCGCGCGACGTCATGCGGCGCGAGAAGAACCCCGCCTCGTCGCCCTTTCACTACGACTGGCTCAGCCAGAAGTGCTTCGACGGCTCCTGCCCGCTCGGGCCCTGGATCGCGCCGGCCGACGAGATTCCCGAGCCCCAAAAGCTCGGGCTCAAGCTCTGGGTCAACGACACGCTGATGCAGGATTCGAGCACGAGCAAGATGATCTTCGACACCGCCGAGCAGATCGCGATGCTGTCCTCGCGCGTGACCTTGCAGCCCGGCGACCTCGTCCTGACGGGCACCCCGGCCGGCGTCGGCACGCCGCGCCGCCTGTTCCTCAAGCCCGGCGATACGGTGAAGCTCTGGATCGAGCGCATCGGCGATCTGAGCCACACGATGATCGGCTGATCGGATGAGCGATCGCCAGCCATACGTCGGCCGCGCGCTGAAGCGGACCGAAGATCCCAAGCTCGTCACCGGCCGCGGACAGTACGTCGAGGACATTGCCGTGCCGGGCCTCGCGCATCTGGCGTTTCTGCGGAGCCCCCACGCTCATGCCCGCGTGACGACGATTCGCACCGACGCGGCGCGGAGGGCGCCGGGTGTCGTTCAGGTCGTGACGGCCTCGGAGCTCGGGCCGCTGGGGCCGCTCTCCTTCATGTCCACGATCCCCGGGCTGAAGCAGGTACCATGCCCGTACCTCGCCCGCGACGTCGTCGACGCCACCGGCGTGCCCGTGGCCGCCGTCGTCGCCGAGAGCGCGGTGCTGGCGCGGGACGCCGCCGAGCTGATCGAGGTGGAGTACGAGCCGCTCGCGCCGATCGCGGATGCGGAGCGCGGCCTGCAGCCGGGCGCGCCCCTGGCCCACGCCGAGCTCGGCACCAACCAGGCGTTCAGCTGGCCCCTCAAGGGTGGCGACGTCGACGCCGCGTTCGCGCGTGCCGCGCACATCGTCAAGGTGCGCCTGGATCACAACCGGCTCGCGGGCGCGCCGATGGAGCCGCGCGGCGTGCTCGCGCGCTACGACGCCGGAAGCGGCGAGCTCACGGTGTGGCTGACCACGCAAAACCCCTTCCTGTCGCGCGCCGATCTCGCAGGCGTGCTCGGGTTCCCGGAGCACAAGCTGCGCGTGATCGCCCCCGACGTCGGCGGCGGCTTCGGCGTGAAAGGCCCGGTGTACCGCGAAGAGATCGTCGCCTCGAAGCTCGCACTCGAGCTCGGCCGGCCGATTCGCTGGGTGTCGACGCGCACGGAGGACTTGCTGACGACGATCCAGGCGCGCGCGGCCATCTCGGAGGCCGAGGCCGCGGTGGCCGACGACGGCGAGATCCTCGGCCTTCGCGCGAAGGCCGTGTTCGATCTCGGCGCACATCTCTTGTCGCTGTCGCTCGTGCCACCCATGTCTGCCTCGACCCACATCTTCGGACCGTACCGCATCCGGAACGCTGAGCTTTTGAGCCTCGGCGTATACACCAACACCGCGCCGACGGGACCATATCGCGGATCGGGCCGGCCGGTCGGCGTGTACCTGATCGAGCGACTCATGGACGCGGCCGCGCGCGCGGCCAAGCTCGATCCCGTCGAGATCCGCCGCCGCAACTTCATTCCACCCGGCACCTTCCCTCACCGCACGCCGTTCGGTCCGTCCTACGACTCCGGCGACTACGCGCGGGCGCTCGATCGGGTCGTGGAGCTCGCGGATTACCGCGGGCTTCGGCGCGAGCAGGCGGCGGCGCGCGAGCGTGGCGAGATCATGGGCATCGGCGTCGCCGCGTACGTCGAATCCACCAACGTGCTCGGCTGGGAGAGCGGCCTGGTGCGCGTGGAGCGCACCGGCAAGGTGACGGCGATCACTGGATCGAGCCCTCACGGACAGGGACACGAGACGACGTTCGCGCAGGTCATCGCGGACCATCTCGGCGTGGCGTACGAGGACGTGATCGTCCGCCACGGCGACACGCTCGGCGCGCCGCAGGCGATCGGCACGTTCGGAAGCCGCAGCGCCGGGCTTGGCGGGAACGCGCTCGCGCAGGCCGCGGCGCAGGTTCGTGACAAGGGGCGCCGGCTGGCGGCGCGCTTGCTCGAGGCGAGCGCGGAAGACCTACAGGTCGTCCGCGGCGGCTTTCAGGTGAAGGGCCTTCCCGAGAAGATCGTCGGCTGGGATCGCGTCGGGGAGTTTGCTCACCGCGGGATGGGGTTGCCGCCTCAGGAAACGCCGGGCCTCGAGGCGACCGTGTTCTTCCGCCAGGATCAACCGTCCTGGAGCTTCGGCGCCGGCCTCGCCGTCGTTCGCATCGCGCGCGACACGGGCCAGGTGCGTCTCGAGCGCTTCATCGCGGTCGACGACTGCGGCAACGCGATCAACCCGCTGCTGATCGACGGCCAGATCGTCGGCGGCTTCGCCCAGGGCATGGGCCAGGCCCTGCTCGAGCGCATCGCATACGGCGAGGACGGCCAGCTACTCACCGGGACCTTCATGGAGTACGCGATCCCGCGCGCCGACGACATGCCCGAGCTGATCGTCGATCGCACGGTCACGCCTTCTCCCCTCAACCCGCTCGGCGTCAAGGGCGTCGGCGAAGGCAGCGCGTGCGTCGCGCCGCCCGCCATCGTCAACGCGGTCGTCGACGCGCTCGCACCCTTCGGTATTCACCACGTCGACATCCCGCTCACGTCCGAGAAGATCTGGCGCGCGCTCAACAGCGCATAGCGATCCCGCCGTCAACGAGAGGCCGGTGGCACGGGCGGGGGCCCAGCCGGCGGTGGGGGAATCGGGGGATTCGGAATCCAAACCCATCTGTAAGCCGTGACGACGCCATCGCCCTGGAGCACGTATCGCCCGTGCGGATACTGGACAACGCTAGGCTGCGCCGATGCCGGTGCGGCATAGGCCTGGTAAGTGTAAGCGGGCGGCGCCGAGGCGACAGGCGGAGCCGAGTAGTAGACGGGAGGCGCCTGGTAGACCGGCGCGGGAGAGTAAACGGGGACCGGCGCGACAACAGCTCGCGGAACGGTGTGGGCCAGGACTTCGCCCACGATGATGAACGGCGCGAAGATCGCGAACGCGGCCAGGCTAATCACTCCTCGTCCCGGCCCATGCCCATGGCCTCCAGCGTGAGCTGCGGGCGCGGTGCCGGCGACGAGCAAGACGGCGATAACGAGAACCGTCACGATTCGACGCATGTGTCCCTCCACTCGCGAGTCAGACGGCTACCGAGTCAGCCGCAGCCTACCATCCACGGAATCGGAGAGGAAGCAGCTCGGTGCCGGACGGCCACCAGATCCAGTCGGGCATCCGACTAGCGACCGGGCGGAATGATCGGCACGAGCACGTAGGATTGACGTCCGGGGCCGCAGTGGACCGTGACCTTCTTGCCGAAGATCTCCGCCGGGCGGTCGCGGGGGTCGTTGTGCTGGAAGGGGCCGACGCCGGTGAAGACCGCGCCGAGTGTGCCAAGGCCGGTTGAGGGGCCGCCGGGATATTCGTAGTCGCGCCCGCGCACCGTGAGCCCGATCCGGTAGCCGGCCGGGATCACGATCGAGGTCGGCCAGATCTCGATGTCGAGCTCGTAGAGCTTGCCCGGACTGAGCGGCTGCTTCTCGTCGTGCGTGTGGTAGGGGCGATACGGAAGCGTGAGCTTGGCGTCGAGCTTTCGATGCGAGGCACGCAGCCATCCCTGCGCGATCGGCGTGTGCGGATCGAGGGCGCCCTGGAAGACGACTTCCTTCATGTTTGGCGTGAGCACGCGGAGGATCAGGAAGAGATCGGCGTCGGCCGTCTGCGACGAGACGTAGAGCTTCGCCGCGATCGGGCCGGTGACCTCGGTCTCCTTCGAGAGCGCCGGCGTGAGGAACGTGACGCCTTCGCCCAGACCGTCGTAGGTCACTGATCCGCGCCGAGCGACGGGCGCGCGACTCAAGCTCTGGTCGGCGGGGCTCAGATAGAGCTTGGTCCAGCGCGTGCGCGCCAGCGGCCATTCCTTCTCGTGGCGCTCGACGAATTTCTCGCCGGGGTGGCGCACCTGGAGCGCGACCTTCGGCTGCTTCTTCCAGCCCGTGTCCTCGCCCTTCAGGAAGTGGCCGAAGAACTTCTTCTGCAAGCTGACGCCGTAGTCCGTGTAGAAGTGCGTCCAGTGCTCGATGCCGTGCACCTCGAGCCACTTCTGCTTCGCGGCCGAGCGCACGAAGCCTTCGAAGTTGCCACGCGGATGAAGCCCCTGCCCGCCCCAGTTGGCGGCCGAGAAGAGCGGCACGGTCACCCTCGACCAGTCCGGCATGCGCGAGCGCCAGTAGTCGTCGCTGGCGAGCGGATGCTTCCAGCAGTCCTCGTAGAAGTCGCGGCGGTTGCCGCCGAGCTCTTCTTCCGTCAGGGTCGGCGGTCCGGAGACCCAGTCGCCGTTCATCCGGCTCCGATAGCCCTTCGTGCCGCGGCCGTACTGGACGCGGACGACCTGCGAGGGAAACCACGCCCGGCCGAACGTGCAGAGGATGCCGCCGTGATGGCTGAGATCGCGATAGTAGTCGGCGGCGCCCTCCCAGATGCAGATCGCCGCCAGGTGCGGCGGCTGGAGCGCCGCGACCTGCCACTGGTTCATCGCATAATAGGAGATGCCGTTGAGCCCGACCTTGCCGTTGCTCCAGGGCTGAGCGGCCGCCCACTCGACGCAGTGAAAGAGGTCCTTCGCCTCGCGGGGGGACCAGAGGTCGAGGAACCCGGGCGAGCGGCCGGCGCCGCGCGAATCGACGCGCACGCAGGCGTAACCGTCGGGCACCCACTTCTCGGGATCGACGACCTCCCAGTTCTGGTACTTGTTCGTCGACCCGGCGGGGACGTCCGGATGCTGATCGACCATGCGGCGCCACTGATCGGTGTAGAGATCCTCGAAGTGGAGCCACTTGCCGTACGGGCCGTAGGTCAGGATCACCGGATGTTTGCCGTCACCCAGCGGGCGGAACACGTCGGCGCGGAGGACGAGGCCGTCGTCGACCTTGATCGGCACGTCCCAATCGATGCGCATCCCATCCCGGACTTCGCTCACGAAATCGGTCATCGCCGGTCCCTCGGTCCGAACCCGTGCGCTGCGAGCTGACGGAGCGTCTAACCCCTGGCCGGGCGCGCCGCGCCCAGGTCGAGAACGAAGTCGAACGTCCCGGTCTTGCCGGAGGCGGCATCGCTGACGCGCATGACCAGATCGCGGCTGAAGATGGGATCGCGCGCGTTGACGGCCTCTCCCGGAAAGTAGAGCTGCGTCGTGAGCACCGGCCGGTTCGGCGCCTGCACCTTGACGTGAAAGTGGCGCGTGCGCCCGACGTAGATGCCCGGCACGATCGTCTCCACACGATAGCGACCCTGATCGTCCGTGAACTGATGGCCGCGGAGGCGATAGCCCCCGGTGTCGTAGTCGCCGCGGTCGTCCGCGTGCCAGACGTCGATCAAGGCCTTCGCCACCGGCTCGCAGGCCGTGGACAGGACCAGCCCGGTCACGACGATCCTCGTGCCCGCTAGCCCCGGCTCGAGGAGCGAGGTACGCAGCGGCGAGTCGGGCTTGAAGTATGGACCCTCGGTCTGCCGCCCGGTCGGTGACGCGGCGCCCGGACAGCTCGGCGTGGGCGAGAGCGGCCGCGCCTGGGCGTTGGCCCCGACGGGGCTCGCGATCGTGCCCGCGCTCCCGGCGAGCGCCGACAATCCGGCGGCTGTCTTCAAGAACTCGCGGCGTGACGCGCGCGATTTCGGCATTGACGCCTCCTGCGATCGATTTCCGATAACTACCCTAGAGACAGGCTCCGGCATCTGTCAAACCGACAAAAGCCGCTGGCCTGCCCCGGGTCGCCGCGTTACGATCTCGACAGAGCCTGGGAGGCCCGAGATGAACATCTTCAAGGCGCTGGCGCTCAAGGATATCGACACGGCAACGAAGGCCATTCCGCTGATCGACGTGGGGCCCGCGCTCCGCGGCGAGCCCGGCGGCCTGGAGACCGTCGCGCTCGAGGTGCGGCGCGCGTGCGAGTCCGTCGGCTTCTTCTATCTGACCGGCCACGGCGTGCCGCAGCCCGTCATCGACGGCGCGTTCGCGGCCTCGCGCGAGTTCCACGCGATGCCCCTCGAGGACAAGCGCGCGCTCAAGATCAACGAGAACAACATCGGGTACATGGCCGTGAACGAGAGCATGCAGCGGCACTCGACCGTGCACAAGGCGACCCGGCCGAACTTCAACGAGAGCTTCTTCATCAGCCACGATCGCGGCGCCGATCATCCGGACGTCGCCGCCGGAACCTCGCTCCGCGGGCGCAACCAGTGGCCCGAAGGACACGAGCGCATGCGCGCGGCGATGGTCACGTACTTCAAGACGCTGGAGCGCCTGGGCGAGCGCTTGCTGCCGATCCTGTCGCGCGCGCTCGGGATGCCGGCCGAGTACTTCGCGCGCTTCTTCCAGAACGAGGCGCACATCAACCTGCGTTTCCTCCACTACCCACCGCAGGAGACCGACGACGACGAGCAGTTCGGTCAGGGGCCGCACACCGACAACTCGTTCATCACGATGCTGGCGCGCGAGGACGTCCCGGGGCTCGCGGTGCGTCTGCCCAACGGCGAATGGATGGCGCCGCCGGTGATCTCGGGCACCTTCTTGGTGAACCTCGGCAACATCATGAAGCGGTGGTCGAACGACCGGTTCCTGTCGACACCGCACGGGGTGCTGAACGACTCCGGCAAGGACCGGTACTCGATCGCCTTCTTCTACAGCCCGAACGTCGACGCGGCGATCGAGTGCGTGCCGACCTGCGTGAGCGCCGACGACCCGGCGCGTTACCCGCGTGCGGTGTACCGCGACCTGGTGCTCGAGTTCTACAACGCGAACTACTTCCACCGGAAGGACTACGCGGGCGCGGGTGAGACGGCTGGAGCGGCTACTCGTCCCCGTTCTTAATCTGCTGGGCCAGGTAGTTCCCCTCGCCGGTCTGCGCGATCAGGCTCATCTGCGCCTCGATCCAGTTGGCGTGGCTCTCCTCGGCCTCGAGGATCTGCTCGAGCAGCTCGCGCGACCCGTTGTCGCCGAGACTGCGCGCGGTCTCGATGCCGGCATTGAGCATCCGGATCGCGTCGCGCTCGAGCTCGAGGTCCAGGCGCAGCTGCTCCGGCACGGTCTCGCCGACGTTCACCTTGCCGAGGCGCTGCATGTTCGGCACGCCCTCGAGATACAGGATGCGCTCGATGAGCTTGTCGGCGTGCCGCATCTCACCGATCGATTCTTCGCGGATCTTCTTCCAGAGCCGCTCGTAGCCCCAGTTCTCGCACATCCGAGCGTGGATGAAGTACTGATTGATCGCGGTCAGCTCGGCCGTGAGGACGTCGTTCAGGAGGGTGACGACCTGCTCGTGGCCTCGCATAGCGCTCCTCCGGCGGTGAGAACGGATTGTGGTGCGAGGCCACTATAGGACGCGGCACGCGCCTCATCAAGCAGTGCATCGAGCATCGGCGAGCATCCGCCGCAGTCGGAGCCGGCGCCGCAGATCGCGGCCAGTCGATCGAGGCTGTCGCCGCCCCTGGCGATGGTCGCGCGAATCGTTTTCTCGGCGACGCCGCGACACAGACACACGATCATGTCGGCGATCTCCTCCCGACTACTCGTATCCGGGCCGGTCGGCCCGCCGCGTCCCCGACCGGTCCCTCCGGTGACGCGAGGGTGAGGATAACAGATCTCCGAAAGGTATGCTCACGAGATTTCTGGTATTAGGTCGCCCTAACTCCGGAAGCCGGACCGGGCCGTGGATTTCGACCTGATCCGGCTCGCCATCTCGGACGCGGCAGTCGAGGTGTGTCTACTCGATCTCGGCCGGGCGCACGACCTCGAGGCGAACGCGTCCCGGTTCCTCACGGCGCCCGAGCAGGCCGAGTACGCGGAGCTCACCTTGCCGCGGCGCCGGCGCGAATGGCTCGGCGCGCGCGTCTGTCTCAAGCTCATGGCGATGCGGCAGGGCCGGATCGACGATCCCCTGCGCTGCGCGGTCGTGAAGGATTCGCGCGGCCGGCCGCGACTCGTCGCGGCGCCGGAGCTCACCTCTCCGGTCGTGCCCGACTGCTCGCTCTCGCACAAGGGGCGCTTCGGCTGCGCCGCCGTCTCGCTCGCGGCGGGCTCGCAGATCGGCGTCGACATCGAGGAGGTATCCCCTCGCCTGCTCGGGCTGACGCGCGCCTTCGCCCACGAGCGCGACGCGCTGCTCGGCTCACGGCCCGATGAAGAGCGGTTGGCGATCCTCTGGGCGCTGAAGGAAGCAAGCTCGAAGGTCGTGGGTCGGGGGCTGGCGATGGGATTGCGCTCGGTGACGTGTGAGGAGACGGTGCCGGGCCTCCACCGCGTCGTCGCCGACGGCGTCGAGCTCGCCGGCCGCCACGCGTTCCACGAGGGCTACGCGGTCGCGCTGTGCCTCGGGGCCGGCCCGACGCTCGAGGGCTGAGGTCGCTCGCTACGCGCGCCGGCCGCCGGTCATCATGCGGAGGAAGGCCGGCGACAGGCGCGGGTCGAGCGTGTCGCGGATGCCGTCGCCGAGAAGATTGAACGCGAGCACCGTCACGGTGATGGCCAGGCCCGGAAAGAAGGCCAACCACCACGGCGGCACGAGCCCGGTGATCGAGTCGGCCAGCATGTTGCCCCAGGTCGGTGTGGGCGGCGGGACGCCGACGCCGAGGAATCCCAGCGCGGCCTCGATCACGATCGCGACGCCCAGGTGCGTCGTCGCCAGCACCAGATACGGCGCGATGCATTGCGGGAGGACATGGAACGTCATCACGCGGAGCGCCGAGGCGCCACTGGCGCGTCCCGCCTCGACGTACGGCATCTCGCGGACCGATAGCGCCACCGAGCGGATCACGCGTCCCCCGAACGGAATGCGCGTGATCGCGATCGCGAAGATCACCGCGGGCAGACCGGTCCCGATCGCCATCGAGATCGCCATGGCGAGGATCAGATCCGGGAAGGACTGCATGATCTCCATGATGCGCTGGCTGACGAGGTCGAAGCGCCCGCGCAGATAGCCGCACGCAACGCCCCACAGCGAGCCGACCGTCGTGCCCAGGATAACCGCCGAGAACGCCACGAAGAGCGAGGTGCGCGCGCCGTAGATCACGCGGCTCAGGGTGTCGCGGCCGACCTGGTCCGTCCCCAGGAGACTCTGCGCGTCCGGCGGCTTGTTCATCCGGCGGAAGTCCGCCTTGAGGGGGTCACGCGGGGCCAGGAACGGAGCCGCGACCGCGGTGAAGACGATCAGGAGGCCTACCAGCCCTCCGATCGCCGATAGCGTATTGCGTCGGGAGAAGCGCGCCGCCTCGATGGCCAAAGCTTTCATCGCGGCTCAACCGTACCGGATCCGCGGGTCGAGCCAGGCGTAGCTCAGGTCGACCAGGACGTTGACGCCGACGAAGATCACCGCGTAGAGCAGGACGAGGTTTTGCACCACGATGATGTCGCGCTCGATCACCGCCGTGACGAGCGCGCGGCCGAGGCCGGGCACGCCGAACGCCTGCTCGACGGCCACCGAGCCGCCGAGCACGAAACCCAGCAACACGCCCGAGATCGTGATGACCGGCAGAAGCGCGTTGGGCAGCGCGTGGCGCATCACGACAAGCCACTCGCGAAGCCCCTTCGCCCGCGCCGTGCGCACGAAGTCCTCGCCGATGACCTCGAGCATGCACGAGCGCGACATGCGTGCGATGTACGCACCCTGCGCGAGCCCGAGGACCATCGCCGGGCCCACGACGATCTGGAGATTCTGCCAGGGGTTGGCCCAGAAGTGGACGATGACGATCGGCGCCTTGTACCCGAACCAGAACAGGAGCGCCAACACGATGAGCATGCCCAGCCAGAATCCGGGAATCGCGATGAATGTGACCGATAGCGCCCGCGCAAGGGCGTCCGGCATGCTGTTCGGCTTGAACGCGCTCAGGATCCCGACCGGAAGCCCGACTAGCCAGGAGACGATCAGCGCCAGCACGCCGATCTCGGCGCTGATCGGGCCGCGGTGGAGGATCTGCTCGGCGACGGTGTCGCCCCGGAAGAACGACTTGCCGAGGCGACCGGCGGCGATGTCGCCGAGCCACCGGACGTACTGCACCGGCAGCGGGTCGCTGAGCCCGAGGTCGGCCATGATCCGCGCGCGATCCGCCGGTTTCATCTGCGCGTGGCCCTCCGCGCCGAGGATGGCCACGAGCGGATCCCCCGGAAGGATCCGGAGGATCACGAAGACGCTGAGCGAGACGCCGAGCAGGGTGATGGCGGCATACCCTGCTCGACGTACCAGGTACTTCCGCACGCGTTACGGACCGACGCTCAGGTCAGCCAGACCTGGTCCCATCGCACGACGTCGTAGATGCCGAAGTACGTGGACGGGTTCTGGCCGTGCACCCGGTTGTACCAGGCGTCGTAGATCTGCTCGTACGCCACCGGGATCAGCGGCGGGTCCTGCTCCAGCATGTCTTCCGCCTTGCGGACCATCGCGCGGCGCTTGTTATCGTCCAGCTCGCGCTCGATCTGGTTCGCCAGGTCGTGGAACGGCGCGTTGGTCCAGCGCGAGTAGTTCTGCGGGCCGTCCTTGCCGTACCACGCGCTGAAGATGTCCGACGGGTCCATCAGGGTCGAGACGATCGCGCTGATCGCGAGATCGAAGTTGCCGGCCGCCGCCTCGTCGAACCAGACCGAGACCTGCACGACCCTGAGATTGGACTCGATGTTGAGGTGCTCCTTGAGCATGGCCTGGATCGCCACCGCCCACAGCTTGAAGGTCGCGACGTCGCGCACGACGAAATCCAGATTCTTGATACCGTTGGCGTAGCCCGCTTCCTTCATCAGGCGCCGGGCTTCCTGCACGGCGGGCTTGATGTCCTTCTGATAGCCGAGCTTCTTTTCGAGCTCGGCGCGCGGCGTGGACATCTCATGGAAGGGGTAGACGAAGCCGCCCACTTGCATCGGCGCCGTGTCCTTCACGACGTCGACTAGCGTGTGACGGTCCATCGCGAGATGGATGGCGCGACGCACGCGCGGATCGGCGAGCGCCTTGTTCTTCTGCATGTTCGTCCAGAACGCCTGGATCACCGATTGATTGAACGCGGCCGCTGTCACGCCCTGCATCTCCTTGGCCTTGCGCCAGGAGACCGGGTCCAGAAGCCGTGCGTAGTCGACCTTGCCGGACAGGAACGTCGAGCCTAGCTCCGGCGAGAAAGGCATCATGTGGTAGATCTCGAGCTTGTCGACGAGCGGCAGCCCCTTGTTCCAGTAGTCCGGGAAGCGCTCCTGGATCCACACTTCCTTGTCCTTCCGCGAGACGTGGCGGAAGGGCCCGGTGCCCGGGTAGTTCATCACCTGGCGCAGGTTGCCCTGGTGCTCTTCCAGCGTCTTCTTGCGCACGATGACGTTCCAGCCGCTCGCGAAGGCGCCCAGCATGTACGCCTTGGGGCGCGCCTCGGTCATCCGAAACTCGATCTTGTGAGGATCGACCACGACGATGTCGCCCACGGTGGCGAACAGCGGGGTGCGCGGAATGACCACGCCCTTGGGCGGATGGGTGATGCGATCGTAGGTGGCCTTGACGTCCTCGGCGGTGAAGTCGGCGCCGTCGTGGAACTTGACACCCTTGCGCAGGTGGAACGTGTACTTCTTGCCGTCGGGCGAGATCTCCCAGCGCTGGGCCAGATCGGGAATGATCGTCTGGCCGTCCTTCGGGCTCCGCCGCAGCAGGGTGTCGTACATCGGGCTCTGCGGCCCAATGTTGGCGACAGTGCCGGACTGGTGCACGTCGAAGTGGGCCGGCGCGTTGTGGACCGCGTAGCGCAGGGTCCCTCCCCGCTTGGCCGCGGGATCGGGCCGCAGGGTCGCATCCTGCGCGATGGCCCGGCCGGGGATCGACAAGTGCGAGGCGATGACCGCGCCGGCGCCGGTCGCGCCCGCGCGCTTCAGGAAGGTCCGTCGGTCGACGCCGGAGGGGCGTTCAGGGTCACGGGTGTGCTCGCTCATCCTGGTTCTCCTGTCGGGTGTTCTGCTGAGCTCTACATCGCGGCCTCTAAAGTCACCGGACCATAGCAGAAGTCGGCGTAAAAGACCATCACGCGCCGCGCGGTCGACCCACTCCCTGGCCGATCTCTGCGCGGACAATTCGGGCCCCGGCCGCGAGCGCCTCGAGCTTGGCGACGGCGCGCTCGCGCGGCAGGTATTTCATGCCGCAATCCGGCGCGGGCACGAGGCGCTCGCGGGGCACATGCGCAAGCGCCGCTCTGATCCGGCCGGCGACGGTTTCCGCGCTCTCCACGCTCGCATCGCCGAGATCGAGCACGCCCAGGACGATCGTCTTGGACGGAAGCGACCGGAGGATCGCGCAATCGAGCCTGGGCTGGGCCGCCTCGATCGAGACGTGGGTGGCGCGGCAGCGCTCGAGCTCGGGCAGGTACGAGTAGCCGCTGGGCTTCTCGCGCACAGTGTGCGCGTAGCCGAAGCAGAGATGCACGACGGTCGGACCGTCGATGCCCTGGAGCGCCCGGTCGATGGCCGCGACGCCGTACTCGCGCGCGCGATCCGGCCACGCTTGCAGATACGGCTCGTCGAGCTGGACGAAGTCGGCGCCGGCCGCCTTGAGATCGCGCAGCTCCTCGTTGACGACCGCGGCGTAGGCCATCGCCAGGCTCGGCGCGTCCGGGTAGTGCTCGTTCTGCGTGAGCGCGGTCAGGGTGAACGGTCCGGGTACGGTGATCTTGATCGGCCGATCCGTCTCGCCTCGCAGAAACCGCGTGTGGCGCGCCAGCACGGGCTTGGGCCGCGAGATCGGGCCCACCGCCCGCGGCACCGCCGTCGGCCGTCCGGTCCGCGCGATGGCCGTGCCCGGCTTCGTGACGTCGAGCCCCGTGAGCGCCGGAGCCAGCCAGGCGAAGTAGCTCTCGCGTCGCACTTCACCATCGCTGACGATGTCGACGCCGGCGCGCTCCATGTCGCGGACGACCAGGCGCGTGGCGTCGTCGTGCGCCTGCTCGCGGAGCTCTTCGGGTACGCGCCAGAGCGTCGGCTTGGGCACGCGCGGCACGCCGCCCGCCAGCAACGCCTCGCGATCGACCAGCCACTCCGGCTGGGGGAAGCTGCCGACGACGGTGGTCGGCAGGAGCGGCAGCGCGGCGCTAGGGCTCACGACTCAGCTCACCTTGACGGCGTCGAGCGCCTTCCAGTCGAACTCGATGCCGTGGCCCGCGCGATCGGGGGCGACGGCGCGCCCGTCGACGATGCGGAGCGGCTCGGCGATGAAGCGATCGAGGCCGAAGCCGTGCGCCTCCAGATACGAGCGATTGGGCGCCGCCGCCAGCAGATGCACCGTGAGATCGTGCGCGCCGTGCGAGGTGACCGGCAGGTTGAACGACTCCGCCAGGTGGCAGATCTTCATGAACGTGGTGATACCGCCGCAGTTCGTCACGTCGGGCTCCGGGAACGTGACGCCGCCCGCCGCGATCAGCTGACGAAACTCGTACAGCGTATGCAGGTTTTCGCCGGCCGCGATGGGCAGCCCTCCTTCCCGCACGATCCGTGCATGCCCCGGCACGTCGTCGGGGATCGTCGGCTCCTCGAGCCAGACCGGGCTCTCCTCGGTGAGTGCGCGCGCGGCGCGAATCGCCTCGTCGACGCTCCAGCGCATGTTGGCATCGACCATCAGAGGGAAGTCGGGGCCCAGGTGGCGGCGCATCGCGCGCACGCGCTCGACGTCGTCGTGGAGCGACGGGCGCCCGACCTTCATCTTGATCGCGCGGAAGCCGCGCGCCAGGTTCTCGTCGGTCTGACGCAACAGCGAGTCGAGTGGGAAGTCGAGGTCGATGCCGCCGGCGTAGCACGGCACGCGCGGGTCGAAGCCGCCGAGCACGCGCCAGAGGGGCGCGCCCTGCCGGCGCGCGCGCAGATCCCACAGCGCGATATCGACGGCGGAGATCGCGAGCGCCTGGGCGCCCCCGCGCCCGCCGTAGTGGAGCGCCCACCACATGGCCTGCCAGTGGTTCTCGATCAGGTCGGCGTCGCGTCCGACCAGGAGCGGCGCCAGGTCGCGCGCCACCAGCGCGTGGACGGCCGCGCCGCCGGCGCCGACCGTGTACGTGTAGCCCGCGCCCTCGGCGCCGTCCGCGTCGCGCACGCGCGCGGTGACCAGCTCGAAGCCCTTGATGGTCCCGTGCGTGCTGTCGGAGAGCGCGACGGGCAGCGGGATCGCATAGTGGTTCGCGACGATCTCGCGGATCAGCAGGGGCCGACTCACTTGATCGCGTACGGGTTGATCGGTGTGCCGACGCCGCGAGTGACCGGCAGCGGCGGCGCGACCAGCAGGAATTCGTACCGACCATCCGCGGCGCAATCGGCGGCGAGCTCCTCCAGGAAGAAAATCTCGCCCAGCGTAAGGCCCATGTTGGGAATCGCGCAGATGTGGAACGGGCTGCGGAACGGCGCAAGCTCCGAGGGCCGCACCTCGACCGCATAGTTGTCGGCGGCGATCGCAGCGATCTCCTTGGCGTGCATCCACGGCGCCGTGTGCACCGACACGCCGGGTGAGTCGTCCAGGTCGAAGTGACGCCAGTCGTTGCGGTCGAGGTAGCGCGACATGTGGCCGGTGCGAACGATGAGCAGGTCGCCGCGCCGGATCTGGACGCTCTCGGCGGCGGCGGTGGCATCGAGGTCGGCCGCGGTGATCGCGTAGCCCGGCTCCAGCGCGCGCACGCCCTTGTACTTGGCCACGTCCAGGAGCACGCCGCGCCCGACGATCCGGCTCTTGGTCTTGTCGATGCTGTTCTTCGACGTGCCGCTGCTGGTGACCAGCGCGGCGTCGTAGCCGTTGTACATCTTGCCTTCGTAGAAGACGTGGGCGAGGCTATCCCACTGGGTCACGCACTGCAGCGGCATCACGATCCAGTCGTCCGAACCGCCGTAGCCCTGCATGGCGGTAACCTCGGCGGGCGTTCGCGGCGCGTCGCCGCCGTCGCGGAACATCGTATGGATCGGATTGAAGCGCTGGCGCGTCCCGCTCTGCGGCCCCTCGCGCTGCAGCGGAATTCCGAGCGCGAAGACCTTGCCGCTGACTGCCAGGCGCGCGGCCGCCGCGACGGCGTCCGGCGTGATGAAGTTCAAGGTGCCGATCTCGTCGGTCGGGCCCCAGCGACCCCAGTTGCGGACCTGCAGCGCGAGCTTGCGGAGCGCCTCTTCGCTCATGGCCGGCAATCTTACGCCAACCGCGAGTCAGGGGCTGATATTGTAGTGCGCGCAGCGGGCCGGCGAACTTTCCCGCCGGCCGAGGCGTGCCTACAACCCATGTGCTCGTGACCGCTCGTACGGACCGGCTCCTGCTCGCGAACGCGATCATGGGCCAGTTCCTCACCGGCGTCGCCACGCGGATCTTCATCGTCTCGCTGCCGACGCTCGCGGTCGCCCTGCACACCGACATCATCGCGATCTCGTGGGCGCTGATCGTGTATCAGCTCGCGGGGATCAGTCTCTCGGTCGTCTTCGGCCGGCTCGGCGACATCCACGGGCGCTACACGATCTACGGCCTCGGCTTCGCCATCATGACCGTCAGCTTCGTGCTGTGCGGGTTCGCGCCCAACGCGCCGCTCTTGATCCTGTTTCGTCTCGTGCAGGGGCTCGGCGCGGCGATGATCTCGTCGGCGACGCGCGTCCTGGCCATGGAGTCGATGCCCGAGAGCGCGCATGGACGGGCCAACGGCTACATGACCATGGGCTTTCACTCCGGGCTCTTGATCGGGCCCCCGCTGGGCGGGCTCGTGATCGACCTCCTGAGCTGGCGCTGGATCTTCTTCCTGATGGTGCCGATGGGCGTATTCGGAGTCGTACTGACGGTGCTGCGCGCGCGGAAGCGGCGTGCGCAGACGACGCCGGGCCGCGCGCCGTCGATCGACTATCTGGGCGCCGGCCTCCTGATCGCACTGACGGTCATGCTCACCTTGCTGCTCGACCGCCGCAGCGTCGAGGCGTTCGGCGCGGAGCGCGCCACGGTCGTGGCGTTGCTCTTCGCCGCGACGCTTGCGGGATTCCTCGCCCACGAGCGTCGCGCCGCCAGCCCGGTCGTCAACCTCGCGCTGTTCCGGATCCGCATGTTCACGTTCAGCGTGCTGAGCCTCCTGCTCATCGCCACCACCATCAGCGTGATGAGCTTCTTGATGCCGTTCTACATCCAGGACGTGCTGCACTTCTCGGCGTCGTTCATGGGGCTGATCTTCCTGGCGGCCCCCGTGTTCACCATCGGGCTCGCCGCGGTGAGCGGGCGGTTGACCGATCGCATCGGGCCGCGCATCCCGGCCTCGATCGGCGTGATGGCGACGATGAGCGCCTTCGCGATCGGCCTGTTCCTGCGCGTCGATTCGCACTGGCTCCTGCCGACCCTGATGATGGCGCTGCTCGGCGTGGGCTCGGGGTTCTTCAACACGCCCAACCAGGCGGCGATCATCGGCTCGGTGCCGCGCGAGTACCGGGGCTTCGCGACCGGCATGGTGCAGACGATCTTCGGCATCTCGGCGCTGCTCGGGATCTCGCTCGGCGGCGTGCTGTTGACCCTCGCGTTCCGCTATTACTCCGGCATCGCCGATGCCACTCCGAGCGCCGCGAACCCGCGGGCCTTCGTGGCCTCGATGAACGTCGCCTACCTCGCGTGCCTGGCGCTGATGGCCGTCGCGCTGTTCTCCTCGTTCCTGCGCGGCGGCACCAGGATCGAGGCGGCGGCCTCGCCGAGCTGAGGCTGGGCCCCGCCGCCGGGATCACAGCGGACGACTCGCGTCGAGACCGTGCTACGCTGTCGCCCTCGACGCAGTCGGTCGCGAAGTGGAGGGACCCATGAAATACGGAGTCGTGCTTCCGATCTGGCAGCTCACGATCGCCGAGGCGGAGTCCCTGACCACTCGGGCGGAGTCGCTGGGGCTCGACGGCGTGTTCGTTCCCGACCACATCCTGGCCAAGCCGGCCACGACGCAGCACTACGGCAGTCACTGGCCCGATCCCTTCTCGCTGCTCGCGTTCCTCGCCGGACGCACGCAGCGCATTCACCTGGGCGCCAGCGTGATCGTGCTCCCGTATCGCAACGCGCTCGTGGCGGCCAAGGCGGCGGCCACGGTCGATCAGGCCTCGGGCGGGCGATTCATCTTCGGTGTCGGCGTGGGATGGGACGAGGCGGAGTTCACCGACCTTCGCCTGCCGTTTCGCGAGCGCGGCCGGCTGAGCGACGACTACATCCGCGCGATCAAGGCCGCATTCGCCAGCGACATGCCCGAGTACAAGGGCGACTACGTGAGCTTCGGCGGCGCGGCGTTCTCGCCGCGGCCGGCACAGCGGCCGCATCCGCCGATCTGGGTCGGCGGCTCGCCCGGTGCGGTGTCCGGGCCCGCGGTGCGCCGCTGCGCCGAGCTCGGCGACGCGTGGCATCCGCTGGCGCTGAGCCTCGACGACATCGAGAAAGGTTACGCGACCCTGCGCGACCTCGCCTCGCGAGGCGGCCGGCGCGGCGCGCTCGGCCTGGCGCCGCGCAACCTGCTCGATCTGACCGACGCGCCGCGCGGTAGCGGCCGGGCCGCGTTCCAGGGCTCGGTGGCCGAGGTTGCCTCGGACATCCGCCGCGTGCGCGGGCTCGGCGCCGAGTGGATGACGTTCGATCTGCCGCGGGCCGGCGTGCCCGCCATGGTGCGCGCGATGGAGCGGCTCGCCGGCGAGGTCAAGCCAGCGGCCGCGTAGCGACCGGTTCGTCCCGACGTTGGATCCTCGCTGAAGGCTCGTCCTCTGAAGGAGACCGGTGATGAAGCACTACGACCTGGCCGTGATCGGGCTCGGCATCGTAGGCGCCTCCGCGACCTACGCCGCCGCGTGGGCGGGCGCGCGCGTGCTCGGCCTCGACGCGGGAGCGGCGGGCGGCGGCACCAGCGGCACCTCGTTCGCGTGGCTCAATTCGGTGCGCAAGGAGCCCGATGCCTACCATCGTCTGAACGCCGCGGGGATGACCGCTCACCGCGAGCTCTCGCGTGAGCTCGGCGGCGACGCGGGCTACCACGACGGCGGCTCGCTCGAGTGGGCCGAGGGCGAGGCCGAGGAGCGCGAGCTCCGCGAACGCGTCCATCGGCTCGCGAGCCGCGGCTACCCGGCGGAATGGATCGCACGCGAGCGCGCGATCGGGATCGAACCCGCCCTGGCCATTCCGGATCAGATCGGTGAAGTCGCCTTCTACGCCGCCGACGCGTGGCTCGACGTCCCGCGCTTGATCGGCCGTCTGCTGGCCGCCGCCACCGCTCGCGGCGCCGACGTGCGGGAGCGGACGCCCGCCGTCCTGAGCACTCGAGGCGATCGCATCGAGCTGAGCGCGGGCGACGAGCTCGCGGCGGAGTCGGTCCTGATCTGCGTCGGACCGGCGACGCAAGCGTTTCTCGAGCCGCTGCACGTGAGCGTCCCGGTCGGCCAGGTCCCCGGGCTGCTGGCGGTGACCTCGCGGACGCCGCAGCCGCTGCGGCGCGTGGTGCACGCGCCGGGCCTTCACTTGAGACCCGACGCGAGCGGCGGCCTCTTGCTCGGCGCCGAAGACCTCGACGCGGTCGCCACGCGGGCCGAGTCGCCGGCGGCGCTGGCGGCCCCGGCCGCGCAGCTCCTGGAGCGCGCGTCGCGCGTGTTCCCGGCGGCCCGCGCGCTCAAGGTCGTCGATGCGCGCGTCGGGGTGCGGCCGATGCCGGGAGACCACCACACGATCGCCGGGCGCCTGCCCGGATTCACGAACGGCTGGATGATCGCGACCCACAGCGGCGTGACGCTCGGTCCCCTGCTCGGCCGGCTCATGTCCGACGAGATCGTGCGGGGCAAGCCGAGCCCGGCCCTGACGCCGTTCAGGCCGGAGCGATTCGCGAGCGCCCAGGCCGCGCGCGTTCGACCGTAACCGCGGCCCGCGCGCGGGCCGGCGCTCGAGGAGACGATGACGATGGGACGGCTCGACAACAAGGTGGCGATGATCACCGGCGCCGGCGGCGAGCACGGGCTCGGGCGGGCCATCGCGCAGCGGTTCGCCGACGAGGGCGCCGATCTGGTGCTGACCGACGTGATCCCGACGGGCCTGCGCGTGTCGTCGGCGTTGAAGCCGGGCGCCTGGCGCGGTATCGAGGCCGTCGCCGACGAGATCCGCAAGCGCGGCCGGCGCGTCATCACCGAGATCGCCGACGTGCGCTCGGCCTCGGAGATGGCGAAGGTCGTCGCGCGGGCGCTAGAGGAGTTCGGGCGTATCGACATCCTCGTGAACAACGCCGGCGCGCCGGGGAGCCTCGACCGTACGCTGGTCGTCGACCTGCCCGAGGAATCGTGGGACACGGTGCTGGATACCAACCTCAAGGGTACGTTCATCACCTCGCAGGCTGTCGCGCGCTCGATGCTCGAGCGCCGTATATCCGGTCGCATCATCAGCATGTCCTCGCAGTGGGGCAAGAAGGGCGGCGCGCGCCGAGCCGCCTATTGCGCCTCGAAGTTCGGCATCATCGGCTTCACGCAGTCGCTGGCCCAGGAGCTCGCCTCCGCCGGCATCACCGTCAACGCGATCTGCCCGAGCGCTGCCGAGACCGAGCGCCTGGATCACATGGGCCTGCGCGCCGACGGAAGCTTCGACGCCGACCAGCGCGCAGAGCGCATCAAGCAGACCGCGGCGGCGACGCCGCTCGGGCGGATCGCGCGGCCCAGCGACGTGGCCGAGGTCGCGGCGTTCCTGGCCGGCGACGGCGCCGAGTACATCACGGGGCAGTCGATCAACGTGACCGGCGGCGGCGTGATGCACTGACGGACCGCGACTTGATGCACCGACGGTGGCGTGATGCACTGAGCGGGCGGCGTGATGTATCGACCAGCGGCCTGCCGACACCCGGGCGGCTTGGTGGTCCGCGGCTGCCGGGGGCGCTCAGCGGCGCCGGCGGCGGGTCGGGCGAGTCGGCGCCAGCACCGCCTCGATGTCGTCGCGCCGGTGGTCGGCCGAGTGCGCGTCGAAATCGAGTGGCCACTTGGCCGAGCGCTCACGCCGCGAGAACCACGCCGGCGGATTCGCCGCGAGCGTCTTCAGGACGTCCTTCTGGACTTGACGGTGCCAGGCCACGAGCTCGCGCGGCGGCCGCCGGCGCCAGCGCCGGTAGATCAGCCGGTTGATGGCGTTCACGTCGAGGCCGCGCATCTCGGGCAGCCGTCGCTCGCCGCGAAAGACTCGGGCGCTGTGCTCCTTCCAGTAGACGATGTGCGCCAGCGCGTCCTTGACGGTCCACGGATCGCGGGTCGGCGGTCGCGGCACCCGGCGGGTCCAGTCGGCCAAGCGCAGGCGCCGGATTAGGCGGTCGAGGATCGTGAACTCGCGCCGGGTGCGGGCGATGACGTCCTTCTTCTTGTGCCGCATCACTCGCCGCCCGCGCCCTCCTTGGCCAGGGGCGACTGGACCTGCCAGAACGGCGCATCCTCGGTGGTGACAACGTCGAGGACGATGGGCTCCTTGGCGCCTTTCGCGCGGTCGAGCTCACCGAGCAGGTCCTTGACGGTTTCGACGCGGACGCCCGCGCAGCCCATCGCCCGGGCGATCGCGGCGTAGTCGTTGCGGCCGAGCTCGGAGGCGATGAACCGGTTGCCGCGGCGCCGCTGGCCGTCCTTCACCCAGCCGAGCACGCTGTTGTTGAGCACGACGGTGACGACCGGGATCCGGTACTGCGCCGCGGTGAACAGGGCGTTCATCGTCATCGCGAAGCCGCCGTCGCCGCAGACGGCGACGCAGTCGCGGTCGGGGCTCGTGAGCTTGGCGCCCATCGCGGCCGGGAGCGCGTAGCCCATGCCGCCGATGGACGAGGGCTGATAGACCGTCCCGGGGCCCTTGCACTGAAAGTAGTGCGTCATGTAGAGCCGGTTCGCGCCGGCGTCCATCGTGACGACCGCGCGCTCGTCGAGCCGGCGCGCCAGCTCGGTGATGACGCGCTCCGGCCGCAGTGGGACCGCGTCCGAGCGCTGCTCGGGCTCGGCGAAAAAGCGATGGAGCGTCTTGAGCTCGCCGAGGTGCGTCAGCCGCTTGTCTCCCGCGGCCCGGAGCGCCGGCGTGAGTCGGGTCTCGACCTCGGCCACGAGCGCGATGAGCGCCTCGCGCGCGTCCGCGACGATCGCGTCCTTCACCGGAAAGTGGCGGCCGATGTTGAGCGGCTCGACATCGATCTGAAGAAAGGTCTGGCGGTCGGCGTCGAGCAGCTCGGGATTCTCGAAGCACGTGTCCGTCGGGGCCAGCCGCGAGCCGACCACGAGAACGGTGTCGGCGTTCGAGACGACCTCGTTGGCGACGGTCTGTCCCCAGTTGCCGAAGACACCGAGCGCCAGCGGGTGCACGTCGGCGATCGCGCTCTTACCGGTCGCCGTCGTGGCCACCGGAATCTTGAGCAGGTCGGCCAGCTCGGCGAGATCCACCCACGCGCGCGAGGCGTGAACACCGTTGCCGGCGATGATCACCGGATTCGCGGCCGCCGTGAGCGCGGCGGCGACGCGCACCACGTCGACGGCCGCGGGCCGGACGACGCCGTGGGCCAGATGTCGTGCCGTCGGGTGCAGGCGCGGCGGCCGGCGCGTCTTCACGGTGGCGCCGAAGGCACGGCTGCCGAAGATCACGGCCACGGGCCCCGGCGTACCGGTGGTCGCGTGCTTGATCGCCAGCTGCAAGGTCTGCACGGCCTGCTTGGGCTCGGTGACCGCCGCGGTGTACTTGGTCGCGCCGGCGAGCAGGTTTCTCAGATCGTGGTTGCCGTGCTCACCCGTGCCGGCCTGATACGGCGCATGGTGCATGAAGGGCGCCATGTCGGTGAAGTCGCCGAGCAGCAGCATCGGCGAGGCGCCCTTCACCGCCTCGAGCGCGCCGAAGAGCGCGTTGCACGCGAGGAAGATCCCCTGGCCCATGAC
>Ga0075433_10000038_pt1 | contig 53240 bp, 53 predicted proteins | sample RhiMethybrSRZTD2_FD_75299 | JGI IMG/M metagenome (GOLD analysis project Ga0075433, IMG submission 75299) | Populus rhizosphere microbial communities from Tennessee, USA - Rhizosphere MetaG P. TD hybrid SRZTD2 | ecosystem: Host-associated > Plants > Roots > Rhizosphere > Soil | place: USA... | reverse complement strand
TTTCCGGCTCGAGACCTGTCAGGGCTACGGAAAGTCCGCCGTAGTCAGTTTGGGTCGCATCCAGCTCCTGGCCGACGGGGTTGGAGGAGGTCGCGTACGCCGCATAGAAGGCGGCAATCGGCAGGGGTTTATAGACAATGCCCACATTCCAATTGAAGAGGGTATCCTGCCGTGAGCCGTTGGGGTCGATGTCGGGATTGGCGTTGACGGGACCGCGGTCGTTTCGCTCGAAGTGATCGAGCCTGATACCGCCATTGATTGTCCATAGGGGGTTGAGCTTGATCGTGTCGAGCAGGTATGCGGCCGCGGTATCGACTTGCCGATGGATCGGCGCCGTCAGGTTGTTGGGTATGTTGGGCGCGACGGGTCGCGGATTGTCGAGGTCCACGTCCTGGTTGAGTAGATTGCCGCCGTTGCGTTGGTAGCTCCGCTGCGTCGCCTCCTCGCGGCCCAACTCCAGGCCGGCCATCACGGTGTGCCGCCACCCACCGGTGTTGAATTTGACCGTCACGTCGGTCTGATTGACGAGGAGGTCGGTGTCCTGCAAGCGGTTGGCGTTGTGCACGTTGGTCGTCCACAAGCTTGGATTGGGCTCGCTGGCAATGTTCGTGCCCTCCGGGCTGAGGCAAGATAGTCCACCGTGGTGCGCCCGACGCGCGTCTTGCTCGTCACCTTGATGCTGTCGGTTACCTTCCACTCGGCCGTCCCGGTGACGATCTCAGCCTCGTTCTGCATGAAATCGCGGCCGGGTCTCGCCTCGCCATACCAGGTATGGCGCGGAACGCCGGCCGTCTCGGTGACCGGCAGACGGGTGCGCGGATCGAACGGCACGCCGAAGTCCGGCATGCCGTCGGTCCGCAGGCGGTAGTAATCAATTTTGAACTTGAAGGCGTCCGTCGGCTTGATGGTCGCGGCCAGCAGTCCACCCCAACGCTGATCCTCAACATTATCATCGCGTTCGGCCACGTGCGCATCGTGGAACAGCACGTTAGCGCGCACCGCTAAACCGTTGCCCCGGATATAAAGTGAATCGCCGAAGGCATTGCCGCCCTCGGCAAAGCCTAACGTGACGCCCGGCGTTTGACGCGCCAATTCCCGCACGCTTGTTGCCGCCTTGTCGTCGATCACCTCTTTGGAGATGGCTGTGATCGTTTTTGGCGTTTCGGCGAGGGGCTCGGTAATTTTGCCCGAACCGGACTCCTGGACCTTGTAAGGCGCCACAGGATCGACATAGGGGCTCTGCGCCTTTTGCTCCGGCGTGGGCTCGGACACGGGCACAACGCTTCCGCCCGTGCTGGGTTGAGAGATTGCAGAAGCACGTTGTTGTGCCGCGTTTGCCTCGACGCTGAGCGGCGGCAGCAGGCTTGTGCTCGATGAACCTTGGGCCACGGCCTGACTGGCCGGGGTGCCGCCAGCAGACAGGCTGCCGTCATGAGCTTTGCTGCGTTGACGTCGACGCGAGGTTGCCCGCGTCGCGTGCCTTCCGTGACCGCAGCTTGCAGCGGGCGGCGCAATGATCCTGGAACGCGCGCTGAATTCATTATGCCATCCCCCATCGCCGACTGACCAATCTGCCGCACGACATCGATGGTGCACGGCAGTCGCTAAACACGCGCGATGGCTGGGATTGCAGTACGCCTGGCTACGCAACGCTGAGACAACGCCCGAGATTACATATTCCTGACTTTCTTAGTCAAGTATAAGATGAAGCGGGAATGCATTCGCCCGCCAGGCGTGACGCGTTGTACCCTCGACAGGACGCCGCTTGCTCCCCATTTAGCCACAGACGCCCTCACCCAGCGGGTTCGCTTGCGGGCAGTTGCTGCGGCGTTGGCTTGGAGGTCTGCCATGCGGTTGAGATTGCAGCTGATGTCGGTCGCCATCCTTGCGGCAACAGGGCCGGTCGGGGGCGCGCAAGCCGGTTCTGGCTTCGCCGCTGCGGGCAAAGTCGCACACGCAAGCCACACCGTTAGCCCGGCCGCGTCGCGCTCCTGTGGGGGGCGCAAGGGGCAACGAGCCTGCCGTCCGGAACGAGGCACAGGGGACGGCGCTTACACACCGGGCGACTACTATGACCATGACGCAAACAAGTTGCCCTTTGGCACGGAACGCTGGCGCGATCAGATGCGGCGCGAAAACCGCCTCGGCAATCCTGGCTAAAGGCAGGCGTTGGGCTGATCGGCCAGCGCACCGCCCGACATCCCGGGACAGGTGGCGCAAGAGGCACCGCGCCGCCGGACCTAACAAGCGCATTGGCTTTAAACGCGGGCATCCCCCTTTTTGGGTTTCCGCGTCCGCGCCGAGCCACATTCCCCATCCCGCGCAAAACGGTGGCCCAACAGGACGGGAAGGCACAGCACAGGACCATCGCCAGATTGGTCAAGCTTAGAATGCTTTGCCATGTCGCGCGCCGTCGATCGAAAGGCATCCTTTTGTCGCGCGCGACGCTGCGCCGTCCTCCTTATGCGGGTATATTGCGACTCGGAGCGGCGCTAGGCCGGCCCTTGCGCGACCAAACGTTCCCGCACCCGTTTGGTCGACGCTATGCGCTCAGACCGGTTCCGCTCCTCCTTCCTTCCTTCCCGCCCGCTCTGGCCGCGCATCGCTGGCGCGTCTTGTCCGTCGCCTGCGCGACCCTGCCGCTGGCGGGCAGGCCAAGCGCTGACGTCAGGTCATACCCAGGCCACGGCGCTGAGAATTGGGTCAGGCTGACCCGAACCATTTCTGTCGCGTCCGAGCGCACGTCACCGCCTTGCGGCACGCGGCATGATGCGGGGCTCGCTTGCAGGCCGATGCCTGCGCTGTGGCGTGCCCGGGTTGCAGGGCTGACCGAATCACGTCCTGCCGCGACGGCTCCCTCGCCACCTTTTTGTGCCACACCTCAAGGCCAGCAGCGCGCCCTGCCACCGCGTCTCACGACCACCGCGACAGGGGCCAACGGGCGGTGCGCGGGCCCTAATTGCATGTACACAGATAATTTTTTAACGCTTGCCGGAACCAAGGCCCGCATTTCCCGTTCTTCTTGCAAGTACCCTCGCGCGACCGCGCGAAGGCGCGTCGCCGCAGTGAAGCGTGAGTGCGCGTAGCTCAGCTACACACTCAATGACGCAAAGCCTCATCGCCTTCCTCATCCTGCAACTCGCAAGTGTGGTGATTATTTGTGCGTTCGCCACGCTGGAGAGGCTGCGCTCGGAAACGGGGCGCGTGCGCGGGAATATCAAGGCAAAGCCGATCGCACGCCCCCCTGGGCCGGCGCGCAAGGGGCGGCGCCCCTCAATTCCGCAGGCGGGGCGGCCGCGCTCCGGCCGCGCCGAGCCACGGCGGGCGACGGTGCCGGGCTGGCCAAAGCCCAGCACGGTTGCTTAGACACTCAAAGAAGGAGCACAACCATGCTCGAAACCCGGTCGCAACGTCTCAACCATGGCGCGCAACCCGACTTCTGGTCGGCAGTCTATGGCGGCCGCGCCATCGCCATTCTCAATCACTACGGTCGCCTGCACGTTTATCTCGACCACATCTTGCAACACAACGTCGTGTTCGCGGAGCGGCAAGATGCGCTCGCGTGGCTGATGCAACGCATTGAGCAGCACCGATCACTAGCCCCGGACATGCCCACGCAAGCTGCGTTCTGACACAACCTCGTCCGAGCGATCCACGCGTTGGCTGCTGACGAAATGGGTTGCGGCGTTCCCCGCAACATCGGGCAGCGCCACCCCGGCAGCGCTCAAGCTGGGGGCCTCTGACTTGACAACGGCGGATCACAACAATGCATAACCCCGCCCCCGCCGCGGGCGATACACCCGGCCGCCGGCCGCTGCGCTGCTTTCTGCGGAACGCTCGCGCGGCTTGTGCGTTCGCCAGCTGGTGGGAGGAACGCAATAGGCCTATGTCGGCGAACTCTAGCGATGGTCAAGGCAGTGCCGAGCGCTGGCGCCGGCTGGAGGCGGAGGCGCGCCTCATCGCCTTGACCATGGGCGATCCCGACCGGCAGAGGGTTATGCTTTTTATCGCCGAGGCTTATAAGCTCCTTGCCCAACGCGCTGAGTTGCGCGACACTTCGGAAAAATGAGTGAGGTGGATCCGAGAACAGAGCGTTCACGGAGTGGAACTTCGTGTGTGCGTCGGATGTTTGCCCCTCATGAAGATTACACCTCCAGCTGGCGGGGACGAGGCAGCGCACTGGCAACGCTGTGCCAACGAAGCTCGCCGCAGCGCGGACGAGAGCGCCGATCAGATCGCCAAGAAGACCCTGGCCGATATCGCCGAGGCCTACGAACAACTGGCGAGGCTCGCGCAGGCCAAGCGCGTCGCCAAGACATGAAGGCGCGCGGCGCCCGCCGGCGCATCGCGCCATAAGCTCCGGAGCTAGTCGCTGCTGCGCCAGGGGGTAGAGCAGGTCGCCATGTCGAAGCGCTTCCCAAAACGGCCGCGACCGCGGCCGAACCATCCGCGCCCCCCCTCAGGGGTAGGCGCGGTCAGGTCGGCGAGCCGCCGCGGTGAGCATTCGATTGCCGATGCCAAACGACAGTATGAGCGCTATCTGGCCCTTGCCCGCACCGCCGTGGTGAATGGGGATGACGTGGAGGCGCAAAATTGCTATCAGCACGCGGAGCATTTTTTCAGAACAATGATGGGTCAGGATCCAAGCTAGCCGAAACGCATGTAGGTCGCCGCTCCCCGACCGAGCCCTACGCGGAGTCCGCCGCTTCAGCGCAGCCGAATGCGATCCGAGAGTGCCAGGCCCGCCCAAAACTTGAGGCCGGAAGGGTCGTAGTCAAAGCGCGTGGCACTCTCCGTGTCGGGCGCCAATAGGCTGCCAACCAGCGTCGCACCAAGACCACGCTGCGGGGGCGCCTTAACCTGGGGCCCGCCGATCTCCACCCACAACAGATTGAGCAGCCCGGGCGGCGTGGCCTTGTCCGCCGTCCAACGGACTTCAATCTGACCGGCGTCGGCCGTAAGCGCGCCGTGCTTGCTGGCGTTGGTTGCCAATTCGTGGATGGCAAGCCCGAAGCGCACGGCTGGGTTGGGCGCCAGCCAAACGGCGGGGCCCTGCAGCACAAAGCGGTTCCGCCCAAACGGTGCGACCACCGCCTCGATGAGAGCGCCGAGCGTGGCACCCTCTCCGGCCGTTTGCATCAAAATCTCATGCGCCCTCGCCATGGCGTGGACACGGCTGATCAGCAGGGCCTCAAACTCATCGAGCGACGCCACGGAGCGTCGCGTGAAACCGATGAGAGACTGCACAATCGCCAGCGAATTTCTGACGCGATGACTAAGTTCACGAATGAGAAGCTCTCGATGCGATTCGGCATCGCGAAGCCGCAGCAATGCGCGAACCGCGGTGACGAACTCCCCCGCCGCCATCGGTTCGGCAAGATAGGCGTCCGCGCGCTCCTGCAGACCGGCGATGTCTTGGGGCTGCATTGCCGTGGTCGACGTCTGCAGCACGAGCAGGCCGGCGTTCTGGTCCTTCATGACCCGACAAAGCTGCAGACCAGACATGTCAGGAAGCTGGGCATCGATAATGGCGAGCTCAATGGAGTTTGCCTCGACCGCCGCCATGGCGGAGGCCCCGCTTGCAGCCGCGTGCACACGATATCCCAATGCGGCAAGCTGACGAGATTTGAGATGACGACCAGGCTCATTGCCATCGACGACCAATATGGCCATGCTTTATTTCCAAACTTGCCTGGCTCGCTAACTCCTAGCTGCTTCAGGTCTATCTCCAACGAAGCAAGTTGATAGCGGGTTCCTCGATCAGCGGCACAACTTTGGCCGCCATGCCGGCGGCGGCGGCAACTGCTTGTGTTTTAGTCCCTCGCATTGCCCATGGTGGGGTAAGCAAGTGCGCCCGGGATTGGCGCGGCCGTGCCACCAGACCGGACATCGCAAGGGGGTTGCGCCAGCGACGCGCGCCCTAGCGGCCGCCGCTGCTGAGGTTGCAGCGCCTCAAGGGTAGACCTCCTCTTTTTTATCTGTCGGTCTTTCTGCCAAAGCCCTTTGAGGAAGGGTTGTCGGAAGTTGCACGCGACAACGCCAAAGCCGTTGCGGCCAAGCTCATTCGCGAGGGCCCGTTTCGCGACTTGGCAAACAGCAATTTCCACCGCTGGTTTAACGGCATTTCCTGCACAAGGTGTCGCCCGCGCCGCGCCGATCAGGCAAAGAAAAAATAAAGCGCTGCTGCCAAGCTCAGGACCGACGCGAGGTTGCTGGCAAGGCCATCTCGACAGTCGCCCTCGCCAGCCTAGCTGATGGCAAGTCCGACGTAATTTTCCGCGAGCGCTGTCTGCGCGGCCGCGGAGCCGAGCAGATAACTCAACTCCGCCGCCTGCGCGCGTCGCTCGAACCCGCTGGCCTCAGGAAAACGGTGGGTGAGCGTCGTCATCCACCAGGAAAAGCGCTGCGCCTTCCATACCCTGGCCAAACAACGCGCCGAGTAGCCGTCCAGCAGGTCCGTGCGGCCCGACCCGTAGTGGGCGATGAGCGCCTCCGCCAAGAAGCGCACGTCCGCCGCCGCCAAATTCAGACCCTTGGCACCCGTCGGCGGCACGATATGCGCAGCGTCGCCAGCGAGAAACAGTCGACCGTGGCGCATGGGCTCGGCCACGAACGACCGCAGGTGCGCTACGCTCTTCTCAAGCGAGGGACCGGTTTCCAACGCCGCGGCCGCATCGGCAGGAATTCGGCGCTTGAGCTCGCCCCAGAAGCGCTCATCGGGCCAGTCCGCGACATCCTCCTCGGCCGGGACTTGCAGGTAGTAGCGGCTCCTGGTCATGGAGCGCATGGTGCACAGGGCGAACCCGCGCTCGTGGTTGCAATAGATGAGCTCGTGGTTGACAGGGCGGGTATCGGAAAGAATGCCGAGCCACCCGAACGGGTAGGTCCGCTCATAGACGCGAAGCACCTCTTGCGGGATCGCTTGCCGACTTACGCCGTGGAAACCGTCGCAGCCCGCGATGAAATCGCAGCTGATCTCCCGTGCCTCCCCGTCCTTATGATAACGCAAGCGTGGCCTGTCGGTGGCAATACCGTGCAGGCTAACGTCCTCTGCCTCGTAAATCACGCTGCTCAGCGCCGCCTCATGCGCCGCCATCAGGTCCTTCTGAATTTCGGCCTGCCCATAAATCGTCACAAATTTTCCCGTCAGCGCCTTGAGATCGATGCGCTGGCGGCGTCCATCGAAGGCAATCTCAACGCCGTCGTGGATGAGCCGCTCGCGCAGCAGTCGCTCGCCGACCCCGGCCGCAAGGAGGAGGTCGACGGTCCCCTGCTCCAGCAGACCGGCGCGCACCCGAGCGCGGAGATACTCGGGCGTGCGCTTCTCCAGGACGACCGTTTCTATGCCTGCTCGTCCCAGGAGCCACGCCAACAACAAGCCGGCTGGACCGCCACCAACGATTCCCACCTGGGTATGCATGGAAATTTTACCCCTGTTGAGGCGATCATCTCGGGCCTGAGGCATCGAGCTTGGGAGCCGCCGACCCGCAGGTTCGCACCGCTCGCCTGGCAAGCCAGGTCGCACACATGCTGGGCGAGCCGCCGCGGTACTGAGATGCCGAGCTTTCCCGGCAGCTGCCTAGGCGAATGGCCGCCGACAATCAAGCTGGAGGCCCCTCGCATGTCCCAGAAAGCGCCTTGCAATCCGCGCCTGCGGCTGAACCGGCAAACCTGAGCCCGCTCGGCACCCGCCGCGGTCGGTTGCCGGCGCTTTCAGATCGCGGCAAGGATGTTGGGGCGCGCGCGGACACCCGCGATGCGCGCCTATCGCGCAAGCTCCTTTGCGCTTGGTCCCCTTGGCCTAAGTGGCGCCGCGCCGATTACCTCGCTCCTCGAGCAGACCATTGACGATCAACGCGACTTCGGTGCGGTTTTTGGCGCGCAGCTTCTTCATGATGTTGCGCACGTGCACCTTGACGGTGCTTTCACACATGTTGAGTTCGTGGGCAATCCGCTTGTTTGCCTTGCCCTTGCAAAGCGCATCCACCACTGCGGCCTGGCGGGCGGTAAAATGACCGTGCAACCCTGCGCTGGGAGCCATCAGACTGCTTGCGGGCACATAGACGCCGCCGGCCTCGACCAGGCGTATGGCCTCGATCGCAACTTCCAGCGGCAGGCTCACGGGGATATAGCCTCGCACGCCCTGTTCGAGCGCCTGACGAATGAGCTCGATGTCCTCAATGTTGGACATGACGATGGTTCTTTGTCCCATCGCGGTCTTAGACAGATGCGGCAAGGCATAGAGTCCTTCGCCGTGCCAGGCGCAGACGATGAGCAGCGACGTCTGTCCGTCGTCGCGAATTTGCAGCCAGTCTTCAATACTCGAGCAAAACACCACGTCGTGGCCAAGCGCCTGCGCAAAACAGCGCGCCACGCACTCGCGGATCAGCGCATTCTTCTCGATCACCGCGATATGCGGTTTGCCGGACCTTGCTGGCGTCTTTGCGGAAAGATGGCTGATCTCGGTTTGCTCAAGACCCAAAGTTGGCAGCGCAGCGTCGGGCATACTCGTCTCCTTGATGAGCTTGGTTCAGCTCCATCGGCCAGGCTTCTTATCAGTTGTGAATAGACCTCCTAATCATTAACGGGGGGCTGCAGGTGGAAATCGGGGTAACAACGGATTCTGTCGCAGTAGTTGTCTGAGCGGGGTTCGCAAAAATCACCTAGCATGCTCACCCCTGAGTGCGCCCCGAACCCGCCCAGAGCGCCGCCGATAGCAGCGTTGCAGGCGTCATGGGCCCACCCACCGAAAGTGGTATGTGCGCTGATCAAAAGCGTAGGCCGGGCGCACACCGCAGCTGCAGTCAACGGACGAATCGCCCATTCTACGCATCGCCGCACGGACAAGGTGAAGCTTTGGCCTGCAACGCCTTTGGCGCTCAAGACCCTACACACGCGCGATGAGGAGGGCGCGCAGCGACCTGTGCGCGAGCCCCCTGCACTGCGCCTCGGCCAGCCGAGGCTGCACCGGCAATGCCGCCCCCTGGGATTCAGAGCTTGCCCAGCGCCGCCTTCGGCAATGACTGTTCCTGGTCCACGCGGAGCATGAGCTGCAAGTAAGTCTCGGCAATACGCCGCCACGAATAGGCGTTTGCGCGCGCATAGCCCGCTGCGATAGTGCGATCACGCAGCCGCTGATCCGTACTCAATTTGGCGATCCCGGCGACCCAGGCGCTTGCATCATCGGGCTCGGCATAAAGCGCGCCATTCCCGCAAATTTCCGGCAGGGCGGGCGCGGTTGAAGCGAGAACGGGACAGCCCCGGACCATGGCCTCCACTGCGGGCAACCCGAAGCCCTCGATATGCGAGGGGAGCAGGAAGCAGCGCGCCGCCGCCAGAGCTTTGGCCAAGTCGTTGTCAGTCACCCTGCCGAGCAGGCGAAGGTTGTGCGGGACTGGTCCGAACCCCGTCAGCACAGATGCGTCCAGTTGCCCGGCGAGGTAGATGTCCATCCCCATGGCATCCAAGGCGCTCGCGATTCGCCAGGCTAACGCGACATTTTTGTGTTTCTGGTTGCGACTGAGGCAGAGAACAAACGGACGTGGCCCCAGCTGCAACGAGGATCGCTCGGGTGCCCAGCGCGAGGCGTGGTCGGCGCCATTATAGGTCACGACGATTTTGTCTTCGCCCGCGATCCGACGACGGACCAACTGCTGGCGCGAGAGTTGCGATACCGTGGTGATCAGCCGTGCCCTGCGCCCGAGGATGGGCAGAACAAACTTATGCGCCGCCCGAAAGGGCAGGGAATAGCTTTCCGGCGCCACCCAGGGCAGCAGGTCATGAATGCAAGCAATGTGTCGCGTCAGGCGAAGGGGGGCAAGATTGCAGAAACTCAAAAGACCGCCGGCAACATATTTGGGGAGTTGGAGCTGCACCCAGAACTGCGGCAATCGCGGCTTGCCGAACTCGGGGACCACACGCGTCGCGATCGAGCGCAGCTGGAGCGCCGCCGGTTGGCGCGGCACCACAAGATCGAGCTCGAGGTCACGCGCGAGAGGATGCTGCGCCAATAGCAAAGCATCGAGCGCCCGCGTAACTTCGTGCGCGTAGCGCGCGACGCCGGTCGGCTCGATAGCGACAAAATCGCCATTGATCGTCCATTTGCGGGCGGTGGCCGTTCTCATATCATTGCCCGGCGAGCAAATCGGCCCACTCGGCCAAATAGCGATCCTGCGACAGGGTTGCGGCCTGTGCCCGCAGAAGTGCGACCCGCTCGTGGCGTTCGCATCGAGGCATCTCCACCAGCTGCCGCATTCCCCTGGCGATATCGGCGGTTGCAGCGGGATCGACTAAGATCGCCCCCTTGCCGGCCGCTTCTTCTTGCGCCCCGCCCGCGCTCACGACGGACACCAGCTCGTGCTGCGCCGCCTCCAAGGCGGGGAGGCCGAAGCCCTCGAGCAAACTCGGCAGGATAAAACCGCTCGCGTGGCGGTAAAGCCAGCGCAGCTGCGGATCGGTGAGATAGCCGAGCGCGTGCACCGCGGGCGTGCACATGGCCAAGGCTGCGACCTCGGCCGCACTGTTACCGCGCGGACCGCAGAAAACATAAGAATAACCGCGCTCGCGCAAACCCGAGGCGGCAAACGCTGCGATGATGCGGCGGTGGTTCTTGCGTCTCTCGAGGCCGGCAACCGTGAGCAGAAAGGGTGTGCGAATCCCCGCAGGCGCCTCGACCTCTCCACCGGCAAGCGGCGCGCGAACATATAGCGGAATGACCTGTTGGAAGCGGAAATTGCCGGCAACCACGCTGCGAAAGGCAGACCTCGATGCCTGACTGACGAAGACCATGCCCGGCCCAACCGCGCCGATGCGCGCATAGGCCAGACGGTAGAGCTCGACGGTCCCGCTATCGAACAGCTCCGGGTGCGTGAGGGGACCAACGTCGTGGCACAGCACGACATCTTCGCGCTGCAAAGACGTGCGCAGCACATAAAGCGGGTCAAAGAACAGGGTTATGGCGCCCGATTTCATCGGCGCACGAGACCGCGGGAAAGCCTCGGCGGACCGCAGGTGGTTGAGCTCAAACAGCATGGCTCGCCCGAGCAGCTTGCGCTTGAGGCCGCGCGGTTCCCGCTCGAGAAACAGTCGCCAATAGCGAATGGCGAGGAAAAAGGGCGCCAATCGGTCGACCACGTCGCGACACACGTAATAGGCGCCCGACCTGTTGATGAGTGAGAGTGAGAAGTCCGCAACAAACGCCTGCTTGGCCATGCGGTTTACCCTTGGATTGCGCACATCCAAGCCTGCACAAATGACGGCGCGCATTCCCAATCCCAGCTTGGCGCCAAGCGGGGAAAGGCTGGCCAATGTCGGTGGCACGCCTGTTACGAGTAGGACCTCACGCATTTTCCGTGCGCCTGTCACCACCCCATTAAGGCGTGCTCCCAACCCAATCGGATGACCCTGAGCTGAACCTAAAGATAGGCCTCCCAGGAATTGCTCGCTTGTGGCGAACTGCCTATCCTCCCAAGGCAAACCGGCGACCGGCTCCCGGCGCACTCAGCGGACGTAAGGCCCGTCAGGGCCAGCCGGTCCGGGTTTTTTCGACCGACCGAAACGACGCAGCGCCTCGCCCCCACCAACCCGCTCCCGCGATGGCGAACGATCTGACCCCCAAAATCCCTCCCGGCATCAGCGCCGAGGATGCACGCGGGGCTCGCGCGCACCGCTGGCTGGCGCAGGTCGTGCTGCTGTCCCTGCTAGGCACAGCGCTGCTCGTGCTCCTGATCCTCGCGCTTAGCGCCGCCAATCGCCTGCCCGCAGCGCCCCTCACCGCCACTGCCTGTCTCGACGAGAAGCTTGCGTTCGCGCGCTCGGCCGCGCTCGAGGAGGCAACATTGATTGCGGTCGGCTCTTCAGCGACCTGGCGAAATCTGGACCTGCAGCGCCTTGAGCAGGCCATACCCGAGTTGCGGGCTTTGAACGTCGCGGCCTGTTACCTGCACATCGACCAGACCGCGTTTCTCAGCGAGTTGTTCTTGGAGCGGGCCGCAAAGGTCACCCACGTCTTGACGGTGTTGGCGCCGCGTGACTTTGAGAAGTGCGATCCGCGCGAGACCGAAATAGCCCAACCTTTGTTGGTTCGGGCGCATCTCAATGGCCTCGTTCCCAGCTGGTTTGTGCATCTCATCAATTTTCGCCCGGTCTATATCCTGCGCCAGGCCTTCAGCATCAAGGCCGAGCGTCAGGATCTGTTTCTCAGCGATCGCTATGGCTCAAGCCCGGCCTATCGCGCCAACACCTGGAACCCACCACCAACGTTCGACGAGCGCTGCTTCGAAGCGCTGGCGAAACTCGAGGCCACGGTGGCCGCAAAAGGCGCCCGGCTGGCCGTTGCGACCGTACCGGTCATGCCCAGGTGGTTGGCGGAGTTCGATCCGAGCAGCTGCATGATCTCCCGTTGGATCGAAGGCATTCGCGCCCGTCTTGGTCCACGTTCAGTTTTCATCGACGGGCGCGCCTTTGCTTGGCCCGACGAAGCCTTCGCCGATCCGGTTCACCTACTATGGCCGATGGGAGCCGAGTACACGGACTTCATAGCCACCGCGCTTGTGACGGACGCCAACAACCGAGCAGGTCACCCCTAGTGAAAGACGGCCAAGCCCCGATGCACGCCAAGATTCCGGCCACCGCACTGTTCTATTTCAACGGTACCTTTCTGGAGCGGAGCAACGGCGCGCATGCGCGCGCCGCCTCCTTCCTCGCCTTCCTGCAGCAGCGTTATGAGCGCGTCATTCTCTATAGCTACCGAAACCATCCGACGTGCCCGTGGCGCGATGAGTTGATCGAACAATTCAAAACCAGCTACCCGTCCATTCCGCTGGTGCTGGACGAGAGCACGCGACTGACCCGGCTGTTGACGCGCCTGAAGAACCTGCTGGTAGCACTGCTCCCAGCGCACACATCCGCAATTCTGCGCATGCGGCTCGCTACGGCGGCGAGCCAATATCGTCACCTCCTCAGCACGCAGCCTGATCTGGTCCTGTTCGTAAACTATGTCGATGGGCTCACCCAGCTCAATGGCCTGGAGCCGCACTCGGCCGTGATCGATACGCACGACGTCAAGTTCGCAGGCTACAATAAGCGCTGGAACAAACGCGCCACCACGCTGCTGTCGCTCCGCAAATTTCGCAGCGAGGTGGCGCTGCTCGACACGGTCAAGGCCGTCATTGCGATTTCGCCGACCGAGGCCGGATTTTATCGCATGGTGCTGACGCAGCCCGAGGTGTTCTACATTCCCCAATTTGAAATTGTGGCGCCCGTGCACGAGGGCGCCGATCCCCACGGCAGCTTCGACTATGACTTGGTTTTTGTCGGTTCGGAGAACCCAGTGAACGTCCGGGGCATCATGGACTTTTGCAGGTACGCCGAGCCGTGGCTGTCGCGCTACCGCATCGCCGTTTGCGGCAATGTCGGCGATCAACCGGAAGTGGCCCAGTACGCGGCAAGCCATCCCCACATCCGATTGCTCGGCTTTGTGCGGGACATGACCCCCATCTACAGAACCAGCAAGGCCGCGCTTTCCCCGGTCGATGGCACCGGCTTGAAGATAAAAATCGTCGACGCCCTGCAGCACGGAAAACCGGTTTTTGCTTCGCGCCAAGCTTTGGATGGCCTCCCCGCAGGCTATGAGCAGAGCGTCTTGCCCATCGCGCAAGAGGCAATCGAGCAGCTGATCTTGGAGGCAGACGTGAGATTGGCCGCGGAAAAAGCGGCCAGGACCTATTTTCGCTGCCTGCAGCGGATCGGGGATCGGCAGCGGTTTGCCGACTTCCTCACGCAACACGTTAGGCCTCAGTTGGCGCGGCAGATCAGCTTGGCGGCGACGACGGCCGACCGTGGGCGGCCTGCACCGCGGGCACCCGCGCGGCAGGTCGACCGACGCGCGCCCGCTGGCCAGTGAGCCACAGCAACTGTTATCGAGAGCGAACACACGAGGTCGGATGATCAATGACTTCCACGATAGCTAAGTCGCCCCGTTAAAGACCGGATCACGATCGCCCCATGGGCGAATCTCGGAACTTGCGGGCCATGACTTCGCCGTGCGGGCCTGCGCCGACGAGAGCTAAAAATGAAGGGCAGGAAACGGGGTGCTCATGGCCGAGCACGCATCTCCAACTTGGTACGGCCTGGCCAAGAGGCGTATTTGCAAAACGGCAATGGAATGGTATTCGGCAGCCGCCGTCTTAGCAAAGTGAGGCGCATCGTTCAGCTGGCCTTTGGCGGATTGCACACTGGATTGCAGCGTTGAAGCTCATTGTCATCATCGCCACGGCAAGCAGAGCCGAGCTGGTTGGAGAGCTGCTACGGCATCTGGAGATGCAAACGCGAACGCCCGACGAGGTCATCCTTGCCGCGCCGGATACTTTCCACCTCGACCGTTACCGTCCGCAAGGTTTTGCGGTTTCCTGCGTGTTTGGCAGGGTGGGCCTGACCGCGCAGCGCAACCTCGCCCTCGAACTGGCGCTTGGACGCTCGGATGTCATCACCTTTTTCGATGACGATTTCGTACCTGCCAATGATTACCTCGAACGGATAGAGCAAGCTTTTGCGGCAAATCCCGATTGGAATGTGCTTTTCGGACACGCCGTCCACGATGGAGCTGGGGCGGCCGGACTTACCTTTCCTGAAGGACTATTAAAGCTACGTGCCGCCGAAAGGATGCGCCCGCCCCAGCAGCCAGCGCAGGCGTCCGACCATCCCGGCGCTTACGGTTGCAATATGTCGGTGCGCAGCAAGTCTGTTGGCTCAATCCGCTTCGATGAGCGGCTCGTCCTCTACGGCTGGCAGGAGGACATCGATTTCACCAGCCAGCTGCGCGGCTCCGGGCGTGTGGTAGCACTGAATACGCTTTTCGGCGTGCATCTAGGCGCAAAAGCGGGCCGTGTCAGCGGCATCCGTTTCGGCTATTCTCAGGTTGTGAACCCGGTCTATCTCATCCGTAAAGGAACCATGCCGGTCGCGTTCGCACTCGAGCTCATGACCCGTAATCTCGCCGCCAATATCCTGCGCAGCCTGTGGCCCGAAGCCCACGTCGACAGAGTGGGCCGGCTGAGGGGTAATCTGCTCGCGGCCTACCATCTGCTTCGGGGCAAGGTCGAACCAGAGCATATTTTGAAACTATAAGCGAACAGATTGGCGCCTCGTCCATCTTCGCTGGTGCCAACCCACACGTAATGCATGGAAGGTCTCAATTTCGTCTTCTTGCCTTGTCAGCAAGCATGGCAGGGCTGTTGATAACGGAAGGGATCGTCTGTGGACTGGGCGTTGTTCCTCGCAATCGCCACGGGCGTGCTGATGGGCAGCCTCTTTCGTGTGTCCGCCTTGATCATCAGCTGCGGCCTCCTGCTGGTCCTGGTCATCGTCGCAGGGCTGGTAGCCGACCTTTCCGCCGCAAGGCTTGTTGTCTGGACGCTTGTCCTACTGTGTACCCACCAAGCCGGATATATTGGCGGCTTGCTGCTGCATCAGCTTTGGCGGCGATTGAAGTGGCGGCGCAGCATCTCTCGCGCCAAACATTCTTGACAGCCACTGCCGCGCGCGTGGGCCCTCGTGGCGCAGGCCTTGCTGGCTAGAATTGGAAATACACGAATTCCTTGACGTCGGTCATCAGGGCAAGGGACAGCAGCAGTCCTCCGGCGGCCGCGAGGGCGGTCTCGAAACCGTAGCGAAAACGCCAGGGCTCCTGCCCGAGCACGGGCGATGTGCCGGCCTTACTCCCATCGATCATCTGTTGGCTGTTGGGAGCAAAAAGCACGATTGCCAGACCCGCGAAGAGCGCGGCATGTTGGGCCAGGCTACTGCCTATCCCGCGCATCCCGTGCCAATCGCGCGCGGTGCCGATACCCTCGGTCAGCAGCAGGCCGACGGCGTCCCTACTACTGCCGATGATGCCATGCCCACCTGCCATCCCCACCAGCACGGCCATGGCCGCCGAAAAGCTCGGGGCGGCAAAGAACACCCACGCCAGTGTGACGGCAAGGAACGTCAGCCCTTGGGCCGGTACGCATCCGAGCTCGAGCCGCCAGCCACGCCGGGCGGCACCTGCTGCGAGGCGATTCCAGAGGTGATTGATGCTCAAAAACAGCCCATGCAGTGCACCCCATAGCACGAAAGGCCATGCCGCGCCGTGCCAAAGCCCACCCAGCATCATGGTAAGCATCAGATTGACGTAGCGGCGCGTCTGCCCCTTCCTGCTGCCACCCAGAGGAATGTAAAGGTAATCTCGCAGCCAGCGCGATAGGGTCATGTGCCAACGGCGCCAGAACTCGATGATCGACGTCGCCTGATAAGGCGAGTTGAAGTTGTAGGGCAGCCAAATTCCGAACATGCGCGCGAGCCCGACGGCCATATCTGAATAGGCGGAAAAGTCGAAGTAAAGGCCAAGGCCGAAGGCCAGCGCTGCACGCCAGGCCTCGAACAAATTCGGGGGCGAAGCCACAGCTGCGACAAAGACAGGTGTCGAAAGCGACGAGATTGGATCAGCCAGGAGGAGCTTCTTGAGTAGACCAATCACGAAGAACGCCAAGCCATGACTAACGTCGACGGCATTGAACCGAAAGATTTTCGGATCGCGAAATTGCGGCATCAATTCATGATGATGCACGATCGGCCCCGCAATCAGTTGCGGAAAGAACGAGACGAAAAGCAGGTATTGCAGAAGCGAATAGCGGGGGGCAGCGCCGTTGTAGACGTCGACCAGGTAGGCGATCTGCTGGAAGGTATGGAAGGAAATGGCAAGGGGCAAAATAATCGCCGCCACGGCAAACTCGATACCGAGCAAGAACGCAACGCCGTCGGCGACGAAGGCTGCGTATTTGTAATAGCCAAGCAAGGAAATATTGCTGGCCAGCGCCAAGGTTAGCAGCAGGCGGCGCTGTACCATGCTGCGCTGAGATAGCCGATAGAGCCACTGCGCAAATGCAAAGTTGAGGAGCATCCACGCGATAAGCAGGCCCAGGTAGGGAAGGCTCCACCAACCGTAAAATACCCATGAGGCGGCGAGTACCCAGACGCGTGCGGCTTGCGCGGAGAGCCGGCGGGCGATCCAGAAGTATCCGATCAGGGTCACCGGCAAAAACACGAGAACGAAAATTTTCGAATTGAAGAGCATGGCCTCTTGAGGCGCTGCGGTGACGTCCATGCGAAGAGCGGCGCGGACCCTCGGGGTAAGGACCGCGGCGTGTGGTCGGCGACCAGCGTGGACCTCACGGCCCCTTGTGAAGGATCATGCGCGAGAACCACTACTGGTACGTCTGCGGTTCCCGAAGTCGAACGCTTGAACCCTGTGGCGAGCGCTTGCCGCTTCTCCGCCTCGACGCCAATGGGAGCCATCCCAGTTCCGCGAGGCCATTCCAACCTGGCAGTGCGGGCGCACCCCCACAACTTACGCCAAAGAGGTAGGCTCTCAGCCAAACAGGGGGGCCGGGAAACCCGCATTTGCTTGGTATCGAGAATTGCCAGGCGCGCCCGCCCGCGCTCTCCTTGGGCGTGCAAGGCTCAATTCGGCTGAGTGAAACGTGCGGCGAAGCTGGAGCATCAATGGTCGCTTCCTAACCCAGTCAATTACGGGCGTGCAGCGCTATGCTTATGAAGTTCTTCTGGCACTCGATCGACATCTCGCACGCTCCAATCCGCTCACCCGCGGGCTCGAGCTCGAAGTGCTGGTGCCGGCCGGATGTACTGCGCCGCTTGGTCTCAAAGCAATCCGGACGCGAGCGCCCGCATCGACCCTGACTGGACACGCTTGGGAACAATTCACGCTGCCAGGACAGGTGAAAGACGGCGTGCTCAGTCTCTGCAATACGGGGCCGCTTTGGGTTGGCAAGCAGATCCTGTGCATTCACGACATCAATACGCGAACCTGTCCTGACAGCTACACCTTGCCATTTCGCGCGCTCTACCGCGCATTGCTGCCTAGACTCGGTCGCACCTCAACCAGCATCGCTACGGTGTCGCGCTACTCCGCCCAGCAATTACATCGCTTCGGTATCGCCAGCCAAAAGAGCATCATCGTCGCTGGCAACGGGCACGAACATGCGCTCACGTGGCAGCCTCGGCATTCCCCAGCGACGGCCGCCTGCGCCGGGCCGGGAACGATCGTCATGCTGGGAAGCCCAGCACCACACAAGAATATTGGCTTGCTGGTGAGCCTTGCTCCCGAGCTGTCTGCCGCCGGACTCCGGCTGGCCGTGGTGGGCAGCGTCGATGACGCGGTATTTCGCAGCCAGCTCGGGAAACCTGCCGCCCAGAACATCGCTTGGCTCGGCAGAGTGTCGGATGCCGAGCTCGCCGCCTTGCTGCGGGACTGCTTGTGTCTGGCCTTTCCCTCCTTGAGCGAAGGCTTCGGGCTACCCGTGCTGGAGGCGATGGCGCTTGGATGTCCGGTGGTGGCGGCCGAGCAGGCGAGCTTACCCGAGATCTGTGGCGATGCAGCGCTCCTGGCATCTGCATCCGATCCGCACGCCTGGCTTGCCTGCATCCTGCGATTGCGCGACGACCGCGCGCTGCGGCACTGCTTGGTGAAACGTGGCCGACAGCGGGCCACGGCCTATAGCTGGACCGATACCGCGCAGCGCTATCTGGAAGAGATGTGGCGCATCGATGGCCTCGGCCCGCAGATGCCGACGGCACCTATTCGCGGCGTTCGGCGAACACTGTCAAGCTAGGCCTGTTGCCGCGGCGGCTCTCGGCATGAAGCGGCCCGAAATCAGCCGCCGTGCAGGGCCATGGCGACTTGCAATGCATTGATCATCTCGCGCTCGAAACGTGCCACAGAGAAGCGATCGGCATTGTGTCGGCACGCACTGCATTCTATACGCTGCCCCTCTATCTCGAACTCTTCAACAGCGCTCTTGATGGCCTCAACGCTCTGCCGTTTGAACAGAATGCCGGTCGGCTCACGCGCCGCGCCGAGCGCTTGCACGATATCGAGCGCGCCACCGCGTCCGAAGGCAATGAGGGGAGTTCCGCACGCCTGAGCCTCCGCCATGCTGATGCCGAAGTCTTCGCATCCGGCAAATACCATGGCTCGCGCCTCAGCCAGTGTGCGTACGTACTCGCGCCGTGGCAAATAGCCGGTGAACGTCACGTTGGCGGAGGCAAGTGCCCGCAGCTCCTTGCTGCGGTAACCTTCCCCAACCATGATGAGACGGCGCGCCGGCATTTCGCGAAAGGCCTTGATTACGAGATCCGCGCGTTTGTTGGGGGCCAAAAAAGAAGTAGCGACGTAGTAATCGTCTTTGTGAGCCTCAAATTGCAAGTCCGCCATCGCGACGGGCGGGTAGACCACGCTTGCCTCACGGCCGTACACGCGCTTTATGCGCAGGCGCACATAGTTGGAATTCGCCAGCATTATGTCCGGCCCATGCGCGGTGCGCGTGTCCCAAGTCCTCAGCCGGTGCAAGAGGTAACGAAAGAGCATACCCTTCGGGCCCCAGCCGAGCCGGCCTTGTGACAGGTAGGAAAACTGCTCGTCCCAGGCGTAGCGCGCGGGCGTATGCACGTAGCAAACGTGCGGCTGGTCGGGTCTGGTCAATACTCCGCGCGCAAAAGCTGCCGACGATGAAACAACGGCGTCGTAGGAGGTGACGTCGAACTGCTCGATCAGGAACGGGCATATCGAAAAGAGTGCGCGGTAATACCTCTTCACCAAGGGCAGGCGATTGGCGATCGACGTATGAAAGTTCACGTCGGGAAAGAACTGGGCCTTGAGCTCAGGCGAAAGAAAATCAAACAGCGTGAAGACGTCCGGCGCATGGAATATACGACACAGCTCGGCGAGAACTCTCTCACCTCCCCGAAACGCGGGACACCAATCGTGCACCAGGGCCACGCGAGCCGCCGCAGCCGCAGACACTGTGGCAGGCAATGCGGCCGCGACCGCGCGGGCGTTCGAAGGAGGCTTGGGAATCGCGCCTGGCGCCCTTCCATATTCGACGGTCGGCAGCGGCACGTGCCCGCCCGTCAATCCTGGCCCGCTTGTCACCAGATGGGCGCTCGTTCGCTGGAGGTTTTGCTGCGTCTTGGATGCTTGTCGATCAGATTAACTCTCCCATGGGCATAACGAAGACAAGACGCTCGAATGCGCGGCGGCTAAGCATATCGAAGCACGCTGCTTACGCCTAAGTGTTTACCCGTTACGGCACCGGTGAGGGCCCGGGATGGACACGGGATTCGCCATTCCAGAAAAAATTGCGAGAACAGGCGCCCACCCGACCGGCGTAGGCCGCTACGTCCTTAGGACGTGTTCCACGTCACCAACTCCGGCATTTACTATCACCGCCATCAAAGGTCGATTACGGGTCGAGCAGCAGGGCGACGTATGCTTGCGTTTCCTCCATTGGTCGGCGCGCGCGGCAAACTGTTCAATGGGGACGTGGGGACCCCGCCAGATATGCCCATCTGGGGGGACGGGCTTGTCGAACAGTCGATCGCCGATTTCTACTCCCCGAGCGGGGGGAGCACCGCGTGCACAGATGAGTTCGCCTTCCCGATCCCGTCGCTTGTCGCACGATTACGCGTGACCAACACGAGGCCTCCTGAAGCTGTCGTCTATTTGCAACGTCTTCTCGTGGCGCACATTGATGCTGCCGCGCGCCATCTCCCCCAACTGCAGCAGCACCGGCCGCGGCACGCGCCGCGGACTATCGACTTGATCTTTGCGACGGGCACAATCACCACGTTGACCGCACATGATGTTGCGCGTGAGGCCAAATCGGCGCGACGCGCTTTCTTCGGCCCTCTTTCCCCGCTTGCAGAGCAAAGTAGGCGCACGTGCGCAACTGCGCCAAGCCTGCAATTTGCCCGCGAGCGCTGGCTGTTCGAACTGTCGGTCCTGTCTTGTCTTGACCATATGCTGGTGATGGCACGACGCGGAGGCAAGCACGATCACCCCATCTGCATCGCTGATGTGTTCGTTGGCTCCCTGCACGCGAGCCTCAATGCCGCTTATTTGTACCCGGAGTTTGCTTACGCCCATGAACTTCTCAGCCTTGGCGCCTGGCTTGGCTACTTGGTGCGGGGCCGCGCAGCACTGATGCCCACCTTCGTGGCCGAGCTGCTCCTGTGCGAGCTCGCCTCTGCGCGCAAGCCGAGCTCTCAAGCCGACGCTACCGACGAAATTCGTGCACTGCTGCGGTTCTACGCCGATCTTGCCGTGGGCTCCCGGCACCTTCAGTGGCAGGCGCGGCGAACTGTTCGCAGCGGGCAAGCGCAGCTCGTACTTCCTAGGCCGCGGGGTATGGCGGCCGTCTATATCTGGAACAAAGCGGTTCACAAAGAAATCGATAAGCGGCTGCATCGGGTCATGCGTAATCAGGGCAGAGCACGTGATGACACTTGAGCCAACGGGAAATCTCAATGATCTCGGTGTGACTGCCGGCTCAACGCTCGATAGTCCACCAGCCGCGTCTTCAGCTTCTTATCTGTCTTCGCTCCGCGAACTCCTTGGGACGATCGATGTGGCCGCAATCGATCGGTTGCTCGACGTGCTTAGAACGGCTCGCGACAGTCGAGCCACCATCTATATTGCCGGCAACGGTGGCAGCGCCTCTACGGCATCGCATTGGGCCAACGACTTGGGAAAAGCAACCAAACGCTCAGGTCGCCTTCCCATACGCGCCCTTTGCCTCGCCGACAATGTCTCTTGGTTCTCGGCGCTGGCGAATGACGAGGGCTACGCGCGGGTGTTCGCCGGACAGCTGGAGAATTTTGCCCGCCTCGATGACGTGCTGATCGTCATTTCGGCCAGCGGTAACTCGGTCAATTTGATCGAGGCGGTGGATGTAGCGCGCCAGGCGGGCATGACCAGCGTCGGCTTGCTTGGATTTGACGGAGGGGAACTCAGACATCGCGTCGACGAGATGGTATGGGTGCGTTCGCAAAATGGTGCGTACGAGCTAGTGGAGGATGCACACGCCGCCATCTGCCATGCCATAACGCGCAGCCTCGCAGCGGATCGCAAAGAGAACCTGTGATGCAACCGAAGGCTACACTGGCATCGGAAGCTTTGATCGAGGGCCGAAAGTACCGTCGCCCGACGCAAGCCGTCATTCTTGCTGGGGGACGCGGGACGCGCATGCGACCGATCACGAACGAGCGTCCCAAGCCGATGATACCCATCTTGGGTCGACCGTTTCTGGAATATCAAATCGAGCAGCTACGGGATCAGGGCTTCGAACGGGTCCTGTTGCTGCTCGGCTATCTGCCGCAAATCATTCAGAGTTATTTCGGCGATGGCGCTCGGTGGGGTATCAAGATCGAATACTCCGTGACAGCTGCGGACGATTTGACGAGCAGTCGGGTCCGTAACGCTCGGCATCGGCTCGATTCCTGCTTCCTTCTGCTCTATTGCGACAATTACTGGCCGATGCAGATCGATCGGATGTGGCAGCGCTTTTGCAGCGCTGCCAAACCCGGCATGATTACGGTCTATACCAACACGGATCAGTACTCGCGTGGCAGCGTCATCCTGGACGCCAACGACGACGTGCTCGTCTATGATCGCTTGCGTACAACGCCGGGACTTCAGGGCGTAGAGATCAGCTACGCCATCCTCACAGACCGAGTCGTCGACCTTCTACCCGAACAAGACACCTTGTTCGAAGAGGCCATCTATACGCCCTTAGCAAAGCAGAGGCGCCTAGCCGCATACGTGAGCGATCATCGCTATTACAGCGTAGGCTCGCTCGATCGTCTGCCGAAAACCGAGGCGTTCCTGCGCCGTGACCCCACAATCATTCTCGACCGGGATGGTGTGCTCAATTGCAAACCTCCACGCGCACATTACGTCACTGACTGGAGCGGTTGGCGTTGGTTGCCCGGTGCGCTCGAAGCCCTGCGCATGCTGCGGCTGGCCCGCTATCGCGTGTTCGTCGCGTCAAACCAGGCCGGAATAAATCGCGGGGCTATGAGCCTGACTGAGCTAGGCAACATCCACGCGCGCATGTGCGCGGAGGCGGAGACCGCGGGCGGTCATATCGAGGCTGTCTTTTTCTGCCCGCATGATTGGGACGAAGGCTGTGCCTGCCGGAAACCCAAACCGGGATTGTTGCTCCAGTTACAGAAGGAGTTCGATTTGGATCTCACCCGGACCTTGTGTGTCGGCGACGATGAGCGCGACGCAATGGCGGCGCTAGCCGCCGGGTGTCCTTTTGCTGGGATCACCTCGACCCGCTCCCTTTTGCAAGTCGTTCGCCAGCTCCTCGCGAGCTCGAAAAACACACAGCCCCTAGGGGACCCGCAAGCGGCAGTACCGGTAGCATAGGAGACAAGCCAAAGTGCAAAAACAACAGCGCGTACTTGTCACCGGGAACAATGGCTACATTGGCTCTGTGCTGGCACCATTGCTGCAGCGAGCCGGTCATGACGTTATCGGTCTCGATACTAACTATTTCGCCGAATGTACCTTGGGCCCGGTACCTCCCGAGAGCCCTACCATATGCAAGGATCTGCGCGATTTGCAGCCGGCCGATCTGCGAGGTCTGACCGCCGTCATCCATCTCGCTGCCCTGAGCAACGATCCGATCGGCAACCTCAACGCGGCATGGACAAGGCAAATCAACCTCGAAGCCACCATCATGCTGGCCCGGATCGCCAAACAAGCGGGTGTGCGGCGGTTCCTCTTCTCTTCCTCCTGCATCATGTATGGCACATCCAAGCTCGAGGAGGCGGACGAGACCTCACCGCTCGCACCACAAACGGAATACGCACGCTCCAAGGTCCTGGCGGAAATGGCGTTGCGTGAGCTTGCGGACGACGAATTTTCGCCGACGTACTGCCGCAATAGCACGGTTTACGGCCTCTCACCACGCATGCGCTTCGACACCGTGTTGAATGATTTCGTCGGGAGTGCCTATACGACGGGCAGGGTGGAGGTTCACAGCGATGGAACGCCATGGCGGCCTGTCGTGCACGTTGAGGATGTGGCCCGCGCCTTCCAAGCCGTGCTGGAGGCGCCGCGCGAGCTCGTGCATAACCAGGCGTTCAACATTGGTGCAGAACACCTCAATTATCAGATCCGGGCCCTCGCGGAGATTGCCCAACAAACCGTACCAGGTTGCAAGTTGCTGGTGGTGCCAAAGCCCGGGGCGGACCAGCGCACCTACCGGGCTGGTTTCGCGAAGTTTAAGCGAACCTTTCCCGATTTTGAGTTTCGCTGGGCCCCTACCGACGGTGCGCACCAACTCTGCCGGACGTTTGCGTCAATTCCCCTAATGCGCGCCGACTACGGAGGTAAGCGCTTCACGCGTCTTCGCTGGTTGCGCCATTTGCTCGACGCCGATTTGCTCGATGAGGAGCTGAGATGGCGCCGCCGGGCAATCCACAAAATAGAAGCGACCAGCAATGCTGACGCCTAGGAGGCCGAAGATGGCCACGAGCTCGAATGCAATTCCCCGAGCGGCGCGGCCTCGGCCGAAAGCACGGCATGCCGGAGGATCCGTTGGCGGCATGGTCATGACGCAGACACCATTGCGCATCAGCTTTGCCGGCGGTGGTACCGATCTGCCCGACTTCTACGAAGTGGAAACCGGCGCCGTCCTGAGCGCTGCGGTCGACAAGTACGTCTATGTAACGGTGAAACGCCACGGCGAGCTCTTCAACGAGCCGATTCGCTTGAACTATTCGCGCACCGAACAGGTGAATACGATCAATGAAATCGAAAACAACATCGCCCGGGAGTGCCTGCGGTATCTTAAGGTCGAGCCGCCCATCTATATCAGCGCAATTGGCGATTTGCCTGCCTCCTCAGGCATGGGTGGGTCAAGCTCATTTACCGTTGGATTGCTGAACGCGCTCCATGCCCTACGCGGCGAGCGCGTAGCCGCCGGCCAGCTTGCGCACGAAGCCTGTTATATCGAGATGGATGTTCTCAAGGAGCCGATAGGTAAACAGGACCAATATGCTGCGGCCTTTGGTGGACTCAACCTTTTTCGCTTCGAACGCGACGGCGTCGTCACCGTGGAGCCGCAACGCATACTGAATGGCGCGGTCGTAGGCTTGTTCGCCAACGTCATGTTGTTTTGGACTGGGCATCAACGCCCCGCCAGCACGATCTTGAAAGAACAAAAAGCTAATACCCAAGGCAAGTTGGGAGTGTTGCGGAGCATGCGGGACGATGCCCTGGCCATCCGTCAGCTGTTTGCCGAAAGGGTGGTAGACATCGAGCGCCTTGGAAGAGCAATTGACAGTGGGTGGAAAAGAAAGCGGCAGCTCGGGGCTGCGATCTCCAGCCTAGAGATCGACGATTGGTATGGCCGCGCCATCGCCGCGGGTGCGGAAGGTGGGAAGATTTGTGGTGCGGGTGGTGGCGGCTTCTTGATGTTTTTGGTCAGGCCGGAGAACCGCACCAAGGTACGACGAGCGCTGTCCGATTTGGATCTGGTGTCGCTTGGCTACGAAGTTCAAGGCTCGCGTGTGCTCTTTGCCTCGCCGGAACGAAACGTATCGCAGAGATATGGAAAAATGATGCTGGAGAGGTCCCTCACCGATTGGCCGGGTAGCGACCTTCCAACAGGGGATCACGCGACGTGATCTTCAAGGCATTGGCAATCCCAGGCGTCTATGTTGTGGGCGTCGAGAAGAACGAAGATGAGCGGGGCTTTTTTGCGCGCGGCTGGTGCCGAGGCGAATTCGAGGCGTCGGGCCTGCCGAGCCAGCTGACGCAGCTCAACATCTCGTACAATCGCAGAAAACATACATTGCGCGGTTTTCATTTTCAGGTGTCACCTCACCAGGAAGACAAGCTCATACGCTGCACGCGCGGGGCAGCACACAACGTCGTTCTTGATCTTCGGGTCGGCTCCCCTACCTACAAGCGGCATGCCAGCAGTGTCCTCAGCCGCGCCAACTGCGATCTGCTGGTAGTCCCCAAAGGTTGCGCCAGCGCATTTTTGACGCTCGAGGACGAGACAGATGTGATCTATCTCATGTCGGAGCAGCATCAGCCCGCTGCAGCACGCGGCGTGCGCTGGAACGATCCAACTTTCGGAATTGCTTGGCCCGTATCGAAGCCAGCAGTCATATCCGATCGGGACAAAACTTGGCCAGATTTCCGAGACGACTGACATGCCACCTCCTTGCCAGGCCTTAAAGCCGCAGCCAACCGCGCATTCGAATTTTGGTCCCGCCACAACGCGGAAGACCTGTCGAAGTTGCGGCGGCAACCGGATCGACACCGTATTTGCCGACCTCGGCACACAGCCACCCGCCAACTCCTATTTGCGCAGCCTCGATGAAGCAGCAAGCGAGTGCACCTTCCCCTTGCGTGCGGTCGTCTGCGCCGACTGCTTTCTGGTGCAAGTCGACACCGACGTGCCGCGTGAGCAGCTATTCTTTGACTATGCGTATTTCTCGTCGTTCTCGGAAAGCTGGTTGAAGCACGCCAAAGCCTTCAGCGAGATGGCGATCGAGCGCTTCAAGCTCAATTCTTCCAGCTTTGTGATTGAGATCGCAAGCAATGACGGTTACCTGCTGCAGAACTTCGTGACTGCCGGCATTCCTTGCCTAGGCATCGAACCGTCGAGTACCGTCGCACTTGCCGCCAAGCGTAAGGGCGTTCCGACAGAAATCGCTTTTCTGGACAGCAGCACGGCTGAGAAGCTCGTCGCGAACCATGCGCCGGCCGATCTTCTCATTGCCAATAATGTATGGGCGCACGTCCCTGACCTCAATTCCTTCACGTCCGGGATCGCCCGCCTACTGCGGCCGGACGGTATTCTGACCATCGAGTTGCAGCATCTCCTCCCACTCATGCAACGCACCGAATTCGACACGATCTACCACGAACACTACAGCTACTTTTCCCTGCTCGCAGCCGAGCGCCTCCTTGCTAGGCACGGCCTCAAGGTATTCGATGTGGAGCAACTATCCAGTCATGGGGGCTCGTTGCGGTACTATATCGTTCCCTCCCACCGCACCGATGTTGGCGAACAAGAAGGCCTCATCGCCACGCGCGCAGCCGAACACGCGGCTGGGTTCGGCCAACTCGATACCTACAAAGCCTTTGCAGGGCAGATCGCGCCATGTCGCCAAGGATTGCGCCGCTTTCTCAGCGAGGCCAAGGCTGAGCAGAAGAAGGTTGCGGCCTATGGAGCGGCGGCAAAAGGCAGCACGTTCCTCAATTATTGTGGGATTGGCTGCGATGAGATCGCCTTTGTCGCCGATCGCAACAGCTATAAGCAGGGGCGTCTGCTTCCCGGCAGCCACATCCCTATTCGGCCGCCCTCCGCACTCCTGGAACTCAGGCCCGACTACGTCCTGATACTACCGTGGAATCTCAAGGATGAGATCATGCAACAGCTTTCCGAGCTGCGTCGGTACGGCACCCAATTTGTGACTACGGTACCAACCTTGCAAATCTGGACCTGAATTCAACTCGCCTGGCCCGCAGGCCAAGGGGTAGCGCAAGAAGGCTCGCCATAGACCGAAGCGGCTCGATGCAGATCTCTACACCAGGTCACGACCGCGAGACTATGCGGCAGCTTATGGAGCAACTCTATCCCATCTGCCGGTCCATTACCGGGGGCGGCGTACGTCGGAGCTTGGCGATTATTCGCGAACAGCTCCCCCTGGTAATCCATGAAGTGGCCAGTGGAACACGTGTCCTTGATTGGGTCGTTCCAAAGGAATGGAACATTCGAGATGCCTACGTTGCAAATGCCCGTGGCGAGCGCGTCATCGATTTCCGCAAGCACACGCTGCACGTCATGAGCTATTCGCGCCCAATACGGGCGCAGCTGTCGCTAAACGAACTGCGGGGGCATCTTTTCACGCTGCCCGAGCAACCCGACGTTATTCCTTACAAGACCAACTACTACGGCGAGAATTGGGGCTTTTGTCTATCCGAGCGGCAACTCCGTAGCATGTGCGAGGGAGAATACGAGGTTGTGGTCGACGCCACGCTGGTCGATGGATCATTGACGTATGGCGAGCTGCTATTGCCGGGCGCCGAACAAGACGAGATCCTCATCTCGACACATATCTGCCACCCCTCCCTCGCCAATGACAACCTGACCGGGATCGCCGCGACGACGGCATTGGCCAAAAGGCTAAGTTCCCGGGCGCAACGACGGCATTCAATCCGCTTCTTGTTCGTGCCAGGAACAATCGGGCCGCTTACCTGGCTAGCGCGCAATCAGGACAAGACTGCGCGCATCAAACACGGCTTGGTTATTACTGGGATCGGCGACGCTGGAGCTCTTACTTACAAGAAGTCGCGCCGGGGCCAGGCCAAGATCGATCGCGCCGCCGCGCACGTTCTCTCGCATTGGCATAGGCCCGGTACCACCGTCGATTTCGAGCCGTTGGGATACGATGAGCGGCAATACTGTTCGCCAGGCTTCAATCTACCTGTCGGACGCATATCACGCACGCCATTCGCCAGCTATCCAGAATATCACACGTCAGCCGACAATCTCGATTTTGTGAGTGTCGAACAGATCGAAGACGCTCTCGCTGCCATTGAGGCGACGCTCGATATCCTGGAGCAGGATGCGCACTACCTCAATCTCAGCCCATACGGCGAACCGCAGCTCGGAAAGCGCGGACTATATAGAGAGATTTCCGATCACCCCAATCGCCGGCGGCAAGAAACGAACCTGCTTTGGGCGCTGAACTATTGCGATGGCCAAAACAGCATTTTCGAAATCGCCGAAAAAGCAGGGCGTCCATTTTCTGAGCTGCTGGCCGCCGCGAACAAGCTCGAGGCCGCTAGGCTCTTGCAAAAACTCGTGTAGATGTCGCCGGAGCCTCATGTATGTCCCATTTGCAAGACGCAGCCTCTACCACAAAGCAGCAGTTAGACCTGATGCAGGCCGATGCCACGCGGCTGCCAGCGCAATGGCAAAATGAGATTGGATCGGTCGCCGGCAAAGTCGTCCTGATCACTGGTTCAACGCGCGGTATTGGTCAAGCTGCCGCGCGCGCATTCGCAGAACGGAATGCGCACGTCATCGTGCACGGACGTGAAGAGGCACACGCAGAAGCCGTGGCAGCCGATATCTGTCGTGCCGGGGGACGCGCGCGCGCGTACGCAGGCGATCTGGCGCGGCCCGGAGAATCGCGTCGGTTGGTCGACGCGACGATTGATGAGTGCGGTAGTCTCGATGTGCTCATTAATAACGGTGCCATTCTACCACCGCAGGCGCTTCCACCGTGGGCTGCGGATGACGCTGAATGGCCGCGCGTTATGGCGACCAACGTGTTGGCCCCGTTCGAGGCGACCGTGGCGGCCGTGCGCTGGATGCTAAAGGCAAAGCGGCCAGGACGCATCATCAACGTCTCTTCCGAGGTTGCCAATCTGCGCAAACCCCCACCGCTCGGTTGTGCCAGCTATGGCATCAGCAAGATCGCGCTGGAAGGTGTAGCGGCCTATTGGGCGGCCGAGGCCCACGCGCTCGGGATTGTCATCACAACCGTGCGTGTGCCGACCTCAAATACCGACATGATAAAATCAAGATATGACTGGCAATCGCGACCGCCTCCGCGCGATCCGACCCTCGCCGCGGCGATGTATTTGTGGGCGGCGACGGCTCCCGGGTCCGCGGTGCACGGGCGCATTTACTCGCTCTAGGCGATTGGTCATCTAACCCGCCTTTCACGGCGTACGAGAAAGGCGAACTAGGGCTGAGCTGCGCCAGGCCTAGGACGCCACGTCGGTTCGGAGCGGTGCGCGCCACCGCCGAATTTGCCAGAGCCCCGGAAATCGGCGTAACGCCGCCACCAAGGTGGACCGTCTCTAAGCCATTTGCGCTACTTGCGCACCTCGCCAAGTCCCGAAAAACTGGTTTCTGATAGGAATGAGCGGATGGATCGCGTATGCGAGGCGGTAATACGAACCACAGCGGCGCTGCACTAGCGACGAGTGTGAGCCTCAGAGTTGCCAACAGACAGAACACAATCCGGCCGCGTCGCTCCCTGATCGAGCCGATGCGCCCGACCGCAGAAACGCACGCAACCCTCGAGGTCCCGCAGGTTGCGTACCCCGCCCCGGTCGGGGGAGCGCTCAAACGAGCGCTCGATGTCGCCATTGCCCTTCTGGTTTTGCTCCTGCTCGGCCCCTTGATGGGCTTGATTGCCGTGGGCATTCGTCTCTCAATGGGGGGGCCCGTCATCTTTCGGCAGGAGCGCATTGGTTTCAATGGCTACACCTTCGTGTGTTTCAAGTTCCGCAGCATGGTGCAGAATGCCGACGACATCCTCCGGGAGCATCTTGCGCACGAGCCAAGTGCCGCGCGTGAGTGGCAGGAGACACAAAAGCTACGCCACGATCCAAGGGTGAGTTTTTTTGGCAATCTCCTGCGCAAGTCGAGTCTCGATGAGCTGCCGCAGCTTTTCAATGTTTTGCGCGGAGAGATGAGCTGCGTGGGTCCGCGACCAATCGTTAAAGCCGAACTCGGGCGCTATGGCTCGCACGCGAGGACATGCTTCAGGGCCCGGCCCGGCATCACCGGAATGTGGCAGACCAACGGTCGCAACCGTTTGAGCTACGCCGAACGGGTAGCGCTCGACCACTACTACGTGAGCCACTGGTCATTCCGGCTCGACATGCTCTTGTTGCTGAAAACGATCCCAGCCGTGCTGCGCGTCGACAATACCTCATGATCACATGATGATGCTGTCGGACGCGGTAGGCACGCCAACGGTGAGCAGTTCCCCTTAACGGGCCGTAGATTTCACCACGCGCGGCTGAGCCTGACAGCGGTGTTGTCTTTGCCGGGAAGGCGATCACCGCGATCTCTTTAACAATCTGATCTGCCAGCCAGGGTTGCCGCTGCTTTTTTGCACAATAAGAATGCCGTTGTGGACGCCAGCCCGAGCAGCCCAACCGATCCAACGGCCGTGTTTTGATTGATGTCGACCCCTCACGACGTCGAACCGTCTACCCATCCCTATGCACTCTCCGCCAGCCGAATGACTGCGTCTAGCTCCAGCATACCCGGTGGAAGTTCTCAAACGTCTTCGTAGCGCTGCGCGCCGAAATAACGTTCGGGCCTCGAGATAATGCTCCGCGATTGAGTTCCCTACATCAGCCGATGGAAAACTAGGGCGTCGTCGAAGTAACGAGAATTGCGCCCAGGCGGACGGAGAGTGGGGAGATGTTCGCAATCACGCTGACATTGCCCATGTTTGCCGTGATGAGGATTTCATTTGGGTCCTTGCGTTCGAGCGGGGAGCATAAACCCCGCGATCCCTGCTGAATTTGTATCGACTTGCCGCCCAACCAATCAGCAATTCCATGGGCTAATGCATAGCGGCAAGCGGCTTTTTCGTGCGCTCGATGGCCTAACTGCGGGGGTGAACGGGCCGGGTGTACGCCCGCCGGACTTGCGCCGCTAAGAAAGGGCTGCAGTTTCGCCGCGATTTTTAAGGATAGCCATGGCAGACTGAATATCGGTGAGCATTTTCTTGCGGTCGAGAAAAAAAAGCAGCACCGGATAGGCCAAAAACGACAACACTCCCGAAATCGTCAACCAAGCGAGGTTGGGGTCAGAGCCCATCAGAAAATGGAAACAGATGCCGACCGCTATCGCGCCCGCTACCGGGCCCAAAATTGCAGTCACGACCTCCCGGCGCCTTGTACCGATAAGCGGCGATACGATGAGCAACGCAAATAGGTAATACATTATGTTGACGACCGAGAGGCCGAGCGCTAGCCCGACCAATCCAAATGGCATTGTCACAGCGACAGAAAAGACCCGCGCCAGGGCCAATGCAATGGTCCCGTAAATCATAATGCGCAAGTGGCCTCGCGCGAACATGACGGCGCCATGGTAGGTGCCGAGTGCAACAAAAGGACTACTCAGTACCATGATCATGATCGGATAAGTGGCCTGATTCCATTCCGGCCCGAACACGACGGGTACCAGCGTTGGCAGCGCGAGTGCCAGCAATGCGGCACTTGGAAATACCATCAAGGCCAACAGGCGATGCGAGGAAACATAGTGCCGTGCAACTTGCTCGCCGGGGCTATTGATCGCGACGTAGTAAAGGTTCAGCCAAATCGGCGCGCTCGCAGCATCTGAAAAGAAACGCCCGATCGCGTTGGCATAACCGTAACCCCCCAGAGCAGACGCACCGAGCGCGCGAGAGACCTGCGAGTTCTCAACCATGCGCCCCGCCAATTCGATGATGCGCGTGCCGAGAATGGCGCCACCTACGCCCATGTGGGCGGCCAACAATTTGAGATCGAACTCGAAGAGAGGAAAAAATGGCTGCACCCAGTTAAGAAAAATGGCGCGCGCAAACATGCCCGACAGCATCTGCCAAACCATGGCCCAAACACCGTATCCAGCGAAGGCAAGATAGACGCCGATTACCGAACCAATGATGAACGCTAGCAGATCACAGATCGCACCCGGTAGCAGATTGCCACTACGGAGCATACGTGCCGATGGGATCACGGTGGCTGCCGCCATAAATATGGTGGCACACAGCAACAACATAATATCGGGGAGTCTCGGTTGGTGAGCGATATGACCAATAACAAAAGAGGCGGCGTACAGGCAAGCAGCGAGAACCGTGGCGGCTACCATCAAGCCCCAGAATGCACTCGACCATACGCGTCTATCTTCAGCTTTTTCCCTTGCGAGTGAATCCCCCAGCCCCGCCTCCGTCAAAAGCAACACGAACGTCAGCGCAGGATAGGCTAACGTAAAAAGTCCGACTTCCGCCGGGCCGAGCAAGCGGGCAAAAATCGGCAGCAGCATGACGTGGACTATCATCCGAAATACATTGCTGAGCATTCCGGAAATTATGTTAGCTGCGAGCCCGCGCGGAGAAGGCAAATCTGACGCTCCGTTTTTCTTTCTTTCGCCGGATGAGGCGGTCAGTTAGCCTGGACAGCGACCAACGAAAGTTCGCATCATCTCAGTTGTATTGACCGCGTAGATACGAGACTTTAGACTGCTCTTCAATAGTGTATTGGAAGTACCTGCAATACCTGCGCCGATCACGTTGAAGCCCGTGGAAATATGTGTACAATTTTGGATGCACTCACGGGTCGATCTCGTAACAGAGTTATATGATGAGCGGGTCCCGCGTTCTAGTCGCTTCACATTACAACGCCTCACGATTTATATATGATACCGGCGTCTTTGAGACCGTTTGGGGTTTTGCGAACTGCGACGCCGTGGATATTTTGGCCCCAGGACGCCCAGACACACCCTGGCAAGCCCGCGTAGATGGACTGCAGAAACGCCTGAATAGGATTTCCGGTCTGGGCGCAGACTACAGAATTGCTCCGGTCGATGTTGCAAAGGATTACGAGCTGTTTGTCTATGTCGCCGGCGTTCTGCCCGATTTACTGGACATCGCCCGCATTAGGCACTGGCGCCGACGCGCGCGAAAATCCGTTTGCGTCGTGCTCAAAGCCTATAAGGCGGAGCTCGAGCGATTTCAGCGACTGCTTCGCCCCCTCGCGAACTTTGATCTTATTTACAGCCCCTGTGTCGACTCTCTGGATGCATTTCAGTCCATGGTGCAGTCGCCGGTTCGCTATCTTCCACTGGGGGCTCCGACCCTTGATCTCATGCCGAGCCCAAATCCGACCGAACGCGTTATCGACGTTTATGCGATGGGCCGGCGTCTTCCTGCGCTGCACCACCAGATGGTAATGGGGATGATTTCGGGTCGGATTAACTATTTGTACGATTCCTTCGATAACTCGGTGCCTTTTATCAAGGATTTCAACGGACACTGCCTAATGAAGGCGCAGCTTCTGAAGCGGACTAAATTTTTTCCAAACTTTGGCATTCAGGCATTTCCGAGCTCGGAAACCTCGCTTGCCGGAACTGAGGACACCATCACATATCGTTGCTATGAGGGAGCCGCGGCCGGTACGATAATGTTTGGAACACCGCCAACCTCATCGGACTATCCGATAATGTTTGACTGGGAGGACGCTATCATATTCGCGGACACCGAAAACACGGATTATATTGAGTTTTTGCGTGGCTTAGAAATTCAGGCAACACGCATGGAGACGGCGCGGCGCAGGAATGTCTCTAACTCACTCCTCAGGCACGACTTGGCGTACCGTTTTGAGCAAATCATTACCGATGCCGGTATTGCACCACATGAAAAGTTACTGGCTCGCAAGCAGCGATTGAAGGATGCGGCTGCACAATTTACGACCGTTTGATCCCGCGTGCGGTCCTCAGCGGCGTGGGCAGGGGGCGTTTTCGGAATGAGAGTGACATTGGGCACGTTTTCATAGGGCGTTTCGGAGCGCTGGCGCATCGAGCCAGTGTTGCGGTATTGTCAATCGCCGGATGCGCAGCTGTTCCGCGGCTGATTTCATGATCGACCTATCGATTATCGTCTGCACCCGTAATAGGGTCGACACGCTGTTTTTTTGCTTGCAGTCGATCCAAACATCGGTCGCCGCCCAGGGCAAAGTCGAGGTAGAGCTACTCGTAATCGACAACAATTCTACGGACAACACCGCTGCGTTTGTTCAAGATTGGCAGAAGTCTGCCATTGTTAAATTGCACCTATTGCGGGCCGAGAGGGCAGGTCTTAGCGAGGCGCGGAACGTCGGCCTCCGTCACGCAGATGGCAGACTCATCGCCTTTACAGATGATGATTGCCGGGTCGCAGCCGATTACGTGGAGCAGATTGCTGCCGCGTATGACGACGATCACGCGCCGGTCATTCGCGGCGGGCGCGTCGAACTTGGCGACCCACGGGATTTGCCGTTCACCATCAAGACGGATCTCGAGAGGCAAGAGTTTTTCGGAGGAAACCCCGGAGGTTTTATCCACGGGTGCAATCTAACTATGACACGTACCGCCGTTGACCGAGTCGGAATGTTCGATGTTCGGTTTGGCGCGGGAAAGATGATTGGGGCGGCTGAGGACACCGACTATGTCTATCGGGCTCACAGAGCCGGGATTCGAGTTTTTTACGATCCCGCTATTGTCGTCTACCACCATCACGGAAGGCGCGATATTGCGGAGGTCCGGCGTTTGCAATCCGTTTACGACATGGCAGATGGTGCGCTGTATGCGAAGTACGTGCTCGGGGACTGGAAGTTGTTCCGGCATATTGCGCGGCTGGGCCGTGATCTATGTCGTGAGTTTCTTAAAGGGGCGCGGGCTCATGAATTTAAGAACAGCTGCCGTCAGGTCCTGTGGGACAACTTGCGTGGAGCATGGCGCTTCTGGTGGGACGTTCGCTAACGATAATGGCCTAACTGCACACTCGCATTTTGGATCGCCCGTTATGTTCGCCTGGTGGCGCATCCCCTGATCTGATCTACGAAATCGGCACCATAGGGGATGCGTCGGTAGGGGCCCTCCGTGCATCGTCACGATGGGCGCGGCGGAGCATCTAAGGTCGCCATCGCCGGCAGATGTGCGGAGACAATGGCAAGTGCAATAAAAAAAATGGTCCCCGGGTCGGCACCACTTCCGCCAAAGGAATTGGCGAACAGACCGACAAGGGCCGCCATTGATGCGCTGGCGAATAGCGAGCCATGACGCCTGGGATCGAGGCGCATCATGCCGAGAATGAGGGCGCCGACCGCGACCGCGAAGCCGGCGGCGCCGATCACCCCCAACTGCGCGAGCACCGATACGGGCCAGCTCGAGGAACGCGTACTTCCCAAGCCCACACCAATACCCTGGGTATCCTGGAAGGCCTCCACGCTCAACCTGTTCCAATGGGCGCGCTCCAAGCCGGAATCGCTCGCCGGCTTATTGAAGGTTGCGTCGAGCACCATAGCTACCCATGGATCGAATAGGTCTTCGTCATAAATACAAAGAGCCAAAAGGACCGCGAGCACCGCTAGGCCGAAGGCGAGCCATGCCACGTGCTCGAAAAGGATCTGTCCGCGCATCCGGAACGCGAGTGCAAATAACATGAGGCACAGCAGCAATCCTGCGAGACCGACGTAGCCAGTGCTGGAGGTCGATACTGCCAGCAACGCCAAGAGCGTGAGACTAACAACTAGGGACAAACGGGAATGGGTTAATCGCCAGTCGACCAACGCGAATGCGAGCGCCTGCAGGGCGACGGAGGCATAGGCGGAAGCCTCTGGGAAAGCACCGACAACGCGCCAAAAGCCAGTCATCGCCTCATCGGCCAAATGGACGTAGCCGGAGGTGCGGACGGGATCAAGGATATCGCCCAGCCCCGCTGTTTTGCTGCCTAGGTCGATCAAGCCAAGGAGCGCTTGCAGGCTGGCCCAAGTCAGAAAAGCGCGTCGGATGTCGGCTTCGCGCTTCCACTGCACTAGGATTGCAAAAGCAAGAAAAAGCAAGCCATTTAGCAACACGTAGCCGGTTTGATTGATATTCCCCGGAACAGGCTGCAGCGGCAGTTCGACGATCGCAGAATCGATTGGCACGACAATCGTTGCACCGTGCGCAAAAAGCCTCGGCAAGATGAACGCGGTCGCCGCAGCATAGCCGACCAGGGCACATGTCAACTGTGCCAGTGGCTGACTCGCGAGCACCGCCATAAGACTTGACGGGAAGTTTGCTCGAGGGGCCAAGGATATCAGAAGCGCAGCCGCAAATAGAACGTGGATGGGAATGGTTGAAGCGCCGAAACTGGCGACTGCCGTTGAACCAAACGCTAACGAGCCAAACAAGCCGATGATCAAAGGAGCCCCCAAAGCATAGCCTAGAAGCCAAAGCATGAGGCAGACCAATATTCCCGCGATAGACAGCTCCATCTTTCCTCATCCTTCCTCAGCGCTGCGCCGTGTTTCGAACCGGCTCTCAGCGGAGCGGGCTGATGCGAGCTCTGCGGCATCTCCAGCTCCCCAAGGCAAGCGATTGATGCGACGGGTGCAGCCAAGGAGTCCGAGCAGCGAGCATAGAGATAACCGTGCGAACGAATAATGGGTCAGCGTGCGCCACGAAATCCATGGGGCAAATCGATAGCGATAGCTGGCCGAGATAATCGCGAGATCGAGACAGAACCACACGCGGGAGGCGCCTCAAGATGTTCGTACCGAAAATGCCGAGAGCCGCCACCGGCACCACAATCAGGTTGCTATAGTTGCTATGCGTGGGTGCGGCACTCGCACACACGACCAACAACTTGCATCAATTAGCGAACTCCAAAGTTTCGTTGAAGAACGTCACCACCTAGCGCGCTCGGGCGCCCCGCGCTTGGCGAAGAACGGCAAAGCCGATCCCGAGCAAGGCTCCAAGCAACACGGCAAACGCCAACAACAACACAACTTTTGGGTGGCTCTTGTAGGGTGTTATGCGCGTAATGACGCGCGCATTGGAAACCGGATAGGAGTGACGCTGCACCGCGTCGGCATGAGCCTGAAGGTAGCTTTCATAGATTTTGCGGTAGCTTTGCGCTGTAGACTCAAGCTCGTCCAGTGTAAATTGAGGTAGCGCCCTTCCCGCTTCAATCCGATCGGCCAGGGCACCGCCATCAATTGGCATGCGGTAGTCCCGCTTGGCCTTGAACTCCAGTACCTTGACGGCAGCCGCATTCACTTGCGCCCGCAACGCTTCAATACGGCCCTCAAGCCATTGGGTGCCTTGCTTCGCAGCATCAGCTTTGGCGCGCAATTGATCATCGGTATAGGCCTCGACCGTCGCATCCGCGAGCTGCGCGGCCTTTTCCGGCTTCTCGGATCGATACAACACCTCAAGTACATAGGAACGTCCCTGGCGCCGGATCTGCAATTCGCTCTGAAACACATCCATGACAAGACGCGTTTGTGTCTTGCTGCTAGCCGATGGTGTCGCAGCACCGAAAAAACTGGCGCGCTCCAGAAATTCTGGATCGCTCAATAGCTGCAGCTTATTAATGACGATCATGGCGATCTCATCGGATCGCAGTATAGCAATCTGGCTGTCCACTTGCGCCGCATCGAGCTGAGCACGGTAGTCGCGGGACTGTTCGGGAAGGATTTGCGGCAGATTAGCGTCAATCAGTAGATGTGTCGCCGCGGTGTACATCGGCTTGGCGACGAGGATGTACAAAGACATGAGTAGTGCCGCCAAAACGACCGGTACACCAACGGTGTAGCGGTTAGCCTTCAGAAATTCGTAAATACCTTGCACGGAGTGCGCTGGTGCAGCGCCGCTGGGCGCGCCCGAATCGAACCGATTGGAAGTCGTGGGTGTATCCAACATGGCAAGCTCGGGGCAAGATACGCTTCCACGCATGGCACGCCGAGTCGGACAACGCCCGATCGCGCGTGCCGGTGGCGTCTGAACGCATCATCTCGCACGTCGGCCTCTGGGGGAACACCGTCCCGGATACTCACTTTGGCTTAAAGGGATGTTCCTTCTAAGTAGACCGGGCCGCACCCAAGGGGGAGGTTGGATCGCCCCTGCTCACAGCGTATTTTTTTGATCTTCGGAATCTGCGTCGGTAGTATGTATTGGATGCTCAGATGACCATCATTAATCGCCCACGCCGGAGCGCAGCGAAGAGGACAAGTGCCGCCCTGTTCAAAAATCCGCGACGATGGCTATGTGGATTGGCTCTGGGGCTGTGCACCTCGTTACTCCAGTTAAGCACGATTGCCGCGGCGCAGACCGAAACTGGGAATGAGTATTTACTCGGACCCCAAGATAGGATTCGCCTAAAAGTTTTGGAGTGGCGAGCTTCGCGCGACGAGGTATTTGAGTGGTCTGCCCTCAACGCCGAATATTCCATCGGCGCAGGCGGCCAGCTCTCCCTGCCCATAATCGGCGAGGTTGTGGCAGGCGGTAAGACGCCGAAGGAATTAGCGACCGCAATCGGCGTTGGCCTCAAAGAGCATATCGGCTTCATCGAGGCGAAGCATATTGCGGTTGAGGTGATTCAATATCGACCCTTTTACGTCTATGGCATCATAGAACGCCCTGGCGAATATGCGTTCAGGCCCGGGTTGACGGTGCTGCAGGCGGTGACTATCGCGGGTGGTGCGTCTCGCTTGGGTGAAGCCGGCAGCGTACGACTGGCGCGCGAAATTATTGCCACCAAGGGTGATATCAACTTGCTGCGGATGGAGCTCGCCTCCGGGCTCGCGCGCAAGAGCCGGCTGTTGGCAGAGTTGGACGAGCTGAGTGATGTTCAAAAACCGGAGCACCCGGACAGTCGGGTAGAGGATTCGACCTTGGACGATTCCTTCTACCTGGAAGGCCTTCTGTTCCACAGTCGCAAGGACGGCTTCGAGGCGCAAGTTGGCGTGCTTGGACAGCTGCAGGCTTCCCTTGAGCAAGAATCGGCCTCGCTCAGTGCTCAACTCGTCGTGCATGACAAACAAATTCAATTATTGAATGAGGAACTACAGGCGGTCGCGACCCTCTACAGCAAACAGCTAACGACGGCGCCGCGCAAACTGGCGCTGGAACGAAACGCGGCTCAACTTCAAGGCGAACGAATTCGATTGGAAACGAGCATCGCGCGCGCCAATCAAGAGGTGCGCAAGACTGAGCTGAGTTTGTTAGAACTGAAGAGTCGCCGCCTTAACGAAATTACCTCAGATTTGCGCCAAACCCAGAGCAAGCTGGAGGAGACAACCCGGCGCTTGGCAACGGCCGAAGGCCTCTTCTATGAAAGCGAAGTTGTCGCCGCACGAACAATGTCTCTCAATGCGCCGGATCAGACGAAACCGCTCTATACGTTAATCCGCCGCAAGTCGGACCAGATGCTTGAGCTTTCCGCCAACGAGAATACCTTTATCGAGCCAGGCGACACCCTAAAGATCGAAGTGCCGGCCACGTCGGCCAGCGGGATTTTGGAAGCGGTGAGGAGACCTCGCCCCGATGTGCTGCCAGAGCACACCAATTCCATCCGTTCGCAGCGGTCCACCCCAGAACACGCCGACCAGATCTCGAAACGCGGCCTCATGCGCTAGATAAATGATGGGGTTGGCCGTGGTGCCTTGGGTAGGCTGGCGTGGCGCGCGTGCCATCTAACCGAGTGTCGACTCGATTTTCCACCGATACGGGATTGGTGTCCTGCGCCGCCGAGCCTCTACGCGCGCGCCGGCGCAGCGACGATACCGCTCCGCCCGCGTGCCAAGTCTTGTGCATCGAGATCTCCGGAGCGAATTGATGTCTTCATTCGGTAGGGACGCTGCAAAGAGTTTTTTTCGCTGGTTGGGATTCGAGGTCTCCTCGATTGGCAAAGATACGCCAGACTACAAGGCAAGCCTGCGCGTTGGCGAGGCTCACCTGTACTCGCGATGGCACGGTCCCTGTCCCTTATTCAGTCCATGGCTGGGCGAGCCTTCCTTCTACGTTCTTTACGAAGACGCACGTCCGTTCACCATCGTCTCTGCTGACCGTTGCTATATCTTGATTAGTTTAGCTCGTTACGCGTCACATCTGTGCGGGGATTTCGCTGAGTGCGGCGTGTACAATGGCGGAACGGCGCTCATGCTTGCCCGGACCCTCGGGCCAGAGAGCGATAAAACATTGTACTTGTTCGACAGCTTTGCAGGCTTGCCGGCAGGCGACAACCAGAAAGACGCATGGTTTGCGCCTGGAGATTTTACGGCAAATTCCCTGGAAGCTGTCAAATCTTTGCTGATGGATTTCCAGTCGAACGTTGACATTCGCGTCGGTTGGATCCCGAAGACCTTTTGTGGGCTGGAGCGCAATCAGTACGCTTTTGCGCATTTGGACGTGGATCTTTACCAGTCGACCCTCGATTGTTGCAGTTACTTTTATTCGCGAATGGTACCGGGTGGCATCATGCTCTTCGACGAGTATGCTTTTGCTTCAGCTCGAGGTGAGAAAGACGCAGTAGATGAATTTTTTGCCGACAAGGCTGAGCGGCCGATAACCCTGCCGACCGGCCAGGCTTTCGTCATAAGAACACCGGCCGACCAACGCGTAAGCACGGCCGGCCTTGGTGCTTGCGTCGAATGATTTGCACCAGCGAGCTCAAGAGCTATCACACCGAGCGTCCAGGGTGCCGTAGGATGGGGCCAGCACACCGCTGAGAAACGATGGGGGCGATTTGCGGCGGCCCAAGGAGAACTCGGGCTAGTTCCTGCAATGCGCTGCGCGAAGCGCCTCTTGGTTGCAAGCTGCGCCGGCGTAACACGTCCCCAGCAGCTGCGGCGCAAACCGGCGTGTACTCTTAATGATGGACCCCGATGGCGAGAGTAAAACGGTCTTGCAGGAAAAACTGCCCTTGGGCGTCATTGTCTTGACAGCAGCGAGCACGGGTTGGCAGTTTTTGCGCAACGGCAACCGATAGACGCTCGGGCTAGCTCGCCTCGCCGGCGCCACGCAGGTGCTGGCGTCAGGCAAATTCTCCCGTTTGGTCTCGCGAGGATAGCCCGATCCTTGCGCCGCAGGCTCGCGCTTGCCATCGCGCATAACACCCGACGTCTGTATGCCTAGCTCACGCTTGCTATTGCGCGGCGGCCCCGATGCCTGCACCCCAGGCTCGCGCTTGCTATCACGCGTAGCGCCCGAAGCCTGCATCCCCGTTGCACGGTTCGCCCGACGACAGTCTTCTTCGACGTTTTTCCGAACATTTGCGAGGTGTTTACCAAGGGCGTCAATAACGTTCTGCTCGTTTGCCCCGAAGCAGGAGTTGCCGCGACTTGCTTCTATTCGCCGCAGATAATCCTCAAATAATGGGATCGTCGTGCGTTTGCCAAACTCGCACCACGTGCCGAAATTACTATCCATTCGAGCGAGTTGGTTTGTAATCTTGTCGGCGTCCTTCTCGATGGCGCCTAACAATTCGGCGAGCTGACCACAGGCTTCGGCGCTCTGAGCGCGCGGTTTACTCTCAGCCGCGAGGAGAGAAAAAAGTGCCGTGGCGAATATAGCTGCGACCCTTAGCACGCTCTTACTCGCTGCTCGAAAACTTTGCCGCCTCTCGACGCTCGAAAAGCCTCGAAGGTGTTGGCGAGCCGCCGCAGTAGCAGAACCTCAGCGAGGGGACCATCGTACGTCAATGGCTGCCCTCGCTGCCCGGGCGGTCTCCGCTTCGGCAGTGCTCATTCACCAAAATTGGCTCCGCATCCTTACTCCGCAGAGATACCGGACCCCCTGGCCTTGCCTTCCCGCTCCTTTACAAAAACGTGTTTTGGGTAATGCGTGCGGCTTGCGCTGATCTCCGACAATGGCGGCGCTCGGCTCAGAGCCACGACTCCTTGCACTCGCGCGTGGCGGTGAAGCAATGGTTCAACCATCTTATTGCGAATCGCATAGCGCACCAGCTCGCGCGAAGACTGGATTTTCAGCTTACGTAGCACGGCCGAGCGATGCGTTTCCACCGTACGCGAACTGTAGCTGTCTGCAATCAGGATGCGAACCACGTCCGTTGCTCTCCAAGGAGTGATCGCGCTCTCTCAGTCTTGCGTAAGCGCACCCAGGCGGCACGCGTCGTTCTCGAAAGCCACACGACCCTTTAAACCCATATGCTGCATCCATCGCATCGTCTTTATCCCCCCGCAATGACATCTTCGCCCAGTAACGTACGAAGTTTGTGCGTGAGCGTGCCATCTGACAACAAAGCTTGACCAGTACCGCTGCCGCCGTTTGAACGCCGTCCAGTGCCGAGCAATTGCGGAAAATAAACCCGGCGAGGGGAAATGATCAGGGTGGCTTTACCATTTCCCTATATATATTTTTTTGCGCTCGCGGCGACCGCGCGCGTCAATTTGGAATTGACGATCTGCAAAAAAACGCGCTGCGTTTCAGCGCGGCCTGGCGGCGATCCCGCCCGATCCAGGCAGAATGCTGTTTCCGCGCTCGTTGCTTCGGGCGCCGGCGCTCGGTGCTCCCCGCACGATTCAGCGAGCCGCCATTTGACGGAACTTTCTTTGTCAGCACTTCTTCTTACTCACGCATACTTGAGGAGCGAAGGATGGGCGAAAGTCGGTCTCAGACAACACGCCGCCGCGATCGTCTTACACGGCAAAATTCCCAGGAACGGTCAGCTGGCAAAAGCCTGCCGCTTAGGCAGGACTGGAACGAAACGGTGTACCTGCGCGGGTTGCATACGCTGCGCCCAGGTCAACGAATTGCAGCTGGCTTTTTGAGGCGCACCACGCTGCTAAATGCGATCCGAGAGGTGATGGAGGACTGGCCCGCCCCGCAACGACCGAGTGCGGCGATCCTGCGTGGCAATTCAATCTATCATCACCACGACATCGAGCGATTCTACTTGCAACCGGATTTCCCGCAACGCTGAGGTTCAAAAGGTCGGAAACCTCGTCGAGTTGGGCCTGGCATGCAGAAGGCGAGGTCTCGCGGACCGCCGCGCGGATAGTTCTCGAGCACGTCGATGCGAGCAACAGGAGCTGCCGAACTCCGATCTGCACATCATCAAAGAAGTTTGCAACTAGGAGAATGAGACCATCTGTGACGTCGCCCATGTAGGGAGCGCACGGGCGGTTGCCGAGCCCGTAAGAAGCGCTCCCGGGCAGCGCGACGCAGGTCCTCATAGCCATGGTGGCGCTTGTCGGTGCGCTTGGGGATTCGATCTGGACCTGGCCGTTGGCTGGGTGGCGCACGAAAATTTGCCCGGTCGAAAATTTGCACCGGTCCCTGCCCCTTCACGAGGCGGCAAAGTTGACCAGCCGCGCCACGTCTGCACGGCATGGGCTTCGCGCGCTAACGGCGCACAGGAGCACGACATGAAGCCACTGGCAAAAGATCGCTTTGCAATTTTACGCTGCATCGGCGCCGGAATTCTAACGCTGTCGGCCCTGCAAGCCAGTTTGCCTGACCGCGCGCTGGCAGCGAATAGTACGGCAGTTGCGACTAACGACTTCCTCGACAGTATCGGCATTGCCACCACGTTCCCCGATCGTGGTCAGCCCTTGGCGAAGACGATCGAGATGGTGCGCTATTGCGGCTTTCGCTGGGTGCGAGCGGGCATTGAAGGGTTAAGCGACAGGGGGCCCACCACAATCCAGACCTTTCTCGACCTGCACCGCGAGACCGGAGTGCGGCTGAGCTGGGGATTGGTCAGTGGTGGCTCGGATGTAAAAAAGCTGATCGAAACCGCCAAGGTGCTCGCCCAGGCCGGCGCGCTACTGGCATTGGAGGGCAACAACGAGCCAAACAACTGGGGTGTCACCTATCGGGGCGAAAAAGGTGGCGGTCAAGAACCTTCGTGGCTCGCCGTCGCCAAGCTGCAGCGTGACATGTACGAGGCCGTCAAAAGCGACCGGCTGCTTGCGAGATATCCGGTCTGGTCGATTTCAGAACCCGGCGCGCAGCGGGATAACGTTGGCCTACAGTTCCTCACGATCCCGCCCGGCGCCAAAACCTTTATGCCCGACGGGACGCGGTATGCCGACTATGCCAACGTACACAACTACATTTATCATCCCAACGCTCCACACCCGAAGGACAACAAGACGTGGGATGCCGCCGATCCAACCGCCGCGGCCAAAGTGGACGGGCTGTTCGGCAACTTCGGTGTCACCTGGTCAAAAAAGTTTCCGGGTTACAGCCAGGAACAGCTCGACACCTTACCGCGCGTGACGACCGAGACCGGTGCCCTCATCGACGGACAGATCACGGAAGAGATCCATGCCCTGAATTTGCTCAGCCTCTACCTGGCGCAATTCAAGCGCGGCTACAAGCATACCTCGGTCTACCTTTTACGGGATCGCACCGATGAAGGTGGTAACCAATCCTTCGGCTTTTACAGACGCGACTATACCCCTCGTCGGGCCGCGCTTTACCTTCACAATCTTACGACCATTCTGGCGGACAAAGGTACGCTCGCCAAAGCCGACCAGCTCGACTTCACGATCCCTAACCAACCCGAAACCGTGCACGAGCTGCTCCTGCAGCATAGTGAGGGCAGATTCCAACTGGTCGTATGGGGGGAGCGCTTGAGCGGCCAAGACCGCGTCACCGTCCGGTTTGGCGCAAAGCATGCGCAGGTGAGGATCTACGATCCGACCATCGGCATCGAACCCACGCAAACACTGGCCAACGTCAATTCGCTCGACCTTACGCTCAGCGACCACCCTTTGGTCATCGCGATTTCGCCCAAGTGATGAGGCCGCACGCGTGCCGCTGGCCGATGGCACCAGCGGCGGGCTTCAAAGCTGGGGTGTGCATGGCTTCCGAGGCGAGTTCGCGCCCGTTAGTCGATGGCCCCTACCGCAGGCGGGAGCATCATCTCCTTGCCACATCGCCCACAGCGCGCGCTCGTGCCCAGAATTTCACAATCGGGATCGGCCGAGACAATGTCGCGCAGGCATTTTGGGCAGACATATCCCTCGGCCTGCAAAGCGAAATCATATTGGGGACCGACATAGGCACAGGGCATATGATGAAACACGGGATAGGTCTTGAGCCCATCGGCACCGCAAACCGGACAGATCGGTTCGTCGCCTTCACTCTGGAATTCGTCGCGCGGCATCGATGAGATCACTTTCAGCGCCCGAAAATCCGGGTCGCCCATTCGGCGATCCGGGCGGAAAAGTTCGTGTAGTGCATATGTACGTAAACAGTAGTGTTCAGCGGCGGCACCGAAGCGCCGGAATTGAAGCGGACACGCGCGATCTGAGTCGCAGGCCGCTCTCGACCGAAGGGCGGCTGCGATCCAGTATACACACTGGAAACGGGCAGGATTTGTACGACCTGCCGGGAATGCGGCGCCTGCCGAACAGCACCAAGACCTCGCTGTCGACCTTGGGATCGGTCAAGCGCTCGTTCGGAATGTACCAGTCCACAAAGATATCGCTCGGGTCGAGGATTTCGGCAATCGGACTGCCCGCCACCAACGACTGTCCAGCATGTGCCAGTCCCGTGGAAACTATGCCTGCGATTGGTGCAACGGCTCGGCCAAAGTCGAATTGGCGTTGCACTTCGGAAAAGTTGGCTCGCAGTTGCTCGATCAGCCCGTTGAGAGAAGCGAGCTGAGTTTTGAATTCGGCGGCTTCCGTCTCCTGCGAGACAACGATTTCGTGCGCCTCGGCGCGCTCGCGCAGCACTTCCATGCGGAACGTGACGCTGGCCGCTGACATGGCATCAACGCGCTCCGCGGCTTCCTCCGAGACCCGCTGGCGTGCGCGTGCGGCTTCCAGCGTGTCCTGCGCGACCCGAGCCCCGGCAACGGCGAACACAAGTTTGATCGGCGTGCTTTCGCGAGGGACCGGGGCGTCGCGATATCAATGGTATAGGCGACATGCTGCGGAATGCGCACGAACACCAATTGCGATGGCTTGCTACCAAGGACGGCGAATCCCTGTTCGGACTTCTGCACGTCGACGCCTGCTACCGCGGAGTAAAAATCGACGAGTCGCTGCAGGTCCTTTGCATACAAGACTGCGCCAATCAGGCCACGGTCCGTCATCGTCGCCTCTCCATGCAGTCGGATTGCCAGCCTGTGCTTCAGAGCCCATCCCAAGCATGTGGGTCCAGATCTCTGGAGTGTGGAGACCAGCTGTCATTTTTTTGCGGCAGGCGTCAATAAGTGCACCAGCTATTGGGTTCGCTCGATGATTCAGTTCGACCAAGCTCGCGTGAGCGCCAGAACTCTCTCAGTGCAGTTGAGCGGAGTAAACCGAGGATATTGTGGCCCAATCGGATGCTTAGTCGCTGACCGGCTAACCCGCTAAATTCTGGCTGGCACCTAGAGCCTGGCTCTGGGGCTGCGCACACGACACAACGAGGGTGGGCGTGACGGATGCCGGTCTCCACATTTGTAATGCGCGATGTGGGCTTGGGTGGCAGTCTAGAGCCTGACAACCGGCAGGCGGCGCGCGCAATGGGCAACCAACTCTCGGTCCGTTCGAGAATCTCGACCACACCTCGTCCTGATCCGGTGGAAAGTGACGCGCGCCTTCCTGATCGCGCGGCAGCAGTGGTGATCGGCGGCGGCATTATCGGCACAAGCACGGCACTCGCGCTGGCCGACAAAGGCATCGACGTCGTGCTCTGTGAGAAGGGCGAAATAGGCGCCGAGCAGTCGAGCCGCAATTGGGGCTGGTGCCGGACGCAAGGGCGTGACCCGCGAGAGATCCAGCTGAGTCTCGAGGCAAATCGGATCTGGCGCGGGCTCAACGCAAAGGTCCAGGGTGAGACGGGCTTTCGCGCCGAGGGCGTTTTATATCTCTGTACCAGCGAGTCCGAGCTCGCCTACTACGAAGCTTGGCTCGATAAGGCGCGCATCTATCAGGTCGATGCCCGCATGCTGTCGCGCGAGGAGGTGGCAAAACTCCTGCCCGGCGCAATGCGCACGTGGCTCGGTGGCATCTACTCGCCGAGCGCAGGCCGCGCCGAGCCTCAGAAGGCTGCACCCGCGATTGCCAACGGTGCGCGCCGACTCGGTGCTACCATACTCACACGTTGTGCCGTGCGCGGCATCGAGACGACCGCGGGCCACGTCAGCGCTGTGGTGACCGAGGCTGGCCGCATCGCCACCGATACCGTCGTGCTGGCCGGCGGCGCTTGGTCGCGCCTCTTCTGCGGTAATCACGGCGTCGACTTGCCCCAGCTCAAAGTGCGCGGATCGGTGATGCGCACTTCGCCTGTGGGTGGGGTTCCCGTGCCATCCGTCGCTGGCCGTGGCTTCGCCTTCCGGCGTCGGCTCGACGGCGGCTATACGGTCGCTAATCGTGGCTGGTCGATGGCCGAGATCGTGCCCGACAGTTTCCGACTGTTCTTCAAGTACATGCCCGCGTTGCGCGCGCAATGGCAAGATCTTGGCTTGCGCATCGGCGAACGGTTTCTTACCGAGCTCAGGACGCCGCGCCGGTGGTCGCTCGAGGGGCCGTCACCCTTCGAGGCCGATCGTACCCTCGATCCGACGCCGGACACGCACATCCTCGATGAGGCGAGAAAGAATCTTGCCGCCGTATTCCCGGCTTTTGCCGGCGTAAAGATCCTCGACCAGTGGGCGGGCCTGATCGACGTGACACCGGACGTGGTGCCGGTGATCGGCCCCGTAGCGTCATTGCCGGGCTTTTACATCGCCACCGGTTTCTCCGGGCACGGTTTCGGCATCGGCCCGGCAGCGGGGCAGCTCATGGCCGACATCGTCACCGGCGATCGGCCACTCATCGATCCGAAACCTTTGAGATTCGAGCGCTTCACCGACGGTTCTCCCTTGATCATCAACTGAAACCCAGGAGCAAAGGCTCATGCTCAAGCACTCGCTAGTCTCGCGGTCGCTGGCGCTCGGTCTCGCACTCACGGCGGCCACGCCGTCGTCGGCCCAGGAACTTCCCCTCGTGCCGGAAGCCATTAAGAAACAGGGAGTGCTGCGCGTCGGCGTGAAATGCGACTATCCCCCGGATGGCTACCTCGATGCGCAGGGCAAGCCGCAAGGTGTCGAGGTCAGTCTCGCCAAGCAGATCGCCGCGTACGCCTTCGCCAGCGCCGACAAGGTCGAGCTCACCTGCGTAACCGCTGCCAACCGCATCCCATCGCTGCAGGGCGGCAAAATCGACCTCATCATCGCCACCCTCGGCGTCAGCGCCGAACGTGCGCAGGTGATCGATTTCTCCGAGAACTATGCCTGGGGCGGCAGCGACGTGCTCGTGCCGAAAGACAGCCCCATCAAGGATCTCAAAGATTTCGCCGGCAAGAACGTGATCGTGATGAAGGGTGCCTGGCAGATCGGCTGGTTCGAGAAGAACGTACCGTCGGCGACGCTGCTGAAGCTCGATGGTATCTCCGACGGGTTGCAGGCGCTGTTGCAGAAGCGCGCTGACGGCTTCGCTCACGATCTTGACGTGCTCAGGCCAATTGCCAAGAAAAATAGCGACGTCAAGCTCGTCGGCGAGATCTATCAGCTCGGGTATCGTGCTGCCGGCATCCGCAAGGGCGAAAAAGATTGGGTCGACTATGTCAACGTGGCCATCACCAAAGCCAAGAACGCCGGTCTTGTCGCTACTTGGATTAAGGAGCACGTCGAAGCCGACCTGCAGCAGGCGGTGATCGACAGCTGGGACATCTCCAAGGCGCCGAAGAGCTGATCCCTCGTTGCTGCTTCCTCGCCGGTGGGCCGAGGCCATGAAGCACAACTTCGATGTCGCCTACATCATCGCCAGCCTTCCGGCACTTCTGGAGGGTCTGCGCATGACCATTATCGTCAGCGCGATCTCGATCACGCTGGCGATCGCCATCGGCATCGCAGGTGCGTCGGTCCGCATCTTCAATACGCCGGTGTTTGCGCTGCTGGCGCGCGGCTACGTGGAGTTCATCCGCAATACGCCGCTGCTGGTGCAGATCTTCTTCATCTTTTTCGGATTGCCTGCGCTCGGTCTCAAGCTTTCCGTCTTCTGGTCGGGCACCGTTGCCCTGACCATCTGGGGCGGTGCCTACAACATCGAAAACATCCGCGGCGGGTTTCTATCGGTTTCCAAGGGGATGCGCGAAGCCGCCGAGGCGCTCGGCATCGACCGGCTGCGCTATCTCTGGCTGATTGCGCTGCCGCTCGGTTTGCGCGTGGCGATACCCTCGGTCCTCAACACGTCGATTTCGGTGCTGAAGAACTCTGCTTACCTGCAGGCAATCGGACTAGCGGAGCTCACCTTCGTCGCCATGGACAAGCTTTCGCTCGATTTCCGCACACTCGAGATGTTTGCTGCCATCGGCTGCATCTATCTCGGGCTGGTGCTCAGCTTGTCGTGGGCCGTGCGGCGTGCCGAGTGGGCGCTACAGCGCCCATTCCGCACGGAGTAATGCCGATGGCACTGCTCCTCGACAATCTCGGCTTCTTCCTGTCCGGTCTCGAGTTCACCATCAGGCTGGCGCTGTTGACGCTCGTCTGTGCGATCGTCGTCTCGGTCTTGATCGGTCTCATGAGCGTCTCGCAGTGGCGCGCGCTGCGCGTCGCTGCGCTCTGCTATGTCGAGTTCTGGCGAGACATCCCGCTGCTGGTGAACCTGCTCTTCATCTATTTCGGGGCGCCCCTAGTCGGGGTGCCATTGAAGCCCTTCACCGCTGCACTGCTCAGCCTCACGCTGTGGGGTGGCGCCAATGGCGCCGAGATCGTGCGGGGCGGCATCAATGCGATCGGTCAGCACCAATTTGCCAGCGCCACGGCGTTGGGTCTCAAGCGCTGGGAGATCTATCGCTATGTTGTTTTGCCTCAGGCCTTGATGCCGATCCTGCCGCCCATGACTGGCCTTTGCACGACGCTCGTCCAAGCGACATCGCTTGCGTCGTTGGTCGGCGTCAATGAGTTCTTTCGCATCGCCCAGATCGTGGTTGAGCGCACGACCATGCAGTCCGGGCACAGCCCTGCATTTCTGGTCTACGGGTTCGCGCTGATGGTTTACTTTGCCATCTGTTCCGCGCTTACTTGGCTGTCGCGATACTTCGAACAGCGCCTCCAGAAGACGGGCCACAGCGCCGTTGCCGCCCCGCGTGGCTTCAAGGAGAGCGCGTGAGACCAAACGGTGGTGCGCACCCGTATGGTTGCATAGGTCGGACATGCAATCGAGCGTGACACCACTGATCGAGGCACAGAACCTGGTGAAGGCGTTCGGTCGGATCCGAGCCCTCGACGACGTGAGCTGTGCCATCTCAACCGGCGAACGCCTCGTGGTGATCGGCCCGAGCGGTTCGGGCAAGAGTACGCTGATCCGCTGCCTTAACGGCCTGGTGAAGCCAGACACAGGCAAGATCGCGTTCGAGGGCCGGCACATCGAGCTGACCTCGGAAGCCCACTGGCGGCGGCTGAGGCAACGCGTCGGTATGGTGTTTCAGGACTACACCTTGTTTCCGCACCTGACCGCAATCGAGAACATTACGCTCGCCCCCGTACGGGCCAGCCTGATGGCGAAGCCGCAGGCTGAACTTGAGGCGCGCCGGCTGCTCGAGCGCGTACAGCTGGCGGAGAAGGCGGCCTCATACCCAGCCTTCCTCTCCGGCGGCCAGCAACAGCGAGTCGCGATCGCACGGGCGCTCGCGATGCGCCCGCAGATTCTGCTCTTCGACGAGCCAACGTCGGCACTCGACCCTGAAATGATCAAGGAGGTGCTGGACCTGATGGTCAGCCTTGCCCGAGACGGCATGACCATGGTTGTCGTGACCCACGAGATGGGATTCGCCCGCGCCGTCGCGGACCGCGTCCTTTTCATGGAGGCCGGACGGATCGTTGAAGCCGGACCACCGGACCAGATCTTCGCCAACCAGAAGGATGTGCGCACCCGCGAATTCGTAAGGCGCATTGCCTGACGCGCGTGCGACAAGAGCATGGCACAAGAGGGCTCAGTCGCCGACCGACGCGCTGCCCTCGGCAGCGGCCATCAGGCCTAACGCGCTCCGCAGCGTCGACGCAATTGGGACGGTTGTCGCTTATCCATAGGCTCTGAACAGAACCGACGGGCAGTGGATTGTGCGCAAGCTGGATCGAGATCCGAGCCCGATGGGCCACAGAGCATGGACGCCTTGCCCTGCTGACGCTACCGTTGAGCTCGGAGGCCGTAGGATGACTTGGCGGCCGATCCTGGCTGATTCGATCATCTTTGCCCAAAGCACGTGCGCTCGCGCGGTTTCTCTCAATCCGTGCGCGAGGTCCCGCAAGCAACACGGCAGGAAGGACGCCTGACATGCCGACAGCCGAACAGACGCGCGCCGTCGTGGTCGACAGCCACTTTCCCGGTAAACTCCGGATCTCGCCGGTGCCGATTGCGGCGAAAGGCCCGATGGATGCCACAATCCGGGTCACCGCGATCTCTCTCAACCGCGGCGAGGTCAAGCGCGCGCTAACGGCCGCCGAGGACGGTTGGCGTCCGGGTTGGGATTTCACCGGTATTGTCGAAGACGCGCCTGCCGGAGCAAATGGCCCGAGGGTCGGAGCCCGGGTTGTCGGCATGTTAGCGTCGGGTGCCTGGGCCGAACGGATCCGCGCTCCGTCGGTATCGCTAGCTGAAATCCCAACAGGCGTCACTGAGGCACAAGCGGTGACCTTGCCTGTGGCTGGCCTCACCGCCCTACATGCACTGCGAAAAGGGGGGCTACTCCTCGGCAAAAAGGTGTTAATCGATGGCGCGAGCGGAGGCGTCGGTCATCTCGCGGTTCAACTCGCAAAAGCCTCCGGTGCGATCGTGTACGGCCATGTCCGGCGCGAAGACCAGCGCGATGCGATCGCGAAATCCTGCACGGGCGGCGTCGTGATTGGAGCGAGCTTAGAGGCTGCGCGTGCATCGGGTCCCTATGATTTGATCCTCGATTCTGTCGGCGGAACGACTCTCGCTGCTGCACTGACCATGCTAGGCACGGCCGGAACCTGTGTGACCTTTGGTGTCTCGGAAGCCCCGAACAGCACCATCGAGAGCGGCGTGTTCTTCCGCCAAGGAGGCGCCAAGCTTTATGGCCTCATCCTGTTCGACGAGCTCGTGCGCGTGGAGCCAGCAGGGGAGGGACTTTCCGTTTTGTTGCGCCTGGTTCAGCAGAAGCTGCTTGTGCCGCAGATCGAAATTGAGGCTTCCTGGAGCGAAATCAGCAAGGTCGCTCAGCAATTAGTCGACCGCAAATATCCCGGCAAGGCAGTGCTGCGGGTTGGCTAGCGCCCGAAGCTCATAACCCAGCGCAAGTGCCGCGCGGTGACCGCGCGGCACGCTTGCTGGTCGCCAGATGCGACAGTCGTCTAACGTCTTGCGCCGACAATTGCCGGGTTTGTCACGTGATCGGAGTTGCGGACAGCGGTTCCAGGCGAGCTGGCGGGTTGGCCCACCAGTATTAGTGCCAGAAATGAAACAGCCCAAGGCCAATGGCCGTGCCAACCAGAGCAGGCAGTAGCCATTGCTGCTGCTGGCCATGCCAACGGTGATGATGATGGCGAGGGTGGTAGTAGGAATGCTTGGCGTAATGCGGCACCTTCGCAACCTTATAGGAATGCTTGCGCTTGTGGTGGACTGCCTTGGCCTTTTTTACCTTCACTACCTTGTAGTTACCAGGCTTAGCGGCCGGCTTAGAACCCGTCACGTACGATTGTTGGCTGCCGATACGGCCTTGCGCACTAGCCGCGGCAGGCGCAAGCGCAATTGCCACTGCCAAAGTGGCAGTCAGAATCTTCCGCATGGATTGTCCCCCTGTCCAGAGTAGGCCTAAACTTGATGGTAGTTTATCGATCGGTGTAGCCGCAACTGGTGACGTGCGTCTGTCAAGTTGCGTACCGTTGCCTGCCTACTTGATGCGGGTTTGCCGTAGACGCGGTTAGACGCCCCCCTGTGCTTCATGCGCTTGGCGAGTTGCTCGCGCTTTTTACGTATTTGCCGGCACGTACCAGCATTTGACCCTCACGGGCATACCGGGACGGTCCCTGAGACAAGCATGATAGCCACCATCCCGTGAAGGCAGCTTCCTTACCTCAGGGCCGAT
>Ga0075433_10000037_pt1 | contig 53492 bp, 42 predicted proteins | sample RhiMethybrSRZTD2_FD_75299 | JGI IMG/M metagenome (GOLD analysis project Ga0075433, IMG submission 75299) | Populus rhizosphere microbial communities from Tennessee, USA - Rhizosphere MetaG P. TD hybrid SRZTD2 | ecosystem: Host-associated > Plants > Roots > Rhizosphere > Soil | place: USA... | reverse complement strand
GTCCGTTGTTCTGGCGTTCCAATGACGCTGTTGAAAGTACGGGGAGGTTGGGATCGACGGCCGCGACCGCCGATTGCAAATCCTGAGCGAGGTTCTGGTCGGCAGGGCCGCAAGCCAGGATCGTGACCTGCGACAGATACTTCTGCTGAAGCGGCACGTACACGACCAAGGGCTGATCCGGATTCGCAAACGTGACGTCGCCAGCCACGCCAACCACACGCATCTGCGTCTCCGGCACACGGGTCTTGAGGTCCTTGGACTGCAACGTGGCAACCTGCGGTCCTTGCGGCGCGCGAACGGAGACGAGTTGTCCAATCGGATCGCGATCGGCCCAGAGGCGCTTCGCCGTCCGCTGGCTGACGATGACGACCAGCTCGGCACCCGCGCGGTCGTCGTCCGTGAACTCGCGACCGGCGAGCAGCGGAATCCCAACGGCCTGGAAATAGTCCGGCTCGATGAGCGTCCAGGTCGTGAACGATGATTGGCCTCGGCTATCCGCCGCGCCCGGAAGCGTGATCGACCCGAAGCTGATCGAGTCGGGCCCGGGGGCACGGTCGGCGAGCGACGCGTGCCTGACACCGGCGATGGCCTTGACGCGCTCGCGGAGCCGGCGAATGACGTCGCGACCGGTCGCCTCGGTATAGCCGCCCATCTTGAGATCGAGCGCCGCCGTCTCCACGTTGCGGGGGTCGAACCCCTGCTTCACCGATACGACGTTGTCGAACGCGCGGACGAGCAACCCGGCCGTCACGACGAGCAGGATGCTGAACGCGACTTGGGCGATCACGAACGCGTTCCGCAATCGCATCCGGTCTGACGAGCCCTGCACATCGTCCTTGAGCGCAGTGACGACGTCGGACTTCGACGCGTGGAGCGCGGGGGCGATGCCGGCGAGCACCGCGGAGATGAACGAGAGCATCAGCGCAAACACGACGACGCGCTCGTCGAGTGGCGCCGACAGGTTTACTGGAACCGGGAACTCCGGAAGGAGCAGGAACAGCACCCGCGTGATCCCACGCGCCAGGACCAGACCCGCCAACCCGCCGAGCGCAAAGAGCAGGACGGTTTCAGTCAGCAGCTGTCGGATGATCCGCATGCGCCCTGCACCAATGGCGGCGCGCACAGCGATCTCACGTCGTCGTCCGGTGGCCCTCGCCAGCAGGACGCCGGCGAGATTCGCGCAGGCAATCACGAGCACCACGCCGACGAGGGCGATAAGAAGCCCGACGAATCCCGCTGCGATTGTGCGTACGCCGTAAGGAATCGGCGACGCGACCTCCGCGCTCCAGACGACGGAGGAAGAATCCATCTCCCTCGAGAACTCGGGCGGGATCCATGGGTTGGGCGGCGTATCTCGCTGGATGGTCGCCCCGAGGGCCGCGACTTCGGCGGAGGCCTGCGCACGCGATACACCGGGCTTGAGTCGCCCGCCGAGCATCAGCCACACGATTCGCCGATTGGTCAACGCCTGCGGGCCGCCCTCCGTCCAGACAACCGTGATCATGCTCACCGGGAGCCAGAGATCGGGGGCGACAATGCTCGATCCGCGGAACCCTCTCGCCGATACGCCCACGATCGTGATCGGAACGTTGTTGATGCGAACGGCGCGTCCGACGATGTCCGGATCGCCGGCGAATCTGCGCATCCAGAACTCGTGGCTCAACACCGCGACCGGGCTGGCGTTGACCTGTTCGACATCGCCGCCGTCGAACACCCGGCCCGCGGCAGCAGGGACGCGCAGCGCCCTGAAGTAATTGCTGGTCACCACACCCGCGAACACCGCGGTCGCGCTGTCGTCCACACGCAGGCTGGCTGGAGAGGCCTCCAGCCGATAGCCAAACACCTCCTCGAGCATCGTGGTGCGTTGCCGCACATCGACGAGATCCGGAAACGACATCGGATCGATGCCCGGTCCCTTGAAGGGATTTCGGCGCACGAGGTCGACGATCATCTCCGGATCGGGAACACCGGCCGCCGCGCGCAACAGCAACCCGTTCGCCACGGTGAAGATCGCCGTCGTCGATCCGATCCCGATGGCGAGGGAGAGGGCCGCGGTCAGCGTGAACACGGGATTGCGCCACAGCAGCCGCACCGCGTGGCGTAAATCGCGGACCGCGCTGTCCACCAACGCGCCGCGGCGTGCATCGCGCACCTGCTCCTTCACCGATTCGATGCCACCGAGCTCGAGCCTTGCCTCGCGGCGCGCCTGCTCCGGCGGAATGCCGGCCCGCGTCTTCTCGGCGACGAGCAGATCCACGGTCGAGCGCATCTCGTCATCGAGATCGCGCTCGACCGCCTCGCGCTGAAGGAGATTGCGAAAGAACGCTCGAAGCCTGGCCATGACGTGCTCACGCCTCCAGCGCGCGCGCGATCGCGACCGCGATGCGATTCCACTCTTCCGTTTCTTGACCGAGCTGCTTCCGTCCGGTCTTGGTCAACGCGTAGAACTTGGCGCGGCGGTTGTTTTCCGATGCGTCCCACGTCGACGACAGCCAGCCGGCTTCTTCCAATCGATGGAGGGCTGGAAACAGCGACCCGGGCTGCACCTTGAACGTGCCACCGGTGATCTGCTCGATGCGTCGCGACACGCCGAGCCCATGCAGCTCGCCGGTGGAAAGCGCCTTGAGAATGAGGAGGTCGAGCGTGCCTTGCAGGAGTGTAGCGGGCTGACGGGCCATCGGAATCGCCTCCGTACAGATTGTCTATACGAGGGCGATCCTCTCCGCGTTCCTATCGAATGTCAATAGGAGTGTACGAAAAACAGCCGGGTCCAAAGAACAGGACCCGGCCTACGAACGAACCGCTTAGTACCGATAGTGGTCGGCTTTGTACGGGCCGTCGACCGGCACGCCGAGGTAATCGGCCTGCTCTTTCGAAAGCTTCGTCAGCTTCACGCCGAGCTGATCGAGGTGCAGCCGCGCCACTTCCTCGTCCAGCTTCTTCGGCAGCATCGTCACCGTCTTGCCGTACTTCTCGGCGTTGGCGTTGAGCTCGAGCTGCGCCAGCACCTGGTTGGTGAACGACGACGACATCACGAAGCTGGGGTGGCCGGTGGCGCATCCGAGGTTCATCAGACGACCCTCGGCCAGGATCATCACGCTGTGGCCATCGGGGAACACCCACTCGTCGTACTGCGGCTTGATGTTGACCCGCTTCACGCCCTTCCACTTCGTCAGGCCGGCCATGTCGATCTCGTTGTCGAAGTGGCCGATGTTGGCGACGATCGCCTTGTCCTTCATCTTCGACATGTGCTCGGCAGTGACGATGTTGAAGTTGCCGGTCGCAGTGACGAAGATGTCGGCCGTGCCCACCACGTCCTCCATCGTCTTCACTTCGTAGCCCTGCATCGCCGCCTGCAGCGCGCAGATCGGATCGATCTCGGTCACGACGACGCGGCAGCCCTGGCCACGCAGCGCCTCGGCGCAGCCCTTGCCCACTTCACCGAAGCCGAACACGACCGCCACCTTGCCGCCCAGCATCACGTCGGTGGCGCGGTTCAAACCGTCGATCACCGAGTGGCGGCAGCCGTAGATATTGTCGAACTTGCTCTTGGTGACCGAGTCGTTGACGTTGATCGCCGGGAACATCAGCGTGCCCTTCTTCTGCATCTCATACAGACGATGCACGCCGGTGGTCGTCTCTTCGCTGACGCCGCGGATGCCCTTGGCGATCCCGGTCCACTTGCCGGGATGCGACGCGAGCTCCTTGCCCAGCGCGGCGAGGATGACGCCCCATTCCTCAGGATCTTTCTCGGGATCGAAGGTGGGTACCTTCCCCGCCTTCTCGAACTCCGCAGTCTTGTGCACCCACAGCGTCGAGTCGCCGCCGTCGTCCACGATCAGCGACGGGCCTTTGCCGTCCGGCCACACGAGCGCTTCGATCGTGCACCACCAGTACTCCTCGAGCGTCTCGCCCTTCCACGCGAACACCGGGATGCCCTTCGGACTCTCCGGCGTGCCGCCAGTCTCGGGCCGGCCCACCACGACCGCCGCCGCGGCGTGATCCTGCGTCGAGAAGATGTTGCACGACACCCAGCGCACATCCGCCCCCAGCAGCGACAGCGTCTCGATGAGCACGCCGGTCTGAATCGTCATGTGGAGACTGCCCATGATGCGGGCGCCGGCGAGCGGCTTCTGCCCCTCGTAGCGCTTGCGAATCGCCATCAGCCCGGGCATCTCGCCCTCGGCCAGGCGGAGCTCCTTGCGGCCGAAGTCCGCCAGATTGAGATCGGCGACCTTGAAGGGAACCCGTCCCGCCTGCTTGGCGAGGTCGTATGCGTGCACTCCCATTACTGCTGTTGCCATTGCGCTCTCTCCTCATTTCGGGCGGGTCTCAAGACCCGCCTCTACGATTTCACCGCTATTGCTGCAAACAACGCTGGTCCCTTGGCATCCGGATCGGCCGGCAGCGCGCGCACTCGCACGTCGCTGAAGCCCGAGCCGGTCAGGAACCGCGTGATCTGTTTCTCCGAGAACCCGAGCCACACGTGGCCCATCTGCTGCTGGTATTCCTCACGGTCGTGCGGCTGCATGTCGACGACGAGCACGCGGCCGCCCGTCTTCACGACTCGTCCGACTTCGCCCAGCGCGCGCGACGGCTCGGGCGAATAGTGCAACACCAACGACAGCATCGCGACATCGAGCGAGTCCGACTCGATCGGCAGGCTTTCGAGCTCGCCTTTGCGCAACTCGATATTGTTGGCCGATGCCAGGCGGAGCCGCGCTGCCTCGAGCATGTCCGTCGAGCTGTCAACGGATATCACGCGACGGACGTACGGCGCCACCGTTTCCGTGAGCTGCCCCGTGCCGCAGCCGAGATCGCCCACCGTCAACGTCGGATCGATCAACCCGAGCACCGCCCACAAGAAGAACTCGTCGCCGAACAGCTCGCCGCGCACGTGGTCCCATCCGCCGGCGACACTGGCGAAGAACTCCTGCGACTTCGCTCGGCGGCGGTTCAACACGCCTCGCAGCCGGCGATCGTCCTGGCTGGCGCCCGCGGTGGACGACACCTGTTCGCGAATCAGCGGCCACAACCGCTTCGCACCGGGATCGAGCTCGTCGACCGGCATGGTGTAGAACCGGCTCGTGCCGTCCCGCCGTGAGCTCACCCAGTCGTCGTCGCCCAGCGTCTTCAAGTGGCGGCTCACCGTGGATTGCGGCAACTGCAGGACGGCGCAGAGCTCGGAGACCGTCAGCTCGTGTCTTTCGAGCAGAAGCAGCATTCGGCAGCGCGTCGGATCCGACAGCGCCGTCATGTGATCGAGGATGGGTGCGACCATCTATCCGTAAATCCGGATTGAAGAATACATGCGTAGGAGACCGCGCGTCAAGCCCATCATCCTCGGCCTTGGAACAGGTCATCATTCTGGCCAGATCATGGGACAATAATGTACATGAAACAGATCTCAATTCAGGACCTGAAGGCGCGCCTCTCTGCCGCGGTTGCAGAAGCGCAAGCGGGCGCGACGATTCTGGTGACCCGTCACAACGAGCCGGTCGCGCAACTCGGTCCCGCGCAGTCTCGACACACTCACCGCGGAAAGACACCGCTGACCGGGCGACTGAAGCCGGCGATCAAGCGCGGAACGAAAGGTCGATATCTCGCTGTGCTGCTCGAAGACCGGGGCACACGGTGAGTCCAGACCGTGCGTCAGCCAAGCGGCGGCGCGTGTATCTCGATACGTCGGCGTACTTATGCATCCTGCTCGGAGAGGAGGGATGGGAGGAGCTTTCCGAGGACACGCAGGGCGCCGAGCTGCTCTCGAGCGTACTGCTGCTGCTCGAAACGAAGCGGAATCTGATCCGGCTCGCACGGGAGGGCTCACTCACTCCGGAACACTACCGCGTGTGCATGGAGCAACTGGAGGCCGACGTCAGCGCGTTCGCACTGCGAGATCTCACCCTCGAGTTGTGCACGTCGAACATCCTGCCCGCCATCGCAACTCCTCGGTCGCTCGATCTCGGTCACATCAGAACGGCGTTGTGGTTTCACAGCGTCGATCACATCGATCGATTCTTGACGAAAGATGCAGCGCAGGAAGAGGCGGCGAAAGATCTCGGTCTACCTGTCGCCACCTTTTCGTAAACGCGGTCTGAAGACCGCCTCTACTGAAGTTCCTGCTCGAGCTTCGACACGAGCGTGTCGAGCTCGGCGGCCACTGCCCTCACCGTATCGGGCTGACTCAGATCGACGCCGGCACGCGACAGCAGTGTCATCGGATAGTCGCTGCCGCCGGCTCTCAGTAACGCAAGATACCGATCCATCGCCTCGGCGCGCACCCCCGAGTTCGTCGAGCGGAACTCCTGCATCAGTCGAGCGGTCGACGCGAAGCAGGTGGCGTATTGGTAGACATAGTACGGCGTGCTGAAGAAGTGCGGAATGCGCGCCCATGTCACGCGCGAGAGCGGCTCCTCGTCGATCACATCGCCGTAGTAGTCGCGCAACAGACCCGCGTAGATCGTGCTCAACACATCGGCCGTGACAGGTTGATCCTGCTCGACCAGCCGATGCGCCTGCAGCTCGAAGTCGGCAAACATCACCTGCGTGTAGAACGTGCTGGTGATGCTGTCGACGGCATGCTGCAGCAGCACCGCCCGCTGCTCACGGCTCTCCGCGCGCTCCAGCATCAGATCGAGAAACAGTGCCTCGCTCAGGGTCGACGGCACCTCGGCGACGAAGATGGTGTAGCCGGCATACACGAACGGCTGCGTCTGATGCGAGAGCAACGTGTGCATCGAGTGGCCCATCTCATGAGCCAATGTGAACACGGCATCCAGCGTCTCGTTGTAATTGAGCAGCATGTACGGATGCGCGCCGTAGACCGGCGCCGAATACGCGCCGCTCCGCTTCCCCGCGTTCTCGAAGACGTCGATCCACCGACCGTCGAACGCTTCGCGCACACGTGATTGGTAGTCGCGACCGAGCGGCGCCACCGAATCGATGATCCACGAGCCAACCTGGTCGAACGGATACCGTGCGTCGTGACGAACCAACGGCACGAAGAGATCGAAGAGACGATAGCTGTCGAGGCCGAGGACCCGCCGCCGCAGACGATGGTAGCGACGCAGCGGCTCGACGCCCTCCTTGGTCACCGCGATCAGCGTCTCGACCACCGACGTCGGGATGTCGTTGCCGTGCAGTGTCGCGTGCAGTGTGCTCTCGTAGCCACGGGCCCGCGCGTGAAACCAGTCGCGCTGCAACACGCCATTGTATAGCGCCGCGTAGGTGTTCTGCTTGTCGGCATAGGCCTCATGGAACGCGCGATACGCGGCGGCACGGTCGTCCTGATGGCGACTGGTCTCGAGAATGGCTCGATACTGACCATAGGTCAGCGTCACTTCGCCGGTCGACAGCCCGATCGTCGCCGGCTTCATGTCGGCGGTGGTCAATGCGGAATAGCTGTCGTGCGGCATGCTTCCGAACCGACCCGCGAACGACAGCAGCCGCTCGCCCTGCTCGTCGAGGACGTGCTCCTGCTCGTGAAACAGACTTTCGATCGCAAACCGGTAGGCGGCCAGATCGGCGCGCGCCGCCATCCATCCGCGAATCGTCTCGAGCGGAATCGTCAGCAGCTCCGGGTTGAACCACGAGCTCGCCTGCTGCTGTTTCGCGAACAGGATCTGCACCTGCTGGCGACGCGCATTGTTCCCGTTGTTGCGTTGATCCTCGTCGTAGCGAAGCGACGCAAAGTACCAGACGCGATAGCTCAACGCGCCCATATCGTCCATGGCGCGAAAGGCGTCGAGGAGCGAGTCGGCCCCGGACGCCAGCGTCCCACGCCGCGTGGCGAAGGCGGCAATGGCGGCATCCAGCCGGTTGTAACTGTCCAACCACTCTTCGGGGCTGCTGCAGATCGCGGAGAGATCCCATCGATATCGCGCTGGAATCGACTGGCGCTCCGGCGGCCGTCCGGTTCCTGGTCTATAGGTTTCGGTCATGAGCGAAGGAACGCCTCGAGCGCGCGGTAATCCGCGGCCATCGCGATCGAACGCCGCGGCCGCGTGATGGCGTCGGCCAGCACGCGCGGGAGCTCGATCCGCTCCCCGATCGCAGGTTCGACCACTTCTCTGAATTTCGCCGGATGCGCCGTCGACAGAAACACGCCGTGCGCCTTCGCATCGTTGGCCATGTGTTCCTGCAGCGCCAGCCACGCAATCGCACTGTGCGGGTCGAGCAGATACCCGTGGGTCCGATAGACGCGGCCGATCTCCTCGATCACCCGGGCGTCGTCGTAGGCGAACCCGACGATGTCGCGGCGGAGCGCGTCGAGGTCGCCTCCATAGAGCGACTGCACGCGCTCGAAATTGCTCGGTGCGCCCACGTCCATGGCATTGGCGACCGTGCGAATCGACGGCCGCGGCTGGTAGCGGCCGGACTGTAGGTACATCGGCACGGCGTCGTTGACGTTGGTCGCCGCCACGAACCGGCATATCTGAAGCCCGAGCCGTTTCGCGATCAGGCCGGCCGTCAGGTTGCCGAAGTTGCCGCTCGGCACCGAGACGATCGGGCCGGCCGCCTTCGATTCGCTCTCGTAGGGGCCACCGTCACGTGGCCCACGTGCAAGCACGAAGTAATAGAAAACCTGTGGCAGGAGCCGCCCCAGGTTGATCGAATTGGCTGGTGTCAGCCAGACGTGCCGGCGCAGATCGTCATCGGCAAAGGCTTGTTTGACCAGGCGCTGACAGTCGTCGAACGTACCCTCGATGGCCAAGGCGGTGACGTTGTCGCCAAGCGAGGCCATCTGTGCTTCCTGCACGTCGCTGACCTTCCCCTTGGGATAGAGGACGACCACCCGTGCATCGGGCACGCGATGAAATGCCTGGGCAACAGCACTGCCGGTATCTCCGGACGTGGCCACAAGGATGGTGAGCGGCGTCCCGTCCGTGAAGTGGTGCAGCAACCGCGCCTGCACCCGAGCACCGATGTCCTTGAACGCCAGCGTCGGGCCATGAAAGAGCTCGAGCGACCACACCCGCTCGCTCACTCGAACCAGGGGAACGGGAAAATCGAGCGCCTCGCGCACGAGGGCGGCCATCGCCGACGGGGTGATTTCGTCCCGGAGCAGATGCGCCCCCACGACCGATCCAAGGGTGACGATATCGGCGCCTCGAATCGATTCGAGGCTGGCGTGCGGCAGCGGATCGAGACGTTCGGGCATGTACAACCCGCCGTCAGGCGCCGTGCCTGCGAACAAGGCATCGATGAACGAGATCGGCGGCGAGTTGCCGCGGGTGCTAATCCACTGCATAGGGCCTGATCACGGGGTGTCGTCCGGCCGAATCGGCACCGGGCGTCCACGATCGTCGACGGCGACGAGCACGACTTCCGCCTCGGTCACCTTGACGCGTTCGCCGTGGCCAGAGCTGGACGCCGTCACCTGCCGCGCGTGCCATCGCTCCGCTTCGACCGACACCTTCACCGTCACCGACGTGCGCCCGACACGTAACGTTTCTGTGTAGAAGTCGACGAGATCGCCCACGAAAACCGGCTCGTGGAACTCCACCTCGCGCATCGCCTTGGTGACGAACCGATGCGTACCGAGCTTCCGTGCTTCGACGGCCGACGCCAGATCGATGTTCGACAGAATCACGCCGCCGAAGATGGTTCCATAGGCGTTGGTGTCTTTCGGCAGCAGCAGCACACGAATCGCCGGCACGCGGGACATGAGTCACTCATTCTCTATCGGTCGCTGCCGATCGGTCTACGGCGGCCCTTCGACTCGCTTCGCTCAGGCCATCCCGCGCGGATCCAAAGCGGGATGCAAATTTCGACGCGACATCGACCGAAAGACGTTTATCATGGCGTCAATGAGCACGGTGACCAACGGGCGACCGATTCCGCTCACCGCCACCACGTCGACGACGCGCGCCTGGAGCGTGCACGACGCGAGTGAGCTGTATGAAGTGGGTCGATGGGGCAAGGGCTACTTCTCGGTCAACGATGCCGGGCACATGCAAGTGCATCCGACGAAGGACCCGGCTCGAGCGATCGATCTCAAAGAGCTCGTCGATCGGCTCCAGCTCCGCGGCATCAGCCTCCCCGTTCTGGTCAGATTCACCGACATCCTGAAACATCGGCTCGGCGACATCCACACCGCGTTTCAGACGGCGATCACGCAGCATCAATATCAGGGCGGCTACAGCTGTGTGTACCCGATCAAGGTGAACCAGCAGCGTCAGGTGGTCGAAGAAGTCCACAATTTCGGCAAACCCTACAACTTCGGACTCGAGGCCGGCTCGAAACCGGAGTTGCTGGCCGTCGTTGCGCTTGCCGACAACACCACGCCAATCATCTGCAACGGCTTCAAGGACGCCGAGTTCATCGAGACCGCCATGCTCGGCCAGAAGATCGGCCGCAACATCATCCCGGTGGTCGAGAAATACACGGAGCTCGGCCTCATTCTCGACGCCGCCGAAAAGCTTGGCGTCAGGCCCCAGATCGGGATGCGTGTCAAGCTGGCGGCTCGTGGCAGCGGCCGATGGCAGTCGTCGGGCGGGTTCAGGTCAAAGTTCGGGCTGACGATCACCGAGATCATGCGCGGGCTCGACGACCTCAAAGCCCGCGGCATGCAGGACTGCCTGCAGCTGCTCCACTTCCATCTCGGCAGCCAGATCACGAACATCCGCATCGTCAAGGGCGCGCTCAACGAGGCGGCCCGGGTCTACACGGAGCTCGCGAAACTCGGCGCCGGACTGAAGTACATCGACGTCGGCGGCGGTCTCGGAGTCGACTACGACGGCTCGCAAACCAACTTCGAGTCGAGCATGAACTACACGCTCGAGGAATACGCCAACGACGTCGTCTATCACATTCAGAGCGTGTGCGACGAGGCGGGCGTGGCGCATCCGACGATCATTTCGGAGAGCGGCCGCGCGGTGGTCGCCTATCACAGCGTGCTCGTGTTCAACGTACTGGGAGTGTCTGGCTTCGGCGACGAGAAGGTGCCGTCAACGCCGAACTCGGAATGGGAGCAGCCGCTCGTCGATCTGATCGAGACCTACAACAACGTGACGGCGCGAAATGCCGCCGAGGCCTATCACGACGCGCAACAGGCACTCGACATGGCGCTCAGCCTGTTCAACACCGGTTACCTGCCGCTCGATCAGCGGAGCATGGCCGAGAATCTGTTCTGGGCGATCTGCACCAAGCTCCAGCGCATTGTCGCGACGATGGCCGAAGTGCCCGAGGATCTGCAGAACCTGGACGAGCAGCTGTCGGATACCTACTTCTGCAACTTCTCGCTGTTCCAATCGATCCCCGATAGCTGGGCAATCAAGCAGCTGTTTCCGGTGATGCCGATCCATCGGCTCAACGAGAAGCCGACGAGTCATGCTGTGCTGGGCGACATCACCTGTGACTCGGATGGCAAGCTTGATCGGTTCGTCGATCGGCGCGACGTGAAGAAGACGCTGCCGCTGCACACGATGAACCGCGACGACTACTACCTTGGCGTGTTCCTTGTCGGCGCGTATCAGGAGATCCTTGGCGACCTGCACAACCTGTTCGGCGACACGCATGCGGTCCACGTCAGCCTCGACGAGAACGGCAGCGCGCGGCTCGATGCGCTGATCAAGGGCGACACGGTTCGCGAAGTGCTCGACTACGTCGAGTTCGATCCGGAGATGCTGCTCGGCAAGCTGCGCACCGATGTAGAGACCGCGGTGCGTGAGGGTCGCGTCGATTACGAGGGAGCCGGACGACTACTTCGCTTCTACGAAGATGGTCTTCACGGTTATACGTACCTCGAAGGGTGATCACGCCGGGCCTAAAAACCAGGCCCGGCCTACACCACCTATTTCAACGAACCCGTTAGATCGTACGCCGCTACGCTGTTCGAAAACAGGAACGGCACGACCGCGGTTCGCGTTTTCGCGATGTAGCCGAAGTCGGCGCCACCTGCCGCGAACTTCGCAAGGACCGTCACCGTCCCTGCCGCCGTGACGTGCAGCAGCCGCTGCCCGACGACGTCCGTTACCAGCAGCCCGCCCTGACCATCCGACTCGATGCCATCGATCCCGCCCACGGGCTCGACGGTGATTCGCGTGCGCAGCTTGGTCTTGCGATCGAAGGCGAACAGATGGCCGTTCGGCGCCGGTCCTCGCCCGCGAGCCTGCGCTGGAGGAGTCGGCGCATCGCCTCTCGCAGCCGCGGGTGGCGCCGGCCCACGTCCTGCCCCGGCACCGCGTGGCGCAGGTCCGATGGTGCCGAGAATCAATTGATCGCCGTCGACCAAGAGGCCGTTCGGCTGCTCGACGACAGTGGCGCCCTCGACGAACACCGACGACTTCCCATCCTTCACCGCGTAGATCCGCGAGAGATTCGAATCCGACACGTACACCGTTCCATCGGACGCGGTGGCGAGGTCGTTGAGGAACTGCGCGCCGTCGACCTTGACGTGCTCTTTGACTTGCCCCTTCTTGATGTCGATCGACACCACTTCATCAATGTCAGCGACCCACAGCGTGTTGCCGACGCTGCGGATCCCTTTCGGCGCGTTGAGTCCCGTCACCCACTTGGCGCTCACCACTTTGCCGTCCGGCAACAGCTTCGAGATGTAGCCATTACCGTCTTTCTCGAGGATCTGTCCGTTGATCGACGAGACGTAGATCGCATTCGAGCCCGCGTGGTAGTAAGCGCTCTCGGGAGATGCGAAATCAGTGGTGATGTTCCAAAGCGGGGTCAGCGTCGGGCCATCTGGGGACGTCGGAGCCTGCCCCGACAGCGAGGCGGTCAGGGCGACGACGATCACGAGCGAACAACGAGCCATCGGGCTGGCTAGGACGCGCGCTTGCGCTGATCGTAGAACTTGCGGCACGCGCGTTGGAAGCGCTCGTTGAGCGGGCCTGCGACTTCTGCCGGAACCGGACCGAGTCGCGTCCACTGGGCCTGGGCGTTGCGGACTTCCTGCTCGAGCGCGCGCCAACGGGCGGTCTCGTTTTCTGCGGATCGCGCCGCGCCGCCGGAGATGGTGTTGGCAGCAAGACGCTCGCGCCACTGTTGCGCCAGCATCTCCGCCGGCGACAGGTTCGCCGGCCGGCTCGGTTGCGTCGAGACCAGCTCCTCGACCCGTGCCAGAAGCTTCTCCATTCGCTTGCGCGTCATGTCGGGATCGAGATCGCTTCCGGCGAACGCGGACGGCCATGTCGACACCAGACGACCGACGGCCTGGAAATAGCGTGCCGCCATGTCCTGCTGGACGGCGCGCGGAAGCTCCGGCGCCTGCTGCCACCGCGAGCGCGCCTGCTGCACGATGGTGACGAGATTGGCAGGAGCCTCACCGATGTCAGCGCCGGGCTGCGGCACCAACGCCTCGAGCTCGCGAATCACGGTGTCTCGCACCGCGGCCTTTTCCTGCAGCTCCACTTGATCGCGATGCTTGTAGCGATCGAAGAAGCGATCGCACGCGGTACGGAACCGCTGCCACACCGCTTCTGAGCGCGACTTGCGCACCGGCCCGATGGTCTTCCAGGTCGCCTGCAAGTGCTTGAGACGCGCTGCCGCCTGATCCCAGTCGCTCGATTCGGCCAGCTCCTCGGCCTCGGCACACAGCGCTTCCTTGCGCGACAGATTGGCCGCCCAATCCTCTTTGCGCTTCTTGAGATCTTCCTGACGGCGTGTGAAGAACTTGTCGCACGCCTGGCGGAACCGCTCCCAGATCGCCTTCTCGTGTCCGCGAGGCACGGCGCCGATCGCTTTCCACTCGCCTTGCAGCGCCTGGATCGCCGTCGCCGTCTTGATCCAGTCGGTGGAATCGGCCAGCGCTTCCGCGCGTGCGCACAACTCGGTTTTCCGCGCCAGGTTCGTGGCCCGCTCTTCGTTCTGCGCGGCGAAGTGCGCGGCGGTGCGGGCGTAGACTTCGTCCTGGGCGGCCTTGAAGCGACGCCACATCGCTTCGCCCTGAACGCGCGGCGCCAGCGCCACCTGCTTCCAGCGCCCCTGGAGCTCGCGCATCCGGCGGCCGGCGACGTCGAGGTTTTCTTCGGTCTTCAGCGCCTCCATCTCGCGACAGATCTCTTCCTGCACTTGCAGGTTCGCCCATCGCTGCCATTCATCGGCGTCACGCAGTTCCTGCAGCCGCGGTGCGAGCTTGGCGCGAGCCTCTTCGAGACGCGTTTGCACCTCCTGCCGATCGCGCTTCGAGGGCAGCGGCACGCGGGCCTCGAGCGCCGTGCGAATTTCGCGCAGCGCGCGATCGCCGGCCTTGAGCGTGAGCTGCTCGCTGGCCGCGAGCGTGTCCACCTGCCGACAGAGCTGCTGTAGACGACGGAGGTGATCTTGTTCTTGTTTACTGCGCGTCTGCTGATGCTCGAGTTCCTTCTGCTCGAGCGCAGCGACGGCGTGCTCGAGCCGCTCGGCCGCGGCGGCGTTGGCCGCGGCGTGCTCGCGTAGCACGTCCGCATCGCGGCGCAGACCGCGCCACCGCGCCACCACTTCGTCGATCGGCTGTTCCGACGCCAGCAGCTGTTCGAGCTCGGTGGCCAGCGTCTCGAGACGGGCGGCGGCCGCATCCGCCAACAGTCGTCTCCGCTCGCGATCTTCGAACGCCCGCGACGCATCTTGGAAGCGGCGCGTCAAGGAGGCCGCGTATTCCGACGGCATCGGCGGCAGGTTGTCCCATCGCACGCGGAGTTCGGCGATGCGATCGGCGGCATCGGGTCCGCTCAGCGCCTCGATTTCGGTGACGATCGACACGCGATCGGCCTGCTCACGCGCCAGCGCGCGCTCTCGCTCCTCTTCGGCCGTCCGCTCTTGACGTCTGATCTCAATCGCTTCGCGTACCGCATCCGATGCCGATTCGAACCGCTGTCCAAGCGCCGCATCGATCTCGACGTCGGCCTGCAGCTCCGCCCACGCGAGTCGAACCTGCGACAACGCCGATGTCGCCTCGTTCGGATCGGTCGTCGCCACCAGCGCCTCGGCGCGCAGACACAGGTCGATGGCCTTCTGCCGATCCTCCGCGCTCATGCGCACCGGCGCATCTGGCATCGGCTGCACCGGCTCTTCGATCTGACGGAGCTTGGTGCGCGCGCGGCGCGTGGCCACCTTGTTGCGGCCTCGTTGCGCGATCGCGGCCAGCGACTCGGGTGACGAGATGCGATCGAGCGCCGACACGGCGACGTCGGTGTGTTCGGATTTCAACGCGACGTTCAGAATCTCGTCGGCGTCCTGCAGGCGGGCCAGGGCGTGAAGCCGCGTCAATCCATCGGCGGCGTGGCGGCTCACCGATCCGAGCGACTTCGGGTCGTCGAGCAGATCGATGACGGCGGCGCGAACCAAGGGGCTCGTGTTCTCGCGCGCGACCACCACCACTTCTTTGGTCCGCCCCAGCGCCACGAGCAGGCGCACGGCATCGCCGGCGCGATCGGTGTCGCTGCTCTCCGCGGCCAGCCCCGCCAGACCGCGCACCGCTTCGGCGCGCACATCTTCGTCGGGATCGGTCTTCGCGATCTCTCCCAGCTCCGCGATGTCGGTGAGTCGCGTGACGGCGGCGCGCCGCACGCGCGCTTCGGCATCCTCGCGCGCGAGCTGTCGCAGTGCATCACTGTCGTCAGGTCCGAGCTCATACACCGCCGCGGCGCGAACGCCGGGGTCGGCATGTTTCCAGCGAGGTTGAGGACGAAGCTTTTCGAGAATGCCCATACGACGTGCTCTGCCAATCGCGCGCGAGTCTCTAAGTCTACAACGGCGATTCAACGCCGATGCATCGTCTGTGCCTCATTACAAGCATCGAAAGTGACGAGCAGAATTCGTAAACGATCCAAAAAGACTGAACGGTGGGATCCAAAAAAACTTGAAGGGGGAGGGGGGCAGGGGCTAGGGGGCAGTGGAGTCCAGGAACGAGGGGGAAGACTGATTCCTGAATCAGCCCTTCCCCCTGCCCCCTATCCCCTTGCCCCCTTCAGGATTACTTGACGAACAACATCTCGCGATAGGTCGGGAGCGGCCAGATTTCGTGTGGCGTGAGCTCCTCAATCTGATCGCCGACCTCCCGGAGTTTCGCCATCGCCGGAACGATCTTGTCTCGCATGTACTTGGCGTGCTTCTCGGCCGATCCGCCGTTGTGGTCGAGTGCACCCGCGAGCGCGTCGGTCTGCGCCTTGAACTTGTCAACGAGCTTCGTGTACGTCGACAGCAGCTTCTTGCCTTGGACGCTCTTGCTGCCGCCCGCTTTCACCGCGGCGACGCTCTGCCCCACCTGCTTCTGATACTCGAAGGCCGCCGGCAGGATGTAGCGATTGGCCATCAACACCATCAACTGCCCTTCGACGTTGATGGTCTTGTTGTAGTTCTCGAGGAAAATCTCGTAGCGCGCGTGGGTTTCACGCTCGTTGAGGATCTTGAACCGGTCGAGGAGCTTGACCGACTCCTTGGTCACCAGCTGCGGCAACGCATCGACGGTGTTCTTGAGGTTGAGCAGCTTTCGCTTCCCCGCTTCCTTCTCCCATTCCGGCGCGTAGTTGTTGCCGTTGAAGATGATCCGCTTGTGCTCCTTGATGATCTTGGTGAGGAGCTTGGCCACCGCTTTGTTCAACTCCTCGCCCTTGGCGGTCGCCGCTTCGAGCTCGTTGCCGATGGAGTCGAGCGAATCGGCCATCGCGGCATTGAGCACCATGTTCGGGAACGCGATGCTCTGCCCCGCCGACACGGCGCGGAATTCGAACTTGTTGCCGGTGAACGCAAACGGGCTGGTGCGGTTGCGATCGCCGGCGTCGCGCGGCAGCTTCGGCAGCACGCTGACCCCGAGGTCCTGAATGCCGCCCTGCTTGGTGGACTTGGCGCCGCCATTCTTCTCGATCTGCTCAAAGATGTCGGTGAGCATCTCGCCAAGGAAAATCGACAGGATCGCGGGCGGCGCTTCATTGGCGCCGAGGCGATGATCGTTGCCCGCGCTGGCGATGCTGGCGCGCAACAGTCCCTGCCACCGATCGACCGCCCGCAACACCGCCGCGCAGAAGACGAGGAACTGCACGTTGTCGTGAGGCGTGTCGCCGGGACTGAGCAGGTTGTTGCCGAACTCGTCGGAGAGCGACCAGTTGTTGTGCTTGCCCGATCCATTCACGCCGGCGAAGGGTTTCTCGTGCAGCAAGCACGCCAGACCGTACTTGGGCGCGATCTTCTTCATCATCTCCATCGTCATCATCTGATGATCGACGGCGAGGTTGGCGTTCTCGAACACCGGCGCGATTTCGTACTGGCTCGGCGCCACTTCATTGTGCCGCGTCTTCACCGGCACGCCGATCTTGTACAGCTCGGCCTCGATTTCAGCCATGCACGCGAGCACGCGCTCGGGGATGGCGCCGAAGTACTGGTCCTCCATCTCCTGGCCCTTCGGCGGCTTGGCACCGAAGAGCGTGCGGCCGGCGTTGATCAGATCGGGCCGCGCGAAATAGAAATTGCGATCGATGAGGAAGTATTCCTGCTCCGGACCGCAGGTCGCGTAGACGCGTTCGGCAGTCGACCCGAACAACTTGAGGATGCGCACCGCCTGCTTCGACACGGCTTCCATCGACCGCAGCAGCGGCGTCTTCTTGTCGAGCGCTTCACCGGTCCAGCTCACGAACGCCGTCGGAATCACCAGCGTGACGCTGTTGCCGGCGTTGAAATGCAGCCATGGCGGGCTGGTCGGATCCCACGCCGTGTAGCCGCGGGCTTCGAACGTGGATCGCATCCCGCCCGAAGGGAAGCTCGAGGCGTCGGGCTCGCCCTTGATCAATTCCTTGCCGCGGAACTCCGCGATCGCCGAGCCTTCCGCCGTCGGCGCCAAGAACGAATCGTGCTTCTCGGCGGTGATGCCCGTCATCGGCTGGAACCAATGCGTGTAGTGCGTAGCCCCGTGCTCGAGCGCCCAGTCCTTGAGCGCCGCGGCGACGGCATCAGCCGTCGTGATGTCGAGATCTTCTCCGCGAGTGATCGTCGCGCGGAGCGCGCGGTACGCGGTCTTCGACAATTTCTCCTGCTGCAGCTTGTCGTTGAAACAGAGACTGCCGAATGCCTCAGTGGCCTTCACACGAGAGGTTTGCGGACGATCATTGAGCGACCAATCCCGGATACTTTTTGCGGCTTCAGCCAGTGCTGCAGATCCCATGGGCGGATGCGTCCTTTCTTGCGGACTGTTGTTCGCGGCTAGATGTGTTGGGTGATGCCCGACTCACGGCTCGGGCGACGGGGACCGAGCGGAATGTCAGATTATGTCGCCAAAACTGTCGAGTCTGCAAGTCTTGACGCCTGACCCGGTCGTATGCCGCGCGAAAACTGCGAAGTGATGTCAGATGAATGCGAAATATGCACGATTTGACGTACACTATGTCGCTTCAAGCCCCCTGAAGCCGTCGAAACCGCCCTCAACCGTCGTTTTCCGCAAGATCCGATATGCTTCGTCGCACGTTTTTGCATCGTAGTTCCCTCCTCCTGCGTCGCCCAGTGACGCGGGCCGCGCTTGTCCATCACCGGAGGTGTGTCAATGACGCCTGACGACTTCTTCGCGCTCGCCAAGAAGCACCAGGCCGAGATGGTCGACCTGAAGTTCGTCGACATGCTTGGCAGCTGGCAGCACTGTTCGTTCCCGATCGAGCACTTGAACACAGACACCTTCACCGAAGGTCTCGGATTCGACGGTTCGTCGATCCGTGGCTGGATGGGCATTCACGAGTCCGACATGCTCGCGGTGCCCGACGCCGACACCGCGCGCCTCGATCCGTTCTTCGCGAAACCGACGATCAGCGTCATCGCCGACATCGTCGATCCGGTGAACGGTCAGCCGTTCTCGCGCGATCCGCGCCTCATTGCGCGTAAGGCGGAACGGCATCTCAAGGACTCGGGCATCGCCGACACCTGCTTCATCGGGCCGGAACCGGAGTTCTTCATCTTCGACGAAGTGCGCTACGAGCAGAACCAGCACCGCGGCTACTACCAGATCGATTCCGTCGAAGGCGCATGGAACACCGCGCGCATCGAGGAGCCGAACCTCGGATACAAACCGAGCTTCAAAGGCGGGTACTTTCCGGTGAGTCCCACCGACACCTATCACGACCTGCGCGGCGAAATGGTCTACGAGATGCGGAAGGTCGGCATCGTCGTCGAAGCGCACCATCATGAAGTCGCCACCGCCGGTCAGAGCGAGATCGACATGCAGTTTCAGCCGCTGCTGAAAATGGCCGATCAGTTCATGTGGTACAAGTACATCTGCAAGAACGTCGCGAAGCGCCATGGCAAGACGGTGACGTTCATGCCGAAGCCGATCTTCGAGGACAACGGCAGCGGCATGCACTCGCACACGTCGCTGTGGAAGGACAAGAAGCCGCTGTTCGCCGGCGACGGCTACGCCGGCCTGAGCGACCTCGGTCTCTGGGCGGCGGGCGGTCTGCTGAAACACGCGCCGGCGATCCTCGCGTTCGCGGCACCGACCACCAACTCGTATCGCCGTCTCGTGCCCGGCTTCGAGGCACCGGTGAACCTCGCGCTCTCTGCGCGCAACCGCTCCGCATCGATCCGCATTCCGATGTATTCGAAGAGCCCGAAGTCCAAGCGCCTCGAGTTCCGCTGTCCCGACCCGAGCTGCAACGGCTACCTGGCGTGGTCGGCGATGCTCATGGCGATGGTCGATGGCATTCAGAACAAGATCGATCCCGGCAAGCCGCTCGATCGCGACATCTACGAGATGACCCGCGCGGAGATGAAAGAGATGGGCATCCGCACGACGCCGGGATCGCTCGAGGAGGCGATCGTCGCACTCGAACAGGATCACGCGTTCCTGACCAAGGGCAACGTCTTCACCGACGATCTGATCCAGACGTGGATCGAATACAAGCGCACGAAGGAGCTCGACCCGATTCGGCTCCGTCCGCATCCGCACGAGTTTTATCTGTATTACGACAACTAGCGAATTCGCGACATGCCGGGCCTACAAGCCAGGCCCGGCCTACACTACGTGCTAACGGGCTGTGTAGGCCGGGCCTGGTTTGTAGGCCCGGCGCAACTGGATCGATCGAATAAGCTGTACGTCGTGAGCGCCGATCTGCTCCGGACTCTTCTCGCGCAGCGCATCCTCATCCTTGACGGCGCAATGGGGACGATGGTGCAGCGTCATGCGCTCGAGGAAGACGGGTTTCGCGGCGAGCGGTACCGCGAGCACCCGCAGCCGCTGAAGAACAACATCGACCTGCTGGTGTTGACGCGCCCGCAGATCATCAGCGACATCCACAACGCCTACCTCGAAGCCGGCGCCGACATCATCGAGACCAACACCTTCGCGAGCACGTCGATCGCGCAGGCCGACTACGGGCTCGAGGCGGCCGCCTACGAGCTGAACGTCGCCGGGGCACAGCTCGCACGCGAGGCCGCCGACGCGTGGACCGAACGAACGCCCGAGCGCCCGCGCTTCGTCGCCGGCGCCATCGGGCCGACGAATCGAACGCTGTCGATCTCGCCCGACGTGAGCAATCCGGCCTTTCGCGCCTCGACCTTCGAGCAGATCAGACGCGCCTATCGCGAACAGGTCCGGGGATTGATCGACGGCGGTGTCGAGCTGCTGCTCCTCGAGACCATCTTCGACACGCTCAACGCGAAGGCCGCCATCGCCGCGATGCTCGACGAGTTCGACGCCCGCGGCCGCGATCTGCCGATCATGATTTCGGCGACCATCACCGACCGCAGCGGCCGGACGCTGTCGGGACAGACGCTCGACGCGTTCTACGTCTCGATTCGCCACGCGCGCCCGCTGAGCGTCGGGCTCAACTGCGCGTTCGGCGCGCGAGAATTGCGTCCATACGTCGCCGAGCTCGCGCGCATCGCCGGCGAGTACGTCAGCTGTCATCCCAACGCCGGCCTGCCCAATGCGTTCGGCGGCTACGACGAGGAGCCGGCGCAGACGTCGCGGTTGCTGCATGAGTTCGCCGACGCGGGGCTCCTCAACATCGTCGGCGGCTGCTGCGGGACGACGCCGGCGCACATTCGCGCGATTGCGGATGCGGTGCGCCACATCCGGCCCCGCCAACGCCCGACGCCGACGGTGCAGTACACACAATACGCCGGCCTCGAAACCCTCGAGGTCCGCCCCGATTCGAGCTTGATCGTGATCGGCGAGCGGACCAACGTCACCGGCTCGAAGCGATTCGCTCGGTTCGTGTCCGACGGCCGCTTCGTCGATGCCGTCACGGTGGCGGTCGAACAGGTCCGCGGCGGCGCCAACATCCTCGACGTCAACATGGACGAAGGGATGCTCGACTCGGAAGCGGCGATGACGACGTTCCTCAACGTCATCGCCACCGAGCCCGAGATCGCGCGGCTGCCGATCATGATCGACAGCTCCAAATGGTCGGTGCTGGAGGCCGGGCTCGCGTGCGTGCAGGGCAAGGCGATCGTCAACTCGATCAGCCTGAAAGAGGGCGAGGCGGAGTTCCTGCAGAGAGCGCGGGTCATTCAGCGCCACGGTGCGGCGGTCGTGGTGATGGCCTTCGACGAGCAGGGTCAGGCCGACTCCGCCGGCCGCAAGATCGAGATCTGCGAGCGCGCCTATCGGCTGCTGGTGGAGAAGGCCGGATTCGATCCCCTCGACATCATCTTCGATCCCAACATCCTGGCCATCGGCACCGGCATCGAAGAGCACAACTTCTATGCGCTCGACTTCATCGAGGCGACGCGCGTACTCAAACTCACCTGCCCTGGCGCCAAGATCAGCGGCGGCGTCAGCAACCTGTCGTTCGCCTTTCGCGGTAGTGCGTCGGTACGTGAAGCGGTGCACTCCGCGTTTCTGTATCACGCGGTTCACGCCGGCCTGGACATGGCGATCGTCAACGCCGGCCAGCTGACGGTCTATCAAGACATACCGACAGACCTGCTCACGCTGGTCGAGGACGTCATCTTCAACCGGCGGCAAGATGCAACCGAGCTTCTCGTGCAGTTTGCCAATACCGCCAAGGGCGATTCGGTCGCGCGAGGCGCCGATCTCGCGTGGCGCGACGGTACCGTCGATCAGCGCATCGCCCACGCGCTGGTGCATGGCGTGATCGACTACCTCGACGCCGACGTCGACGAAGCCCGCCGCGCCTATCCCCGCCCGCTCGACGTCATCGAAGGCCCGCTCATGCAGGGCATGCGCATCGTCGGCGATCTGTTCGGATCGGGAAAGATGTTCCTGCCGCAGGTCGTGAAGAGCGCGCGCGCGATGAAGAAGGCGGTCGCGTGCCTGCTCCCCTACATGGAAGAACAGGGGGCAACGGGGCCAGGAGCGCAGACGGAGAAACGGCGACCGCGGATCATGCTCGCGACCGTCAAAGGCGACGTCCACGACATCGGCAAGAACATCGTTGGCGTCGTCCTCGGCTGCAACAACTACGAGGTGATCGATCTCGGTGTGATGGTGCCAGCCGATCGGATTCTCGATGCGGCAATCGAGCAGGGCGCCGATGTGGTCGGCCTCAGCGGACTGATCACGCCGTCGCTCGACGAGATGGTGTTCGTCGCCCGCGAGATGCAGCGGCGCGGGATGACGATGCCGCTGCTGATTGGCGGCGCCACGACGAGCCGCGCGCATACGGCGGTGAAGATCGCTCCCGAGTACGCGCATTCCGTTGTCCACGTCGTCGACGCCTCACGGGCCGTGGACGTCGTCGCGCGCGTGCTGAGCCCACACGATCGAGACGCGTTCGCGGCCGATGTCCGCGCCGATCAAGACCGCGTCCGCGCCCAGCATGCGGCGCTGAAGCGGCGACCGCTGCTGCGGTGGCCCGATCCGCAGCGGCGGCGCGCGACACTCGAGTTCGACGTCGAGCCTCGCGCGATTCCGTCGTTCACCGGTACGCGTGTGGTCGAGCCCGCGCTCGACGAGATCGTGCCGTACATCGACTGGACGTTCTTCTTCGCCGCCTGGGAGCTCAAAGGCCGATTTCCCGCGATCCTCGACCATCCGCACTACGGACCGGCGGCTCGCGAGTTGTACGACGAAGGTCGCACGCTGCTCGATCGCATCGTCCGCGATCGCTCGCTCGGTGTGCGCGGCGTATACGGCTTCTGGCGTGCCGGCTCACAAGACGACGACATCATCCTCTTCGACGATGACGACGCGCGGGAGCGCACCCGCTTTCCGATGCTGCGCCAGCAGGAGCAGCAGCCCGAGGGCACCCCCTGTCTCTCGCTCGCCGACTTCATTGCGCCCTTGGCCCGCCGGAGTCCCGGCGAAGGCGGCCCGCTCACGAACGCACCATGCGACAGTCTGGGCGCGTTCGCGATCACCGGCGGCCTGGGGGCCGACGTGCTCGTGTCGGCGTTCGAGCGCGATCACGACGACTATCACGCGATCATGGTGAAGGCCCTGGCCGATCGACTTGCCGAAGCCAGCGCCGAGTGGCTGCACCGGCGCGCGCGCATCGACTGGGGCTACGGCGCTGGAGAACAGCTCGCGGCCGGCGATCTCATCGCCGAGCGCTACCGCGGCATCCGTCCGGCCTTTGGCTATCCAGCCTGCCCCGACCACGGCGAAAAGGAAACGCTGTTCTCGCTGCTCGACGCGCACCGCGCCGGCCTGTCACTCACCGAGAACTACGCGATGACGCCGGCGGCGTCGGTCAGCGGCCTCTATTTCAGCCACCCGCATGCGCGGTACTTCACGGTCGGACGCGTCGGGCGCGACCAAATCGAGGACTACGCCCGGCGGTTGGCTGCACCGATCGGCGATGTGGAGCGGCGTCTCAGACCCAACCTGGCCTATGATTGAGTTTTGCGCATCGCACGCTGAGCATTGATGGAGTATTTGATCAAGCAGTACCCACTCGAAACCGGCGCGCTCGAAATCCAGTACATCGAGGAATACTTCGGCGAGTTTCCGCGCAAGAAGTCTGCGTCGGAAATCGTCGCCCGCCTCGCCGAGCGCGAGTTCCTGATCCTGATGGCCGAGGCGCCGCTGCCCGACGATCCGGGCATGGTGGTTCCCGTGGCGTTCAAAATCGTCCACGAGATCCGGACGAACGAGCGCGAACCGAAGCTGGTCGATCTCGTGGCCAGGCTGCGCGACTCCGTCCGCTTCGACGATCGCAAGATCCTCTACAGCTGGATTGGCGGCACACGCCGCGACTGGCGCGGACAAGGCCATTTCCGCGCGCTGACCGAGGAATCAGAGTCGTGGGCGCACGCCAGCGGCTTCCATGAAGTCGTGGTCAAGACCAAGAACCGCTTCTACGACATGCGCGGCACGCTCGATCAACTCGAGTTCAATGTCATCAAGTACGAGGTCCACCCCAAAGACAACCGCGAATCGAAGGTGTATCTGAGCAAGCCGCTCACCTCCGACGTGCTGCGCTCGCACACCAGCACCCGCACGGTGGTCGTCGCCGATTAGCACCAGCGAGCCTGGTTCGGTTCAGCGGCGCCGCTTGGCGTGTTCGACCTTCTTGATGTGGTCCATCAAGCGCTTGAGCGCACGCGTGACCGCCATGCGCGCGGCGTCGGGGCTCGGCATGCCGAAACGATGCGCGATCTCGTCGTAGGTCCACTGCGCCTCGATGCGCGCGACCACGAGCTCGCGATCACGCGACGGCAGCTTGCCGAGCGCGACGTGATAGCGGTAGACGTCCTCGGCCCGCACCGCCTCCTCGTACGGCGAGCGCAGATCCGACGGCATGTCCTGCGGCAACTCGCTCGGCGCCGGATGGCGACCGATGCGGCGGACTTCGTCACGTATGAGGTTCATCACCGATTGACGTAAGTAGGCTTGCATCGCCCCGACGTGCCGCGGCTCGAACGTATCGAGCCGCCGGAGCAAGTGCAGCACCGTTTCCTGAACCAGATCGCCGGTATCGAGCTTGCCTCGCGCCGCGGGCGGAAGCTTGCCGTGCGCCCAGCGTCGCAGCTGCGGGAGGCTGCGCTGCAGCAGCGCTTCAACGGCCCGGCGGTCGCCGTCCTGGGCGCGAACGACGAGCTCGATTGTCGGCTCATCGCTCAGCAACACGGCACCCTCGTCCCGCCGATTCGGCGTGCCTTCGGGGGTGCTCGACGGATCGGGCTTTCGCGCCGGATCCGGCTTTCGCGACGGGCCTCTCATGGGTTCGTGGTTTGGGTACCGAATCATAGCGGGGAACTTGCAACGAAAGTGCAACGCGTCCCGCTCAGCCATCAGAAACCGTGCAAACGGGGTGACCCGCGTATATCCTTCGGGCGCGAACCATGCATGGAGCGACCATCGGCCACTATCGGATCGCCGGGAAGCTGGGCACTGGCGGCATGGGCGTCGTCTACGAGGCCGAGGATCTGCGTCTGCACCGCAAGGTCGCGCTCAAGTTCCTCCCCGAGGAGCTCGCCGAGGATCCCGACGCTGCGCGCCGCTTCCGCCGCGAAGCCGAAACCATCGCCGCGTTGAGCCACCCACACATCTGCGTCGTGTACGACATCGGCGAGCACGATGGCCGCTCCTTCATCGTCATGGAGTACGTGGAGGGCGTGAACCTGAAGACGCACATGACGCGCCGCGCGTTGACGACGGCGCAGATCGTCGAGATCACGCTGCAGATCGCCGGCGCGCTCGAGGCCGCGCATGCGAAGAGCATCGTGCATCGCGACATCAAGCCCGGCAACCTGCTCGTGGCCAGCAACGGCGAGGTGAAGGTAGTCGACTTCGGCTTGGCGCGGCGCTTTCGCAGCGAGGATACGGACGAAGTCGGCATCGAAGGGTCGACGATCCCTGGACGTCCGCTGGGGACGGCGAACTACATGGCGCCGGAGCGCATTCTGCAGATGCCGCTCGACCCGCGGTGCGATCTGTTTTCGCTCGGCGTGGTGATGTACGAGATGGCGACGGGAAGGCTCCCGTTTGCCGGAGCCTCCCCGTCTGAGACCGTGTCGAACGTACTCGATAAGGATCCCGTGCCGCTGACGGCGTTGGCCCCTCAACATCCAAAGGGCCTCGAGGCGATCGTGACCCGGCTGCTCGCCAAGAGGGCCGGCGATCGCTACCCCAACGCCGTCACTCTGATGACGGCACTAACGCCGATCGCGACCCCGCGCCGCTCGCTTACCAAGCGACTGCTGCGTCTTTTTCGTGACTCGTGACCCCATGCGTCGGCCGTGAATCGGCCGCCATGAGAGACGTCACCACTCCCAGTGGATCTCCCAGGGCATGTCGGCCCATTGCGCACCCGCCGCCGGCATGTCCCGGCGTATCGCCGGAACGAGCACGGTCAGGATCCGGTCGGTGCCCACTCGAGTCGCGGCCCCATCGATCCATGCCCGCTGGGCCGGGGGCACCTTGTTCCAGTCGGCATCCCGAAAACGCAGGACAACTTTGAAGAGCCCCGGATGTTCCCCCTGGCCGATGGCAGTAAAGTCGGCGTTGGTATGCCCTTCGGTGACGGTTTGCACCTTGACGCTGCCCCGTGGCGCCGCTCCGGCCCCGGTGTATATCGACGGAGGCTGCGGATTGGTCCTGCTCCCGTGCCTCACTTCCCAGAAAACACTCGTGTTTCCACCCGAGTTTCCCGATCCATTGTCATCTGCCATGTGGTCCCCTCCTCGATGTCAGTCCGCCCGCCCCGCTGGACTCTCCTGTGAGTAAACGAATCTCAGGTCGCAACAGAACACGAACCCACGTCGAGTCGGATAACCGCGAACGCAACGCCGAAACCGTCCGATCTGCCTTCTCACGTGCCGCCGCCGCTGCTGTTTGGTCGCCGCGCCCCATGAGCGCCCGGCCGCGCCAGACCTCAGTCTGAGCGCGGAGCTCGAGATCGCCAATCGTTTCGGGGATCTGCGCGAGGGTCGACAGCGCGTCGTCGAACCGGCGGCCTGCGACATCGATTCGCGCCAAAAACAGGAGGCATCGCGCCTCGATCGACGCGCGGTGCATGCGGCGTGCGCGCTCGAGGCTTGCCAGTACCTCGCGGCGCCCTCGCTCGACGGCTCCCAGTGTCGCGTCGATGAAACCGGCGTACGCCCGGGCCTCGACGCTTGCTGCGTCGAGCAGGTCGCCGTCGGTCCCAAACGCTGCCGCCTCGGCAAAGTGTACGCGCGCGTCTCGAAGCAAACCGGCCTCGAACGCCACTTCCCCCTCTGCGGCCCGCAGGAGCGGCAATGAACCCGCGTCCTGAATGTCCGTGACCTCGTGTGCGGCAGCTGCCAGATCCGCGCGCGCCAGGTCGAACGCCCCTAGTCGCGCCCGCGTTCGCGCCAGCTCGGTCCGCGCGTGGATGCGATCGCGTCCCGACGTGCGTGGCTCGACGCGCTGGAGAAGCATCTCGGCGGCGACATAGTCGTTGACGTCGAACTGGAGACGAGCCATGTCCAGATCCAACTGTGTGACCTTCTCGTCGAGATTGTGCTCGCGCGCCAGTTCGCGGGCGCGCGTCAGTTCACGTACGGCCTCCTCGTGCTGACCACGGTACCTGTGATACATGGCGATCACGCGCCGCGTGAACACCTCGAAATCTTTGTCATGCAGATCGGTAAGTGCGGCGAGCGCGTTCTGCGCATGTCGCAGCCCCTCCTCCTGGTCACCCCCGTAATCGATCAGCAGCGCCGCGATGTTGCTTTCAATCCATGCGGCGTCCTGTCCCGCGCCCAATGCTTCAGCCATCGCGAAGCTGTCGCGGTAGTACTTCAGAGCCGCTGGCCGCTTCCCAAGCGCCTCGTTGGCGACTCCGAGGTTCATCAACGTTCGCGATTCGAGGACGACGAAGCCAACCTCCCGGGCCGCGGCCAGGGTCTGCTCCCACAGGGCGGCCGCTTCGGCCGCGTTGCGTTCGTGATGTGCGACGTTCGCGAGGTAGTTGTACCCGCGCGCGATCCCAAATCGGTACCCGAGTCCCTTCATGATGGCGAGTGCCGACTCGGCGTGTTGCCGGGCCTCTCTGCGCTGCGCGCTTTCGCCCGCCAGCAAGACATCGGTGAGACACCACCGCGCCTGGGCCTCTCCGCCCCGGTTGCCCAGCGCAACGTACATCGCCAGCCCGCGCTCCCCTTGTTGTCGGGCGAGGGCAGGTTCGTTCAATCGCGACGGGCTGTACATTCGACAGAGTTCCACCCGCGGCTTCACGAGACGATCGTCGGCGACGAGCGCCCTGTGGTACGTCTCGACCGCTTCCTTCGTCAGCCCCTGGCGATCCTGAAACCCTCCCAGCTCGATCAACCAGAACGACTCGCCGGCGTGACGCGATTCGAGCGCGCGATATCGTGCCGATGCAGCGTCGACATCGCGGTGGGCCTCGGCCGCCACCGCGTCGACAAATGCCGCTTCGTCAGCAGGCGTCTCGCTGGTCACGAGCCGTCGCGCCCGATCGCCTGACTCGAGCGCGATTTTGTCCTGCCGCATCAGCACCGCAACTCGACTCTTCCAGGCCGCCGGCGTCGGGTTTCGTGGATCGAGCTCCATGGCGCGGTCGAACGCGTTCCCTGCCGTCGCGTACTCGAGCTGCTCGTAGGCGTCGATCCCCTCCTCGAACGATCGGGCGGCATCGAGTGAGCCCATTCTCGGCTTCGCGGTCGATGGCGGCCGCCGCAGCCACGCACGCAGCGTCCTCACGAGCGTCGCGCCCCTGGGCCCATGGGCCTCGATGTGCGCGAACACCGCCGGCGGGAGCTCACCGATCTGTCGGTAGACGACTTTCTTCATCAGCGCCGCGGGGTCGGGGGATGTGACGTACGCGCCTTGAACCGCGCCTGTATCAGGTCGCCGGAACTCGACGCGCACCTGCCATCCTTGGCTCTCTCGCAACACGGTGGGGACGATCAGCAGTTGGGCGCCGCTGTGAGTCGCAATGGCCTGCAGCGCTTCTCGAGAAACGTATCGCCGCTCGGCTCGAAACGGCCGGATGATCTCGAGCATGCGGAGATACGGCAGCACACGGATGTTGCCGACATCGCCCAACTGCCTCGCCAATTCGTGCGTGAGGGCGAGACCGAAGTCGTCGAGTTCAGGGTAGCCGGTCTGGTTGACCACTGGCGCGACCGCGACAAGCACGGGATCGGCCGGCCACCAGATCCACGCGAGGAGAGCGGCGACGAGAACGAGCACCGTCATCGACGATACCTTCGTCGCGATACGTGGTCGACGCGGGGCACGACCTGCCTCGACTGCGATCGGCTGGGTTCGCAGATCGAGAGGCACCGACAGCCCCCGCACCTGCCGCAGCGCGCGCGCCAGCTCGCGGCCGCTCGCGTAGCGCACGCTCGGTTCTTTATGGAGCGCGCGGAAGACGAGCTGCTCCACTTCCTCGGCAACCTCGGGTCGCTCCGCGCGAATCGGCGTCGGCTGTTCGTTGCGTACGGCGTAGCCGATCGCCTCCGCGTGCGATCCGCGGAACGGCGGATGGCCGGTGAGCGTTTCGTACAGCACCGCGCCGGCGGCCCATACGTCGGTGCGTGCGTCCGCCAGCTGACCGCGCACCTGCTCGGGCGACATGTAAGCCACAGTGCCAAGTGCGGCGTTCTCAGCCGTCAGCTTCAACGCATCGGCGAAAGTCGCCAGGCCGAAGTCGAGGATGCGAACGCCGTCCTCGGTGAGAATCAGATTCCCCGGCTTGATGTCGCGGTGCACGACGCTTTGCGCATGCGCCTTGGCGAGTCCATCCGCAACCTGCGTCGCGACGTCGAGCGCCTCTTCAATCGGCAGCGGTCCCGATTCGAGCCGCTTCTTCAGCGTCTCGCCGTCGTAGTACGCCATCACGATGAACAGCTGCCCATCGTCGGCGGTTTCGATGTCGTGAATGGTGCAGATATTCGGGTGGTTGGTGGCCGAAGCGGCCTGCGCTTCGCGAACGAAGCGGTCCTTCGCGCTGGCATCGTGCGACCACTGCGGCGGCAGGAACTTCAGCGCGACGATGCGGCCGAGCCTGGCGGCACGGGCGGAGTAGACCACGCCCATTCCGCCGCCACCGATGCGGGCGAGGATCTGATACTGACCGACGGTCCGGCCAACAAGCGGATCGGAATCTGGATTGGTCACGGCAGGTCATGCGCCGACGTGATGCGAGCCCCCATGATACGGCTCGAACCGCGCCGATGCTATGACGGCTGCACGGACAAGACGATCTTTCCGATGTGCTCGCTCGACTCCATGACTCGATGCGCGTCCGAGGCCTGTGCAAGCGGAAAGACTTTGTAAACGATCGGCTTCACCGTTCCGCGCTCGAGCAGCGGCCACACCTCGCGCTTGAGCGCCGAGGCGATCTCACCCTTCTCCGCGGCCGTACGCGGACGCAGCGACGATCCGGTGATCGTCAATCGGCGGCCGATCACACGCCGCAAGTCGACCGTGGACGACTCGCCACCCATCAGCCCGATCTGCACCAGGCGGCCGTCGGTGGCAAGCGCCGTGAGGTTTCTCGGCAGATAGTCGCCCCCCATGATGTCGAGAATGAGATCGACGCCGCGTTTGTTGGTCAGCTGCTTCACGGCCTCGACGAAATCCTGCGACCGGTAATTGATGGCGTGCGTGGCGCCGAGCGCCTCGCAGGCGCGGCACTTCTCGTCCGATCCAGCGGTCGCAATCACCGTGGCTCCGCGGGCGGCCGCGAGTTGAATCGCCGTCGTGCCGATGCCGCTCGTGCCGCCGTGAAAGAGCGCCGTCTCACCCGACCGCAAATGGCCGCGATCGAAGACGTTGGTCCAGACGGTGAAGAATGTTTCCGGGACTCCCGCGGCGGCGACGACATCCAGCGGCGAGGGCACCGGAAGACACTGCACGGCCGGCGCCACGCACATCGTCGCGTAGCCTCCACCCGACACGAGCGCGCACACACGATCGCCGACACGCCAATCGCTGACGCGATCGCCGACTGCAGCGATGGTGCCCGCCACTTCGAGGCCGGGAATGTCGCTCGCTCCAGGAGGCGGCGGATAGGCGCCGCGCCGCTGCATGACGTCGGGGCGATTGACCCCTGCGGCGGCGACCTGGATCAGAACGTCGCCAGGGCCAGGAACGGGATCGGAGCGTTCGATGACGCGCAGCACCTCGGGCCCACCCGGTTCGGCAATTTCGACGCACATCATGACGTCAGACTCGATGGTAGACGCGGTGACGACAGCAAATTCTCGAACAGCTGCCATCGACGCGCCGGATCCGAGGCAGTGCCGCCGAGGGCCTCGATGTGTCGGCGAACCATATCCTTCCCCAGGTTGTAGTTAATCACGTAGCTGCGGTATTGCTCGACGAAGCGGACGCGTTGTCGCGCGCGCGCCGGTGAATACAGCGCATATCGCTCGAGCCAACTGACCGCGGTCTCGCGATCGATCTCGCCATCGATGAAGCGCCGCGCTGCCTCGTTGCCCGCGTACGACAAACGATCGGCGAGCGCCAGCACGTCTTCGTACTCCTCGGCACGAGCGCCGTCCAGGCCAGCCGCCGGGAAGATCACTCGACGCGCGAATTCGATTCGCTCGTCGCGGGGAAACGCCACATCGATCCCGAAGTTCGCCGTCCCTTCCGCGATCAGCGATTGCGGCGAGAACAGCGCATAGACCGAAAACTCGATCCAGCCGCGGTCGCGCACGAAATGTTTCTCGAGCAGCACGTTGTAGACGTGGTGCCCGGGATAGCCCTCGTGACAGGCCAGATCGATCGCGCGATCGATGAAGATTGGCAAATCGGTGTTCACCTGGATCAGGCTTCGATACCCGCCCTGATACCAGTTGTAGCCGCTCCAGCTCTTGTCGGTCACGTACTCGACGGTGAACCGTTCATCGGGCGGCAGCTCGATGTGGGCGCGCGTGCGGTCGCGCCCGCCGGCGATGGCCGCCTGAAACGTGGTGTCCAGGCGTTCCCGCGGGATCATGAACTGGTTGCGGAACGCATCGAAGCGCTCGACCACCGGACCGTGTCCCGGCAGCCGCTCGCCAAGCTCGTTGATGGCCCGTTCGAATGAGGCGATGTCGCCATGCGGTGCCACCGCATCGTAGAGCGCCATCGACTCCTGATCGAACGTGAACGGTCTCCCCTGCAGCATCTCGACACGCGCTTGCAGCGCCTCGAGCTGCCTGGTGAGATAACCATGGCGCAGAGCACCGAGCGGGTCGGCGTCAACGCCGGCCGGCATCGTCGCGAGTGCGTCGCGCAGGGCCGCGGCCTCGGTCTGGATCGCATCGAGCGGCCGAGGCGCGGTGTCGATGTCCGAGCGCCATTGCGACGGGCCGTAATAGGCGTCGACGTAATCGGCGTCGTGCGACGCCATCGCGAGCACCAGTTTCACGTATGACTCGGCCACTCCGTTCAGCGCACCGATCGCAGACCCTAACGTCACCGGTATCGCTCGCGGATGGCGGGGATCAGATAGTCGTCGAACGCCGATCGGAAATCGTACTTCGGCGCAAACCCCCAATCGCGTCGCGCTGCGCCGTCATCGACATCCTCGGGCCACGAGTCGACAATCGCCTGCCGCTTGGCGTCGGTCGCCCACGTCATCGACGCGCGAGGGAAGGCCGCCATCACGACGTCGTGTATCTCCTGGGCTGGCGGGCTGAATGCGGTGACGTTGTAGGCGGTGCGCGTCAGCCGCTCACGGTCGGCATCGGCAAGCGTCAGCAGCGCACTCACGGCATCCGGCATCGCCATGAAGGGAATGCGCGTGTCGGGCCGCACGAAGCAGGCGTACGCGTCGCCGCGGGCGGCGCAATGAATCATCTCCGGGGCGTAGTCGGATGTGCCGCCGGATGGCAGCGTCTGCGCGGAGATCAGGCCTGGGAAGCGAACGCAGCGGAAATCGACGCGACCCGTCGCATGGGCCGCGAGCTGCTTGTAGTATCTCGCGTAGTAGCGCCCCAGCTGCTCGCAGTACAACTTGTTGCACCCGTACATCGTCCGCGGCGTGTTCCACTCGTCTTCTCGCACCCGGCCGGCCTTCGCCTTGGTGGCGAGATCAGGGAGGCCATAGGCGGCAACCGATGACGGATAGAGAAACCGCACGCTTCGCCCGTGCGACTCCCCTTCGCGCTGCGCGAACTCGAGCAGCGTGAGCGTCCCCTCGACGTTGACTTGATGCGCCGTGAGCGGCGTGAACTCGGCGCGCGTCGACAGCAGCGCCGCAAGATGGAAGATCAGATCGACCTCGAACTCCGCCAGCACGCGCTCGAGCAGGTTGGTATCGGTGATGGATCCGGTGAACTCGCGCAGCACCAGCGAACGAAGCGATACGTCGAGCGGCGCGAGATCGACGGTCACGATCGGCCGGCGCGATCCGGCCAGACGCGTGATCAGACCGTGCCCGATCTCGCCACCGCCACCGGTCACGAGCGTGACTGGAGTTCTCACGATCGCGATCCCAGCGCGGTCATCAGGCGCTCCACTTCCTCACGCACGCCGGCCAGCTGTATCAGCGTTCGTTCGGCCTCGTCGACCGTCGCCTTGAGGTCGGACGCGGTCGGAAGACCACCGCGCGCGACCTCCGCTGCCAGATCGCGCGTCGTCGTGGCACACGCCTCGCAGATGGCGACGGTCTGCGCGTGCGCGTGGAGGATCTTCAGGAATTCTTCTCGCTCCTGAGAGGTCATCCCTTAATTTGGATCTCCGTCGATCAAGTCTCCGAGGCCACCAAGAATCGATCCGCTCTCGCGTCTCGATCCGCCGGCCGCCGGCGCCGCCTTGTAAATGCGATCGGCCATGCGGCTGAACGGCAGTGACTGCAGCCACACGCGTCCGGGTCCGGTCAGCAGCGCGTAGAACAAGCCTTCGCCGCCAAACAGCGCCGTCTTGATCTTGCCGACGTACTGGATGTCGTAGCTGACCGACGGCTGCAGCGCGACCAGACAGCCGGTGTCCACACGCAGGGTCTGTCCCGGCGCGAGATCGAGTGGATGCACGGTGCCGCCGGCATGCACGAAGACGAGGCCGTCGCCGTCGAGGCGCTGCATGATGAACCCTTCGCCACCGAACAGCCCGACCCCGATCTTCCGTTGGAACGCGATGCCAACCGAGATCCCGCGGGCGGCGCAGAGGAAGGAGTCCTTCTGGCAGATCAGCGTGCCCCCCATCTGCTTCAGATCCATCGCGAGAATCTTGCCCGGATACGGCGCCGCGAACGACACCTGCTGCTTGCCGCTGCCGGAGTTGGTGAAGACCGTCATGAACAGGCTCTCACCGGTGAGCAGCCGCTTGCCGGCGCCAAGGAGCGCGTTCATGACGCCGCCTCCGGACTGCTGCGAGCCGTCGCCGAACACCGTCTCCATCGAGATGCCGGGCGTCATGTACATCATCGAGCCCGCTTCGGCCACGGCGCTCTCGCCGGGATCGAGCTCCACTTCCACGAACTGCATTTCGCTGCCGACGATGCGGAAATCGATCTCGTGCGCACGGCGACCTGGAACCGGGGGCGGCGCCGCGGCGGTGGGGCGCGCACCTGGTCCGCCGCCCAGGAAGGAAGCCAGCTGCGGCACGTCCTTCAACGGTGTCCAGTTCTTCATCCCTTCCGTGAACACCAGCGTGTTGCCGTCGATCGTGCCGTTGCGCAGGTTGGTAATGACATCGTCTTGCGAGACGGGACCGACCTGGTGCCCACCAATAGCCATGTACCACTGCTCTTGTGCCATCGATGTCTACGCTCCTTTACTGCTGCCGGTCGATGGATGCTGCTGCACTCTTCTCGAGCCGCTCTGCTTCCGCAGGCTCGAGCCCGAGGAGATTGGCGAGTTGCGCCAGATAGATACGTTCCGCGCCGCTCGGCTGTTCGTCGCCGCGCAGCACTGAGAATGCGAGCACGTAGAGCGTCGCGCGCTGGTTGACATCGGTGACGCCGGCGACGATCTCGCGCAGCGGACGTGGCTGATTGAGCTCGGCTTCGACGAGATCGCCGACGCCAGCCGTGCGTGCCTGCTCGACGATCGCACTGCGCTCGCCGTCACTGACGATCCCATCGGCGCCCGCCGCCGAAATCGCGAGCCGCAGCATCCGCATCGTGTCGGGCGAGACATTGGGTGCCGCTGCGGACGGCACTGGCGGCAGTAGCGTCGACGAGGACGGCGGTGTGGGCGAGACATTCGAGCTCGAGAGCCCCGCAGCACCAGCGGCACCAGTTGCACCCTGTGACGCTGGTGCGGCTTGTGAACCCTGCAAGGTTTCGTAGATCCCCCACGCCACACCTGCAGCGGTCAGCAGCGTGGCAGGATTGCTGAGAAGCGATCCGACGCCACCCGTCAGGTATCTCATCGCGCGATGCGATCGCCGCCGGCGTCCGCCGAGCACGCTGCGAAGCACGCCGTTGAAGAGAATCGATTCATCCATCTGACTTACGCTCCGGCGGGTCTGAAGACCCGCCTCTACAAACTCCTCGCAACGGGTACGACCGTCTTCGGCTTGTCGGGTTCGGGCGTGAAGTCCTCCCCCGGGTTGATGAAGCGATCGGTCTCGAACGAGTACTGCTTGTCGTGCAACTGGCGATAGCGGCCGTTCAGCGCCAGCAGCTCCGCATGCGTGCCGTGCTCGACGATCTCGCCCGCCTCGAGTACCAGGATCTGATCGGCGCTGCGGATCGTCGACAGCCGATGCGCGATCACGAACGTCGTCCGGCCCGAGCGCAGTCGGCGCAAGCCGTCCTGAATCATCTGCTCGCTCTCGCTGTCGAGACTCGAGGTCGCCTCGTCGAGAATCAGGATGCGCGGATTGGCCAGGATCGCGCGCGCGATCGACACCCGCTGCCGCTGCCCTCCCGATAACTTGATGCCGCGTTCGCCGACGACGGTGTCGTAGCCGTTGGGGAATTGCGAGATGAACTCGTCACAATGCGCGATGCGGCAGGCATCTTTGATCTCGTCGATCGTCGCGCCGGGGCGCGCGTAGCCGACGTTCTCGGTGATGGTGCCGTCGAAGAGGAAGTTCTCCTGCAGCACCGAGGCCAGCTGCTCGCGATAGTCCATCAGCCGCAGATCGGCCAGATCGTTGCCGTCGACGAGCACGCGCCCTTTGGTCGGACGATTGAACGCCATCACCAGGCTGATCAGCGTGCTCTTGCCGGACCCGCTCGAACCCACGAGCGCTGTCGTGGTGCCGGCCCGCGCCGTGAACGAGACGCCGCGCAGCACCGGCTGACCCTCGGTGTACTCGAACCACACGCCGTCGAATGCCACATCGCCCACCAGCCGATCGACCGAGGCGCGCTTGGCGTCCTCTTCGACCTCGGTGGGCATGTCGAGAATCTCGCGGATGCGATCGAGACCGGCGAACGCCTCGGTGATCTGCGTGCCGATCGACGCGATCGAGACGAGCGGCGCGGCCACGAGGCCGATGAAAAAGATGTACATGATGAGGTCGCCCAGCGTCATCTCGCCGGCGAGAATGGCGCGGCCGCCAAGCCCGATCATCAGGATGCCGATGATGCCAACGATCACCGTGCTGCCCGCCGTCGTCGCCGACACGCCGGTCATCGACTTGGCGATGTTGCGGAACAGACGATGCGCGCCCTTGGTGAAGACGATCTCCTCGCGCTTCTCGGCGGTGTACGACTTGACGACGCGAATGCCCCCGAGCGCCTCGGTGAGCCGTCCCGTCACCTCGGCGTTGATCTTGCCTCGCTCGCGGAACAGGGGACGCAGCGTGCGAAACGCGTAGGCCATGCCGCCGCCGAACGCGAGCAGCACCAGAATGGTGATCACGGTGAGGTGCCAGTTCAACCAGAACAGAACGGCAATGCCCATCACCGCGGTGACCAGACCGCCCACGAGCTGCACGAGTCCGGTGCCGACGAGATTGCGAATGCCTTCGGCGTCCGACATGATGCGCGACACGAGAATGCCGGTCTGGGTCGAATCGAAGTAGCGGACCGGGAGGTGCATGATGCGCGCCTGAACGCGCTTGCGCATGTCGGTGATCGCGCGCTGCGCGGCGACGCCGAGAATCTGCGACAGCGCGAACGACGTGATCGCTTGCACGAGCGTGGCGGCGCCGGCGGCCACCGCGATCGGCAGCAGCAGATCGGTGCGCTTCCCCGTCACCACGTCGTCGATGAGGTACTTGGATGAGGCTGGAAGCACGAGGCCGGCGAGACGGCTGATCAGCATCAGCCCGAGCCCGAGCAGCAGCCGCTTGCGGTGGGTCCAGACGAGCCCGCGCGCTTCATTCCACGCCGCGGACATCGACACTTTCTTCTTTGCGGGCGGCGACGCCATCGGCGGCATCGTCACTGTACTACGGCGGAGTCGCTCGCCGGTTCCGCGACCGCCCGCGCCTAGATGAGTGGCCATGGCATAATCGGAGTTTGTTCTTCCTTCCCACTATATGACTGATACGACGACTCGCGGGGGACGCACGAGCGACGCCACCACCCGCGGCATCCGGATTCAAGTGCAGAGCGAGTTCCTGCCGGACCGCAGCTCCCCGCGCGATGGATCGTACCTGTTTCAGTACCACGTGCGCATCACCAACCTGGGCACCGACGTCACCCAGCTGATCTCGCGCGAGTGGATCATCACCAACGCCGACGGCGAAGTCGAGCGGGTCCGCGGACTGGGCGTCGTCGGCGAGCAACCGGTACTTCCACCCGGCGGCTCATTCGAGTACACGAGCTTTTCCGAGCTCAAGACCGCTGTCGGATCGATGCAGGGCAGCTATCAGATGGTGACGACCAGCGGCGAGCGATTCGACGCCGTGATCGCTCCGTTCACGCTGGCCGTCCCGAACGCGCTGAATTGAGACGGGCCGCCTGCCGCCTTCGCGCCGCGCGCTTCGGCGGCCAAGGAAGGCGGCCCCTACTTCTTGTTGTTGAAGCTGGCCATCGCGGCCTCCTCCGACTCGTAGGTCTCGAAGACGGTCAGCAGCTTCGTCAACACCAGCAGATCCTTCAGCCGCTTGGTCAGGTTCAGCAGCTTCAGCGATCCACCGAGATGGCTGGTGGTCGCATACACCTGCACCAGCTGACCGAGGCCGGCGCTGTCGACGTAGGACACGCGGCCCAGGTCGAGCAACATCTTGCGATACCCCTGCTGCAGCAGGCTCTGAATCTTGTCCTTCAGGATGACGTCCCCGCCCTTCCCCAACGTGATGTCGCCCAGCACCTGAATGACGGCGACCTCGCCGACCACTCGCTGTTCAATCTGCATTCGTCCTCCTGAAAGAGTCCGGCCCCGGCCGGACACTACGTACACTACGTACGTGCGCCGCGAAAGCGAAGAATGAGCGCCGTGATGTCGTCGGCCTGCGCCGCGCCCTGCGAGAACTGCTTGATCACCGAGAGCAGGTGATCGCGCAGGAGATCCGGCTTCTGGCCATGGCGATCCTTCATCGCTTCGACCAATCTGTCGCGCCCGAATTCGTCGTTCGCCTGGTTGCGCGCTTCGGTCACGCCGTCGCTGCACACCACGACCAGATCGCCGTCATTCAACGGCACGGTGTCGTACGCATACGTCGCGATGCTGAGCAGACCCAGCACGGGTCCCCCCTCTTCGAGCCACTCGATCGAGTCCTTGCGCACGACCAGCGGCGGCTCCTGCCCGGCGTTGCAGTAGCTTAGACGCCCGTCGCTGGTAATGGCTCCATAAAACATGGTCGCGAAGCGCGCTTCGATCGCCCGGCGCAGCAGCGCTTTGTTCACGCGCTCCAGCGTCTCCGCGGGATTGGCGCTGATCGGCGCCTGCGCCGCGAAGTTGGTCTGCACAGCCGCGGCGAGCAGCGCCGCCGGCGGTCCCTTGCCGGCCACATCCCCGAGCGCAAACCCGAATCCTTGGTCACCGACGTCCAGATAGTCGTAGAAGTCGCCGCCGACGGTGCGACACGGAATCGAGGCCGCCGCCAGATCGCAAATGGCGCCCTCGTACTCCGGTTCGGGCAGCAGCGCGCGTTGGATCTCCGCGGCGATCCGCAGGTCGCGATCGATGCGAGCCTTTTCCGCCGACTCGGCATACAGGCGGGCGCTCTCGATCGCCAGCGCCGCCTGGGTCGCGAACGCCTCGAGCGAGGCGCGCGTCGCGTCCGACATCATCGTGCTCTTCTCGCGGCCGTCGAGCGTCAGCACTCCGATCACGCGCTGATCGCGGGCGCCGGATCCCGCCTCAGACATCGGCGTCACCTTGAGTGGCACGCACAGCACGTGGCGGATGCCGACGGCAATCGTGCGATCGTGCTGACCGGCGAGATTGACGTCCATGAGATCGGCTACCACCTGGGTCTTGGCGGTCTTGAAGACCTCCAACGGGATCTTCTTGCTGGTCTCGAACGTCGTTCCCGACAGCGTGGTCTTGCCCTTGCCGCGCGCGATCTTGAATTCCAGCTCGCCCTCGGTGTTGGCCAGCATCATGAACCCGCGCTCGGCCTTGGTGACCTCGAGGGCCGAGTCCATCACCAGCCCCAGCACCTCGTCGAGCACGCGACCCGATCCGAGCGCGCGCAGGCCGTCGAGAATCGCGGCCATCTGCCGCAGGTTCGTGGCATCGGACGACGCGTCGAGGAACCCCGTGGTCTTGGCCGCGTCGGTCGCAAAGATCAACTCGATCGCGTCGGTGCGGCCCAGGCGAATGCGATCGCCGTGCTGCAGGGCGCGCTCGGAGATCTGCTCGCCGTTGACGAACGTGCCGTAGCGCGAGCCGCGATCGCGGAGCGTAAAGCGGCCGTCCTCCTGAACGATCTCGGCGTGCTCGCGCGACACGTCGGTGCTGACGATCTGCAGATCGGCGGCCGTGCGCCGGCCGATGAGAAACAACGGCCGATCGAGGACGACGACGCGTCGTCCCTGGGAGTCGCTGACGTGGAGGCGGGCTTCGGACATCGACGCTAGATCGGCTTCGCCTTGAGCGCTCCCACCTGCACCAGCATGCCGGTGAAGTCGTAGATACGGCGCTCGTGGACGATCAGGCCATTCTGGAAGGTGTTCGAGAGCACCAGCGGGACGTCGAAGGAGCGGCCCTTTGGTGGCGCCAGCAATCCGCCCGTATCGGTGCCTGAGAGGCGCCCGACCAGCATGACGCGAGCGCCGTCGATGAGCAACTCGTCCAGCTGCAGCTTGGCGTCGGGAAATGCGTGGAAGAACGACCGATAGAGATCCTCGATCGCCGCTCGGCCGCGTGTGACGCCGCCGGCAAAGGGGCTATCGACGACGCTGTCCTCACTCAGATCGCGACCGAGCGCAGGGATGTCACGGCTGTTGAAAGCCTCGAGCCGCCGCGCGAATAAAGCGGTGATGTCTTCCCGGGTCATGGGTCCGAAGCTATACAGCTTAATCTAGGTGCGCCCGCTCCGAATCCCCCATCTGAACCCGTCCAGATGGGAAATATTCCTTCCATCGCTGGCCGACCCGGACGGCAATGTCGTCGCGGCACGACAGCTCCTTCGGATACCAGGGCTTCATGCGGGCGTCGATGACAATCGGACCGCGGTAGGAGATGTGATTCCGCACGATCGTGCGATCGGAGGCGTGAATGTCGGCCGCCGGCTCGAAGCGAGTGAACGTCGTCCATAGGAAGTTCATGTCGCTCCGCGACGCCCGTGCCGGCTCGTCGGTGACGACCACGAGCGGCCAGGACGCGAACGATTCGGTCTTGGCCAGGCGTGCCGCCGCCTCCGGCTCAGTGGCATAAGACGGCGCGTTGACGACCAGACATCCGCCGCAGAACACACGGACATCGCTCACGCCCGCAGGCGTCTCGCCGGTGAACTGTCTTGGCAGGTCACGAACCGGATCGCCCAGACCCAGCCACACGCCCTTCGATCCTTCGTTGACGGTCGGCCCCGTGTAGTCGAGCGTGTCCATCGACAGATTCGAGAACACGTAGAGATCGGTCTCGGGGCGCGTCCGCGCGAGTACGTGCTCGAGCGTGAGCCTGAAGTTCTTCAGGTCGACGTGTCGATCGGTGAGAAAGAGAAACTTGGTCAGCGACAGCTGTCCCTCGCCGAGAATGCGGAACGCGCTGGCCATTGCTTCTCGTTTGTAGCGCTGCTTGACGATAGCCGCCGCGAGCGAGTGATAGCCGGTCTCGCCATACGACCACAGACGTTCGACGGCCGGCATCACCAACGGGAACAGCGGTGACAGCAGCTCCTGCAGCAGATCGCCGATGAAGAAATCTTCTTGCCGCGGCTTGCCCACCACCGTCGCCGGATAAATGGCATCGCGGCGATGGGCGATGCTCCGGGCGTGGAAGACCGGATAGTCATGCTGCAGCGAGTAGTAGCCGTAGTGATCGCCGAACGGTCCTTCAGGCCGCCGCTCATCCGCCGGTACCTCGCCGATCAACGCGAACTCCGCGTCGGCGATGAGCGGGTGCGGTCCGGGTCCCTGAACCTGCGGAAGACGACGGCCGGCAATCAGTGATGCCAGCATCAGCTCGGGAACATTCTCGGGCAGCGGCGCAACGGCTGCGAGCATCAGCGCGGGCGGCCCTCCGAGAAAGACCGTCACCGGCAGGTTCTGGCGGCTCGCTTCCGCCACCGCGTAGTGATAGCCACCGCCCTTGCCGATCTGCCAGTGCATGCCGGCGCTCGCCTCGTCGTACACCTGCATCCGGTAGATGGCGAGGTTATGCCCGGCGCGAGCAGGATGCGTCGTGTACACGAGGGGGAGCGTGATGAACGGCCCTCCGTCTTCAGGCCAGCACGTGAGCGCGGGCAATCTATCCAGCCGCACCGTGTTGGTGACCTGTTCCAGCACGGGACCTGCCTGCACACGCTTGGTGCCGACGGTGAGGAGATCCAGACCGACATCGCGCGCGCCCCAGAGTTTTCCCGGCGTCGGCGGCAGCAGCGTCTCGGCCAGTTGCACGACGCGCCGAATCAGACGAAGCGGCCGATCGCCAAACGCGAGCTCGGCGCGGCGCGCGGTGCCGAACAGATTCGTGACGAGCCGGAAGTCGGACCCTGTGACGTTGGTGAAGAGCAGTGCCGGGCCGCCGGCCGCGATGACGCGGCGGTGAATCTCGGCCACTTCGAGATGTGGATCGACCGGAGCCTCCACCGTGACGAGGTCGTCGTCACGGCGAAGCTGGTCGATGAAGGCGCGGAGATCGGGGAAGCTAATTCGGCACCACTTCCGCGTCCGCGCTCGGGCCGTAGATGTTCGGCACCTTCGAGCCCATGGCTCGGAGATAGGCGGCGAGCTGACCGCGATGATGGACGCTGTGATTGTTGGCGAAGCCGATGTACTGCACGGCCGGCATGCTCATCATGCCGAAGAAACTGATCGCCGGCGTGAGCTTCTCGCCGGGCATCGCGCGCAGCTGCTTCAGCTTCTCTGGAAACGTCTTCTGGTAGAACGCCACCACGTCGTCAGCGCTCTTGAACTGCGCCTGCGCGTTCTTGGCGGCTTCCTCGTTCCACTCGAACGCTCCGCTCAGGATGCTGTCGATGAACCAGATGTCGGCCATGGCCAGGTGGGTGGCGATTTCCCACGCCGTGCGCGACTTCGGATCCGGTTTGTACTCGCGGTTGCCGTTCTTGACGGCGGCGATCACCTGGCATGTCGCCGGAAACTCACCTTCCCACACGGTGGCCAGCATGTCGGCCGCCGCTTTTGCTTGTTCTGGAGTCATGAGGTTCTCCTCCTCTATCGGGTCAGCTTTCGGTACTTGATGCGATGCGGCCGATCGGCTTCGGCGCCGAGGCGGCGCTTCCGATCGGCTTCGTAGTCCTGGTAGTTGCCCTCGAACCAGACGACGCGGCTGTCGCCTTCGAACGCCAGCATGTGCGTGGCGATGCGATCGAGGAACCAGCGATCGTGGCTGATGACGACGGCGCAGCCGGCGTAGTTCAGCAGCGCCTCTTCGAGCGCTCGCAGCGTGTCGACGTCGAGATCGTTGGTCGGCTCGTCCAGCAGCAACAGGTTCGATCCTCGTTGCAGCAGCTTGGCGAGGTGGAGACGATTGCGCTCGCCGCCCGACAGCGTGCCGACCTTCCGCTGCTGCTGTGCGCCCTTGAAGTTGAACCACGACACATATGCGCGCGACGGCACGGGGCGCTTGCCGATCATCAACTCGTCTTCGCCGCCGGAGATCTCTTCCCAGACGCTCTTGTTCGCGGCCAGCGAATCGCGGCTCTGATCGACGTATCCGGGCTGCACCGTCTCACCCAGCCGGAGCGTACCCCCGTCGGGCTTCTCCTGCCCGGTGATCATCCGAAACAGCGTGGTCTTGCCGGCGCCGTTCGGTCCGATCACGCCGACGATCCCACCGCGCGGCAGCGTGAAGGTGAGATCGTCCATCAGCAGCAGATCGCCGTACGCCTTCCGCACGCCGCGCGCCTCGACGACCAGGTCGCCGAGACGAGGACCGGGAGGAATGTAGATCTCGACCTGCTCGATCTTCTGCGCCGTGTCCTCGTTGAGCAGCTGTTCGTAGGCATTGAGACGCGCCTTGCCTTTCGACTGGCGGGCGCGCGGCGACATGCGAATCCACTCGAGCTCACGCTGCAGCGTCTTCTGACGCTTGCTCTCGGACTTCTCTTCCAGCGCGAGCCGCTGTTGCTTCTGGTCGAGCCACGACGAATAGTTGCCTTTCCACGGGATACCCGATCCACGATCGAGCTCGAGGATCCACTGCGCCGCGTTATCGAGGAAGTAGCGATCGTGCGTGACGGCGACGACGGTGCCCTTGTACTCGGTGAGGAAGTGCTCGAGCCAGGCCACCGATTCGGCATCGAGGTGATTGGTCGGTTCGTCGAGCAGCAGCAGATCGGGCGAGGTCAGCAGCAGCCGGCACAGCGCGACGCGACGCCGCTCACCGCCCGATAACGTACTGACATCGGCGTCGGGAGGCGGACACCGCAGCGCGTCCATCGCCAACTCGAGTTGCGAGTCGATCTCCCACGCGTTCACCGCGTCGATCTTGTCCTGAAGACGGCCCTGCTCTTCGAGCACCTTGTCCATCTGCTCGGGCGAGAGCTCTTCACCGAGCTTCATGTTCAGCTCATCGTAGCGATCGAGGAGCGCCTTGATCGCGGCAACGCCTTCCTCGACGTTGCCCTTGACCGTCTTGTTCGGATCGAGCCGGGGCTCCTGTTGGAGGAAACCGACGCTGATGCCTTCGGCAGGAAACGCCTCGCCGATGAACTCGGTGTCGTCGCCGGCCATGATCTTCAGCAGCGAGCTCTTGCCCGCGCCGTTCAGGCCGAGCACACCGATTTTGGCTCCGGGCAGGAACGAGAGCCAGATGTCCTTCAGTACGACGGAATCGGGAGGATGCACCTTCCCGAGACCCTTCATTGTGTAGATGTATTGCATGCAGTACGTAGTGTCCGGCTTCAGCCGGACCAACGCGAACGCCCAGTATATCTGAGCGTCAGTGAACGCGCGTATCCGCTGGTGCGGCGGAAATATCGAGGACCGGCGAGGTGACGATGCGGCGGCCGTCGACGAGAATCTCCATGCGGAGACCGACGCCAATCCATCCGACTTTCAGGAAGCTACCGCCAACGCTCGCGCCGCTGACGTGAGCGGGCGTGAGGCACGGGAAGAACTGGCCGCCTTCGACGAGCACCGCATCGCCCGCCGACACGATGATGCGGTACTGCGAGTTGCGCGTCTGCACGTGAAGTGTGGTCATCGGCGCGAGGTCGCGGAGATGAACGCCGTGCGTCGTGGCGACGGCGGCGGTGAACCCGGTGAGCGTCGCCGCCCGTGTGATCGTCGTGGTCGTGCTCGCCGTGGTCGGCTCAACCGGCGTGCGCCGTTTCACCGGTCTATGGTAACAGGTTATTGCGTTTGTCCCTTGACCTCAGGCATCAGCGTCACCACGGTGCGCCGATCCGTGGGGAAATACTTCTTGATTGCGGCGTGGATGTTCTCGACGGACAGCGAGTCGGCACGCTCCATACGCTGCAGGATCCGGCGCGGATCGCGGCCGAGCACATGCATCGCCTGCAGCGAGTTCAGCCAGTAGCCGTTCTGCAGCATCGATTCCTGCAAACCGCTCTTCTCCTGCTCTTTGACGGCCTGCACATCGGCAGCTGACGGACCGTCGCGACGGAGGCGGTCGAGCTCGGTCATCACCGCCGCGGTCAGGCTCTCGACATTTTCGGGCGCGCTCCCGAACTGCACGCTCGTGCTGCCATAGCCCGGCTGCGGCGACGTATTCGAGTAGCCGACGTTCACCGAATACGTGCCCCCGAGCTTCTCGCGCAGGATGTCGCGGAGCCGCATTTCGACGACGTTGGTGGCCGCTTGCACCCGATGGGTCTCGAGCTCTTCGAGCCCGGTGTCGGCAAAGAATGTCATCACCGTCTGACTGCGCGGCTCCTGCCCTTTGGTCACTTTCTCCTGCACGACCGCGGTCGGGAACTGCAGCTTGAGATCGCCGAGCTTTGCGTCGCGCACGCCACGTGACGGAAGCGATCCGAGATACGTGGCGATGAGCGGTGTGATCTCGTCGACCTTGAAGGCGCCGACAAAGAAGAACGTGAAGTCGGCGGCATTGGCAAACCGCTCTTTGTAAAAGGTCATCATCTTGGCGGGATCGAGCTTTGCCAAATCCTCGACCTTGAGCGGCTTGCACGTGTAGTGGTTCACGGTGTTGATGCAGCGGACACGCTCGCCGAACACCGCACCGGGACTCTGTGCCTGATTGGCGAGCAGCGCCTCGAGCCGCTGCTTGAGCAGCGTGAACGCCGCCGGGTCGTTGTTCGGCGCGGTGAACTCGAGGTACGCGAGCTGCAGCGCCGTCTCGAGATCCTTGGGCGTGCTCGATCCGCTCACGCCTTGCGTGGCGCTGGAGATGGACGACTGTGCGTTGGCGATCTTGCCCGCCAGCAGCTTCTGCAAATCGGTGGGCGTGAACCCGCCGTATCCGCCGAGCCCGACGAGCGAGTTGGCGAGCGACGCGGTCTGATAGTCGGCCTCGGAGACGAGCGACAACCCGCCGCGCGCATACGACGTAAAGATGATCTGGTCGTTGCGGAAGTCGGTTGGCTTGAGCCACACCTCGACCCCATTCGCCAACGTGAGTACGGTGACGCCAAGCTCGGCGATCTCGCGTCGGCCGCTGACCGTACCCGGCGTTGGCGCCTTCGCGAGGAGCGCTCGCCCGGCGATATCGTCCTTCCACGGTGGAACGGTCGCAGCGGCGCCGGCGGTCAGCGCGCTTCGCAGCGACGCCTCGGTGACGGTATCGACGCCCGGTTTCTGCGGTGCAGTCGCGATCACCACGCGGTTGGCGTCGGTCACGAACTCACGGACGATGCCGGCGAGTTCGGCAGCGGTAATCGTCGAGAGGAAGCGGCGCGCGTACTGCACCTCGAGTGTGATGCCTGGCGCGGCCTCTCCTTGCAGGAAGTGACGGACCAACTCCGAGGCCAGCGGCTCGCTTTGCGACTTGTCGCGTTCGTTGTAGGCGCGCTCGTAGCCGGCCAGCGAGTTCCGTCGCGCGCGATCGAGCTCGGCTTCGCCGAATCCATGCTGACGCACGCGCGCGAGCTCGGTGCCGAGCGCGGTGAGGCCGCGCGCGAGGCCGCCGTCCTTCACGCGGGCCGAGACTTCGAACGATTCGATGGTCCTGCCAAGTGTGTCCTCGCCAGCCGAGGCGCCGAGGAACGGCGCATCGGGCTGACGTGCGATCTCCCCGAAGCGCGCATTTATCATCTGAAACATCAGGCCTTCGGCCAGCGTCCGTCGATAGTCGGCCATCGTCCGCAGCTCGCGCAGCGGATGCTTGTGCATGATCGTGACTGACGAGGCCTGCAGCTCGCGATCCGACAGCGAGACGTAGCGCGTGTCCTGATGATTCGGAATCTCATAGACCGGCCGCGGCGCCGGCGGCCGCGCCGGCATGCCGGAGAAATGCTCGCGGACCAGCGCCTCCGCTTTCGAGGCCTCGATGTCGCCGACCACGATCACCGCCATGCGGTCCGGACGGTAGAACTGTGTGTAGAAGTCGCGCAGCCGCTGCGGCGAAAAGGTCTTCAGCGTGTCAGGCAGACCGATCGGAATGCGATCGATGTAGCGAGAGGCGCCGAACATCGCCTTCATCTGCGGTTCCTGCAGACGCGTGCCAGCCCCCAGCCGACCGCGCCATTCTTCGATCACCACACCGCGCTCGCGATCGATCTCGGTGGGATCCAGCGTCAGGCCGCTGGCAAAGTCGCTCAGCGCATCGAAGCCGCGCTCCAGGACGCCCGGCTTCTCCGTGGGTACGTTGAGCATGAAGACCGTCTCGTCGAAGCTCGTATAGGCGTTGACGTGCGCACCGAACTGCGCGCCGATCGACTCGAGGTACGACACCAGCTCGCCCGGCTTGAAGTGCGCGGTGCCGTTGAACGCCATGTGCTCGAGCATGTGCGCCAGCCCGCGCTGATCGTCGGCCTCATCGATCGAGCCGGCCTTGACGACGAGACGCAGCATCACGCGATCGTTGGGCAGCGCGTTGTGGCGGATGAAGAACGTCAGGCCGTTCGGCAGCGTGCCGGTGCGAATCGCGATGTCGAGCGGAAGCGGAGCGTTGAGATCCTGCTGCGCTGCCTGACCGCTGCTCGCCGATGGCGCGAGCAGGAGCACCGCGCTCACGAGGTATGCTGCCCGCATGCGGCTCAAGATCAGACGGCTGGACTCCACGGTTTCCCTCCCTGCGTACGGCACCGGCGAATCGGCCGGCTTCGATCTCGCGGCAGCACACGACCTGACGATCGCGCCGCGGCAGATCGCCCTCGTCCGGACCGGCCTGGTGATCGAAGTGCCGTCCGGATACTTCCTGGGAATTTTCGCCCGAAGCAGCACCCCACTCAAGCGCGGATTGCTCGTGGCCAACGGCGTCGGCGTGATCGACCCGGACTATTCAGGGCCGAACGACGAGGTGATGATTCAGGTGCTGAATATCACCGATCACGACGTCCGAATCGCCCGCGGCGATCGCCTGGCGCAGGGAATCGTGCTCCCTGCCCCGCGCGTGACCTGGGATGAGGTGAACGAGATTCGTGATGTCACGCGTGGGGGATTCGGGGCCACCGGCGCGTAGGTCACCGCTGTAGTGCGCGGCGAATGTGCCCCAAATGATGCTCGTTGTGGGCGGCAACTTTGTCGAATTCGTCCTTCAGCGTGCGCAGCCCCGATCGGCTGTGGACGAACGCGATGGACCCATCGGGCTCGTAGTGGCGTCGCGCGTCCGCGATGATCGCGCTGCGCAAGGCTTCGTACACGGGGCGCGACGCGTCGAGCGGGCGCGTGGTGTAGTCGAGCGCCTTGGCCCATGCGTCCTGGTCGTAGTACCAGACGATCATCGCCGGTTCGCTAATCACGCGGCGAAGGCGCTCGGTGAACACGACCTCGGAATCGGTGAGGTGATGCAAGAGGAACCGCACGGACCATTTGCCGGGACCATACGTGCGCGCGAGATCGGAGTCGCCGAGCGAGAAGTAGCGAAGCGTCTCGTCCCGTGTGCGCTCGAGCTCGCCGATCAAGGCGTCTGTGCCAGACATCACGGACAGCCTAGATCGGGTCGCTCGGGATGTTGTCCTACAGACGCCACGAACGGACGCGGCGTCCGGAGCCGCTTCCAGAGGAACGCGACGTACGCCGCGCGCCGGCGGGACCTCGCCGTGTCACTCGCTTCCGCCAAGAAATCATCGGGAACGTGTTGAACTGCGGATTCCAGGACGGCACGGGTCAACCGCGCGGATAGCGCTTCGTCGACCCGCGCGATCCGCATCGCCCGTTCGTACAACACGTGCCGCCGCGCGTCCCATCCGGCGCGCGGCGAGTCCTCCGTGATGCGGCGCCAGTCATGCTGAAACCCAAGACTGGCGCCATGATCGATCAGCCACAACCGCCCCTCGGACCACAGCAGGTTTGGATTCTTCGCCGTGCGGTCGGGATTCTGCACCAGACCGTCCAGCCATACGATCGTAGAAGCCACCTCCGCGTCCACCCGCGGCACATCGAGCGCCGTGAAGCCGCGCACCTTGGGCAGGAGTTGAAATCCGAGATTACGACCGACGCTCCAACGCAGTAACTGGGCCAACTCCTGATGCGGATCGTCGATTGGGATATCGTCGGGAATGTCGACGAGCACGCGAGACGGAACCGACAACCCGAGCACGTCGGCCAGAGCGCCGACGATGATCTCGGCAACGAGGCTCGCCGGCGCTTGAGCCGCGCCGCGAAGCTTGGTGTAGAAGACACCGCCTTCGGTCTCGACCATCACTGGCCAGGAGCTGCCTCCGCGATCGGCACGAAGCACCCGGCGAGCCCGATAGGTTTGCATGAACGCACCTTTGACTTTACCTTTGCCCTTTGACGTTTGACCTGACGTGCTCCGAAGGATCCTTCACGTAGACATGGACGCGTTCTACGCGTCGGTTGAGCAGCGCGATCGGCCCGAGTTGCGCGGGCGGCCGGTTGCTGTCGGCGGCGATCCCGACAAGCGGGGCGTGGTCGCGGCCGCCAGCTACGAAGCGCGCCGGTTCGGCGTGCGCTCCGCCATCCCCATGTCGCGCGCCGTCCGCCTCTGTCCCTCACTCGTCATCGTCCATCCTGACTTCACGAAGTATCGCAACGTCTCGCAGCAGGTGTTCGCGATTTTTCGATCCGTCACGCCGCTCGTCGAACCGATGTCGTTGGACGAGGCTTATCTGGACGTCACCGAAAACGCGTGGGGCGAAGAGCTCGGGATGAACGTGGCCAAACGGATCAAGGAGGAGATCCGATCGGCCACCGGGCTGACCGCATCCGCGGGGGTGGCACCGAACAAGTTCCTCGCGAAGATCGCGTCGGGATGGCAGAAGCCGGACGGCCTCACGGTGATCGCGCCAGGCCGTGTCGAGCAGTTTCTGCAGAGTCTTCCAGTCGATGCGCTGTGGGGCGTGGGCCCGGTCACCGCGCGGAAGCTGCGCGCACGCGGGATCGAGAAGCTGATCGACGTGCGCGTGGCCGATCCTGCCGTGCTGCGCGAAACCGTGGGATCGCTCGCCGAGTGGCTGCAGACGCTCGCACGCGGCGAAGACGATCGTGCCGTCGTGGCCGACTACGAGGTCAAGTCGTCCGGGAGCGAGAACACGTTTGCCAGCGACCTGACCGACCTTGTGGAGATTCAAGAAGAGATCGCCGACATGGCGCGGCGCACCGCCGTGTGGCTGCTCAAACGCGATCTCTACGCCAGAACGGTCACGATCAAGATGCGCTACAGCGACTTCACGACGATCACGCGCAGCCATACCGAGCCGGCCACACGCGACGAAGAGCGAATCGTCCAGCGCGCCCTGACGCTGGTCGAGCGCACCGAAGCGGGCCGGCGTCCCGTTCGTCTGCTCGGCGTCAGCGTGCACAACCTGTGTGAGACGCAGGAGGCCGAACCTGAAGGGCCGCCGCGACTACCCTTCTACGATTGAAGTGGGCCGCCCGATTGGAGTGGGCCGCCTGAAGGCGGCCCCTACGAAGGCAAGCGATGGATAGCGGTGACGACGCCCACCAGGAAGTCGAGCCGCACCTTATCGCCGGCCTGAATGCTGGTTTCGATCGCCTCGCCGCCGATGCGCGCGACGCGGACCGGTCCATCGGGATCGTCGGCAAACGTGTAGTGCACGTCGTACGACAGCTGCCCGTGGACGCTGATCGGTTGCAGGCGATGGAGAACGGCGTCGCGGGAACCCTTGAGCATTACCTTTTCTCGACGGTGACGCGACTGACGTCGATCCGGGTAATCGGCGCCTCGCCGTTGAGCGGCGCTTTCTCGATCTTCTCGACTACGTCGAGACCTTCGACGACGCGACCAAACACAGTGTACTTCCCGTCGAGCGACGGCGTGCGAGCAAGCACGATGAAGAACGAGCTCGACGCGCTGGCTGGATCGTCGAGGCGGGCCATCGACACGATGCCGCGATCGTGCGGCGTGTCGTTGAACTCGGGCTGGAGGAAGCGCACGAAGCTGGTTTGGCGCTCGTCGAGCGGCTCGCGCCGTGTCGGCATGTGTCCACCTTGAATCACGAAGCCGGCGACGATGCGATGGAAGGCCGTGCCGTCGTACACACCCAACGCAGCCAGCCGCAAGAACTGGCGCACGTGATTGGGCGCGCGATCGGGAAAGAACTCGAGCGTGATGTTCCCCATCGACGACGCAATCACCGCGCGGTAGCTTCCCAACTCCTCCACTGACGATGTGGAAAACGGCTCTGGCACCGGGGCCGGCTTCTCGCGAATGGTGATGCTCTTGATCTCGATCCGTGCGTTCGGAACGTTGTTGGACGCCGGCTCGGTGGAGATCTTCTGGGCGACATTGATCCCCTCGGCCACGCGTGCGAACACTGTGTATTGCCCATCGAGCGCCGGTTGATCGGTGATGACGATGAAGAACTGCGAGCCGGCACTGTCGCGATTGCCAGGCACGAGCACCGCGGCGACCGCTCCGCGCGTGACTTTTTCCGCGTTGGCTTCAAACCGCAGTACGCCGAGACCGCCGGTGCCGTACTTCGCCGTCTGCGCTGGGTCTTTCGACAGCGGGTCGCCCCCCTGAACGATTCCCATCGCGATCACGCGATGGAAGGTGGTGCCGTTGTAGGCCCCTTCGCGGGCGCGGGTGATGAAGTGCGCCACGTGCGTTGGCGCCGCGTCGGCCAGCAGGTCGAGCACGATGGTGCCGTGCGTGGTGTCGAGGACTGCCTGCTTGTTGCGAATCTCCGCGGGCGCGAGGGTGGACGTGAAGAACGGGTCGCGTGGCGGCGCCGGACGAGCCGGTCGTTGCACCTGAGCGGCAGCGACGATCAACGTCAGGACAAACGGCAGCATTGCTGGGATTATCTGCTATATTCTCGACAAGTTGAGCGTCGCGGTCACAGGGCCATCACGCGAGGGCATTCAGTACGAAGAGTTCTATGGCTTCGTACAGTCGCCTTTCACACTGGCGCCCGATCCCAGGTTTCTCTATCCCAGTCCCTCGCACGACGAAGCCCTTCATCTCCTTCTCAACGCCATCAGCCGCAAGGAAGGCATCGTCGTTCTGACAGGCGACATTGGTACGGGCAAGACGACGGTGTGCCGCACCGTGCTCGAGCGACTCGACATGACGGTGTTCACGTCGCTCGTGCTCAACCCGTTCCTCTCGGCCGAGGAACTGCTGCGCGAAGTGCTGCTCGATTTCGGTGTGGTGTCGCGCGTCGCGGTGCGGAGCGGACGCATCGCCTCGGCGACCAAGCACGAGCTCGTCACCACGCTGCACGAGTTTCTCGTGTCGCTGACGCCGATCGGCGGAACTGGTGTGCTGATCATCGACGAAGCGCAACATCTCTCGCCAAAGGTGCTCGAAGAGCTGCGCCTGCTCTCCAATCTCGAAACCAACGACTCGAAGCTGCTGCAGATCGTCCTGGTGGGCCAGCTCAATCTGCTCACGCTGCTGGCGGCGCCGGAACAACGGCGCGTCGATCAGCGGATCTCGCTGCGGACGGTGCTGTCGCCGCTGACGCGTCGCGATGTCGCCGGATATGTCGGCCATCGCCTGTCAATCTCACATGGATCGTCAACGGTGGCTTTCGACAGTGCCGCGCTCGATCTCGTGCACGCAACCAGCGCCGGCGTGCCGCGAGTGATCAACCTGATGTGCGATCGCGCGCTGATGTTCGGTGCACGGTTCGGCCTGCGTGTGATTACCGCAGACATCGTGGCCGAAGCCGCGCGCGCGCTCGGGTTGCGTCCGCGCGTCTCGCGATCGATGTCCTGGCTGCAGTCACCGCGATGGCTAGCCGCCGCGGCCACGGCATTGATCGTGCTCGGCGCAATCGCCCTGTACGAGCCGATTCGCGACATCACCGCCGTAGATCTCCCTACGGTGTCGCGCCCGCCATCGCATCCGTTTGCACCGCCGCCGTTGCCGACTCCCGCGGCACCATAGGGCCGGCGCTATCGCGCCGGTGGGGCTGGCCCCTGCGGGGCCAGTGGGGCGCGCGACTTCGTCGCGCGCCGAAGCCGAAGGCGAAGGCGGACGCGCCCCACGCGCACGAAGTGCGCGCCCTACCGTCGGCGAAGGCGGACGGCCCTACGATCCGCGCTTGCTCTTCAGGTGAGCGCGCATCGCCTTGGCCCCGATGCGGCCGCGACGCTTGTCTTCGATCTGCGCCCGCTCGTCCTGTTGTCGCGCAAGATAGGCGAGCTCGTCCTGGAGCTTCAGATAGCTTTCGAGCCGGGCAGCCGGCAGACGATCGTCGTCGACCGCGGCTTTCACCGCACACCGCGGCTCGTCACGATGACGACAGTCGGTGAAGTGGCACGACACTGCGAGCGCCTCGATATCGTCGAATGTCCCGCCCACCGATCCGCTGGCATCCCACAACTGCAGCTCACGCATTCCAGGCGTGTCGATGAGAAGGCCTCCCGCCGGCAGCCGCACGAGCTCGCGATGGCTGGTGGTGTGGCGTCCTTTCGAATCGGCCTCACGCACTTCCTGCGTGCGCTGCACGTCGCTGCCGACAAGACGATTGATGATCGTGCTCTTGCCGACGCCAGACGATCCGAGCAGCGCACCGGTACGACCCGGCGTCAGGTACTGCGCCACATGTTCGAGCCCTTCGTCGTGTTTCGGGCTGAGGACGTGAACGGGAACACCCCCGGCGACGGTGACAACCTCGGTGACGTGCGCCGCAACGTCTTCGCACAAGTCTGGCTTCGTGAGCAGCACGACCGGGTCGGCACCGCTCTCGCGCG
>Ga0075433_10000036_pt1 | contig 53672 bp, 53 predicted proteins | sample RhiMethybrSRZTD2_FD_75299 | JGI IMG/M metagenome (GOLD analysis project Ga0075433, IMG submission 75299) | Populus rhizosphere microbial communities from Tennessee, USA - Rhizosphere MetaG P. TD hybrid SRZTD2 | ecosystem: Host-associated > Plants > Roots > Rhizosphere > Soil | place: USA... | reverse complement strand
AGGTGAAGCGGCTAGCGGTTCTTCTTCTTGTGGCGATCGCGGCGGAGGCGTTTCTTCCGTTTGTGGGTCGCAATCTTCTTACGCTTGCGTTTCTTTCCGCTTCCCATCGCTCTCCTTCGGGTCCGGGCGCCGGCTCAGCCGCGCACCGCCCCTTTGAGTTCGTTGGACGCCTTGAAGACGGGAACCAGCTTCGCCGGAACCATGACCTCCGCCCCGCTGCGCGGATTGCGCGCCTTGCGGGCCTTGCGCTCGCGGACCTTGAACGTGCCGAATCCCCGGATCTCGATGTGCTTCCCTTCACTCAGCGCGCGCGAGATCGCGTTCAGCAGCTGATCCACGATGGTGGCCGTTTCACTCTTGGAGATTCGAGTCTTGCCCGAGATCTCGTCCACCAGATCTGCCTTGGTCACGGTTCCTCCTTGGCGGCTTCCAACCGCCGGGTCATCGCGGGCGGCACTCTAGCACCGGTCCGCACAAACCGTCAATCAACGCAACCGGTACTCGAGGCGCGGGCCCGACTCCGTGAGGCCCGGCACCAGATGCAGCTTGTCCTGGAAGAGATCGAGAAACGAGACGCGGCGGCGCTCCTTGCGCACGACGACCGGCCGGCCCCGGATGTGCGCCATGTTGGCCGCGACCTGGATGGCATCGTTCAGGTCGCCCATCCGATCCACAAAGCCGAGATCCATGGCCTGCCTGCCGGAGAAGATCCGGCCGTCCGCGTACGGAAGGATGTCGCTCTCCTCCATTCCCCGGCCGTCGGCGATCGCCCCGACGAATTGCTTGTAGACGCTCGAGAGGACGCCGTGGAGCAGCTCCTTCTCCTCGGGCGTCATGGGCCGGGAGAGCGATCCGATGTCCTTGAACTTCCCCGTCTTCACGACTTCGAAGCGCAGCCCCACCTTCCGGAACAGCTCCTCGGTGTTCGGGAAGCTCATGATGACCCCGATGCTCCCGGTGAGCGTTCCGGGATTGCTCACGATCGTGTCGGCGGCGCAGGCGATGTAGTACGCCCCCGAGGCCGCCACGCCGCCCATGGACGCCACGACCGGCTTGTCGGCGTCGCGGACCTTGTTCAGGGCTTCGTAGATCTCCTGCGAGGCGGCCACCCCTCCGCCGGGGCTGTCCAGCCGCACCACCACCGCCTGGACGCTCGAATCCAGGCGCATGTGCTCCAGCTGCTCCACGACCGCGTCCGAGGACTCGATGTCGCCCAGGATCTCGACGAGTCCGACCCGCTTGCCCAGCGAGCCGAGGGCCAGCCCGTCACGGTCCAGGGAGAGGTTCACGACGAGGAAGGCGAGGGTGACGGTCACGAGGGTGCCTACGAGGAGGACGATACAGCCCACCAGCCAGCGCTTGACGGCCATTCGGTCTCTTTCGGTCCGCTCCGGTCCCGCGACTTCGAGGCTGCACGTACGCTAGCAAAGCCCCAGGGGGAGGGAAACGAAAAACGGGACGTCCGTGAAGGACGTCCCGTGCGGCCCGAGGGCCAAGGAAGTCTGTTCCCCGCCTGTGTCGTGCGCCTAGTGCCAGTGAAACTGCGTCGTCTCGTCGAGGGGATCAGCTCAGGACCAGGCGATTCTCGCGTGCACCGCAGGGAACATATCGCGCAGTGCGTATGTGCGTCGGAAGAAGAGCAATCGGTGTACCTGGGTGTGCGTGCGGAAGCTGTCGGCGGGACGAAATGATCGAGGCAAATCCGCGGGGCTGTAACTTACCTATTTATAATCTGTTATGGTGCCACGCTCAGGATGTGTCGAGAGAAGCGACCGGCCTTTCGCGCGGCAGCCGTTGCCCGATGCGACTCCCGTGACGAGCGGCGTGGGCCGGAACGCTCAATTCCGGGGGGCAATTACCCCAGCAGCCTCGGCGACGAGGAGAGAGCGCCCCGTCATCTCCGGGGGCGCGGGAAGACCCATGATCTGGAGCAGCGTGGGCGCCACGTCTCCCAGGATTCCGCTCCGGAGGGTGTAGCGGCCAGGTCCCACGACCAGGATCGGGACCGGGTGCATGGTGTGGGCGGTGTGCGGCCCCCCGGTCTCGTAGTCGATCATCTGGTCCGCGTTCCCGTGGTCCGCCGTGACGATCACCGTGCCGGAGCGACTGCGGACCACCTCGATCAAACGGCCCAGCCCGTGGTCCACCGTCTCGACCGCTTTCACGGCCGCCTCGATCACGCCCGTGTGCCCGACCATGTCCGCGTTGGCGTAGTTCAAGATGAAGAAACCGTAGGTGTCGTCCCCGAGGCGCTTCACGGCCTCGTCCGTCAGCTCGTTCGCGCTCATCTCGGGCTCGAGATCGTAGGTGGCGACCTTGGGCGAAGGGACCAGCACGCGATCCTCCCCCGGGAACGGCACTTCCTCGCTTCCGTTGAAGAAGTAGGTGACGTGCGCGTACTTCTCCGTCTCGGCCATCCGGACCTGCTTGATACCGGCCCGGCTCACGACTTCCCCCAGCGTGGCGTGGAGCGGCTCGTCGGTGAAGAGCACCGGATAGGGGAACGTCTCGTCGTACGAGGTCATGCAGAGAAGACGCAGGTCCAGCGGCCACCGGCGGCGCGGGAAGGAGTCGAAGGAAGGATCCGCCAGGGCGCGGATGATCTGGCGCATTCGGTCGGGCCGGAAGTTGAACGCGAGAACCGTATCGCCGCGCGCGATCGACGCGTCGTCGCCGGAGCGCGTGACGACGGTCGGCTTCACGAACTCGTCGTTTTCCCCACGGGCATAGGCCCGCTCCAGCGCCTCGACCGCGCTCGAAGCCGTGAGGCCCTCCCCCTCGACCATCGCGCGGACGGCAAGCTCGGTGCGATCCCACCGCTTGTCCCGGTCCATGGCGTAGTAGCGCCCCGCCACCGTCGCGATGCGGCCACGGCCGATCTCGCGCAGGACCGACTCCGTCGCCTCCAGATCGGGGCGCGCGGACCGCGGCGGCACGTCGCGCCCATCGGTGATCGCGTGCACGCGGATCCGCTCCACGCCGGCCGACGCGGCCAGACGAAGGAGCGCGTGAAGATGACGGAGATGGCTGTGGACTCCGCCCGGGGAATGGAGGCCGACGAAGTGGAGGGCCGCGTTTCCCTTCCGGGTCGCGTCGAGCGCCTCGTGGAGGACAGGATTCTTCTTCAGCGATCCGTCTTCGATCGCGCGGTCGATGCGGGTCAGATCCTGGTACACGATCCGCCCGCCGCCGAGGTTCATGTGCCCGACCTCGGAGTTCCCCATCTGGCCGGGCGGGAGCCCGACCGACTCACCCCACGTGACGAGCTTCGCGTGGGGACATTCGCGCGTCAGAGCGTCCATGACGGGCGTACGCGCCATGAGGACGGCATTGCCTTCGCCGCGCGGATTCAGCGCCCAACCGTCGAGGACGATGAGCCCCGCCAGCGGCACCGCGGATCGAGTCATGTCGCCGAGGGTAGCACACGGGCTCCCTCGCGACGGAGGGCCTCAGACTTTCGTCACGTTCGCCGCTTGTGGTCCTTTCGGTCCCTGGGTCACCTCGAAGGAGACCTCGTCTCCCTCCTTCAAGGTCCGGAACCCGTCACCCACGATCGCGCTGTAGTGGACGAACACATCGGGGCCGCCTTGTCGCTCGATGAAGCCGAATCCCTTCGCCTCGTTGAACCACTTCACCTTCCCTGTTTCCGCCATCGGATCCTCCCACCGGTTCGAGACAAGACCTGCGCTGAGACCGCGCAGGCGACCGCGGCCAGGCACGCGGACCACACGGGGGCGATCCACGGCCGGGGCACGAGAAACACCAGGTCCAGATCGGTCAGCCGAGCCGGGAACCCGGTCCAGAGCCTGAGAAACACATAGTAGAGAAGGTCCCACAATCCGAACACCCAGAGCCCCCGCGCGAGCGCGACCCGGAAGACGGGCCGGCCCAGCGCGGCGACGCTCGCGATCATGACGAGGGTCGCGACCTCGCGCCATTGCTCGAGCCGGAGCCCCGGCTCGGGGATGGGGTGGAACGGCGCGACCCACCCCTCCGGAAAATAGAGCTGCTTCAATACAACGACGCACGCGGCCTCCACGAGCGCCATCGCGGCGGCATAGATCGTCAGCGCGACGAAGCCGGCTCGCACTCCTCGATCCCCACCGTCTCGAAAGGCGCCTCGATCCAGCGGACGTCGAAGCGCGCTTCCACCTCGGCCGCGAGCCGCTCCGTGATTTGCTCGCCGAGGGCCTGGACGCGGACATCCGCGCCCTCGAGCCCCAGGAGCTCTCCCAGCGATCGGGCGTTTCGCTCCAGCGTCTCCGCCTCGAGATCGGGCTCGGAACGGAACCGCGCGACCGAGCGCGAGCGGGCCGTGAGCGGGATCGAGGCGTGGCAGAGCGCCCCCCCGCGCCCGAACCGGGACGCGATCCCGGCGACCTTGTAGGCGCCCGCCAGGACCTCTCCCGGCGCGCTGCGCGCGAAGCAGAGCCCCGCGCCCGGGGCCTCCCCGCGGGGCTTCCCCGCGTCCTGAACCCGGGAATCATCGATCCCACAGCCCTGGAGCGCGCCCGACAGAGCCTCCGCCGCGGCCGCGGCGAATCCGCGCGGCGTGAGCCTCCAGGGTCCGGGAATGCTCGCGGCGAGCGCGAACGTGACCTCCTCGACGTGGAGGACCGCGCTTCCTCCCGTGGGGCGGCGCACGACCTCGACCCCGGCGCGTTCGACGGAGTGCCGGTCCCATCCCTGGGGAAAGGGCTCGCTCCTTCCCAGGCTCAGGGTCGGGCGCTCCCAGCCATACGTCCGGAACACGAGGCGGGCGGGAGCCTGCGAGACCCAGGCGAGGAGGGATCGGTCCGCGTCCATGTTCCAGGATCCGGTCGCGGTGCGGTGCGGGAGACGATAGAAGCCGTGCAGCGAACGCACTGCCAAGAACACTCCTGCTAGAGGTGCAACACCCCCAGCCAATCGTGGAGCAGGAACATCACGCGGCCGATCAAGAGCGAGATACGAGCCATGACGGTGTACCCGTACGAGGCCCCGAAGCTCACCATCAGGAAATAGACGCCCACGCGGGCCGCGCCGCCCAGCGCCCCCTTGTGCTCCTTGGAGAAGAAGAAAAAGATCAACGTCGTCAGGAGCCCCACCACCAGGATCCAGTTCCCGATCGTGGCGCCCGGATTGCCGGCGACCCAGAGCGGAAGCATGGTCCCGTGGATCTGCTCCACGAAGTCCCCTTGCCCGAACCCCGTGATGCGGAGCGCCGGGTAGACGCCGAGGATGAGGGCGATCGACCAGCGGGAGAGCCAGTCTCCCTTCGGGAAGAAGCGCGAGAAGAGCAGGATCCCGAGTACGAGGGGAACCAGGAGGAAGAAGTCGCGGCCACCGTGGCCGTCGCCCTGGACCAGCGGATCGAGCAGGTTTGGCCGGACCACCGAAAAATAGTTGAGCACGACGTAGTACCCGGCCGAGACCCCGACGAACAGGTGCTCGCAGAGCTTGTACGCCGGGTTGTCCTTGTAGAGGAAGCTGAAGATGCCGAGCGTGAGGAGCGCGGAGATCCAGATGCCGAAATCCGTGGTCACGTGCACGCTACTTCCTCCCCGCCGGCGCCCGCTGTGGAAGCGCGGCCAGGTTGCCCAGGAGGATCATGAGCGCGATGAAGATGTGCGCCAGGGACTGGGCGTCCATGCCCCGCGTGGCCAGGCCAGGCGCCTTCACCAGCACCTCGTACTCCGCCGCGCCGGCCATTCCGCCAAGCAGGCCCTGCAGCTGGCCGGCCTGGAGGTAGGGATAGTACTCGGGGGCGCTCACCGCGGTGACGCCGGCCACCATCGGGACGTGGTAGCGCGACACGACCTGCTGCACCCACTCCTTGGTGCCGGGATATCCCGCGCTGATGCTCACGAGGAGCGCGATCTGGCTGAAGTTCTCGATCCCCTTCATGACCGGGATCCGGCCTACCGGCTTTCCGCTCCGGTCCGCCGGGAACGTGATGGGAATGCTGCTCCCCATCTGCGACATCACGGCCTCGTTCCCGGACTTGAATCCCAGGTTCACGTAGTCGTAGCCCTCGCGCTTGTGGAACTCCTCGCCGACCAGGTGGAGCACGCGGTCGGCGAGGGGAGGTCCGCCCGGGTAGAGCTCGACCGCGACGATCTTGACGTTCCGCGACATGAGGTGGCGCACCGCCGCCAGATGCATCGGATAGTTCTCGGCGATCGTGCCCGGATCGTAGTCCCCCGCCAGGAGCACGGTGGCGCCCGCGGGGACCTTCTCGATGGCGTCGTAGAAGCCCTGGGCGCGGGATCCGGGTCTCACCGGAGCGATGTGGAACCCCGTCAGGAGGGGCACGACGACCAGGAGACCGATCGCGAGGAAGATCCAGCGACGGTCCAGCTTCGCGAGCGACGCGAAGATGCTCACGAGCCGCCTTCCGAGCCGTAAGTCCGCTCGATGCCGAGGATGATGCGGAAGCCCGTGGCCATCACCCCGAGGGCGGCTCCCATGAGGATGCCTCGCTTGGCCGCGTTCTGCGGCACCTCCATGAGCCAGTCGGCCGCCTGGGGCAGCACCGGATGGATGAGGCTTCCGATGGGCACGCGGCCGAGCATGAGGATGAACGCGGCGATGGCGAGCAGGAGCGCCTCGACGGTCCGCACCCGGAAGGCCCGGAACGCGGCCGAGGCGATGAAGAAGGCGAGCAGCGAGAACATGGTCGACGACATCGCGGAATAGAACGTGTTGTAGATCCAGGTGAAGCCGGTGCCGTCATCCAGATAATGGCTCCCGTTCTGGAACCCCACCGCCATCGTGGCCAGGCACGCGACCACCAGCGCGATCTTGTAGGGCCAGTCCTTGGCGCGCCTCTGGATCTGGTCGAGATTCAGCTTCATCAGATTCGCCATGCCCAGCACGTAGGTGAACGCCACGACGACGATGACCCACTGCTGGATCTTGTCGTACCCGGTCCGGACCAGCGGATGAGGCACGAAGAACCCGATCAGCACGAAGATCCCAGCGGCCATCGAGATGATGAGTGGGACTTCGCGCTTCACGGTCTCGTCCTCACTGGGTGGCGAAGAATTCGGCCAGACCCCGCTGGCCGATCGTCAGGAGAAGGCAGCCCAGCGCGATGGTGATCACGAGGAAGATCTTGATCGTGTCCGAGGCCTTGAGGCTTCCCAGGAGCCGCGCGTCCTTCGAGAGGTACGCGCTCGCCGCGTAGTATTCCTCGCCGATGAGCGTGTAGTCGCAGGCCACCACGAAGAACGGAAGCTGGTGGACGTTCGCGGTGCCGGCGATCTGGATGGCTCCGATCTCGTGCCCGGTCTCGGCCAGGAGCAACGACTCCGCGAAGAAGGCGCCCAGGAGCAGGTTCGCCGCGGGCCGCTCGCGGAGCATGATCCCGTTCACCGCCGCGACGTACGCGAACTGCTCGGTCGTGATGTAGCGGACCATGTCGGAGCGGTAGGCGTCCACGCGTCCGACGTCCGAGTACCCGCCCTTCACCACCTCGTCCGCCACGGTGTAGACCGCCGGCGACGGGGTCGGGACGTTGAGCGGCGTGTCGTACTTCGCGGTCATGCGGGCGACGTTGCCCAGGATGATCATGCTCGCGATCGTCTGGATGTCGTCGATGTCCTGCACCCCGGGGATGTAGAGGACCCCCTTCCCCATCTCCGTGGAGCGGCCGATGGCCTCCTCGATCGCGGTGAGGCCGGCGATGGGACGGAAGTTCCAGGCCTTCCCGCGCTCCGCCTGCCGGATGTAGTAGAGCACGAGCGCGAGAAAGATCGCCGTGACGATGAAGACGTTCAGCTTCCCGGTGTCGAACCAGCTCGCCTGCGCGGTCGCGGCGCTCGAGACGTCGGACCGGAGGGCGGCGTCGTCGGGCAGCGGGATCAGTCGGTATTGATAGGGCGTCCCGTTCCGCACGGCATGGTCGTCGGTGAAGGCGGTCAGCTCCCCGCTGACGGTGTCGACCGGGGCGAAGGGCTTCCCCGGCTCCGCCCGGTAGACGATCCATTCAGCCGGCGGCTTGGGAGGCGGAGTCCAGCTCAACGAGATGCGGGCGCCGCCGTCGTTGGGGGTGTCCTTCGCGACAAGGGGAAATGCAGGAGCCAGAGACGGGAGGAGGCCAAGGGTGAGGACGAGAACCCAGGCTGCGGATTTCACGCAGAGGTGATCCTCATGAGGTGGTACCGGCTAGGTTTCGTTGGGGGACGGTAGGCGGAGGGAGGGCGGTTGTCAAGCCGCAAGCGGCCTCACGACTCGATCATTTCCACGTTGGCCCGGGGCAGCAGGGTGCTCGAGCCGCCCCCGAAATCCACCTCCAGGACGCGGACCTTGGCCTCCGTCTCGAGGGGCATGAGCTCGGGAGGGAGGGCCGTGACCCTGCCGATCTTCCCGAAGTAGGGCTGGCGGATGACGCGAACCAGGTCCCCGGGCTTGAGGCCGCCCTCCACGGAGCCGTCGCTTCCTTCCCGTCCGGCCGCGCCGTCCATGGAGGCGGCCACGATCTCCGGGCGCAGCACGCCGGCCCGGATCTGCGTCGCGCCGCTCACCGAGACGCGACGGCCCTCGCAGGAGCGGAGGAGCTCGAAGGTCCGCGCCGCCATCGGGATCGAGCCGAACCCCTCCGTGACGATGAGCGTGATGCCCAGCTCCTCGGAGCCGGTGATGGCCACGCCGAGGTCGTAGCCCAGGATCGAGCGCAGATCCTCGTCGTCGAATCCCCCCACGACCACCGCCTTGATCCCGTTCGCGATCGCCTTGCGGAGGGTGGCCGCGGTCACGTACGCGCCTCCGACGACGATCTTTCCGCGCGAGGAAGCGTCGATGGCGCGCTCCTCCAGCGGCTCCGAGGGACCGGAGACGAGGACGTGCAGCTCCCCGCACGTCTCTCCCCCCACGCCGAAGATCCCCTGGATGAAGGTGCCCTGCGTCTCGATGGTGACGCCCGAGCGCGGATGCACCTCGACCACGGTGCCGTCGACGTAGGCGTCCACTTCGACGGGAATCGGCTCCTCGCGCAGGAGCACCTGCCCCGTGACCTTGGAGACGCTCTCGACGGTTCCCTTCACCGGGGAGTGGCACTTGGACTTGAAGAGGCCGAAGAAGGAGCGGCTCTCGGCGAAGGTCTCCCCCTTTTCCACCGCGGAGCCGACCGGCTTGACGAGGCATTCCTCCACGTCTTCCGGAAGGACGCCGAGCACGTTGGCGGCGTTCACCGTCTGCACGTTTCCGGGGAGCTCCGTTCGGGCCACCACGGTCTCGGCGGTGACCGGCTGCCCCAGCGTGACGAGCACGTCGCCCGGGAGCGGCAGCTTCCGCTCGCGGCGGAGCTTGGTCCAGGCCGAGACCTTGAGGCCGGGAGTGTAGGAGTGCGCCATCGGATCAGGCCCTCGCCTCGACGGGACGAAGCTCGGCCACCGAGACCTTGGAGGCCTCGCGCGGCGGGTAGATGCCCAGCGCTTCGTTCCACTGGTTCAGCTTCGCGATCCGCGCGGCTCGATCGTCGGGGAGCTTGAACGGCTGCCGGCCGCGGCAGTCGAAGATCAGCCCGACCACGCCACCCTTCAGGTCGACCACCCGCTCCTTGCCCTTTCCCTCGCCGACGTCGAACGTCTTCTCCGGTCGAAGCGTCGCCTTCGCGGTCTCGCCCAGCGGGAGCGGCACCAGGCGCAGGTAGCCGTAGGGAATCGAGAACTCCTCCCGCTTGCCTCCCGGCATCTCCAGGGCGACGCGGAGCGCGGTGGCCCCGTCCTTGCCCGGCCCCGTCGGGGCCACGGTGCTCCCGAGGCGGATCAGACAGTCCTTCTCGAAGACCTCCTTGGCCGCGCGCGGGTGCACGGTGGAGAGCACGCCCAGCTGCGGCGCCATGAAGATCGAATCCACCGCGAGCTCCGTGATGTGCTCGGGGAGGAAGGCGTCGAGCATCATGAGCGCGGCCTGCGACCGCCTCGGCGCGTGCGACAGGACGCCGCCGCTTCCGACCAGGAGATCCAGATGGTCCAGCCGCACCAGGGTCTCGCCGCTCGCGGTCTGATCGAACGTGTCGGAGATGGTACGTTCTTGCTGCACCCCCTTGAGGCCCACCGCGAGCGACTTGTGCTGCTCGAACGCGAGGCGCAGCGCTTCGCGCGAGATCGCCTGCTCGATGATCAGCTCCTCCAGGGATTGCGGAATCGTGGTCGGGCGGATCATCTTGTTCTTGATCCGGTTCCTGAGATCCCGCTCCCCCATCTCGAAGGGCACCCAGCGCATGATGTTCGAGAGACCGGTCTCCGCCAGAACGTTGGAGACGCTGTAGCTCATCCCGAGGTTCGCGCTCACGGTCCGGTTGAAGACGCCCTGGAAGACCGAGAAGACGTCCGTGGTCGCCCCACCGATGTCCACCCCGATGACCTGGATTCCTTCCTCGCGCGCGATCGTCTCGATGATGAGCCCGACGGCGCCGGGCGTGGGCATGATCGGGACGGGCGTCCAGGTCATGAGCTTCCGGTATCCGGGCGCGTGCGCCATAACGTGCTCCATGAACAGGTCGTGGATCTTGTCGCGGGCCGGACCCAGGTTCTCCCGCTCCAGGACCGGCCGGAGGTTCGGGGTGATCACCAGCGCGACCTTCTTCCCCAGCCGCTCCTTCACGATGTCGACGGCGTCCTTGTTCCCGGCGTAGATCACGGGCAGCTCGTACCCGACGCCGAGGCGCGCCTTGGGATCGGCCGCGGCCAGGAGCTCGGCCATCTCGGCGACGTGCGCCGTGGTCCCGCCGTCCACGCCTCCCGAGAGGAGGATCATGTCCGGACGAAGGTGGCGGATGCGCTTGATCTTCTCGTGCGGGAGCCGCCCGTCGTTGCTCGCGATCACGTCCATGACGATGGCGCCCGCGCCCAGCGCCGCGCGCTGCGCGCTCTCTCCGGTCATGCTCTTCACCACGCCCGAGACCATCATCTGGAGCCCGCCCCCCGCGCTCGAGGTGGAGAGGTAGAGATCCACGCCCTCGGAGCCCTTCTGCGGCGTGATGATGCGCTCGCCGTCCAGGATCTTCCGGCCCGCGAGCTCCTCGACCTCCATGATCGCGTTCAGCACGCCGCGCGTGACGTCCTCGAACGGCGCCTCGACGGTCGTGGGCGCCTCGCCGCGAACGATGAGGCGGTATTCGGAGCCACGGCGCTCGATTAGGATCGCCTTCGTGGTGGTGCTCCCGCAGTCGGTCGCGAGGATGGAATTCAGCTTCTCGGGGTCGATGGTAGTCACGGTGCTTCCTTTCGGTCCTTGCGCTCGGCGCGGAGACGGTCGCGCTCCGCCTTCTCCTCCCGGCGGGCGTCGTCGTCGCGCACCTCGATCTTCACGAGCAGCCGTTCCAGATTCTCCCGGCGCTCCATGAGGAGAGCGAACCGCTCGTAGTCGCGAACCGGGAAGAACGCGTGCACGATCGGCTCGAAGAAATGCATCGCCTGGCTCCCCACGAAGGAGAGCGGCTTCATGCTCTCGAGGAAGAAGATCGCCGGGACGGTCATGCGATGGCGCACCGTGAGCTCGGCGAGCCGGTCCAGGAGCGCCTCGTCTTCCGGTGTCCTTCCATCAGGCGGCCCCGGAGCGGCGGGCTTTTCCTCGTCCCCCGCCCTCGAAGGTGACGGGGAGCTTCGTTTCCACAAACGCCACGATTTGATCTCGATTCCCTCCGAACGGCAGTCGAACGCCGCGATACGCTTCGAGCCAGGTTCGCTTCTCGAACGGGCTCAGGAAGACCCCGTCCCGGTCGACCCTGGCGCGGCGCATCTCGGCCCAGGGGCGTGCCCGGGAGACCCCGAGCGCGCGCACCTCGATCGACTCCGAGGTGAGCCGGTACCGGGTCCTCGCGATGAACGAGCCCACCGACGCGAGGATGAAGAGCGGAGCGGCCACGCCCAGCACGCGATCCCCGGTCCCCTGCGCGATCAGCACCCCCAGCACGGCCAGCGATGCCAGGAGCACGGCCGCGGCCCAGGGCCGCTCGCGCGCCGGCCACACCGACCACTCCAGCGCCTCGGGCGCGTCCGGCGCCCCCGGCGCGTCGGGCGCCTGGCCCGCTTCAGCCGCCGTCACCCTCGGCCTCGAGGTCCCGCCAGGTCAGCGTCAGGTTCCGAGCCGCGCGCGCCTCGTCCAGGCGACGGACCGGCGTCTCCGTGGGCGCGCGCTTCACGCGCTCGGGATCCTCCTTCGACTCACGGTCGATCGTGAGCAGCGCCTCCGCGAACGCGTCGAGGCCCGCCTTGGTCTCCGTTTCCGTCGGCTCGATCATGAGCGCCTCGTCGACGATCAGCGGAAAGTACGTCGTCGGCGCGTGCATGCCGAAATCCAGGATCCGCTTCGCGATGTCCAGCGCCCGCACGCCCCGCGGCTTCTGCCGCGAGGCCGAAAGGACGAACTCGTGCATGCAGTAGCCCTCGTGCGAGGGCGCGTAGGCCTCCCGAAGCCTTGCTTTCAAGTAGTTCGCGTTCAGCACCGCCTCCCGGCTCACCTCCGCGAGCCCCGAGGCGCCCAGCGTCTTCACGTAGCAGAGGGCGCGCACCAGCATCCCGAAATTCCCGTAGTACGAGTGAACCCGCCCGATCGAGCGGGGACGATCGTAGCTCCAGCGCCAGCGGTCCCCCGAGTGCTCGAGCACCGGCGCGGGCAGGTAGGGCTCGAGCTCCGCGCGGGCGCAGAGCACGCCGCCGCCCGGTCCGCCGCCGCCGTGCGGGGTGGAGAAGGTCTTGTGGAGATTGATGTGCGCGAAGTCGAATCCCATGGCTCCCGGGCTCGCGAGCCCGACGAGCGCGTTCAGGTTCGCGCCGTCGAGGTAGAGGAGCGCGCCCGCCTCGTGCACGATCCGCGCGATCTCTCCGACCTGGCGCTCGAAGATGCCGAGCGTGTTCGGGTTCGTGAGCATGAGCGCCGCGGTCTTGCCGGACACCGCGGTCTTCAGCGCCGCCAGATCGACGCAGCCGTCCGGGCCCGAGGGAATGGTGACCGCGCGGTAGCCCACCTGGTTCGCCGTCGAGGGGTTGGTGCCGTGCGCCGAATCGGGAACGATCACCTCCTCGCGCGCGTCGCCGCGCTCCGCGTGCCAGGCGCGCGTCATGAGGAGCGCGGTCAGCTCGCACTGCGCGCCTGCCGCGGGCTGCGTGGTGATCGCGGGCATCCCCATGATCGCCTTCAGCCACTCGTGCAGTTCCGCGATCACGGCCAGAGCGCCCTGGGAGAGCTCCTCCGGCTGGAACGGATGGATCGCCGCAAGTCCTGGCAATTGGGCCATCTCGTCATTCAGCTTCGGGTTGTACTTCATGGTGCAGGAGCCGAGCGGATAGATGGCCTTGTCGATGTGGTGATTCAGCACCGAGAGGTTCACGAAGTGGCGCACGGCGGCGGGCTCCGAGATCTCCGGAAGCCCCGGGAGCTCGGTCCGCAGCCGCTCCCGGGGAAGGAGCTTCTCCAGTCCTTCGGCGGGCACGTCCAGCGGAAGGAGCCTCGGGCCCCGATGCCCCTTCACGGAGCGCTCCTTCAGGGTCAGCTCCGCCATGCGGCCTCCTCCACCGGCTTCGTCGCGTGACGCTTGGCCCACTCGGCGAGGGTGTCCACGTAGCGATCCATCTCCTCGCGCGTGCGCTTCTCCGTCGCGGCCACGAGGAGATCCCGGGAGCGCGCGCGATCGAATCGCTCCAGGGGCACGCCGGCCAGGATGCGCCGCTTCTCGGCGGCGCGCAGGAAGTCCGAAGCGGGACCCGGGAGCCGGAGCACGAACTCGCGCACGTAGGGCGCGTCGCCGTGCAGGAGGGAGACCCCCGGCACCTGCGCCGCGCGCCGGGCCAGGTAATGAGCCTTCTCCGCCGACTGCACGGCCACGTCGCGCATCCCCTGCGCGCCCAGGAGCGCCATGTGGATCGCGTTGGCGAGCGCCATGAGTCCCTGATTGGTGCAGATGTTCGAGGTCGCCCGCTCCCGGCGGATGTGCTGTTCACGGGTCTGGAGGGTGAGCACGTAGCCGCGCCGACCCTCCAGATCCACGGTGACGCCGGCGAGACGCCCCGGCAGACGGCGCACGTCGGATTTCCGGATGGAGAAGAAGCCGACGAGCGGCCCCCCATACCCCATGGGGACGCCGAGCGGCTGTCCCTCGCCCACCACGATGTCCGCCCCCTCGTGGCCGGGCGGCTTCAGCACCGCGAGGGTCACCGGATCGGCCGACGCGACGGAATAAGCGCCGGCCGCGTGCGCCGCCTTCGTCAGCGCCGCTCCGTCCTCCACGATGCCCTCGAAGTTGGGCTGAGCCCAGAGGACCGCCGCCACCTCGGGTGCGAGCGCGCGCTCGAGCGCCGGGATCGAGGTCGCGCCCCGCTCCAGGGGAATCTCGCCCACTTCGAACGAGCCCGCGGCCGCGTAGGTCCGGACCACCTCGCGATAGTGGGGGTGCACCCCCTGCGAGACGAGCACGATCTTGCGTCCCGTCGCGCCCCGGGCGAGATGCGCCGCCTCCGCGCACGCGGTCGCGCCGTCGTACATCGAAGCGTTCGCGACCTCCATGCCGGTCAGCTCGCAGATCATGGACTGGTATTCGAAGATCGTCTGCAGCGTGCCCTGCGCGACCTCGGGCTGGTACGGCGTGTACGCGGTCGCGTATTCGGAGCGCGAGGTCAGGGCGCGGAGCGCCGCGGGGATGAAGTGGTCGTAGACCCCCGCGCCGAGGAAGCAGGCGTAGTGCTGGGCGTCGGCGTTCGACTCGGCCCACGCGGCGAAGCGGCGCGCGATCTCGTATTCCGCGAGCGGCGCGTCCACCGGCAGGCTTCCCTGCACCCGGAACTCGGGCGGGATGGCCCCCCACAGCTCGTCCACGCTCCGGGCGCCGATCCGCTCCAGCATGACCCGGCGCTCGGCATCGCTCCGTCCGACAAAGCTCACGCGTGCGCCCCCAGGGCCTTCTCGTACGCCTCGGCGGTCAGGAGCGAATCCAGCTCGGCCTTGTTCGCGATCTTGATCCGGACCATCCAGCCCTTCTCGTACGGGGACTGGTTGATGAAGGCGGGATTCTCTTTGAGCTCGGTGTTGACCGCGGAAACCTCGCCCGAGACCGGCGCGAAGAGGTCGCTCACCGTCTTCACCGCGTCGATCGTGCCGAAGCTCTTCATCTGCGAGAGCTTCGTCCCCACGGCGGGCAGCTCGACGAAGACCACGTCCCCCAGCTCCCCCTGCGCGAAGTCGGTGATGCCGACCTCCGCCTCCTCACCGCGCACGCGCACCCACTCGTGCTCCTTCGTGTACTTGAGCTCCCTCGGAACCTTCATGGGTTTCTCCTGGGTTTGGGGGCGCGCACGCTGCCCGCGCGGTACATCGGCCGTGCCACGACCTGGGCCGGGGACTCGGTTCCTCGGGTGCGCACCTCGAGCTTCGTGCCGGTGCCCGCGTTGTCGATCCGCGTGTACGCCATGGCGACCGGCTTTCCGAGGCTGATCCCCATCGAGCCGCTCGTGACCGTCCCGACAGGCTGCCCCTGCGCCGTGACCTCGGATCCTTGCCGCGCGATCCGCGCGCCGTCCAGCACCAGCCCGACGAGCTTCCTCGGAAGCCCTGACTTCTGGATGCCCACCAGAGCGTCCTTCCCGATGAATTCGGGCTTGTCGAGCCGGACCGTCCAGCCGAGCCCGGCCTCGAGCGGGTTCGTGGTCTCGTCGATGTCGTTTCCGTAGAGGCAGTACCCCATCTCCAGGCGAAGCGTGTCACGCGCGCCCAGTCCGATCGGACGGATCAGGGCCGGCGCGCCGGCCTCGAAGACCCGATCCCAGGTCACGAGCGCGCGGGAGGCGCGCACGTAGATCTCGAATCCGTCCTCGCCCGTGTAGCCGGTGCGCGAGACGAGCGTCCAGTCCTCCCCCGAGCCTTCCTCGAAAAAGGTGTAGAACTCGAGGTCTTTCGCGCGATCGCCATAGAGGCGCGTCACGACGTCCTCCGCCCGCGGTCCCTGCACGGCGAGCTGGGCGGTCTCCTCGTTCTCGTCCAGGACCTCCACGTCGCGCGGCGCGTGCTCCCGCACCCAGGCCAGATCCTTCTCGAAGTTCGCCGCGTTCACGACGAGGAGCCGGTCCTCGCCGGTCGCGTAGACCAGGAGGTCGTCCACGATCCCGCCGTGATCCAGGCACATCGGCGTGTACACGGCCTTGCCGTCCGGGACCAAGTCGACCTGGTTCGTGACGAGGCGATTGGCATAGGCGCGGGCGCCGGAACCCGTGAGCCGGATCTCCCCCATGTGGGAGACATCGAAGACCCCGACGCCGCCGCGCACCGCGCGGTGCTCCGACACGATGCCCTCGTACTGGATCGGCATCTCGAACCCGGCGAAGGGAACCATTTTGGCGCCGAGGGCCGTGTGGCGGGCGTAGAACGGCGTTCGTTTGAGCGTGGATGTGGTGTCGAGCATCCTCAATTCGTGGCTGAGGTTAAGGTGGATCGAGAAGGGCTACGGTATCACATCCGGGTGAGGATTCAAACCGCCGCCTCTCGCGCCCGAGCCCCGGAGCCGCGCGCGGGAAGGAGCGCCCGGAGCGCTTCCCCGGTGTAGGAGCCCGGGGTCGCGGCCACCCGCTCCGGCGTGCCCTCCGCGACCACCCGACCTCCCGCGTCGCCCCCTTCCGGCCCCAGATCCACGATCCAGTCGGCGGACTGGATCACGTCGAGGTTGTGCTCGATCACGAGGACCGTGTTTCCCTTGTCCACGAGGCGGTTCAGGACGTCGAGCAGCGCGCGGACATCCTCGAAATGGAGCCCCGTCGTAGGCTCGTCCAGGAGATACAGGGTGCGGCCGGTCTCCACGCGCGAGAGCTCGGTCGCGAGCTTGACACGCTGCGCCTCCCCACCCGAGAGCGTGGTGGCCGACTGGCCTAGATGGATGTAGCCCAGGCCGACGCCGCTCAGGGTCTCGAGCTTTCGCTTCACGGCTGGTATGGCCCCGAGGAATTCCAGCGCCTCGTCGACCGTCATTTCCAGGACGTCGGCGATCGACTTCCCCTTGAACGTCACCTCCAGCGTCTCGCGGTTGTATCGCTTGCCGCGGCAGACGTCGCACGTCACGTAGACGTCGGGGAGGAAGTGCATCTCGATCTTGCAGAGGCCGTCCCCCGCGCACGCCTCGCAGCGTCCGCCCTTCACGTTGAAGCTGAAGCGTCCGGGCTTGTAGCCGCGCACCTTGGCCTCCGGCAGCTGCGAGAAGAGGTCGCGGATGAAGCCGAAGACCCCCGTGTAGGTCGCGGGGTTGCTGCGCGGGGTCCGGCCGATCGGGGATTGATCGATGGCGACGACCTTGTCGATGGCGTCGAGCCCGGTGATCCTCTCGTGCGCGCCGGGCATGTCCTTGGCCCGGTAGAAGTGGCGCGCGAGCGCGCGGTAGAGGATGTCCTGCACGAGCGTGCTCTTTCCCGAGCCCGACACGCCCGTGACCGTGATGAGGGTCCCCAGGGGGAGCTTCACCCGCACGTTCTTGAGGTTGTTCTCCCGGGCTCCGACGACGCCCAGGAAATCGCCGTTCCCCGGACGGCGCGCCATTGGGATCTCGATCTCCCGCTCCCCGGAGAGGTACTGACCGGTCAGGGATTCGGGAGCGCTCCGGATGTCCTCGAGCGTGCCCTGCGCGACGATGTGCCCGCCGCGACGGCCCGCGCCGGGGCCCAGGTCGACGATGTGGTCCGCGGCTTCCATGGTCTCGCGGTCGTGCTCGACCACGAGGACCGAGTTCCCGAGATCGCGGAGCGCGACGAGCGTGTGGAGGAGCTTTCGATTGTCCCGCGGATGGAGCCCGACGCTGGGCTCGTCCAGGATGTACAGGACGCCGGTGAGCCGCGAGCCGATCTGGGTCGCGAGGCGGATCCGCTGCGCCTCGCCGCCCGCCAGCGTCCCCGCCGCTCGATCGAGCGTCAGGTAGCCGACCCCGACGTCCTCGAGGAACTGGAGCCTCTGGCGGACCTCCTTCACGATCGGCGCCGCGATCACGCTCTCGCGCGGGCCGAGGGAGATCCCGCTCACGAACTGGAGCGCTTTCACGACCGGCATCGCCGCCCACTCCGCGATGGATCGGTTCGCGACCTTGACCGCGAGCGACTCCGGCTTGAGCCGCGCCCCGCCGCAGGCCGGGCAGGGTTTCTTGCTCATGCTCTGCTCGATCTGCGCGCGAACCTGGTCCGACGTGGTCTCGCGGTAGCGGCGCATCAGCTCCGGGATGACGCCCCGGAAGCGCCCCTTGTGCGACCAGACCTTTCCGCTCCTCATCTTGAACTTGTACTCGATCTTCTCGTCCCCGAGCCCGTGGAGGAGGGCCTTCTGGACCGCGGCGGGCAGCTTCCCGAACGGCGTGTCCATGGAGATCTTCATCCGCTTCGCGAACGCCTGGATGATCCCCTTGATCCATGTCCCCTCGGAATCTCCCCAGGTCGCGACCGCGCCCTCCCGGAGCGACTTCGTCCGGTCGGGCACCACCAGGTCCGGATCCACCTCGAACGCGGTCCCCAGCCCGTCGCAGCTCTTGCAGGCACCGTATGGGCTGTTGAAGGAGAAGGACCGCGGCTCCGGCGGCTCGTAGGAGATCCCGCACACGGGGCAGGCCGCGGCGGTCGAGAGCACGATCTCTTCCCCCTTCGAGGGAAGGATCGTCACGAGCCCCGCGGCGATGCGGGTCGCCGTCTCGATGGATTCGTGGAGGCGGCTCTTCCGCGCGGGCTCGGCGGGCAGACGGTCCACCAGGATCTCGATCGTGTGCTTCCGCTTCTTGTCGAGCGGGATCTCCTCCTCGAGCTCGTGCCACGCTTGATCGACCCGGGCGCGGACGAAGCCCAGCTTCCGGAACTGGGCCAGCTCCTTCCGGTATTCTCCCTTCCGCCCGCGCACGACGGGCGCCAGGATCTGGATCCGATCCCCCGCATGCGCCTCGAGGATCTGATCCACCATCTCCTGGACGGTCTGGCCGCGGATGGGCCGATCGCACTGGAGGCAGTGCTGCACCCCCACCCGCGCGAAGAGCAATCGCAGGTAATCGTAGATCTCCGTGACGGTCGCGACGGTGGAGCGCGGGTTGCTGCCGGCCGTGCGCTGCTCGATCGAGATCGCGGGCGAGAGCCCCTCGATCTGATCCACGTCCGGCTTCTCCATCTGACCCAGGAACTGGCGCGCGTAGGCGGAGAGCGACTCCACGTAGCGCCGCTGTCCCTCGGCGTAGAGCGTGTCGAAGGCGAGCGAGGACTTCCCCGAGCCCGAGACCCCGGTCAGGACCACGAGCGCGTTTCGTGGGATGTCGAGGCTCAGGTTCTTGAGATTGTGCTCGCGCGCGCCGCGGATCCGGATCAGGTCCACGAGCTCTCTCCTTCCGGGCGGCGAAGGATGCGCTGCATGAACGCGCGGCACCGGGCGGTCTCCGGCCGGTCGATCAGGTCGCGAGCCGGTCCCGCCTCGACGAGGAGTCCCTCGTCCAGGAACACGGCCCGCTGCGCCGCCTCCCGCGCGAAGCCGATCTCGTGCGTCACCACCAGCATGGTCATTCCCTCCCGGGCCAGGTCGCGCATCACCTCGAGCACTTCGAGGATCATCTCGGGGTCGAGCGCGGAGGTGGGCTCGTCGAAGAGCATGATCTTGGGATTCATGGCCAGAGCGCGCGCGATGGCGACCCGCTGCTTCTCGCCGCCGCTCAGCTCGGAGGGGAAGCGCGACTCCTTCCCCTGGAGCCCGACCCGCGCGAGGAGGCGGCGCGCGTTCTGCTCCGCCTCGGCCGCGGGCCGTCGGCGGACGACGGTCTGCGGCAGGACCAGATTCATGAGCGCCGTGCGGTTGGGAAAGAGATGGAATCCCTGAAACACCATGCCCACTTCCTCTCGGATCTTGTTCCAGTCGGTCGTCTCGTGGCTCACGCGCATCCCGTCGATGATGATCTCACCCTCGTCAAGGGTCTCGAGCCCGTTCACGCACCGGAGGAGGGTGCTCTTCCCCGATCCGCTCGGTCCCATGATGACCAGGGTCTCCCCGCGCGCCACGTCCAGCGTGATCCCTCGGACCCCGTAGTGGCCGCCCGAGAAGCGGCGCGAGGCGCCCCGGATCTGGACCATCGGCTCCCCGCTCATGATATCCGGATCCTCCCCTCCATCCACCGGCTCAGGAACGAGAGCAGGAGGCAGATCACGAAGTAGAGGGCCCCGATCGTCAGGAAGACCTCGAACGGCGAGAAGATCCGCGAGTTGATCTGCCTCCCGACCAGCATCAGCTCCTCGTAGGAGACGAGCGAGGCGAGCGAGCTGTCCTTGACCAGGGAGACGAACTGCCCCGTCAGGGGCGGGAGCGAGCGCCGTACGGCCTGGGGCACGATCACGTGGCGCATGCTCTGGAGCCAGCTCATGCCCAGCGAGCGGGCCGCCTCCATCTGCCCCCGGTCCACCGATTGGATGCCGGCACGCACGATTTCGGCTACGTAGGCCCCCTCGAAGACCGAAAGCCCGATCACCGAGGCCCAGAACGGGCTCACCGGCCAGAAGGCGCCCGCCCCGAAGTAGATGAGATACAGAACCAGCATCAGCGGGATGTTCCGGAGCAGCTCCACGTAGGCCGCGGCCAGGAAGCGGGCGGGCCGGAAGGGCTGGACGCGGACGAGCCCGGCGAACGCCCCGATCAGGGTCCCGAACACGATCGAGACCAGGGAGATCTGGAGGGTGCGCCGCGTCGCGGCCGCGATCAGGGGGAAATACTGCGGAATCTGCTCCCAGTGCCAGGTGTACACGCCGCGCTCAGGGGGCCGCCGGGGTCTTCTTCACGCGGGCGCGCCAGGGCATCTTGACGAACCACGCGTCGTAGAGCGAGTCCCACGTGCCGCTCTGACGGAGCTCGAAGATCGCGAGGTTCATCCAGTCGCGGAGGTCCGTGTCTCCTCTCCGGACCGCCATGGCGAGGTATTCCTTCGTGAAGGGCGTCAGGATCGCGAACGTGCGCTCCGGCGACTCCTGCGTACGGATCGCGATGAAGGGCTGATCGTAGACCATGAGGTCGGCCCGGCCCGCGTCCACTTCCAGCGCGGCGTCCGATTCGTTCTCGAACGTCTTGATCGTGGCCTTGTGGAAGAGCTTTCGCGCCGCGATCTCGCCGGTCGTGCCCAGTCGCGTCGCCACCACGACCCCCGGACGGTCGAAATCCCGCACGCCGAGCTTGGGGGACGGCTTCCACTTCGCGCGGTTCACGAGGAGCGCCTGTCCGGTCTCGAAGTAGGGATCGGTGAAGTCGCAGCGGAGCGCGCGCTGGGGCGTGCGCGTCATGCCGGACAGGATCACGTCGAACTTGTCGGCGTTCAGGTTGGCGATGATGGGATCCCAGTCGCTCTTCACGAACTCCACCCGGACGCCGTTCCCCATCTGGCCCGCCGCGTACCGGGCCACGTCCACGTCGAAGCCGATCATGTTCCCGTCGGTGTCGATCATCTCGAACGGCGCGTAGCCGGGATTCATCCCGACGCGCAGGACCCTGGACGAGACGATCCGATCGAGGGTCGAGGGGCGCTCGGCCGTGCGCGCGGAGCCGCCGCAGCCGAGGAGCGGGAGCAGAAGGAGCGTGGGGACGAGCCGGAAGCGCATGAGTCGGGGAGCGTACTACTCCCAGCGTAGGGAATCCACCGGGTCGAGCTGCGCGGCCTTCACGGCCGGATAGATTCCGAAGAAGAGCCCGATGACCGTGGACGAGATGAACCCGAGCGCCATCCCCCAGAACGGGACCGCGAAGCTGAACTTCGCGAGCACGTGGACCAGATAGCCCGCGCCGAGCCCCACGAGGATCCCGAGGATTCCTCCCGTCCCGGTCAGGGTCATCGCCTCGACGAGGAACTGCCAGAGGATGTCGCGGCGACGGGCCCCGAGGGCCTTGCGCACCCCGATCTCGCGCGTTCGCTCCGTCACCGAGACGAGCATGATGTTCATGACCCCGATCCCCCCGACGAGGAGCCCGATCGAGGAGATCACCATCATGACCAGGTAGAACGCGCCGGTGATCTGCTTGTAGATGTCCACGAGCGACTCGTCGGTGAAGATGGCGAAATTGTCCCCCTGGCGGTAGCCCAGCTTCCGCTCGCGGCGGAGCGTCTCGGTCATCTGGTCGATGGCGGCGTCGATCAGCTCCGGGGTCTTCGGCTTGGCGTTCAGGACCATCTTGAGGTTCGGGCCCAGGGTCTTCTCCAGGGTCGAGTACGGGACCATCACGATATCGTCGAGGCTCATGCCGATGAACTTGCCGCGCTCCTCGACCTGCCCCACGACGGTGTAGGGATAGCCGCCGATGTAGATCGTCTTCCCGATCGGATTGGCGTGAGGGAAGAGCGTCTCGACCTGGTCCTTGCCCAGGACGCAGACCGTCGACCGATGCTCGACCTCGGTCTCGGTGAAGAAGCGCCCGTTCGCGAGCGCCCAGGTGTTCGTGACCAGGAAATCGGGCGTGGTTCCGATGACGGTGGTGAACCGGCTCTCGGAGTCCCGATAGCGCAGCCGCGCGTCCACGAAGTTGAGCGGCGCGACCGCGAGGACCGCGGGGCACGTGCGGCGGATCGCCTCGGCGTCCTCGATCTTGAACCACTTGCGGCGCCGCAGGCTGTCCGGGAACCCTCCCACGAAGGCCCCGGGCCGGAACGGACGGATGTAGAGCACGTCCGAGCCGATGGCGGCGATCTGGGCCTTCATGCTCCGGTTCAGGCCCTCGATGAGGGAGACGATCGCCATGATGCTGGTGATGCCGATGATGACCCCGAGCACGGTCAGGAAGGAGCGGAGCTTGTTCGTGCGGATCGCCGAGAGCGCGATCGAGACCCCTTCGCGGACGTCGACGGCCACGGCTACTCCTGCCGGAGCGCCACGATCGGATCGAGCTTCGCGGCCCTCGTGGCGGGATACACGCCGAAGAAGAGCCCGATGGAGGAGGCCACGACGAGGCTGATCGCGACCGACCAGGGCTGGATGGACGCGGGGAGCGGCGTGACGAGGCGCACCAGGAGCGCGAGCGCGACGCCCACCAGGACGCCGATGAGGCCGCCGAAGAGGGAGAGCACGACCGTCTCGCTCAGGAACTGGGACAAGAGATCGCTCTGCCGCGCGCCCAGCGCCTTCCGGATTCCGATCTCACGCGTCCGCTCGGTCACCGCCACGAGCATGATGTTCATGATGACGATTCCGCCGACCAGGAGCGAGATCGCGACGAGCCCGATCGTGCCCGCGAAGATGCCCTTCGTCAGCTTCTCGTAGAGCGACATGTAGGTCTCCGAGGTCGTGATCGCGAAATCGTCCGGCTTCCCGAGCGGGACGTGGCGCCGCGCGCGCAGGATCACGCGCGCCTCGTCCTCGGTGCGCCCCAGGTCGATGCCGGGACGGGCCTTGACCAGGATCACGATCGAGTCGTGCGGGCCGAAGATCTTCTGGTACTGGCCGTACGGGACGAGGACGAAGTTGTCCTGGCTCTGCCCCAGCACGTTCCCGCGCGCCGAGACGGTGCCCACGATCTTGAGGGCGTAGCCCGCGACCCGGATCTCCTGGCCGATCGGATCCACGACCGGGAAGGCCTGGTGGGCCAGCTCCGAGCCGAGGAGGCAGACCGCCCGCCGCTTCGAGATCTCGTCGTCGTCGAGCGCCCGCCCCTGGTCGATGTCGTACGTTCCAACCGCTTCGTATCCCTCCGTGGTACCCAGGATGCGCACGTTCTGGAGCTCGATCTTCCCGGCCCGCACCCGCTTCGTCGTCTCGACCTGCCCCACGACCTCGGCGGCGAGCTGGGACTGGCGCTTCACCGCCTCGGCGTCGAGCAGCGTCAGGTCCCGCCGCTTCATGGCTTCGCGCCAGGCGTCCTCGTTCGTGATCAGGCCGAACTTGTCGATGTAGATGACCTTGAGTCCCTGCTCCAGGACCTTCTCGCTCACGTACGTGTTCATGCCGTCGATCACCGCGACCACGGCGATGACCGACATCACCGCGACCACGTTGCCGACGACCGTGAGGATGGAGCGGAGCTTGTTGGCGCGAAGCGCTTCGAGGGCGATGCGGAGGTTTTCGCCCTGGGCGGCCCAGAACTCCCTGCGGGGCCGCGGGAGCGGCGTCATAACGCGGGCGGCGGAACCGGCGCGGCGCGTCTCGAGATGGTGGTCGGGGGAGCCCCGGCTTTCCGGGCCGTGAGCTGGTCGCTCTCGATCTTCCCGTCCCGCAGACGCACGATCCGCTCGGCGTTCGCGGCGATGTCCTCCTCGTGCGTGACCAGGACCACGGTGTTGCCGTTGCGGTGCACTTCATCGAGAAGGGCCATGATCTCGAGCCCGGTCTTGGAGTCCAGGTTCCCGGTGGGCTCGTCCGCGAGCACCAGCGAAGGTTGGTTCACCAGGGCGCGCGCGATCGCGACGCGCTGGCGCTGGCCTCCCGAGAGCTCGTTCGGCCGGTGGTGCGTGCGGTCCCCGAGCCCGACCAGGTCCAGCATCTCCCGCGCGCGCTCCCGGCGATACGCCTTCGCGCGGCCGGCGTAGATCATCGGAAGCTCCACGTTGTGGAGCGCGTCGGCGCGTGAGAGCAAATTGAAGGTCTGGAAGATGAATCCGACCTCCTGGTTCCGGATGCGGGCCAGCTCGTCGTCGTCCCGGTCCCGGATCTCCGTCCCGCGGAGCTTGTAGGAGCCGCTCGTCGGCGTGTCCAGGCACCCCACGATGTTCATGAGCGTGGACTTGCCCGAGCCCGAGGGGCCCATGATCGCCACGTATTCGCCTTTCTCGATCGAGAGCGAGACGCCGTCCAGGGCGTTCACCTCGGTCGTGCCCATCTGGTAGACCTTGCGGATATCGACGAGCTCGATCAAGGCGCCGGTCGCATTCGCCTTGCCGTTGCCTTCGTTCGCTTGGCTCACGTTTTCTCGCCCTTCTTGGCTTTCGCCTCTTCGATCTTCACCTTGCTGCCCGGCTTCAGCTGGCGCAGCACCTTGCTGGGCCCCGTGATCACCTTTTCCTTGGCCTTCACGTCCCCGGAGATCTCGAGGTCCGTGTCGCTGGCGATCCCGGTCCGCACCTTGCGAAATTGCGCCGCCCCGTCCGCCATCACGAACACGCCCTTGATCTCCTCGTTCTTCTTGCCCGGATCGGGCGCGCTGGGCTCCGCCGCCCGCGCGCTTCCCCCTTCCGAGCCTCGCGACTTCTTCGACTTCGCCTTCGCGAGCTCCTCGGAGGTCCGGACCACAACGGCCTGAATGGGAACGTGGAGCACGTTGCTCCGGGTCGCCGTCTTGATCTCCACGTCCGCGGTCATCCCGGGACGGAGCGTCGGAGGCGGATTGTCGATCATCACGTCCACGACGAAATTCGTCTGCTGCTCCTGCGTTCCCAGCTCGGAGATCTTGGGCGAGTTCGCGATCTCTACCACCCGCCCCGTCAGCGTCGTGTCGGGCAGGGCGTCCACCTTGACCGTGGCCGTCTGTCCCAACCGCACGGAGGCCACGTCGGTCTCGTCCACGTCGGCCTCGACCTTCATGCGGCTGAGGTCCGCCACGCTCAGGACCACCGTTCCGGGATTGTTCATGGTTCCGACCATGACGATCTCGCCCCGCTCCACGTTGAGCTGGGTCACGGTCCCCGTGATCGGCGCGTGGAACGTGGTCTTCCTCAAATTGTCCACCGCGCTCTGCACGGCGGCCGTGGAGCGCGCCACCTCTTCCTGGTTCACGTCCACCCGCGCCTTGTCGGTGTTGCGCTCCGTGCGGGCGATCTCGATCTCCTCGGGGGAGACGAGCTTCTTCTCGAAGAGCGCCTCCTTGCGCTTCAGGAGCGACTCGGAGCGCTCCAGGGCCACCTGGGAGAGCTTGAGGCTGGACTTTGCCGCGTCCAGAGCCGCCTGACTCTGGCGGAGCTGAGCCTGGAACTGCGTCGCGTCCAGCTGGAGCAGGAACTGACCCTTCCGGACCGGATCCCCCTCCTTGACGTCCACCCGGACGACCTCGCCGGGAACGTTCGCGCTGAGCTTGACCAGAGTTTCCGGCTGCACCTTGGCCGGGGCGCGGACCGTGGAGGAGATGTCCCCCAGGGTCACCGCATCCACCTGGACCCCCTGGCGGCCGCCCTGCCCCTTGGCCACGTTGGCGACCACGATCGCGACGAGGAGGATTCCCCCGCCTCCGATCAGGAGTCCCCGCTTCACTCCCGGCTTCATGCTCGAAACGACCCCTTTCTACCCCTTAATAACGCCGGGCGCCCACGGCCCGTTCCAGGGCGGCCTCGGCCACGTGCGCGTCGGCGACCGCTTCCACATAGCTCTGCTTGGTCTGCGCCAGGCTCACTTCCGCGTTGAGCAGGTCCAGGAACGTCCCCGCTCCCAGGTCGTAGCGGCTCTTGGAGAAGTTGTAGTCCTCCTGCGCCGAGGCCATACCCTCCTTGGCCACGTCGATCCGCTCCACGGCCTCGCGCAGGGAGAGCCATGCCTGTTGGACCTCGACCGCTACGTCCAACTCCCGCTGACGCCGCTCGGCCTCGGCCTCCAGGACGGAGCCCTTCGCCGACTTCATATTCCCTTCTAGAGCGAACCCATTGAAGACAGGGAGCGTCAGCCGCGCCTGGCCGAACCACTCGGTCGAGTGGAAGGAAACCTCGTCCTCCCCTTCGAGATGCTCCTTGTTTCTGGCTTTGTCCACGCTCGCGGACCCGGTGATTGCCGGGAGTCGTTTGGCGCGCGCCCCGAAGAGACCTGCGCGAGCCGCCTGCTCCGCGGCGACCACCCTGGAGAGGTCGGGGCGTGAACGAAGCGCAGTCGCCACCGCCTGGCCTGAATCAGGTACCACGACATTCTCCTCGAGGGTTGATTCGATCGAGAGGGGGGTTCCAGGCTTCAGACCGATCACCTGCTTCAGCTTGGATCGCTGGATCTCGACCTGGTTCACGGAGCGAATTCGATCGAGCTGGGTCGTCGCTCTTCGGGCCCGCGCTTTCAGCACGTCCCCTCGCGCGACCGTTCCCACCTCGAAAAGCGCCTCGGCTCGTGATTCCTCGTCACGGGCCAGTCGCTCCGACTCCCGGGAAACCTCGGCCAGGCGCTCGGCCTTGACCAGCGTGAAATACTGTTGCTTCACGTCGTAGACGACGCCATTCCGCGCCTCGGCTTCGGATTCTTGCGCCGTTCTCCGGAGAAGATCCTGGCGACGTTTCTCGCTCCAAGCCGACACGTCCAGGACATTCGTCTGAGCCCGCAAGCCCGCGCTCCGGACCTCACGGTGATCCACGAACGGGATCAGGGCCCCGCTTTCGATGAATGTCGAGCTCTGTTTCGTGCGATTGTAAGACAGGTTCCCGTCCAGCGATGGCAGAATACCGCTCCAGGCTGAGAGCGCCGATCCCCCCGCTTGCACCGTTCTCGCGTGGGCCGCCTTGGCGTCCACGTTGCTCTCCAGGGCCGCGGCGACCGCCCGCGCCAGGCTCCAGCGCTCTCCCGCCGGCGCCGGGGTCTCCGCGGGCATGGCACCCGGAATCGCGAACGCCGCGCTGTCCGCAATGGTGTGAACCCCCGGATCTTGCCTCTGCGCGAGCGCGGGGACCGCTGCCAGGAGGGCCGGCAGCACCGCGAGCCACTTCAATTTGGACGCTCCGCGGGCGCGGAAGGTCCCCCTAACCTGCATCATCGGTCCACCTCCCATGGGTTCGGTCACGTGAGCCCTACGCGGCGGACCGTGCCTGGGTTTCTGTAACGTGGCCGCGCTCAACGCTGAAGGGCGGATAGAGAGACCAGGATCAGGAAGCCCGGAAGGACCGCCAGCAGCCCGAATCCGAAGTTCCGGCGGGCCATGACCGCCACGCCGAGCGCCTGGATGGCCACGGCCCAGAGCAAGAGCGGATCGGTCGCCGTATCGAGGATGCGCATCCCGGCGTTCAGCTCTTCCCCGAGGAACGCCCCGACCCCGAGGTGCACCTGCAGCGTCCCGCGACTGAGCGCGAGTCCCATGCGGACCAGCTGATCGACGACCGCCACGACGGAGCCGTACGCGGCGATCGAGAGGTAGTGGATGTAGCGCAGCCGCGCCCCCATCATGAGATTCGCCATGAAGTAGAGGAGGCCCCCCGTGACGAGGAGGGAGAACACGAGCACGATCGGCCCGAGCGACGCGAAGATGAATCGCGCCGGGCTCTCCATGATGCGGCTCACGGCGTCGATCTGCTCCTGAGGCTTCCCCTGGGCCTCCAGCTTCGCCACCGCGTCGTTCTTCATGATGTCCGATTGTGCGAGCACGAAGCCGAAGAGGAGCTGGACCAGGACCGTCACGAGAATGGGCGCCAGGATCCTCGGCTTGGCCTGGAGCGACTGGAAGGTCTGCTTCGGCTCCGTGAATACCCCGACGAGCGTCCCCACCGCCGATTTTGGAGGTCCCTCCGGAACGGCGCCCGGAGTGTCCGACGTCATGATCTTGGTCGTATCGGAGTTCATGTGGCCCCCCAATGGATTATAGATGAACGTTCAGCCGGAAGTTGAACGGTACCGCCACCGTGCACTTCACCGGAATTCCCTGCTGGGACCCGGGCGTGAAGCGGAACCGGTACAGGGCGTCGATGGCCGACTCCACGAGGATCTCGGGCGCCGTCGAGCGCGCGACCCAGACCCGGACCACGCGGCCCCGCTCGTCCACGTTCGCGTTCAGCACGACGGAGCCTTCTCCGCCGGACGCCTTGGCCGCGATCGGATACTCGGGGACGATGCGCGTGACCACGTGCGGCGGTGAATCGAAGGCGTAGAACACCGGCGGAGGAGCATCATCGGCTCCTTCGAGCCCCGATCCGGCCGCCTCCCCTTCGGCGCCCGCCCCGGTCCCGGGACGCCCCCGCGCACCCGGGGGCGCGATGTGCTGCGGCGTCTCCGGCGCGGCCTGGGCCGAGAGCTTGAGCTGCTCGGTGACGATCAACGGGGACCGCCTCGGCGTCACGGATTCCGTGGCCGCGGCCGGCGCCGATGCCTCATGTTGCCCCACGACCGCGCTCCCGCCTCCGAACCCGCCGGACGAGACGAGCCGGAGCGGGGTCGTGTTCAGCCGATACGGCCGCGCCACATAGGGAGGCGCGAGCGCGAACGCCGCCGCGTGACACGCGATCGCGACCACGAGGGCGGCCTCCACGCGGCGCGCGTAGCCCCGCTCGAGGGCACGCGATGGGTGCGACGAAAAGCTCACGGGGATCCGCGACGCTCGGTCGTGAGGGTCACGCGCGGCGCGTGGGCCCGCTCGACCTCGTCGAGGAGACGGGCGATCGTGCCGTACGGGACGCGGGCGTCGGCATAGACCGCGATCGAAAGCCCGGGATTTCCCTGGAGCTTCTCCGCGAGCACGTCGCCCACGCGCTCCATGGGAACCGCGGCATCGTTGAACGCCACCTCGCCCCGCGGTCCGATCCAGACCCGGATCGCGCGCTCGCGCTGGAAGTGCTCGCCTGTCGTGGCCCCGGGGAGCCGCACCGAGAGCGCTTCACGCGCCTTGAAGATCGTCGTGCTCAGGAAAAAGATCAGGAGGAGCATCGCGATGTCGGCCATGGACGCGGTCGGGATCACGTTGTGATGGTGCGCGCGGCGGCGGATCTTCACGGCGCCTCCGCGCTTCCCGTCTGGATCGAGACCTGCCGCGCGCCCGCCAGCTTCACCTGATCGAGCGCCGCCACCAGCGAGGCGTACGGCGCCCGGGGATCCACCGTGAGCACGAGAAGCAGATCCGGCCGCTCGCGCAGCTTCATGCGCACCGCGCCGCCGAGCGATTGCATCGGGACGGCCACGCCGTCGAGCGTCACCGACTGGTCGGCGGCGACGACCGCGCGGGAGGTCTTCCCCATCGGGAGCTGGACCGGCGCTTCGCCGGGACGGGGCAGCTCGAGCGAGATGCCCCGCTGGGTGGCGAAGATCGTGGTCGAGAGAAAGAAGATCAGGAGCAGGAACGAGACGTCCGCCGTGGAGACGAGCGGAATCTCGGGATGAGGATGACGCCGCTTCAGGATTTTCATCGCGAAATCGGGCTGCTGGGCGGCTTCAGCGTCGAGAGGAAGGTCTCCCACTGGCGGGAATACGTGGCGAGCGCGTCGACCAGCTCCGCGCCCGATTCCTCCATGTCGATCACGAACTTGTCGATGCGCGAGACGAAGTAGTTGTGCGCGGTCTGGACCGGGATCGCGACGATGAGGCCCGCGGCGGTCGTGATGAGGGCCTCGTAGATCCCGGTGGCCACGAGCTTCGCCGAGACTTCCTCGGCCGCCGCGATCGCTTCGAAGGCGTGGATCATCCCCGACACCGTGCCCAGAAATCCGAGCAACGGCGCGATGTTCGCGACGGTCGCGAGCCAGATCAAGCCGCGCTCCAGCGCCGCGGTCTGGATCGAGGCCGCGGTCTCGATCGCCTTCTCCACGGCCTCCGGGCCCTTCTTGGCGCGAAGGAGCCCGGAATGCAGCACGGCCGCGATGGGTCCGCGCTTGGAGTGCAGCATCCGCTGGGCGGGCTCGAATCCCTGGTCTTGCAGGACATGCAGCAGCTCGGTCAGGAGCCGCTTCGTGTCGGTGCGTGCCTTGGAGAAGAAATAGAGGCGCTCGAGGATGATCGCGAGACCGACGATGGAGCAGAGGAGAATGGGGTGCATGAAGACCCCACCCGTCACGTAGAGCTCGATCAGGCTGCTCTCGTTCGGGATGTGGCCGCCCGCGCTCGTTTCCGCCCACGCCGCCGCCACCGGAAGCAGCAGGGTCAGTGCTGCAAGAATCACCCGGAAACGATTGGGGAATAGAAGCTTGAGGCGCTTGGCCATGTCCGGGGAGACTAGCCCCGAGCCCCCCGGGGTGTCAAACGCTCTGTTTGGGTGGAGGGCGCCCCTCTCCCTACTCCGATAGCCGGAACGTGATGGGGACCTGAACCCAGACTTCGATCGGCTGGTGATCCGAGAGCCCCGGGTCGAAGATCCATCGCGCCACCGCCTTGGCTGCCTCTTCCTTGAGCCCGTTGGGTCCACGAACCACCTCGACCCTCTTCGGGATTCCATCCACTCCCACGAGAACGCGAAGCAGGACGGTGCCCTCGATCCTGGCCTCCTTCGCCCATTCGGGGTAGGGCGGCTTGGGCGCGACCTTGGGTGTAGGAGGCGTATCGACATGACGGAATGGCTGCAGGACCTCGCCACCCGGCGGGCCTGGATCGATGATCCGCTCCGCACCATTGTTTGTGGTCGGTCCACTCCCGACGGCCTCAGGCGTGTACCGGGCTTCCGGTCCCGTGATTTCCATGAGCTCCTTCGGTTTATCGACCGGAAAGAAGACCCCCTTCGCCGATGGATGGGATGGAGCCACGACCCAGTTCCGGATCGGAGGGAGCTCGAAAACGTCGATGACGGTGATCTTCCCCTTGATCCGCTGCGTATCGAGGACATCCCGCGCGCGGCTCCGCTCTTCCGCGGCGCGGAACGCACCCACCGCGGCGAGATGGACCAGCGCCGAGATCACCAGCGCGCGCTCGAAGAACTTCCGGGCGTTTCTCTTGAGGTCGGCCGAGCCGAAGGACCAGGGAGGCGGAGGTGAAGCGAGTGCGGATGCCATGGCGTGCGCTCCATCCCGGCGGATGAAAGCAACGAGGCCCGTCCGGGGGGGACGAGCCTCGAATGTCGTCGAACGTCGCGGTCTTGCCGCGTCCGGCGTCGCTAGAAGTGGAAATCCATGGGGACTTCGACCCACACCGCCACCGGCTTGTTGTTGCTGAGCGCCGGCTTGAACACCCACTTCTTGATGGCGTCCACCGCGGCTTCGTTCAGGCCCGTGACGCCCTTGATGACCTTCACGTTCTTCACGCGCCCATCCTTCCCCACGAGCACGTGCAGGGTCACCTTCCCCTGGATCTGCGCCTCGCGCGCGAACTCCGGATAGGCCGGCTCGACTTTGGTCACCGGCGTGGGCTCGTCCTCGTAGTAGACGAACTCCCCTTCCGAGGGCATGTCGTCCGAGGAAGCGATGACGAGGCTGTCCTTCCCCGATCCGCCCACGCCGACGGGCGAGTTCAGAGCGGAGATCTCCTGCTGCGTCATGATGGTCTGCTCGGGAGCCAGCGCGTCGGCCACGGGGACCGGCGTTCCGATCGTGGGCTTGACGATCGGCTGGTTCGGGATCACCGGGGGCGGAGGCGCGCTCGACAGCGGCGGAGGAGGCGGCAGGGTCTGCATCCGGATCACGCGCCCCGTGTACTCCACCTCGTCCTTCGGCTTCCAGACGGTCGTGAGGAGGTAGATGGAGATGAGCCCCAGGTGGATCGCCGCGGAGATCGTGAGCCCCTTGCGGAACATCCGCTGGGCGTTCGCCTTGAGATCGGCGGCGCCGATCGGGATTCGCTCGGTGGTGTCGGTGAAATCGGGCGTGGTCACCGCCCTGGTCGCGCTCACAGCGTCTCGACCTCCTTCTTCTCATCTGGAAGCAGCGGGGCCAGCGAGAAGCGGTTCAGCTCGGCGAACTGGAGCTGGTCGATGATGTCCACCATGTAGCGGTACTTCGCCTTCCGGTCGATCTTCACGAGCACGACGAGCTTCGGATTCTTCTTCCCCTCCGTCTCGAACACGGGCTCGAGCTTGTCGATGTTCACTTCCTGGAACGGATTCTTGGCGATCCTCCAGAACGCGCGCACCTCGCCCCTCGTGCTGTCCGCGGGCGCCACGACACGAAGGGTCATGACGTTCGATTCCGCGATCTCCACCTTGGCGTTCGGGTCGGGCGGGAGGTTGATCTCCAGCGCCTGGGGCTTCCGGAACACCGTCGTGCACATGAAGAAGATGAGGAGGAGGAACGCCACGTCCACCATCGGGGTCATGTCGATCTTGATCCCGATCCGCTTCGGCTTCCGCCTCTTGCCTTTCTTGTGTTTTGCGCCAGTGTCTGGGGTGTCTACGGCACCCATCGAACAACGCTCCTTCCGGACTCAGCCGCGCGGATCAGTGCGTGAGCGCGGACTTCTTGCTCTGGACGAGCTCCGTCACGAGAGTGAATGTGATCGTATTGGTCTTCTGCATCACGGCCATGATGTCTTCCATGGTTCCGTAGTCCGAGACCTTGTCCGCCTTGATCGCGACGCGCAGCCGGGGATTCCGGCGGCGCTGCTCGGTCACGACCGATTCCAGATTCGCGATATCGGTGAACTCCTGCGGGTTCTTCCCGAGCTGATAGAGGATCTGGTTCTCCTTGCCCACGCCGATCACCAGGACGTCCGATTCCGGCACCTTGAGATTCGAATGGCTGTCCGGGATCGTGATGGGCACTTTCTGAGGCGGATCGAACTGCGAGGTCGACATGAAGAAGATGAGGAGCAGGAACGCCACGTCCACCATGGGCGTCATGTCGATCTTGATGCCGATGCGCCGGAGCTTCTTCGCGGCCATTTACTTCGTCGCCTCTTTCATGGACAGGACCTCGATGACCTCCACCGTGGCCTCGTCCATCATGTAGTTGAAGCCGTCGATCATGGTCACGAACACGTTGTAGAGCACGATCGAGAAGATCGCGACGAAGAGTCCGCCGGCGGTGTTGATGAGCGCCTCGGAGATCCCGACGGCCAGCTTGACCGCGTCGACCGAGCCGGTGTGCCCGAGCGCGGCGAACGAGCGGATCATCCCGATGACGGTCCCCAGAAGACCGACCATCGTGGCGATCGACGCGATGGTCGCGAGCGCGATCAGGTTGCGCTCGAGCAGCGGCACCTCGAGCATGTTCGCCTCTTCCATCGCCTTCTGCACTTCCTCCATCCGGGTCTTGAGATCCAGGTTCACGTTGCGCACGACCGCGTAGCGGTCGAGCCCCGAGCGGAGCACGTTGGCCAGCGACCCGCGCTGCTTGGCGCAGAGTGCCGCGGCACCCTCGATGTCCATGGCGTCGATCTTCTGCCGGATTTGGCGCATGAACACCGGGACCGGCTGCTTGCCGCGGGCGCGGCCCAGCGTGAAGAGACGCTCGAACGTCAGGGTGACGGACATGATCGAGAGCATGATGAGCAGCGCGACCAGCGGCCCGCCCTTCTTGATGTACTCGGGCAGGAACATGTAGACCCCGATCGCGATGCCCAGCGCGACAAACGCCACGATCGTCATGAACAATCCTTGTTTCACCGAAACCTCCTCCTATTCCAGTTGGGCGAGCCGCCGCCCGATCCGGGGCGACTCGGGACGACTCGAGGGGACCTTGAGGCTGGACGCGGGCCCTGGACGGGCCGGATCTCTAGGATAAGCCAACGGTCCCCGCTCCGGCAACACCCGCTATTCGAAGCTCTTCAACGCATCGTCGCACTTCTCGTGCACCTCGAACACCAGCGAAAGCTTGGTCACCACGAAGATGTTCTGGATCTTCTTGTCCACGGCGCAGAGCTTCATCTTCGCGCCACGCTTCGCGTAGCTCGTATGCCCGCCGATCAGGACGCCCAGGGAGACGCTGTTCATGAACGTCGTCTGCCCGAGGTTGATCAGGAGCTTCTTGTTCCCCGCCTCGGTCAATTCCCTGATTTTGGCCTGGAGCTCATCCGTCTCCTTGCCTCCGAGAAGCATCCCTTTCGGGGTGAGCATCGTGACATCCCCTACGGTCCGAACCTCCAGGCTCATCGTTCCTCCCTCTCCGCCTCCGCGGCCGGAAGCCGCCTCTGGCCTAAGGGGTCGTGCCGGGTTTCTTGGCCGCCCCGCCCTTCGTCGCCGTGCCCTTGGGGGCGGTCGATGGCTTCACGGTCGTTTCGGCCGCCTTTCCGGCCGCGCCCGCGGCCTTCGCCGCCTTCTGCGCCTCGTACTTCCGGATGTAGTCCATCCCCTTGATGGCTTCCGCGTTGTTCGGATCGATGTCGAAGACCTTGTTGAATTCACCCTTGGCGCGATTGATGTCGCCGCTGTTCGAATACGCCTGGGCCAGCCAGATGTGCCCCTGGATGTTGTCGGGTTCCATCCGGGTCGCCTTCTCGAGATACGGAACGGCGTCCGGCCAGTTCTTCTGGAGCAGGAGCACCACGCCCGCGCCCCGGTTCGCCTCCGCGCTCGCGCTGTCCGCCGCGATCGCCGCCTGGTAGGTCTCCAGGGCCTCCGGTAAGGAGTCGAGCTGGGTCAGGGTCTGGGCGATCCAGATCCGGGGGCGGTTGTCCTTGGGGCTGAGATCCTGCGCGCGCCGGAGGTAGGCGATCCCGACGTTGGGCTGCTTCACCGCGAGCTTCGCCAGGCCGATGTTCATCAGGGCCGGCACGAAGTTGGAATCCGCTCGGAGGGCGGACTCGAAGTACGGGATCGCTCCGTTGAAGTCCCGGCGGGCGAAATAGAGGAAGCCGAGCTGGAAGTTGGCGTCCTTCTGCAGCGTGGAATCCATCTGGACGGCGCGCGAGAGCTGCGGCAACGCCTTCGCGGAATCCTTGTTCGCGACGTACATGGTGCCCAGGCGCAGTCGATCTTCCGCGGTCAGGAGCGAATCGGCGCACTGCGAGTACTGGTCGTAGTACTTGAGCGCGCTCTCCATGTCGGGCTGAGGGCGCTTCTCGAAGTAGAGCTTCCCGAGCGCCCCGGCCACCTCGCACGCCTTCGGGTCCTGCTCGTAGGCCCGCTCGAGCACCGGGATCGCGGACTGGCGATCGTCCGGGTTGCTGCTCTTGGCGAGCGCGCGTCCCAGCTCGACGTACCCGACCGGATCGTCCGGCCTGAGTCCCGTGTAGGCGCGAAGCTTGTCGGCGGCGTCCGCCATGTGAACGGGACCGGCGCGATAGTAGAGGCGGCCGGCCTCCAGATACGCGGGGGCGTAGGTGGAATCGGCCGCGATCGCATCCATGAATTCCTTGAGGCCGGAGTTGAACTCGTTCATCCCCACGTAGGCCTTGCCCGCGAGGTAGTGCGTCTCGGGATTCTTGGGATCGAGCGTCGTGGCCATCACGAACTCCGGCGCCGCGAGAACCGGGATCTTCTTCCTCGAGTAGAAGCCCCCCAGGTCCAGCCGGACGCGGAGGTTGTTGGGATCGGTCTCGCGCGCGCGGATGAAGACCTCCTCGGCCTTCTTGGTCTCCCCCTTCCCCTCCAGCGCGAGCGCCTGCCCGTCGAGGAAGAGCGCCCGCCCCTGTTTCAGGAGCGTTCCCTTCGTGAACGCGCTGTACGCGTCATCGTACTTCTTGTCCTGCAGGTAGGCCTGGCCCAGGGCGTAGAGCGCCGCGGGATCCTTGGCGTTGATCTTCACGGCCTCCTGGAGCTTGGCCGTTCCCTCCTCCAGCTTCCCCTTCTTCCGGAGCAGCTTGCCGTACCCGGTGAGCGCGTCCACGTACTTGGGCTCGATCCGGATGGCGGTCTGGTATTCCACGAGGGCGCTGTCCGCCGCGTCGAGCTTCTCCAGCGCGCTGCCGATGTAGTAGTGGGGCTTGGCCCCGCCCGGATCGAGCCTCTGGGCCTGCGTGAAGAGCTCGAGCGCGCGCTTGAAGTTCTTGTCCGGATCGACTCCCGAGGTGCCCAGCCGGTAGGCTTCGATGCCCTGCTTGATGATGTCGCCGGATTGCAGGGCGTAGGCCGCCGCGGCGGCCAGAAGCAGTCCCCCCATCACGACGGCGGGAAGGACGCGGGAGATGATGCGCTTCACTGTGCCTCCTCTGCGGTGCGCACCGGGCGCACGGTCACCGTCGCCGGCGCGTATCCGAATCGGGCCACGACCTGCTGCCCGTCCACGCTGGTGACGAAATTGACGAAGTCGGTCGCCGTGCTCGGCGGATTCGGGGACCGGCTCGTGCACAGTGAGATCCCGCGAAGGAGCGGGTAGGTCTTGAGCAACAGGGTCTCACGAGTGAGGGGAACGTAGGGAAAGCCCTTCGCCGGCGAGACGGCCAGCGCCTTCACGCGGTCGTCGACGAAGCCGCGGGAGACGCAGCCGATGGCGTCGAGGCGCGAGGCGACGATGTCCACGATCTCCGATTCGCTCTTCTCCGCGTAGACGCCCGGGCCGTAGGGGACTCCGCCCAGGAGGGCCTGCTGGATGAATTCGTAGAGGCCCAGGCGCGGGCCTGTCGTGAGCGCCACGACCCTGCCGCCGCTCCGGTAGCCCAGCTCGGACCACGAGGTGAGGGTTCCGGCAAAGATCTGCCCCAGCTCGGTCCGCGAGATCTGCTCCACGGGGGAGCGACGGTTCACGATCACCGCGACCGCGTCCCAGGCGAAGGCGTCGGCGTTCAGGCCCTCGCGCTGCATCGCGGCCTTGATCTCGGGATCGGTCAGCTCCCGCGTCAGGACCGACATGGTGACTTCACTGTTGACGAGCTGCTCCATTCCTTCCGCCGAACCGTTCGGAACGATCCGGATCTCGGCGGCCTCCGGGTATCGGTCCCGGAACGCCGAGATCTCTCCTCGTAGCAACGGGACCAAGTGTTCGGCTCCGGCCAAGCTGATCGGTGCGGAAGGGGTCTCGCGCGGGGGGGATGGCGACGAGCACGATCCGAGGCTCAAGGCACTCAGCGCGACCGCCGCCCAAATCAGCCGGGGGCCCTGCACCCGGCCTGTGGCTCTCACGATGCCAGAGTACCCGCCCTGCGAGGTCGTGTCAACGCCGCCCCGATCCGGCTCTTCGGCCGGAACCTACCCTCAATACCCCGCTTCGCTCCGATTTATTCCCGGGTGGCGGCCTTCCGCGCCACCCCGGAACGCTCGCAAAAACGCCACCCCGGACCAGGGTGGCACGCGGCGCGTTCGCACGATCGAAAAGCGGCTGGAAGTTAGTGCGCGACGGGAGATTCTGTCAACCACATTTTGCCCCGAATCGGCCTCCGGAGCCGTACGGGAGCGGCTACGGGCGGAGGCGGTTGAGCATCCGAGGGAACGGGATGGTCTCCCGGAGGTGCTCGATGCCGCAGATCCAGGTCAGGGTCCGCTCGATCCCCATGCCGAAGCCGCTGTGGGGCACCGATCCGTACCGCCGGAGGTCCAGGTACCACTCGAACGCCTCCATGGGGAGCTGGTGCTCCTGGATCCGGCCCACCAGCTTGTCCAGACTGTCCTCGCGCTCCCCGCCCCCGACGATCTCGCCGTAGCCTTCGGGGGCGAGGAGGTCGCAGGAAAGCGAGAGGCGGTCGTCCTGGGGGTCGCGCTTCATGTAGAAGGCCTTCACCGCCTGCGGGAAGCGATGGACGAAGAAAGGCCGGTCGAACCCCTCCGTGAGGGCGGTCTCGTCGGCGGCTCCGAAGTCGCCTCCCCATTCGAACGGCATCGCCTTCTCCTCGAGGATCCGGGCCGCGTCGTTGTACGAAAGCCTCGGGAACGGGGCGCGGACCCGCTCGAGCGGCGTGACGTCCCGCTCCAATAGCTTCAATTCCTCGCGCCGCTCCTCGAGCACGCGCCCCACGATCCCCTCGACGAAGCGCTCGATCAGGACCATCACATCCTCGAGGGTGGCGAACGCCACCTCGGGCTCGACCATCCAGAACTCGATCAGGTGCCGGCGCGTCTTGGACTTTTCGGCCCGGAACGTCGGGCCGAAGCAGTACGTCCTTCCGAAGGCCATCGCGGTCGCCTCGTTGTAGAGCTGGCCGCTCTGGGTCAGGTAGGCCTTCTCGTCGAAGTACTGGGTCTCGAAGAGCGTGGTGGTGCCCTCGCAGGCCGAGGGCGTGAAGATGGGCGCATCGGCGAGGATGAAGCCGTCCCGATCCAGCCAGTCGCGGCACGCCTTCACGAGCGAGTGGCGGACCTTGAGGATCGCGGCCTGGCGCTGGGAGCGGATCCAGAGGTGGCGCTTGTCGAGCAGGAAGGACGGACCGTGCTCCTTGGGCGTGATCGGGAAATCCACGCTCGGTCCGACGATCTCGATCCCGCGCAGCGAGAGCTCGACGCCGCTTGGCGCGCGCTTGTCCTCGCGCACCAGGCCCGTCACGCGGACCGCGGATTCCTGCGTGGCGGCCGCGCAGATCGCGAAGACCTGCTCCGGCAGCTCGGCCTTCACCGCGACGCACTGCACGGTCCCGCTCCCGTCGCGCACGAGCAGGAATTCCAGCTTTCCGCTCGAGCGCCGGTTGTAGAGCCAGCCCTGGATGCGAACTTCCTCGCCGATCCGATCTCGAAGCGCCCCGATGCGGGTCGCAGCAACGCTCATGACGCGATCCTCTGTGGCGGAAGCGGGTGGAGATTCCATGACGGTCCCGAGAATAGCACGAGAAGGGACTTTCCCCTTGACTCCCCCTCGGCGCGCACCTAAGTTGCGGCCGTGGCGCTCTCCTCGCCCTCGAGACTTCCACGCGTGTTGCCGCATGCGCTTCTTCCCGCAGCGCTGACCGCGTTCGCGCTCCTCTCCGCTCCGCTGTCTCTCCTCCCCTCGCGCGCCCTCGCCGCGGCCGGGTCCGACGCCGTGGAACAGGAGCTGGAGCGGATGCGGGACTCGGGGCAGATGCGCGCGCTCGCCCCCGCGCAGGCGCGCTACCGCGAAGCGCTCGCGGCGCGCCGGGCCGGGAACGGCGCGGAGGCACAGCGGCTCCTCGCGGCCGCGGCCGAATTGGACCCTTCGTATCCGGATCCGCATTTCACGCTCGCGGGCGTTCTCGCGTTCCAGAATCCGGAGCGCGCCGTGGGCGAGCTCGGGGAAGCCTTCCGGATCATCGGTCGGAGCTACTCCTGGCAGCGGTATCTCCTCGCGAACGCGGTCACCGGATTCATCGTGGTCTGGATCCTGAGCCTTCTCCTCGCGGTCATCGGGATCACGCTCCGACACATGCCGCACCTGATCCACGTCATCCAGGAGCTCACCGGCCGCTCGAAGGGCTTCTTCGCGGGCCTGGGCTCGACTCTGATCGCCCTCTGTCCCCTGCTCTGGGGGCTGGGGCCCATTCCCACGGCCACCGTGTACGCGGGGCTCCTCTCCTTCCGGATCGGTCGGCGCGAAGGGGTCCTCGTGGGGCTCTTCCTGATCTCCTCGATCGGGCTCGCCGCATTCGCGACGACCCTGGCCCCCTGGGCCGGCCCCCCGAGCCTCGAGGAGCCCAGCCTCCTCGTGGATCGCGTGCTCCGCTCCGGAACCGATGCCGAGACCTCCGCCCGGCTCCGGGCGCTCGCCCAGCATGACCCCTCGGAGTCGCTCTATCCCTTCACGCTGGGCACGATCGCCCGGCGCGAGGGAGATTTCGACGCCGCGGAGCGACAGCTCATCAAGGCCGACGCGCTTCGTCCCAATACGCCCTGGACGCTGGTCAATCTCGGAAACGTCTATTTCGCCCGCGAGGACTACGCGCGAGCGACCCAGGCCTACGACGCGGCCGCCAAGGCCGCTCCGCGGGCCGCCGAGCCGCACTACAACCTCGCGCAGGCCTACACCAAGCAGCTCATGTTCGCCGAGGCCAATCGCGAGCAGTCCACCGCGACCTCGCTCGCGTTCGACCGTGTCCGGGACATGGGAAGCATCACGGCTCCTCAGCTGAACCGGACCGTCATGGAGGCGATGCCTCCCGTCGAGGCTCTGTGGGACCTGGGGCGGCGCACCGCCCCCGACCGGGGGGACGAGGCCGTGCGGCGGAACGGCTACATCCAGTTCCTGCTCCGCCTCCTGCCGCCGGCGCCCTTCTCGATCTTCTTCCTCGTAGCCCTATTCCTGTTGTTCGCCGGGCTGGGTCAGATGCTCGGGCGCTCCCTCTCCACGCTCCAGTGCTCCAACTGCCAGCGCGTGGTCTGCCGCCGCTGCGTCTTCCGGATGCAGCAGCGCGCCTTCTGCGACTCCTGCTACGCCGCGGTGAAGGATCTGAAGTCGGTCGAGTTCACGAGAATCTTGCTGACCGGCCGCGGGAGCCGGGCGGCGCGGCGACGGACGTTCCTGGAAACCCTGACGACGTTCCTGCTCCCGGGCTCCGGGCAGATGCTCCGCGGGGCCAGCCTGACCGGATTCGTCGCGATCCTGATCATGATGAGCGCGGCGCTCCTCCTGATCGCGAACGGAGCCATCGTGCCCTCGACCGACGTGCTCCCTCTGTCCTCGCCCGGATGGGCGAAGCGGATCCCGCTGGCGCTCCTCTTCATCCTGACCTACGCGATCACGGTGGCGCGCTACTACGCCAAGACCACGGACAAGACGCTGGGCATCACGCATTCGATCGGCAAGGCGGCGGGCCGCCCTGCGGCACCCAGGGCACGGGCGGGGGAAGGCGGGAGATAACATGGCGCTTCAAGGAAACCTCGACGATTTCAGTCTTCCGGAGATCCTCCAGCTCATCGCGGTCCAGCAGAAGTCGGGCGTCCTGAAGCTCACTTCGGGCAGCGACATCGCGGTGATCTTCTTCGAGGGCGGGCGCGTGGTCTCGACCCGGGACCGCCGCCGGAACACCAAGGACCCCCTCAAGGCCTTCCTGATCCAGACCGGGTACATCACGCCCTCCCAGCTGAAGCAGATCGAGACCATCGAGGCGGAGAGCAAGCGCGAGCTGACCGACGTGCTCCTGAGCGGGAACTACATCACGACCGAGAATCTCATGACCGCGATCCAGGATCAGATCCAGGACACCATGCACGAGCTCCTGACCTGGAAGCAGGGGACGTACCATTTCTCGGGCGATTCACGGACGGTGCCCAAATTCGCCGCGAACGTCCGGCTGAACACGGAAGGGCTCCTGATGGAGTCCATGCGCCGCCTGGACGAGATCGTCCGCTACAAGGCGGTCCTGACCTCCCCCGCCATGGTGCTCCGGCCCAAGGCCCTCGCGGTGCCGCCCAAGGAGATGACCGGACCGGAGCAGCGCGTGCTCCCCCTCGTGGACGGGCTCCGGCCGCTCCGCGACATCGCCGCCCAGTCGAAGCTGGTGGAGTTCGAAGTGTACGAGGCGCTCCACCACCTCCTCGAGCTCGGCATCATCGAGGTATCCCTGGGCGCGGCCCCCGCGGCGAAGGTGACGCCCATCGCGGAGAAGAAGGCGGGCCCGGTCCGGCCGGCGCGGAGCTGGGCGATCCCCGTCGCCTTGCTCTTCCTCGGACTCTCGGTCGCGATCGGGATGAACGCGACCCCCGCCCTCTACACGCGGGCCGAGCGCTCCATTCCTCGCACCGGCGACGAAGCCCCCGGCCTCGACGATTCGCAGCGGCTCGCCCTGGCGCTCGAGGTGTACCGGTCCACGAAGGGGACCTATCCGCGCGAGCTCCGGGCGCTCTCCCGCGAGGAGATCGTCCCTCCCTCCACGGTCTCGACCTTCGTCAAGCAGTTCGAGTACTCGGGTGACGGGTCGAGCTACCGGAAGACGGCTCGGTAGGTAGCCAGCAGCTCTTCCGCGGCGCCGGTCGCCGCGGACACCTCGATGGACCGCAGGCACCCGTAGCCGATCGGACACGTGCGCCGGAAACAGGGGGAGCAGGGATACGCCGCGTAGAGCGCGCGAACCCAGGGTGCCTGGGCAGCGCTCCAGATCGGGCTCGTCGAGCCGAAGATGGCCACCGTGGGCCGGCCGAGCGCCGCGGCCAGATGCATGACGCCCGAGTCGTTCGAGGCGACGAGCGCGGCCCCGTCCAGGACGCCCGCCAGCGCGGGCAGGTCCGTCGAGCCCGTGAGATCGAGCGCGGCCGGCCCCAGGAGCGCGACGACGCGGCCGGTCGCCTCCCCGTCCTCCCTCGCGCCCACGAGCACGCTCCGTGTCCCGTCCCGCCCGCGCAACGCCGCGCCCAGCGCCGCGAACCGTTCCGCGTCCCATCGCTTCGCCGGACCGTAGCTCGCGCCGGGAGCGAGAACGACGTACGCCCCACGGAGCCCCCGCGATTCCAGGAGCGCCGAGGCGCGCTCTCTCTCCTCGTCCGTCGCGGTCAGGCGCGGGATCTCGTCCTCCACCGTGAGCCCCGCCGCGCGCGCCAGGGCCGCGTACTCCTCGAGGCGCGGACGGGACCGTGAAGGAGCCGCGCGCGGAACCCGCCGCGTGAGGAGGAGGCTCCGGAATTCCGCCGCGTACCCCACGCGCTCCGGAACTCCCGCCAGGGCCGCGAGGAGCGCGGACGAAAGAGAATCGGTGAGAAGGAGCGCGAGTCCCGCCTCGAGGCGCCGGATCTCCGGGACGGCGGCGAAGCGCCGCGCCCGCGACCATGGGATGTAGAGGGCGGACGGAAACCGGGGGCGAAGAAGCCCCTCGAACGCCGCCGGACCCACGAAGATCGCGGGGCGCCGGGCATCTTCCGCGGTGGCCCGGACGACGGGCCAGGCCTGGATCAGGTCGCCGAGCCAGTTGGGAAGACGGAGGAGGAGCGGGCGCGCCACCGGCCGCGTCCTAGCGGATGACGCCGAGATCGCGGCCGACGTGGCCCAGGATGTCGAGGGCGCGATCCAGGTCCTCGTCGGTGTGCGTCGCGGTGACGATGGTGCGGAGACGTGCCTTTCCCTTCGCCACGGTGGGATAGCCGATGCCCTGCGCGAAGACGCCGCGCTCGAAGAGCCGGTCCGAGAAGCGCATCGCGAGATCCGCCTCGCCCACGAGGATGGGCGTGATCGGGGTCTCGCTGAGCCCCGTGTCGAACTTCAGCCGGGCGAGCCCCGCCTTGAATCGCTTCGTGTTCGTCCAGAGGCGCTCGATCCGCTCGGGCTCCTGCTCGAGCACCTCGAACGCCTTGAGACACGCGGCCGCCACCGCGGGCGGATGCGAGGTGCTGAAGAGGAACGGCCGGGCTCGGTGGTACAGGTACTCGATCAGGCTCTTCGAGCCGCAAACGTAGCCGCCCAGGACCCCGATCGCCTTCGAGAGCGTGCCCACCTGGACGTCGACCTGGCCGTGCGCGTCGTAGTGATCCACCGTGCCCCGCCCCGCGCGGCCCAGCACGCCGCTCGCGTGGGCGTCGTCGATCATCATGATCGCGCCGTGGGCCCGCGCCAGCGCCGCGATCCTCGGCAACGGCGCGATGTCGCCTTCCATGCTGAAGACGCCGTCGGTGATGACGAGGCGGCGCTTGACGTCCTTCGTCTCCTCGAGCAGCCGCTCGAGCGCGTCCACGTCCCGGTGCGGGAAGACGCGGATGTCCGCGCGGCTCAGCCTCGCTCCGTCGATGATGCTCGCGTGATTCAGCTCGTCGGAGAGGATCAGGTCCCCCTTCCCGAGGAGCGCGGAGACCGTGCCGGCGTTCGCGGCGAATCCGCTCTGGAACACCACCGCGGCCTCGGTCTTCTTGAAGGCCGCGATCTTCTCCTCCAGCTCCATGTGGAGATCCATGGTGCCGGCGATGGTGCGCACGGAGCCCGAGCCCACGCCGAGGGCGCGCACGGCCTCCTGGGCCGCCTCGCGAAGCTTGGGGTGCGTGGTGAGCCCCAGGTAGTTGTTCGAGGAGAGATTGATGACCTCGCGGCCGTCGAACCGGGCCACGGGAAGCTGCTCTCCCTGGAGCCGGCGCAGGCTGCGGTAGAGGCCGTCCTTCCGGAGCTGGGCCAGCGCCTCGTCGAGATACTGGAGCGGGCTCTCGGTGACCGGTCCCGCGCTCACGGATGGTCCCGCGTCAGCACGATCTTCCCGGCCTTCCCCGATCGCTGCAGGTCGACCGCCTCCTCGAAGTCCGACCAGCCGAGCACGTGCGTGAGCACCGGCCGGACGTCCAGCTTCCCGCTCAGGAGCAGAGCCTCCATCCGGTACCAGGTGTCGAAGATCAGGCGGCCGTTGATGCCCTGCACCTGAGCGCCGCGGAAGATCACTTCCTTCGCCACGTCGATCTCGAGCGGCTTCGAAGGGATGCCCAGGAGCGAGACGCGGCCGCCGTTCGTGAGCGATTCGAATCCCTGCCGGTAGGAGTTGGGATGTCCCGACATCTCGAGCATGCCGTCCACGCCGCGGCCGTCGGTCGCGTCCAGGATCCGCTTCACGACGGGCTCCCGCGTGACGTCCAAGAGGAGATCCGCACCCATGCGCTTCGCGATGTCGAGCCGCAGCGGATTCTTGTCCACGGCCGCGACCCACGCGGCGCCCGCCGCCTTCAGCACGCCCACCGCGAAGCAGCCGATGGGACCGCACCCGAAGACCGAGAAGCGAAGTCCCGCGACCGGTCCCGCCAGCGCCGTGTGCACCGCGTTCCCCAGCGGGTCATGGATCGCCGCGATCTCCTCGGGGATGTCGGGATGGAGCCTCCAGACGTTCTGCTCCGGAAGGACCACGTAATCGGCGAACGCTCCGGGACGGTCCACGCCCAGGATCTCCACGTTCATGCAGAGGTGCTGCAGGCCGCGCCGGCAGGCGTAGCAGAGGCCGCAGTAGACGTGCGTCTCGCCGGTGACGCGGTCTCCCGGCTTCACCGACTTCACCTCGGGACCGACGGAGTCCACCACCCCGGTGAACTCGTGTCCGAAGACGAGCGGGGTCTTGATCCGCGACGCGGCCCAGCGGTCCCAGTCCACGATGTGGAGATCGGTGCCGCAGATCGCGAACGCGGAGACGCGGATGCGCACATCCTTGGGACCCACCGAGGGGATCGGCGCCTCGATGCGCCAGAGTCCCGGCTCGGCTTTCGACTTTTCGATCGCCCACATCCGGTCGGTCTTCACGGGGGTTCGTGTTGCGGTCTCGAGGGTCACCGCGCCGCCTCCTCTTGCCGTGAGCTGCGCCTCCATCCGTTCTGGATTATGGGAGCGGGGTCCGTGGAATCAAGCGCTTTCGCGGCCTCAATATCCACGCTTCCGATCGACCCGATGGCGGAGCGGCTCTCCCGCGCGAAAGCGCTTCAGATTCTCGGCGAACTCGCGCGCCAGCGGCTCGGCCATGCTGATGCCCGCCACGTGCGGCGAGATCCAGACGTCTTCCCGTCCGCGAAGCGGATGATCGGCGGGCAGCGGCTCCTCGCGGAACACGTCCAGGATCGCGAATCCCGGGCGCCCTCGACCCAGCCCCTTGAGGAGGGCCGCCTCGTCCACGGTGGCGCCGCGCGACACGTTCACGAACGTGGCTCCTTCCTTCATGCGTCCGAAGCGCTCTCCGGTCCAGAAGGATTCGGTCTCCGGCGTGAGCGGGAGGAGGTTCACGACGACGTCCGCCCGCGGAAGGAGCTCGGGGAGATCGCCCACGCCGCGGATGTCCGCGCCGCGGGCCTTGCCGGCGTTCCGCCGGACCCCGACGACCTCCATGCCGAAGGCGCGCGCGACCGATCCGACCTCCGCGCCGATCGCTCCCATGCCCAGGATGAGGAGGCTCTTCCCCTCGAGCGTGCCCGGGGTCCACTTCTTCCAGATCCGCTCTTCCATCTCGCGGAGCGCCGTATCCACGCGAAGCGAGCGGGCGAGGAGGTAGCCCATCACGTGCTGCGCGATCCGCCTCGGAAAGTCGCCGACGGTCCTCGTGAGCTCGACCCCCTCGGACCATTCCGGGCGGTGGATCCAGTGATCCACCCCCGCCCAGCCGCTCTGGATCCAGCGCAGCTTGGGGAGCCGGAGGGGAGATTCGGGGGGAGCCCCGGCGCAGAACCACACCGTCGCCTGGGCGAAGCCGGGGCCGTCCAGCCGGCACCAGAGGAGCGGCCCCCCGGTCCGGGCCTCCACCGCGCGGGCCAGTCCCTCGGGATCGGAGCTCGTGATCAGGATCCGCTCGCTCATGCGACCGCCCGACCCAAGGCCGCGAGCACCAGCTCGGGCTCCAGGTCGCGCATGCACGCGTGATGGCCCAATGGGCAGCGCGCGCGCCCGTGCACGCCGCAGGGCCGGCACCAGCGCGGAATCCCCACGGCCTCGTCCCGCGGGGCCTGGAGGGCGAACCCCAGCTCGGGGACGGTCCCCCCGAAGATCCCGACCGCCGGGATTCCGAGCGCCGGGCCGAGATGGAGCACGGCGGAATCGTTCGAGACGACCGCCAGAGCGTGCGACCCCACGGCGGCGAGCTCGCGAAACGGCACGACGAGCGGGGCCGAGCCCTTCGCGGAGAGCCAGCGCTCGATCTCCGGAGCGGGAGGCCGGCCCGGCTCACATGCGAGGATCGAGGCGATCCCGCGCTCCCGCTCGAGCCGATCCGCGAGCTGGACGAAGCGCTCGGCGGGCCACCGCTTGGTCTCCCATCGGGCCCCCGTCCCCAGGAGGACGAACCCTCGAGCGCCGGCCGTCCCCACGCGCTCCAGGCCGCGCGCGCGCTCCTCGGGCGAGAGCGCGTCGCGCAGCCAGGGCGTGAGCTCGCCATCCGGTGAAAGCCCCGCGACCGTCCGGTAGGTCCGGAGAAGCGGCGGAACGGGCTCCGGGCGAAGCCACCGCGCGTACGCCCAGAGGCGTCTCCGGAGCGCGTACTTCGGGGCGAGCCGCCGCGTCACGCCGGGAAGGGCGCCGAGGACGCGCGCGGAGCGCCAGTTCCGATGGAGATCCACGACCTCCGTGATTCCTTCCGCCCGCAGGGCGGCGATCAGGCCGGGGAGCTCGGGGCCCTCACCGTCGCGGAGGGAGAGAACGCGATCGACATGGGGATGGCCTCGAAGGATCTCCGCGTGGCGCTCCTTCGTGACGAAGAGCACGCGCCGCCTCGGGTCCACGCGCTTCAGGAACGAGGGAACGTGGGCGGCCAGGAGCACGTCGCCCAGCGAGGAGAACCGGACGACCGCCGCGGCGCGGCGGCTCGACACCGTCAGCCCGCCTGATCCGCGGCGAGGGCGCCCGGCAACCCGTGGAGCGCCTCGCGGGATTCGCCTTCCGCCAGGCGGAACTGGAGCCGGTGGAGCTTCTGGTAGAGGCCGGGACGTCGGACCAGCTCCGCGTGGGTTCCCGTCTCCACGATCCGCCCCTGGTCCAGGACCAGGATCCGGTCCGCGCGCTGGATGGTCGAAAGGCGGTGCGCGATAACGAAGACGGTCCGCCCCCGGAACAGCACGTCGAGAGCCTCCTGGACCAGAAGCTCCGACTCGGAGTCCAGGTTCGACGTGGCCTCATCGAGGAGGAGCAGCGCCGGGTCCTTGAAGATGGCGCGCGCGATCGCCACCCGCTGCCGCTCGCCGCCGGAGAGCCGCGTGCCCCGCTCCCCGACCTTGGTCTCGTAGCCCTGGGGCATCTCCCGGATGAAGGGGTCGGCGTTCGCGGCGAGGGCCGCGCGCCGGACGGCGTCCGGATCGGCGCCGGGCACGCCGTAGGCGATGTTCCGCGCGATGGTGTCGTTGAAGAGAAGCGGGTCCTGCGTGACGATGCCCATCATCCGACGGAGCGAAGCCACGTCGTAGTCGCGGAGATCCGTCCCGTCGAGGAGGATCCTTCCCTCCGTGGGGTCGTAGAAGCGGGCCACGAGATCCACGAGCGTGGACTTGCCCGCGCCGCTCGGTCCCACGAGGGCGACCACTTCCCCGGCGCGCACCGAGGAGGTGACGCCGTGGAGAACCTCCGGCCCGTTGCCGTACCGGAATCCGACCTCCTCGAAATCGATTCCCGTGCCGATTCCCGAGACCGTGCGTGACCCCGGACGGCTCACGATCGCGGGCTTCGTGTCCAGGATGCGGAAGATCCGGACCGCGGCGGCCAGCCCCTCCTGCAGGGTGGCGTTCACGTTGCTCAGGGACTTGAGCGGGCTCATGAGCTGCAGCATGGCGAAGAGGAAGATGAAGAACTGCTGTGGCTCGAGCGCGCGCTGGAGGAGGATCTCGTGGCCGCCGTACCAGAGCACCGCCGTGGCGGCCACGACGCCCAGGTATTCGGACACCGGGCCCGCCATGGCGCCGATCCGCCGCTGTTTCACGAAGGCGCGGAAATACTCGTGGGCCGCCGCGGCGAACCGCCGCTTCTCGAACTCTTCCATCGAGAACGCCTTCACGACGCGGATGCCCCCCAGCGTCTCGGAGAGGATGGCGTTCAGGTCGGCCATGCGCTCCTGGGTGATCGTGCTCCGCCGGCGCAGCTTCCTCCCGAGCCAGACGATGAGCGAGAGCGAGGGGGGGATGACGAGGAACGAGAGGAGCGCCAGCCGCCAGGAGGTCCAGAAGATCCAGAAGAGGCAGACGGCCAAGAGGAGCGCGCTCTTGATGAGGTTGCTGAATCCCGCCGCGAGCGCCCCCCGAACGAGCGCGATGTCGTTCGTGAGGCGCGAGAGCAGGGCCCCCGTACGCCGGCTGTGGAAGAAGGAGAGCGAGAGATCGTGAAGGTGAGCGTAGAGCTCGTTCCTCAGATCCCGCACGACCGCCTGCTCCACCCAGACGGTGAGCAGGGACTGCAAGTAGTCGAAGAGATTCTTGAGCAGGAAGACCACGAGGAGCACCAGGCAGATCCGCGTGAGCGAGCGGAGGGGATTTCCGGTCAGGAAGAAGTGCTCGAACCAGGTCCGGAGGGACTGCTTCCAGGCCGTGAAGCGCGCCGCGATCCCGCTTTGCGGAGGGGCGCTCGCGGAGGGGGTCGTCGAGCTGCCGCCCGTCACCGCGCCGATCACGGCCTCCGTCGCCCCGGGCGAGGCCACGACCGTCGACGGTCGCGGCGTGAACAGCACCTTCACGAACGGCGAGATCATCCCGATCGTGATCCCGCTGGAGAGCGCGAAGCCGACCATCAGGACCGCGGTGAGGATCAGCCGGCCCCGGTACGGACGAAGATAGCGAAGAAGACGAAGGGAGGTGCTCTCCGTGCTCACGCAGACGGCTCGGAGTGCGGGCCCATCAAGCGGCCGGATCCTTGGAGTCCACGATCCGGTCCAGCCAGTCGAAGTTGCGCACGAAGGCTTCGTCGAAATCGTAGCCGCGCGCGAAGTCGGTCAGCTTGTCCTGCTCGGTCTTGCCCAGGAGCCCTTCGTCGACGAGCTGGAACACGATCTCCCCGAAGTCCTCGGTGCGCAGGACGCCCCACTGCTCGAACACCGTCTTGGTCATGGGGCCGAACCGGTCCAGGGCGAGCCGGCGGATCCCCTCGAGGAGCTCCTCGCCGCGGATGTGGCGGTTCTCCTTCACCTCGCGGACGGTGAATCCGACCGCGTCGAGCGTGAAACGGTAGGCGTTCGGCTTGTAGCGTCCGTACTTCTGCGCCACGTCCAGGATCGCGTTTTCCAGGTCTGCGGCCATATCATCCAGGATTTCGGCGCGCCCTCCCGCGATAGCTCCCGCGGCGAAGCACCGTGTCCTTTCGAAATCGATCGAGGGCCCGAGGATGGTCGATATTGTAGTGCAGGCCCCGGCTCTCCTTGCGACGCAGCGCGCAGGCGACCATGAGGTCCGCCACGAGGCCGATGTTGCGGAGCTCGACCAGATCGCTGTCGAGGCGGTATCTCCAGTAATCCCGCTCGATCTGGTCGCGCAGCACGCCGACCATCGTGGCCGCTCGCTTCAGCCGCTCATCGCTCCGGACGATGCCCATATAGTCCCACAGGACGCGGCGCAGCGCATCCCAATTGTGGTCGAAGATGACCTGCTCCTTGGGCGTGACGGCGCCGTTGGTCCGCCACGCGGGAAGCTTCGGCGTCTTGGCGCGTCCTTCCGCCAGGAGCTGATTCAGGACCGCGCGTCCCGTCCGGCGCGCGAACACGAGAGCCTCGAGGAGCGAGTTGGAGGCGAGCCGGTTGGCGCCGTGCACGCCCGTGCAGGCGACCTCCCCGCAGGCGTAGAGAGCGGGGATCAACGTGCGGCCGTCCAGATCGGTCACGACGCCGCCGCAGACGTAGTGCGCCGCGGGCACGACCGGGATCGGATCGTGGAAGACGTCGTATCCGAAGGCGAGCACCCGGCTCGTGATGTGGGGAAAGCGCTTCTCGAGGAGTCTCTTCCCCAGGCGCGCGAGATCGAGCAGCACGAACTTGTCGCCTCGCCGCTTCATTTCGGAGTCGATGGCGCGGGCGACGATGTCGCGGGGCGCCAGATCGCCGAGCCTGTGATACCGGTGCATGAAGGGCTTCCCGTCCGTCGTGAGGAGCCTGGCGCCCTCGCCCCGGACCGCCTCGGAGATCAGGAAGGACTTGGCCTCGGGATGGAAGAGGCAGGTCGGATGGAACTGGATGAACTCGAGGTTCGCCACGGGAGCGCCCGCCCGGTACGCGGCGGCCAGGCCGTCGCCGGTCGCGATGTCCGGGTTCGTCGTGTAGAGGTACGCCTTGCCGGCGCCGCCGGTCGCGATCACCGTGGCCCGCGCCGCGCACGGACGAATCCGGCCGCTCCCGCGGTCGAGCACGTAGGCGCCCCACACGCGATCCCGCTCCGGCGCCACCCTTCGCCCGGCCAGATGTTTCGAGTCGAGGATCAGGTCGACCATGATGTGGTTCTCGAGGATCGAGATCCTGGGATGCGCCTGCGCGAGAGCGAGGAGCCGGGTCTCGACCTCCCGGCCGGTCCGGTCTTTGGCGTGCACGATCCGGCGCCGCGAGTGTCCCCCCTCCCGGCCCAGCGCGAGCGTCCCGGGAGTCGTGGGATCGCGGTCGAAGCGGACTCCCAGGGAAACGAGGTGGGCGATCTCCCCCGCGCCCTCCTCGACCAGGACGCGCACCGACTCCGGATCGCAGAGGCCTGCGCCGCAGATCAGCGTGTCACGCTCGTGGAGCACGAGCCGATCGTCGCTTCCGAGCGCCGCCGCGATGCCCCCCTGCGCGTAGTTGGTGTTGGACTCGTGCCCCTCGCGCTTCGTCACGACCAGCACGCGGGCGAACTGGGCGGCGTGGAGCGCCACGCTGAGCCCGGCGATCCCGCTCCCCACGACCAGGACGTCGCTCTCGAGCCTCGGGGCACGTCTTCCAGGCGTGCGCTTCATGAGGTCGAGACCTCGCGCAGCGGCCGAAGCGGCTCCTCCACGGAGTCCAGCGGCCGGACTCCGGTCCGGATCACGCGAACCGGAAGTGGAGGATCCAGGTCCGCGGGCCACCTCGGCTCGTCTTTTTCGGTGATCAGGATCATCTGGGCTCCCGCTTCTCCCCCACGGCTGACCGCGGCCTCGAGATCCGACGCGTGCCACCGGGCGTGGTCCGGGAACGGAGTGTGCGCCCGAACGTCGAGACCCGCCCCGCGAAGGAATCGATCGAGCCTCGCCGGCGCCCCGATTCCCGAGAGGACCGCGACCCGGCTCCCGGGTGCGAGCTCCTCGAGGCGCCTCGACGCGTCCCGAAGCGCCGACGCGCCGCACAGGGTTCGCTGAAGGCGCAGCGCCGGCATGCCCGGCGAGACCCTCTCGAGCCAGGCCCGCGTGGCCTCTGGAACCGTCTCACCGGGCTCCTCCAGGAGAAAGACAACGCGGCTGGCCGCGCGGAGCGTCCTCTCGGGACGCCGCAGCGGACCCGCCGGGAGAAGCGAGCCGTTGCCGCAGGGCCGTCTCGGGTCGAGCGCCACCCACAGCTCGTCCCACGCGAGCCTCGTCTGCTCCCATCCGTCGTCCAGGATCACGACCCGGGCGCCGTACCCGTCCCGGACCGCCCGCGCCGCGCGCCGTCGATCGGGATCCACCGCCACCGCGACCTCACGCGGAAGCGCGAGCCGGAGTGCCACCGCCTCGTCGCCGTAGCGGGCGACACGCGTGGCGAGCGGATACTGCTCGAAGTCGGGCACCACACCAGGAGCCCCCTCGGCCCGGTGCCCTCGCAGTAGGATCGCCGCCCTACCGCCCGCCTTCACCGCTTCGAGCGCGAGCCAGCGTGCGATCGTGCTCTTTCCGGTCCCGCCGACCGTGAGGTTCCCGATCGCCATGACATGGCACCCCGAGACCGCCCGGCGCGTCGCGCGCGCGCGATTCCTCGCGGCCCCGGAAAAGACGGCGTAAGCGATCGACATCGTGTGGAGCGCCTTCGTCCAGGCGAGGGTGCCCGGCTCGCCGGACCAGGAGCGCTCGAACAGTCCCGCGACGCCCCTCATGGCACCAGGTCGAACCGCTCGAGCGCCTCGAGCGACCGGCGGACCGAATCGGAAGCCTGCAGGGCGGCGCGCGCGGCCCCTCGCCCCATCTGCCGCAGACGATCCGCGCTCTCGAGGAGCTCGAGGATCATCGCCGCGCCCCGCTCGCCGTCCGGGGCGCAAAGCACGCCTCCCTCGCGCGCCAGCGCTTCGACGCTCTCCTCGATCGCGCCGCGATGCGGGCCGACCACGACGGCACAACCCCGGGCCGCGGGCTCGAGCGCGTTGTGCCCGCCGTACGGAGCGAAGGTTCCCCCGACGATCGCGACCGCGGCATGCTCGTAGGCCACCGGCAGCTCCCCCTGCGTGGCGAGCACCCCGACGCGCGGGGCGGAGAGCCCCTCGATCCAGTCGCGGACCCCCACCCGCTCGCGATCCTCCTCGCGCCGCGTCGTGGAGGGGATGCCCTCGCGCTCCAGCGCCGCGAGGAGACGCTCGAGTCCCTCCCGGTGCCGCGGCGCGACCACGAGCGCGACCTTTCCCTCGCGCGCGAGCCCGCGCGCCAGGGCGGCCGCCATGCCCTCTTCTCCCGGCCGAAGGCTTCCGAAGACCACCGCGGGGCGGGAGGCGGGGTCGCGCGCCGCTCCCTCCGTCGGACGCTCCGCCTTGAGATCGCCGGTGACCGCGATGCGCGACGGGGCCACGCCCAGGGCCTCGAAGCGCTCCGCGTGGCGCTCCGATTGCGCGAGCACCCAGACTCCTTCCCCGAAGACACGCGGTCCCGCCAGGCCGAATCGGCGGAGCCGCGCCTGCGTCCGCTCCGAGACGGTGGCGCTCACGAACACGACCGCGACCCGGCGGCGGCGCGATTCCAGGACCAGGTGCGGCCAGAGCTCGGTCTCGATCACGTCGAGTCGTCCCGGCGCCGACGCGCTCAGAAAGGAGCGCAGGAGCTGGGGCAGATCCAGCGGGGCGACCCGCGCGACCACCTGATCCCCCAGCTCCGCCCGGGCGCGCCGGAGCCCGCGCTCGGTGCGCGTCGTGAGGAGCAGAGGCGGGCGCTGCCCGGCGTCGAGGAGCGC
>Ga0075433_10000035_pt1 | contig 54418 bp, 46 predicted proteins | sample RhiMethybrSRZTD2_FD_75299 | JGI IMG/M metagenome (GOLD analysis project Ga0075433, IMG submission 75299) | Populus rhizosphere microbial communities from Tennessee, USA - Rhizosphere MetaG P. TD hybrid SRZTD2 | ecosystem: Host-associated > Plants > Roots > Rhizosphere > Soil | place: USA... | reverse complement strand
TGGTACGGCTTCAACGCGGGCAGCGAGTTCCGCGTGGACGGGACGACCGCGGTGGCCTTCATCAACACGGACCTCGCGGCATCCTTCGCGGCCGTCGCGTGGCTCGCGGTGGACTGGATACAGTCCCGCAAGCCAAAGTTCATCGGTCTCCTGACCGGAGCGGTTGCCGGGCTGGCCACGGTGACGCCCGCGGCGGGCTACGTCTCGCCCGCCACATCGGTCCTGATCGGTATCGTCTCGGGCGTGGTGTGCTACTACGCCGTGGCGTGGAAGAATCGGAAGGGCCTCGACGACGCGCTCGACGTCTGGGGCGTGCATGGCGTCGGGGGCGCTCTGGGCATCGTGATGCTCGGCATGTTCGCGACGACCGCCTTCAATCCGGCAAGCACCAACGGACTCTTCTCGGGAAACCCCACCTTCTTCTGGAAGCAATGCGCCGCGGTCGTGCTCTCCTCGGTGTGGGCGTTCGTCTTCACGTACGCGATGCTCTGGTTGATCAACAGGGTGACGCCGGTCCGGGTGACCGCCACGGAGGAAGAAGCCGGCCTGGACGAATCCCTGCACGGGGAGAAAGCCTATCTCGAGGCGGTCTAGGGTGGGCCCACGCGTGGTACGGATTGGATCGGCCCTGCTGATCCTCGGCTTCCTCGCGGCTCCGGCCTCGGCGGCCACTCAACCCTGGTACGAGGCGATCACGGTCGATGGCCTCGTCTCCTCCAGCTACTCGTACAACTTCAACCGACCGGCTTCCCGTCTGAACGGGTTCCGGGTCTTCGATTTCGACGACAATTCCTTCAAGGTGGACGTCGCGGAGCTGGTGCTGCAGAAGCCGATGCCAAAGGCCGGTGACGCGGGCTTCCGCGTGGACATCGCCGCGGGCGGCTCCATCCCCCGAGTCACGGCCGCGGCGGGCCTCTTCCGCGATTCGGGCGGGGTCGCGCAGGACGTCGACCTCCAGCAGGCGTACGTGGGCTATGTCGCGGACGCGGGCCGAGGCCTGAGGCTCGATTTCGGGAAATTCGTCACGCATCACGGCTATGAGGTGATCGATGGCTACGACGGCTGGAACGACAACGTCACACGGTCGTTTCTCTTCGGCTACGCGATCCCCTTCACGCACACGGGGATCCGAGCCGCGTACGCATTCAGCGACCGTGTATCGAGCACGGTCATGGTGGTCAACGGTTGGGACGTCGCGACGGACAACAACCGGCAGAAATCGCTCGGGGCGCAGCTGAGCCTCACGCCGGCGCCGGAATGGACCGTGGTCCTGAACGGGATGTACGGCGCCGAGCGGCCGGACAATAGCGGCGACGCGCGTGCCCTGCTCGACCTGGTGGCGATCTGGAAGGCCTCGGGGCGGGTTGCGTTGGGCCTGAACCTGGATCATGGGAGTGAGATCAATGCGGTGGTGCCGGGGCAGAACGCGCGCTGGGACGGCGCGGCGGCGTATGCGCGCATCGGAATCAGCTCGAGGCTTTCCCTCGTGGGGCGCGCGGAACAGTTCGGCGACTGGGACGGCGCGCGGACCGGGGTGAGCCAGCGCTTGAGCGAGGTGACGCTGACCCCGGAGTGGCGCGCGGCTCACGGGCTCGTGATCCGCGGCGACCTCCGCTACGACCATTCCGACCACCCGGTCTTCGACGCCCGCGGCGGGCCGAAGCAGGATCAGACCACCGCGATCGCGAACGTGTTGTTCGCGTTCTAAAAGAGGGGACGCGGTCCGACCGCTACCGCGCCCCTGTAACGCCCCGCCTCAGAGGAACCCTGCTATCTCAGGATCGCGGTCTTCCGCATGGCCTCTTTCCCATCGGGGAGGGTGACCCGATAGAAGTAGATGCCGCTGGGAACGCGCCGCCCGTCGGGGAGGCGTCCGTCCCAGGTGATCCCATAGGTCCCGGCGGGACGGTCTTCGGCGATCGTCCGCACGAGCCGCCCTGCGATGTCGTAGATCCGAACCACGACGTGCCCCCCAGCAGCCGTGGTGTAGCTCATGCCAGCCATCGCGTCCACGGGATCGGCAGTGACTCCCCCTTTCGTGGACGCGCCGCCCGATGTGGGCATCGCCGCGGCCATCCCGCCCGAGGAAGCGGCGTTCGTGGTCACGACGCGAAGGGTGTAGGGCACGGCCGCGCCGGTCGTGTTGACGACCGCGACGCCGTAGGTCCCGGGGATGGTCGGGATGGCGCGTAGCGCGCCGGTGGGGAGAGCGGCCGTGGCGCTGCGCAGCGTGCCCCCAATCGTGTCGAAGATCTTGAACTCAGGATGCGCCTCCTCGGCGACCTCGAAGACCGCCTCGATCAGCTGCGTCCTGTTCGTCGTCGAGACGTGCTCCACGACGATGCCCGGGGTGGCGACCGTTCCCCCCGGCGCGGTTCCCGTCAGGGTGATCGAGCTCTCGGTCGGGTTGCCGGTGCCGGACCCACCTCCGCCTCGGACGACGAATCCGTCTACGTAGATCATGTCTTGCGGGCTGCCGGATTCGTTGAGCACGTTGATCCGGAAGGTATGCGTCCCGGCGGAGGTGGGGAACGGTGCGAACAAGCCGAACGTCAGGTCCTTCCTGCCCGAGTTGTCCGGGTGGAGCGGATCGGACGGCGCGCGGTAGAAATCGACCTTCCCTTTCGAGACCCCGTCGATGAGGACCTCGGCATTGCCGCCGCGTGGCCCGCGCGCGATCTCCATGTCGACTTCGTGGCCGGTGAAGGTGAACTCCATGTACGCCTTCGAATTCGTCTTGTTGGAGGCCACATTGCGACAGTAGTGCCCGTCCGTGGCGTCCGCGTTGTCCACCGAATGCCATCCCCCCGAGCTCGTGACGGAGGGATCGCCGCAGTCGATGCGGGTGACGGTCTCACCGACCGTGATCGGACGCTGTGTCCCCTTGGTGAAGAAGGTGATGGCGCCGGTCGAGGACGGATCGACGCCGTTGATGATCGTGCCCGTGTAGGCGATGTTCGGGAACCCCTGGTTGTCCACGGTGACCGAGGAGTACTCGGCCAGCTCGCGGGTCCCATCCGGGCACCCGAGGCCGCGGAGGCAGATCTGCCCTTTGTGAATGACGCCCCCGCCCTGCTTGCTCGCAACGTCGATGTAGACGTTGGGCTGATCGGCGAGCGCGTTCTCCACCTGCGCGTAGATGAGCTTCCACTGCGCCGGCGTCGTCTCGAAAATCGGCGTGTCGGGATCACCGTCCATGTCGGTCCCGTACCAGATCACCGCCAGCTTCCCCGCCGCGCCGGCGCGGACCCACGGAAGCACGCAGGTGTGCGTGAACTCGAACCCGGCCACGCGGGGCGCGTTCAGCGGCAGGGGTTTCGTCCAGCTCGCGGGGAGGGTCGGGTTGGCTCCGGCGGGACAGCTGACCAGGTAGATGTTGTGCCGGTCCGAGAACACGATGTGGAGGTTGTCCCCCTGGTCCACCGCCAGGATCGGGAACCGGTTGCTGGTCTGGAGCCCGCCCGCGCCGTGGAAGATCATGCCGGTGTCGAAGGTGTTGGGCGCGAAGAGCGGCGCGTCCATGGTGCCGACCGGGATGTTCGCGGGACCGGTCGCCGGGTATTTCGGCGTCCGCCACACATAGAGATCTCGCCTGTCGCGGCTCGTGAAGGTCCCGATCAGCGTCCCGTTGCTCTGGAGCACGCAATTCCCGCCCACGTCGTCCGGGACCCCGGTGGCAGGATCCTGCACGAAGGAGCTCTTGGGCCACGTCATCCCGCCGTCGTCCGACTGGACGACGTAGCAATCGTGCTGGCCCAGCTCAAGCTGGGCCGCCTTCCGAAGGCTCATGTAGACGGTCTTCTCTCCGCGCGCGACGTTCCACTGGCGATCGAGCTGCGCCGTCGTGAAGGGGAACGGCGTCCAGTTGTCGCCCCGGTCCGTCGAGACGGACATGGTGGCGGAGCCGACCCACAGGCTCGTGAAGTAGACGCGTCCCGTGGACAGGATCCCCGGGGACACGCCGGGAACCGGCGGGACCACGTAGAACGGATCTCCGAGCGCGAGATCGACGTCCCCGCCGCCGACACCACCCTCGGGATCCGGAGTCGGAGCGGGCGAGGTGTTCTGCGCCCCGTCCGGCTCGCCCAGGTACTGGAACGAGGACCCGCCGTTGTCGGACCGCCAGAAATCCGCGCCGCCCCCGATGCCCCGGATCGCCCCGATGTAGATCGTGCCGAAGCGATCGATCTCGATCTCCGGCTCGACGTCCTGGTCGACGAAGACGGTGCTGCGCTCCTGCGACGGCAGCTTGACCTCGGGCTTGAACCCGAAGTCGAAGTGCTGGTACGTCGCGGTCCGGAATTGATTCGGGGGCTCCGGCGGCGTTGTCACGAGGTTGGCGACAGCGGTGTACGACTCGTTGACCGCACGGTAGACGAGCACGGAGATGCGATAGACACCCGGAGCCCCGGTGAAGGTGACCTGCTCGGCATTCCCGACCGGCTGACCATCGACGGCCAGCTCGGCGCCGGTCGCGTTGTTGAAGGCATGGAGGTCGAGATCGTTCAGTGGATTCGTCCAGTCGATCCGAACCGTGACCTTGTGGATGGAGGCATCCGTGCCGGTTACGGTGAGGAGGAAGTTGTCGCACGTGGAATTCGTGCAGTCGGCCGCGACCGGATCCGACGCGGAACCCGTGAAGGGCCCGCCCGACCAGCTCGCGGTCGGCGTGGCCGGCGACATCGAGCCGCTCGAAGGGGTCGCCGCGTGAGAGGTGGCGACCGCGATGATCGCGAGAGCGAGGAGAACCGAAAGTGCGACAGCCAGGGGCGGAAGTAGCGGGGTACGCAGGCGCGTCGACATGGGGAACCTCTCCATTGGGGGAGAAGATGCTGACTGCCGCTGTGGAAAATAGTAGGCGGAGAAGTTCCGGAGAAACCAGCCGGTGTCTGTCTGAAAAAGATGTAGGAATTCGTCCTACGGTCTGTTCATCCCCCACGGAAAGGCGCAGAAGATCGACGCGAGAATGAGGGCGATCAGGAGGAACGCGGCGAGCGCCGCGCCGAGTAGACCGAGCCGATGGGGTGACATGCGGGGATGTTATCTCCTCGGGCCAAACCCCGATTGACGAAATACGGCCCCGCGGCTATTCTCCAAGCTGTCCTCGGGCGCCTGCCCGGGCCGACGTCGACCCTCATCCCAAAGGAGGGCCTGTCTCATGAAGAGCGCCACTGTGTACGAAGGAGCCATCTCCGGCCGCTAGGCCGCGCCTTCGCGTCCGTCCCGTAGCGCCGGCTTCCTCACCCATCGCAAGAACGCACTTGGGGCATTCGTGCGCCCATTTCACAGGAGATCCCACATTGGATCGTCTGGAATCACTCGGCTGGAATCCGTTTTTCGAAGCACAAGTCGATCGAGTCCGCGACGCGGAGCTGACCCCCGCCCGCGTGATCGAGGAGCAACGCGGGAGCTATCAGATCGCGGAGCTGGGCGGCACGTGGCGCGCGGAGCTGTCCGGCCGACTTCGACACGAGATCGCGGGCGATTCCGCGGCGGCCCCCTGCACCGGTGACTGGGTCATGGCGAGGACGCCACCCTTCCATGAGGACGGCAGTCCCGCGCTCATCCATCGCGTGCTGATGCGCCGGACCAAGTTCTCACGCAAGGAGCCGGGCAACCGAACCGCGGAGCAGATCATCGCGGCGAACGTGGACACCATCTTTCTCGTCCAGTCGTTGAACTCGAACCTCAACCCACGCCGGCTGGAGCGCTATCTCGCCCTTCTCTGGGAGAGCGGCGCGGAGCCCGTCGTCGTATTGAGCAAGGCCGATCTCTGCCAGGATCCTGAACCCCTCGTCGCGCTGGTCCACGCGGCGGCGCGCAACGTCAGCGCGCACGTCACGAGCGCGTTCGAGCCGGGCGGGCTCGATCCGCTCGCGCCCTATCTGCAGCCGGGCCGCACCGTCGCGCTGGTCGGCTCGTCGGGCGTCGGCAAGTCGACCATCGTGAACCGGCTGCTCGGCCAGGACCGCATGCGCGTCCAGGACATCCGCGACGACGATCGCGGCCGCCACACCACGACCTCGCGGCACCTCGTGATGATGGCGGGCGGCGGCATGCTGCTCGACACTCCGGGGATGCGCACGGTGCTCATGTGGGAGGGAGAGGAGGGGCTGAAGACCGCGTTCCCGGACATCGAGGAGATCGCGGCCCGATGCCGCTTCCGCGATTGCGGCCACCAATCGGAGCCCGGCTGCGCCGTGCAGGCCGCGCTCGAGAGCGGTGAGCTCGATCCGGGGCGCTACAACAATTACCGCAAGGTCGGCCGCGAGATCCTCCACGAGGCCAAGAAGACCGACGTGAGGCTGCGGATGGCCGAGAACCGCAAGTGGCGGAAGATCATCCTCGAGCATCGGAGAAGGCCCGACAAGAGGCACAACTACCGAAATCGGTGACCGAGGTCACACGTCGAAGCCCGACCGTGCGGTAAGCTTGGATCAGGTTCCCGGCTGGCCCGGCGTTCCTCGCCGGCCGGGCACAAACGTCGGAGGCATGTCATGCGCTCGCACCCGGTCGTCGCTCGCTCTTCGCATCCCATTCGCGCCGCTCTCTCCATCCTGCTCGCGTCCGCTGCAATGCTCCCTGCGAGCCACGCCCAAGCGACCTTCCATCTGACAGAAGTCACGAAGGTCATGGTCGGTCTCAACGGGAACAACACCATCCAGGCAGTCGAGCTGAAAATGCTCCTGGCCGGCGAGAACCTCTACGCCACCGCTCAGATCCGGGTGTACGACGCCGCCGGAGCCTTCGTCGACTCCCTCGGGACCTTCGCGGGAAGCGTTGGATCCGGCGCCGGGCTACCGGTTCTTTGCGCGACTCGGAACTTCGCCGACATGTTCGGCATCACGCCCGATCTCATCATCAAGCCCGGTCTGCTCGAAGGGACCGGCCAGGTGTCTTTCGAGAAGCCGGGCTGCCTCGTGAACGCGATCGCCTATGGGGTGGTCACGGCCCCCAAGGATGGAACCACATCGGCCCCGGCACTTTCGACGAGCGGGGCGAGCGTGCTCGTGCGAACCGTCGACGACGGGACCGCGGTGTTCTGTCCCCTAGGAGAAGACGCCGCGGCGCGCTTCAATCTCGTGTCGGCAACGGCCGGGAGCCCCGTCACGTTCCGGAACAACGCCGGCGCCTCCGTGCAGGTGTTCCCGACGGCCGCGGGGGTCGACGGAAGCACAGGGCCATCCCTTTCTCTTCGCGTTCACCCGAACCCCTTCACCAGCAGCACGAGGATCGTCGCGCCAGGATACGCTTTTGTAGGCGTCTATGACGTTCGGGGGCGCCTGGTCCGAAGCTGGGGATCGCGGTTCGTCATTCCGCGCGTCTTGGGGCCACAGACGTTGGACTGGAACGGCACCGACTCGCGAGGGACCCGACTCCCGTCGGGAATCTATTTCGTCCAGTACGGGACGAACGCCGCGCACCGCGCCAGGGTGGTTCTCCTGCGCTGAGCGTCATGGCCAGCGCTACTGCCCTTCGCCGAAATCGAATTCCCAGCCGACGACCGCCTGCCACGACCCGTCGGACTTGAGGATCATGCCTTCCTCCAGCTTGAGGCGATCGCTCAAGTGCTCCGCGAGGCCGAGCGTTCCTTCGGACTCGGATTGGCCCTGCTCGGGACCGCCGAGGTTGGCGAGACCCCCGAGACTACCCGGAACGCCGTGGAATCGGCCGCCCGCGCCGAAGCTCGTCACCACTTCAGCCTCGAGGTCCAGCACGGTCGTAAGGGTCCACTCCGCCGCCAGGGAGGCTTCGAACGTGTTCTCCAGCTGCACGCCCGACGGGTCGCCGACGAACGTGTAGATCGCGTTGAAGTCCAGATCCACCGGGACGAGCTCCTTGCTGATGATGAGGCCCACGGTGTAATCCGCCTTGCCGGTGCCGAGGTCGCCACGCTTCGCGGTCGGCCACTTGATCACTCCCTCCAGGGCGAGCCCCGGGCGGTACCTCCGCTCGGTGGGAAACTCACAGGTCACCGTGGTCTCGAGGTCTCCCAGCCCGCGGATCGAGCCGCCGGCCTTCTTGCGGACCACGACATAGCTGGGCTCGACGCTCAGCTTGAGCATGCTCGTGAATCCGTACTCGACGAGGAATGGAAAGCCGTACTCCGTTTCCTCGCCATCGGTCTCGTACTCCAGCCCTGAACCGACCACGAGGGCCAGGGGGCGGTATTGCCCGGGACGTTTCGTCTTGAAGATCGTCGCCCCCGCGGGAGCGGCCGCGGTGACCAGGGCCACCGTGGCCAGAACGCACGCGGCGATGAACCGATCGCGCGGGCTCAGGGCTTGGTCACCGATACGAGCACCGCGACTTCCTTCTCGGTGGACTCGGTACGGACGACGCCAATTCCCTTGGCGTACCACTTCTTCTCGCTCCCGGATTCCAGCAGGGACCACTCCTTGGTCCTCACGCAGTCCTTGAAGGTGCCATAGGGAACGGTGACGGACTGATTCACCGCGATGACCTGCCCCATGTCCTCGGCGTGACCCGGCCCGTACTCCTGGCGGAAGGGCGCCCCAGGCGTCGGGTTCGCGGGCATGATGATCCCGGGTTGATTCTTGCCGACGCCGGCTTCCCACGAGCCCTCGGTGTTGTACTTGTCCGGCGCGTGATACTCCTTGGTGTCCTCACCGAAGTACCATACGTTCCCCTGCTTGTCCTGCGCGTACCAGTCGTAGGTGTCCTCCTTGAGAACCCCCTTCTCGTGGACCACGTCGTGGACCACCACGCACGTCACCCCCATGATCACCTTGGTGTCGGACGTGACGGTCACGTCGTTCTCTCTGGTATGTCTGCCCTGCTTCTCGATGATCTTGAACGAAGTGCCGGGCACGAGCGGCAGGTAGGGATTGTCCACGGTTGTCTGAAAACTCGCCGGATCGATTTGCGGATGATACTCGTCCTTGGCCGCGGCCCGTCCCGCGCCCGCGATCCAGGTGAAAGCAAGAAACATCACAGGAATGATTCTGATGACTCTCATTCGTACGCTCCTTCCATTCGGGTTCAACGAAGAGCCGAGAACATCAAGCCAACTTGCGGCGTCCAGTCGGGCGATTTGGAGAAGAGCCCGAGCGAGTTGTCCAGCTTCAGGAAAACGGCGCGGGTCACTCGCCACTGCAGGCCGGACCGAAATTCCCACTCGTCCGGCGCTCCGCCCTCGCCGCCCTCCAAGGCGAGACTCACGCGCAGCGCATGGGACAGGCGTTTCAGGTATTCGAGACTGGTCTCCCCGATGTCCAGGTTCCTCGGCTGCTCGACCGCCGACTGTTCCTTGCTGTACTCGAGCGTCGTCCGGAAGGTCACGGTTCCCCACGAGAATCCGCGTACCACGCCGATCCCGGGCCTGAGATCCCAGTCGGAGTTGCCGATCAGGAGCTTCTTCTTCTGAGATGGGACTGTGACTTCCAGGAATCCGAAGATCTCGGGGCGCCTGGCGCTCTCCCGCGTCACCCGCATGCGGATCTGTCCCTCCACGTCTCCAAGCCCCGATTCTTCGATCCTGGTCGGCATCGCCGTCGTATCGCTCGGGGATTTCTCGAGCGTCGCCTTCGTTCGTGAGATCCCGAATTCGACCGCCAGCCGGTCGCTCAGACCGTACGCGAGGAGGATCTGAGCCGAGTTCGAACGGAACCTCCCTCGGAAATCCTCGTCCCTGCCGAAACCCAGGATGGATGGGTTGTACTCCTGGTTGTGATCCGAGACGTGCTCGTAGAAGGGAAAGATCAGGAGCTGGTGCGGTTGGATGTAGGTTCCGAGTTCCGAGGACGGAATGCCCCCCTCTCGGTCGCGCAGGAATCCAGGGAGGCCGCTCGCGGCGGTCGGGTCGCCGGTTTGCGCACCGGCGACCCCGTACCAGAGAAGAAGGACGACCGCCGCGACTCGCATGCGCTACGGACCGGGCGCCGTGAAGCTGGTCAGCACGACCGGGCCGCCAGCCTTGTTCTCGTCCTCCATGACGGTCCCGACCCCGGGCGCGTAGAGCTTGAACGCCCTGCTGCCCGTCTCCAGCGGGGTCCACTCCTGGGTCTTGAGACACCCGGTGAACGTGCGATACGGGGTGACCGCCGTCGCGTTCAGGTCCTTCACGCGGGCCATGTCCGCGACGATCCCCGGAGAGTTCTCCTGCTGGTACACGTCGCCGACCATCGGGTGGGCGAGCATGATGATTCCGGGCTGGGCGTTGTTCTTACCCGCCTCCCAGGAGCCCTGCGTGCTGCCGGAGGCGATTTCCTTCGTGTCCTCGCCGAAGTACCAGACGTTGCCGTCCTTGTCGGACGCATACCAATCGAAGGTGTCCTCCTTGAGGGAACCGTTCAAGTAGACCTTGTCCCGGACCACGGTCGTCGTGACGCTGGCGATCACCTTGGTGTCGGTGGTCACCTCGACCGAGTCGATCTCCACGCCGTCCGGGGTCTCCTGGCTGTAGACGTACAGAGTGTGTGGAACCAGCGGGAAGAGGTTGTTGGGCGTATGGGTCGCGAAGTCTCCCGCGTCGAATGGAATCGTGATGGTGCGGGTCGCGTTCGGATTGGCCGCGAGACTCTGGGCGCTGCTGGGGGCGAGCGTGTTGCGGGCTCCCTGGTTGCTGCAGCCCGCAAGGCCCAGGACCGCGGTGATCATGAGCAGCCAGAGTGGGAAGATCGGTTGCTTGCGCATGGATGTCTCCTCCTCATCAAACGTGAAATCTACTCAGCCCTGCCCATCAAGCGTAGAACACACGAGTCCGTGATTTGTGACCAGGGTTCCGCGAACTCCAGCTCCCAGGCGGCTACGGCTGGGGCGGCTCGAGGCGGAGCAGGTAGCCGCCGGCCGAGCTCGTGGCGTTCGTGGAGATCCGGGCGCCCTGCTTCAGGAAGACCTGCTCGTCGTGCGCGAGGATCTCGACCCAGGGCGCGGATCGAGGGATCCCGACGTCGAAGGTGGCCGATGAATCCCGGGCACCGATGAGGACGTATTCGGCCTTCGTGGTGAACGTGGCGGCACCAGCTGGCGCGATCACGCGCACCTCGTTCTCATCGGTCAAGGTGACGCGAACCTGTCCGCCTCCCGTGAAGAGGATCGAGAGCTTCTCACCGGGCGCCACCGCGATTCCGGAGACATTCGGCGCCGCGCCCCGCGGCACGGCCGCGCCGCCCGATCGAACCTCAGGCCGGCCGCCGACCTGGCGCACGAGGTCGTGCACCCACTTCCGCACGGGGGAGCCCGGGATCGCGTACGCCACCCCCGCGACTCCGACCACCATGATGACCGCCGCAGCGCGTCGGAGCCACGACGACCCGCGCGGGCGGGCCGCGGCACGCATCAACTCTGCACGAAGGGCCACCCCCTCCGCATCCACCGCGGGCGGCGGCGTGTCCACGGCGCGCAGCAGGGCGTGCACCTCGCCCTCCTCCCGCTCCGCGTCGGCCAGTCGCGCGCGACACGCGTCGCACCCGGCGACGTGCTCGCGAGCCTCTTTCTCCTCGCGCGCGGACAGCTCGTGGTCCAGGAGGCGCTGAAGCTGTTCTTCTTCAAGGTGCATCCGACGACTCCTTGTAGATCTCTCGAAACGCGCGCCGGGCGCGGGCCAGGAGCACCCCGATGCTTGCTTCGTTCAGGTCCAGAGCTACCGCGATCTCGCGGTAGCTGTATCCCTCCGCCTGCAGGAGGAGGAGGCTCCGCTCGCGCTCCGCCATCCGGTCGAGGGCGAGGCGCACCCGCTTCCGCGAATCCTCCGCCTCCAGAGCCTGGTCGGGAGGAGGCGGTGCGTCCCCGAGCACGCTCTCGCCGCGCGACGGAGTCAGGAGACGGAGCCTGCGGTTTCGGGTCGACGCCGCGTTCCGGAAGAGGTTCATCGCCACGCTGATCAACCAGGCCGCGGGCGTATCCGGCGCGGATCCCCGCTGGTACAGCTTCACAAAGGTCTCCTGCGCGACATCGGCCGCGAGGTCCGGATCACCCGAGACGCGATTCATGTACCGGTAGACGCGCTGGAAGTACGCGTCGAACAGCTCCACGAATCGCTCGTGGAACGAGGGGGTTTGTTCAGGCTCCAATCCGGTCTCCACGGATAGGAACAGGGCAACTCGCGGGTTTGTAACAGATCGGGCGTGGCGCGGGGATCAGAAGCCCCAGTCGAGGCCGACGACCAGCGGGGAGCGAGGCCGCATCTCGACGCCGGTCATCGCGCCGGTCGACGGATCCGGGGCGTACGTGAGGAAGTTCCTCCTGCCGAGGAGGTTGGTGGCCGTGCCGAAGAGAGCCACGGTCGCGTCGCGACCGGCGACCCCGAGGTGCCATTCCTTCCGAACGCCCACATCGAGCCGGTAATAGCCGGGCAGCGACGTGCCGCCGAGGGCTTCGCCGCCGTAATAGGGGCTGCCGCCGAACTCGGATCCCCGGTCGAGGATGTTGGTGGCCTCCCACTCGAAGCCGTCGGCGATAGACGTCGTGCGCCGGCCCAGGGCAGCCGCCATGTTGACCCGGATCGATGTTGTTGCGGTCGGCAGCAGGATCACCCCTCCTTCGAAGGTGTGCCGCGCACCGCTCTCTGGGATGTAGCTCGCGTCGCCGTACTCGACCCGGGTCCGCTGCATGCCATAGCTGGCCACGATGCCGCAGTGTCGAGAGCTGAGTGAAGCGTCGGCGGAAGCTCCCCATGACGTTCCCGATCCGACCGTGAACGCTCCCGTGGTCGCGAAGGGCTCGCCCTCCACGGGCGCGATGAGAAGGAGGCGACTGGAACGGCGGCCATACGCCTGGGCGCCGATGCGGAACCCTTCGCGCGGACGGTAGCTCAGGGCGAGCACGCCGAGCTGGGATCGGGCCACCGGGACCGCCGCGCCGGCGCCCACGTAGAGGTCGGCCGGGAAGATATTCCCGACCACCGACTCAGGGTTCCGGAGTGACTGCGCGAACTGGTGCGTCAGCGCGTAGCTGCCGGAGAGCTCGACGCGCGTAGAAGGCTTCCAGAGGAGCTGCGCGCTAGGACCGAAGTGCAATCGATCCCGGGCCGCGGTCACCGAGCCTCCGAGATCGACCTCGAACGCCCCGCCCAGGGCGTGCCGGTGACGCGCCGACCCCGTCGCCATGGGCGTGCTCGCCCGCTCGTCCCAGGTCGGTCCGGACGTCGAATCGGAGACGATCCCATACCAGGATCCGCTCCGCTCGAGCCGAAGCTGGACGGTGGTGCCGGCGCGGTCGCTGTTCCGATCCATGCTCAGGAGAAGGCCCTCGTCCTCCCGGCTCGAGCCCATCCGAAGCGGTCCCGAACGCGCCGTCCAGAGCGAGCCCGCGTTCCCGCTCGCGCGCCATCCCTGCACCCGGAGCACCGTCCCGCCGATGTCGCGGGTCCACCGGGCGCCCAGCGACTGGCCGTTCCACTCGAAGTTGTTGCGCCGCGGGTCCGGGAGGCCGGATTCAGGAGCGACCGCGACCCCGGTGTTGAGGTCATTCTCGTTTCCATAGCCCAGGAGCTGGACCCGGCCGCCCAGCGCCGGCGCTTCCACTTTCGCGAGCCAGTCCCCGGTCTCACCCAGCACGTACGAGCTCTCCCTCTCAGGCGCGAGGGCGTCGGGGAGCCCCGAGCGCAGGCTCACCAGATAGCCCGCGGCGGCGGCGCCGTCCGTCGGACCCGAGCCCGCCGCGGCCAGAGGCCCATCGAACGTGATCCGCGACTGCGTCGTGCTGACGCTCCCTTGGGCGCGGATACGCACGCCCGGCGCGCGCGTTGTCGCCTCGACCGTGCCCGCCAGCGCGTTGGGATACGTCTCGAGTGGCGTGGCCGACGCCACGCGCAGCCGCGAGACGGCATCCGGATTCCAGCCGCCGGCCATTCCGGCCGCGTGGTAGGGATTGAAAACGGGAATGCCGTCGATCAGGTAGGCGGTTTGATCCGAAGCGCCACCTCGGACATTGACCCCGCTCGGCGATTCCTGACGCAGAGAGATCTCGCCCCCGCCCAATGCTAGCAGCGCGTCGGGCTCGCTGAGGAGGGGATGGTTCCGGAGAGCGGTGGAAGAGATCTCTCGGTCGGGGAAGGCCGCCGCGGCGCCCGCGTCCAGGCCCCGAACGATCAGCGGGGCGTGCACATCAATCGAGTGGATGCGGACCGGCTCCGGGAGGAGCCAGAAATCAATCTGGAGCGGACCTTGCTCGGGTACCAGCGCCTCCAGCGTCCGAGGAGCGTAGCCCAGGAAACGGACCGTGATCGAGTGCGCTCCAGGCGAGATTCCCTGGAGCACGTAGCGTCCGCTGTCATCGGCGGCCGTGTTCCGCCTGAGGTCGGGCATCGCGACGACCGCGCCGGCGACGGGCTGGAAGGTTTCGGAGTCCCAGACCCGGCCCACCACCGTCCCCTGCATCGCTTGCGCTACGAGCAGAACCTTGACCGCACCGAGAAGTGGCCCCATTCAGCCTCCGCGTCACCCAGCGCGTCCGTGGCCAGCAAGAGGGGAATTCTATCACCTTGAAGATCGGCAGGAAGGCGGATGTTCCGCCGCGGAAAGAGGAAACCCCGCTGAGGAGAAGGGGTTCCGGCGCTACATCTCGCGGGCCGGACACACGTGGGCGTGCACGATCCGCCACTTGGGGCCGAATCGTTCGAGCACGTACGTGCCGGTCGTGTGGAACGCGGGCAGGTCCTGGTCGGAGGGCTCGACCGTGTACACCACCAGGGCGAGCGCGTGGGAATTCTCGATGGGGAATACCTCGAGGGTGTCGATCGAGTAGGTGTTCTGGCCGATGCTGAGGGGCTCGCCGGCGGTTCGGCTGATCACGCCCGGGCCGCGGAAGAAGCGCTCCCGGCCGGCCAGCGTGGCCTGCGAATCGGGGGCATACGCCGAGGTAATTCCGGTCGAGTCGGCCCGGTTCAGCCCTTCGACGTACCCATCGAATAGAGCGCGGACCTGCGCGCGGACGTCGGCGCCCGCCGTGGGTTGCTTTTCCGTCCGCGGAGCGCATCCCGCCATCAGGGTGAGAGCAAGCAACGCCGGGAGAGCCGCCCTCATGCGCCGGCCCCTCCTGCCCGATCTTGCAGCTCCTTCATGGTGCACAGCGCATCGCAGCGTACCCCCTGGGCCTCGATGCGGGCCTTTCCGTCCTGCTCCTGCCGATCGAGGATCGCGATCGCCTGATTCACGATGAGACCGGCGTCCCTGCTCTTCTCGATCGCTTCGATGGTGGACGTTCCGCTCGTGATGACGTCGTCCACGATGACCACCCGGTCCCCCTTGCGGACGTCCCCTTCAAGGAGCTTCTTCAAGCCGTGTGCCTTGGGCTCCTTGCGCACGACGAACACGCGAATGGTCGGGGAGCCGCGCCGGTACGCCGCGTCCGAGAGCGCGATCGCGATCGGAAAGGCGCCCACGAGAAGTCCCCCGACCGCGTCGACGGGCGCCTGGACCAGGTCGAGCATGAGATCTCCGACGACCTGACGCGTCTCCGGATACGAAAGGCCGGTGCGGCAGTCGACGTAGAAGCGGCTCATCGCGCCGGAGACCAAGGGGAACACCGGAGTCGCGCTCCACTGAAACGACTTCGTGTCGATCAGGAGCTGCAGGAGCCGCTGGCGGGTGGCGGGCATGGGTACGGTGGCGCGTTCCGTCACGGGGACGAAGCCTAGCACGACGGACGTGGCGAAGCTACGCCTCCTCCCGGCTCTGGCTGATCAGGCGAATCTGGGTGATGACCGCATGGCCCGCCCGAAACAGGGGCGTCAGCCGGTGAACGTGACTCTCGAGGAGCTTCTCGTCCGCTTCGGCGGTGAGCGTGCCCCCGAACGTGCGCAGGTAGAAACGGACGCGCCCCGGCTCGGGAAGCGGCGTCTCATCGGCTCTCTCGAATTCTCCGAGGTGAGCCTGGCCGGCGTCGAGGAGTTTCTCCGCTTCTTCCCGCACGGCCGGATGCTCCCCCGCCCCGATCACGCCGCCGCCCGTGCTGATGTAGAGGCTCGTGCTCCCTTCCGCGAAGACCGCGAGGGTCGCGACCGCCTGAGGATAGCCCAGCTCCATGAGCACGCCCCACACGTTCCGGCGCGCTTCGACCGGCTCGATCTTCAGCTCCGCCGCCGTGACGGACAGGGCCTTCTCGCGGAGCTCGTTGCTGATCGGCATCAGAACCTCCTGGCTCTCCCGGCCAGGGCCAGCCCGACTCCTCCGAGTATGAGGACCGCCGAGAGCACCAACCGAATCGTGATCGATTCGCCCAGGAGCGCCACCCCTCCCACGGCGGCGATGATCGGCACCGTGAGCTGCACCGTCGCGGCCCGGATCCGGCTCAGCCCCCGGAGTGCCGCGAACCAGGCCACATAGCCGAGCCCCGAGGCGAGCGCGCCTGAAGCGACCGCGAGGAGCATCCCTCGGCCCGTCGGGACGACGTGGGGGAGGCCCAGGCGGGGGCCCATCCCCTGGGCACAGATTCGCGCGACCACCGCGAGCGGAACCGCGAGCACGAAGTTGTTCGTCGTGTCGCGGAGAGGATCCTTGGAGGCGCGCCCCCGGAGGGAGTAGAGGCCCCAGGAGACCCCCGCGATGCCCATGAGCGCCGACCCGACCGGCGACGGCGCCGAGAGACCCGGCGAGACGAGGTAGGTCAGCCCGCCGAGCGCGACGATCAGCCCCACGCCCTCCAGGGGATGGAATCGCTCCCCCGCGCGCAGCGCGCCGACGAGCATGGTGACCTGCACCACCGTGAAGAGGATGAGCGCACCCGTGGACGCGCCGATCGAGATGTACGCGAAGGAAAAAGGCAGAGCATAGAGGAAGAGAAGCGCGCCGGCGGCCAGAGCGTGGCCGCGGGGTCGGGCGGTCGCCGCGCGGTACTCGGCGCTGCCTCCCGTCAGCGAGCCGAGCGCGATCGCATGGATGACGAGAAGCGTCAGGCCGCCCGAGGTCAGTCGGACGAGGGTGAAGTCGACGGGGTCGACCTCGCGCGGCGCGAGCGCCAGGCGACAAAGCACGGAATTCCCCGCGAACGCGACGAGGGCGAGGAGGGTGAGGACGGGCGTCAGTCCAGGCGCTCCAGGAGGCAGCTCGCTCCCCAGGGTCGACCGCCAAGAGGGGGCTTGGGGTCCGGTAGGCGCGCGAGGAGACGCATGAAGAAGTTGACCCGCTTCTTCTCCGCCGCCGTCCGTATCATCGAACGAACCACGGCGGGGCGCCAGCCGTGAGGCGTGAAGAAGTCGGGGCCCTCCACAGGGCTGAACCTGAACGGGACGCCCCCTTCGTCCAGAAGGCTCCCGAACTGCCTCGTCATCATTCCGCGGAGTCCGGGCGAGACCATGTCGACGATCCAGCGCTTGAATCCCGGCGCCGCGGCGAGATCGTCCGCGAGGGCCGCGACCTGCTCGGGCGTCAGGTAGATGAGGAGCCCTTCCGTGACGACGAGCGCGTTCCTGGCCTGGGTTCCCAGCTCCGCGAAGAGCTGACGCCGAGCGCCTCGATCCGAAAGGTCGAGACGGATGCGACGGAGCGCGCATCGCGGCCGGTCGTCACGAAGGATCCCTTCCTTGTAGCTCAGGATCTCCGGAAGGTCGACCTCCACCCACACGAGATCACGAGGCAGGTCCATCCGATAGGGACGGGCATCGAGCCCTGCCGCGAGATTGACCACGACGTCGACGCCTTGGCGAACACTGTCGGTGATGAAGGAGTCGAACAGGTAGGTCCGGACTGGAAGCGGCCAGCTCTCTGGGGTGCGATGCTCGACGGCTGCCGCGATCTGCTCGCCCCGGTCCCCCGCAAGACGTCGGGCGAATGGATCGCGGAAGAGCGGACTCGGCCGCTCCGTCTCGCGGGCGCGATACACCGCGACCCACCGGGCCGTGTCCGAGATGTTTCGAATGAGGGGTTTGGTTTCTTTCATACGACAAATCTAGGCCCGCAAGCCTTGCAAGTCCGCTAGAATCGTGGCCGCCATGAGCTGCCAGCGCCCCAGCTTCCGACGCGCCCTGTTCGTCTCGCCGGTGATCCTGTCGGCCCTGATTCTCCTCGCCGCGCTTCCGGTCCCGGCCACGGCCGCCGCCCGAACGCCCTCATGGACCCGTGAATGGCGCCCGGGATGGCTCCCGGGTGATCCCGAGGTCGTGCCCGACCCGGATCAGCTTCCAGTCTGGGCCCCGGGAGCGACCCGCGCCGCGGGCCTTCTCATCGCCATCGACCCGGTGACCCGTCGCCCGATCGCACCCACCGCGGAGCAGAAGCGCGCTTTCGTCGAACAGCTCAACGCCCGGGACGCGCTCCAGGCGCCCACGGCGCCCCTGCGCGTCGAGCGCTTGCCTGGAGGCGGCGAGATCATCCACCTGAACGGTGCCTATCAGGTCTATTCGATCGCTCGGCGCGACGCGAGCGGGCGTTTCGTGACCGAGTGTGTGCCCGATCCGACCGTCGCCCGGACGCTCCTCGCGAAACCCGTGACGCCCAAGACGCCTCCTCCCGCGACCCATTGGGAGGAGCGATAGCCATGCGACGGATCCTTCTCGCGCTCGCCGTCGCCGTCGGCCTCGCCGTGGCGCCCCCGGCCCACGCCGGCACGTTCACCCTCCACAACCTGGACGGCCCCGGCGAAGGCTTCAACGACGCAACCCCCGTCTCCCCCGTGGGGGGCAATCCCGGCACCACGCTCGGCCAGCAACGAATCAACGTCTTCAAGACCGCGGGGCTGATCTGGGGGTCGATCCTCCCCGACCACGTGACCATCGACATCGACGCGAACTTCGATCCCCTCACGCCCTGCGACTCGACGAGCGGCGTGCTCGGGAGCGCCGGTGCCAGCTCGCAGGCTTCCGATTTCTCCGGCGCCCTTGTCGCCAACACCTGGTACTCGATCGCGCTGGCGAACAAGCTCGCGAACACCGACATGGACCCGAGCAGCGACATCGTGGCGCATTTCAACTCGAGCGTGGACAACGGGACCTGCCTCGGAGCGACCAAGTGGTACTACGGCTACGACCACGAGGAAGGCACCGACGTCGATCTCCTGGCGGTGGTCCTCCACGAGCTCGGACACGGCCTGGGCTTCCAGACGTTCTTCAACCTCTCGACGGGCGCCTTCCTGAGCAACCGCCCCGACATCTATTCGCGGAATCTCTTCGACAACTCGGTCGGGCTCCGGTGGGACCAGATGACCAACGCGCAGCGAAAAACGTCATCCATAAACTCGGGCAACCTCGTGTGGATCGGACCGAACGTGCTCCGCGGCGCGCCGCTGTTCCTCGGCCCCGCCACGCTGGTCCGCATCGATAGTCCGCCGGACATCGCCGGCGAGAAGGAGTTCGGGACCGCGGCCTTTGGCGCGGCCCCTCCCAATCCGGCCATCCAGGCCCAGGTCGTGCTCGTGAACGACGGCGTCGGCACGACCGGGGACGCCTGCGAGCCGATCCAGAACGGCCCTCAGCTCGCGGGGAAGATCGCGCTCATCGAGCGTGGCACCTGCACGTTCGTATCGAAGGCCGCGGCGGCTCAGGCTCAGGGGGCGATCGCGGTCATCATCGGCAACAATGTGGCGGGGCCGCCGCCCGCCATGGGCGGAAGCGATCCCTCGATCACGATTCCGGTCGTGAGCATCACGGTGGACGACTTGGTCAGGATCGAGGACGACCTGGCGCTCGGGAACACGGTCACGGCGACGATCGGGGCGAATCCGGCGCGCCTGGCGGGAACGGATACGTCGGGGCACCCGCGCATGTACGCGCCGAACCCGCCGGAGCCGGGATCCTCGGTGTCGCACTGGGATACGCCGGAGACTCCGAATCTCCTGATGGAGCCTTTCATCAACAGCGACCTCACCGGCGTCGATCTGACGCAGTACGCGTTCGCCGACGAGGGCTGGGTGGGGTCCGTGACGGCCGTGGCCACCGCGACGGGCCCGTCGGCCGGGGCGCCGCGTGCTTACGCTGCCCCGAATCCGTTCTCGGACGGGACTTCGATCAAGTTCTCGTTGGCGCGCCCTGGCGTGACGACCGTGGAGATCTACGACGTTCGCGGAACGCTCGTGAAGAGGCTGCCCACCGCATGGCGTCCTTCGGGCGCGCAGTCCGTGGATTGGGACGGCGCGGACGCGCGCGGGCATCGCAGCCCTGCCGGGATCTATTTCTGGCGGGTGAGGCAGGACGCCACGAATCTCTCGGGCCGGATGGTGCGCGTCGACTAGTCGCGCTAGGCCAGTTTCGCCGTCAGGGTGATCGTGGTCCCGGCGAGGGCCTTCGAGACCGGACAGTTCGCCTTCGCCCCTTCGGCGCGCCGCTGGAACTCGGCCGCGTCGATGCCCGGAACGGTGCCCTCCGTCTGAAGCTCGATCTTGGTGATCGCGAAGCCCTGACCCTCGCGGTCGATCGTGACCGTCGCGGTCGTGTGGATGCGATCAGGTGGGTGATTCGCGGCGGTCAGGTCGGCGGTGAGCGCCATCGAGAAGCACCCCGCGTGCGCCGCGCCGATCAGCTCCTCGGGGTTCGTCCCCTTCCCGTCCTCGAAGCGGTCTCGGAACGAGTACGGGAGGTCGAAGGCCCCGCTCCCGACTTTCAAACGACCCTTCCCTTCTCTGAGATTTCCTTTCCACTCAGCTTCGGCTTTGCGCGCTGGCATGGCTTCACTCCTTGCTGGTAGACCTATCTTGCCTCGCTCCCGATCACCGCGATCCCCCGCTCCAGACACCCGGAAGCGAGGAATCGATTCATCCGCTCACCTACCCTTCGAACTTCACCAGCGGAATGCCGCCGCAGTCGGGACACAGCTCGACCCCCGCGACGTACTGGCCGAGGCATCGGGGACAATACCCGCGCGCTTCGGGTGACGACGCGAGGACCGGGCGCAGCAGCTCTTCCATCGAGCCCCCGACTCGAGCGGCGCGCCGCTCGATCTCACGCCGGAGCCTCGCGCGGAACCAGGCCTCGGCCTCGGGCGCCTCCGGGGGGCGTGACTCGCCCACGTGCGGGATCGGATGCCGCGCCTCCCGGACCGCCGTCCTGGCCATCTCGCGCGATTCCTCGGGGCGGCAGAGGACCGACGCGATGGCAAGCGGTTGAAAGGCGGCGAGCAGATCTCGGAAGAGCGCGTCCCTGGAGCGGATCGCCATGGGCGGAGCCGCCGTCATCGCGATCGCGTGCGCCACCGGCCAGCCCCCGTGGAGCTTCCGGTGGGCCAGCGCGTAGGCGAGGGTCGTCCCGAGAGCGAGGAACGCGAGCCCTCCCAGGTAAGGAGCCCAGGAAGGAATCAATCCGAATCGCCACACGACCCAGGGCGCGAGGAGGAACAGGTACAGGAACAGCGCGTGGGACAGGACCTGAACCGGCATGCTCGCGGAGCGGAACTCCTCGACGCGCCTTCTCACCTCCTCGACGTCGAGCGAGCGCTCGATCTCGCGATCGATCACGCGCTCCCGCCGGCCCTGCTCCGTGTCCTTCACGCGCACGATCATCGACGCCAGATCCTCGGCGATGGCGGGTGATGCCGTCCTCACGAATGCCGCTCCGTTGATGCGCACCTCGCGGCCCACCGCGGCCACGAGATCGACGTCGCGGAGGTAAACGACGCCGTCGGCCACGACGGCATCCGGCGAGATCGAGATGGGCCACGTCTGGCAAATCGCCACGCGGCCCAGAGGCGGAAGAGGCCATGAAATCGTGAGCCCGCCCCACGTCTCGAAGCTCCGGCCGGGACAGTACCGGAAGCGTCCGAGCGCGTCCGTCCGAAAACAGCCGCCCACGCGACGGACCAGAACCAGGCAATCGCTGAGGTACACCACAGCGAGGATGACGTACAGCACCTGTAACTCGGACACGCTCTAGGCCTGGGGCGGCGTCTCGATCCTCTGCTCGCCCGTCAGTTTCGCCCACAACCGCTTCACGAAGGCCGCGCCGGCTAGAAACATGGCCACGAGAAGCTTCCAGAACTTGGCCAAGAGCCCGGTCTTCATGGCGACCGCTCCGGCGCCCCCCGCCACGAGGGCCGTCAGACCGTAGGCCGCGATCTTGTCCCCCTTCCGGAATTCGGCGTACCGATGCCCCTCCGTGTACGTGAACCCGGCCATCAGGTTGTCGTACGCGGGCATGGTCGCCGCGAGCTGCTCGGGCGAGAGCACCAGGTCCACCATCATGTATCCCTCGCGCCCCAGCATGCGGGTCGAGTGGTTCACGTTCTCACCGTCGGAGGAACGGCCCCGGATCGCCCAGGTGAGATTGTTGGTCTTGGGATCGTAATAGGGCGGGCGCTCCCATCCGATGACCTCGACCTTCCCCCATCCGCGCTTCGCCCGCTCCTTGTTCGATTCCTCGGTCCCCTTGCGAATGCTCTCGAGGATCTTGTCGGCGTTCAGCTTGTCCCGCTCGTCGTCCTTGATGTACCCCTCCTTGCGCCACTGGAAGACGACGAACCACATGTCCTGGTCGTTCTCCACCACCGGGATGAGGATCCCGGCCAGGTCGTCGTTCGGAGGGTTGTGGGTCAGCATCATGAATTTCTTGGCGCCGTCTTTCCCGGTGAACGCGAATCCCTCCGGGATCGCGATCTCCGCCGTGCTGGCGAGATGGCCCGTGCCCGGGCCGCGCTGCCATTCGATCGACTGGAACAGCCGATCTTCCTCGGTCCGGGCCGGGGTGGGATCCGCGGCGGCGCCGGGTTGCGTCAGGAATAAGAGGAGTGACGGAAGGAGCCAACGGAGACGTGCGACGAAACGCATCGGGGACCTCCTCTGGATCAGACCACCTGTCGTGGCTCCCTCACTTCGGCCAGAGCCAGCCGAACGTACCCGCCGTGAGCAGGCCGTAGATCAGTCCATCGAACGTGTTCTTGATCGTCGTGCTCCACTTCCGCTTGTACCAGATGGAATCCTGCCACAGCGCGATCGAGTAGCTGAGAAACGCGGCGCAGCCCGCGAACCGGAAGACCTCGAGGTACGGGGCGCCGATCGGGAGCGCGCGGCCGGTGACGTAGGCTGTGAGAACGCCGACCACGAGCAGATAGATGAACCACTGGAGAAGGCTCGAGCCCATGCTCATGCCCGTCTGCTTGAAGACGGTCATCATGAGCACCGGCCCCTTCTTGATTTTTTCCAGGAACTCCGGATCCTTCATGCCCTCGGGGCCGCCGGCGCACGGAATCATGTAGTCGCCCGGCGCGATGTTCAGCTTCCGAATGGCATCCTGGGCCTCGTCCTCGTTGGGAACGCGCTGGTAGTCCGAACGGTGATACGGAAGCAGCATGTGGATGAGCCAGCTCGCGAAGAAGACGATGACCGAGGAGATGAGGATCGGGAGCCACAGCGACGGAATCGATACCATGTTCCCCCCAAGGATCGGAGTTATGCTCCGGGCCTCCCCACCGACGCTCGCCCAGGCCTTGCCGGCCGGGGCCGAAGGATGGCCCTACCGCCTCTGACCCGGGAATATGGCACAAGGCTTCGAAACACGGGGATCGAACTTGCTCTCCAATCCAGTCAATCCAGCCGCGACAGCCAGTGCAGGATGTTCAGCGCGAGCTTCTTGTCGTCGTTCCCCGGAACGTTCATCCCGAAGGGGTGACCGTCGCCGCTGATCTGCGCCGTCATCATCGCCGCCTCTCCGAGCACGACGACGCGCCCCTTCCCGAACGGCAGCGCCACGCCCTGCGCGCGCCCTGACGCGTTCTCCGGATCTCCGTACTCCATCGTGAGGACCGTATCACCGCCTCGCTTCTCCAGTCTCGGGGTGCCAGGCTTCCGGTCGGACGCGGTCGAGCCGAGACGCAGGAACGCGGTCGCCCCCGGGGGAACGCCGAGGGACTGACCGGTGAACGTCTCGACGCTCCCGACGCGCTCGTCGGGACGTCGGCCGCTGGTGACGGGGTGGTCGAGCAGCAGATGGTTCTCGCGGGTGAAGGAGAGCGTCGTCGGCTCCTTGCGGCCGCTCCCGTCGGTGCTGAGGGCGCAATGGACCGTGTCCTCGGTGACGCCCTGGCTCATGTCGACGCCGAACGCCTCGGAGAGCTTCGCCGAGGCTCCCCCCATCGGCCAGTGATCGGCGATCAGGAGCAGACTGCCGCCTCCCTCCACCCACTCGCGCACCGCGCGCACCTCGCCCGGCGTGAACGCAGCCGAATCCCTGTGCTCATCGGGTCCCATCGCGTTCGAGATGACCAGAACGTCGGTCGCCCGGAGGGCCTCGTGCGTGAACGTGTCGCGGCCGGCCTTCACGCGATAGCCGTCCTGGGTGACCAGGTCCGCGAAGGGCTTGTAGCGTCCGCCGGCGGTGTGGAAGTTGCGGTGCGCCTCGTCGATGGTGACTCGAGGCCGGACGGCCCCTTCGTAGGCCGGATGGGCTACGGACGCGTCGAAGCTGGTATCGGCCCGCTGGCCTCCGAGGGCGCATGAGCCGGTGAGGAGGATGGTGCCCGCGAGCATCGCGGGAGCGATGACGGCTGATCCGATCGGGTAAAGCATTCTGTTTGTTTTCATATCTGCTTGGACGGGAAGGCTGAGGTGCTGGGTTTCAGCTCTTTCGCTACACCGCCATGTTAATTATGCACAGCAAGTTACAGCCCGCCTCGCGATTACCCCTCAAACGCTCGCAAAACGTTCCGATAGGTAGTGGATGGGCCGCGCGCGGCGCGGCCGGCACCCATCCAGAAACCCGGAGGCGCTTCGTGGGCGACAACCTGGGATACACGGCCGAAGGGGCGGGGGCGGGAAACGCGGGCACGAAATCGAGGATCCTGATCGTCGAGGACGATGAGCCTCTGGCGCGGCTCCTGCAGGGTCATCTCGAGCGCGCGGGCTATGCCGTGCGCGCGGCGCTCACCGGCAAGAGCGCGCTCACGCTCGCGGCCGAGCACAACACCGATCTCGTCATCCTGGACGTCATGCTGCCCGACATGAGCGGATACGACATCTGCGGGGAGCTGCGCCGCATCTACCACCCCTGGATCCTACCGGTGGTGATGCTCACGGCGCTGAACAAGCCGAAGGACAAGCTCCTGGGCTTCAATCACGGAGCCGACGCCTATCTGACCAAGCCCGTGGCGATCTCGGAGCTCCTGAGCACGATCCAGTCGATGCTGCTCCACGCCGCCCGGCACTAGACGTCCGCACCCAGGCGACCGATCGCGCGCACGACTACGCCGCGTCGGTCGCCGCCTTCTTCTTCATCTCCTTCTCGATGCACTTCACGACCTCATCGACCGTGGTCGGCTTCGCGAGGTACGTCCGGCCGGCGATGATGTTCCCCTTCACTCTCGTCGCTTCACGGGAAACGGCGGCCGTCAGGAACACGATGGGGGTGTCCTTGAGCCTGGGGTTCGACTTGATCTTGGCCGCGACCTCTCCACCGTCCACATCCGGCATGATCACGTCGAGGAAGATGAAATCGGGCAGGAAGTCCGCCGCGATCTGGTGCGCGTAGGCGCCGTTGTTCTCCGCCATCACCTCGAAGCCGCGCCGCTCCAGGGATATCTTGAGCATGCGCGTGAAGCTCGGCTCGTCGTCCACCAGCAAGACCTTGATCTTATCCATGGGACCGCTCCTCTCCTTGTCCATCGACCTGCCCCTCCGTTCGAGTCCGGACGCTCTGCAACACGACCGTGGCCCGGGCGCCGCCGCCCCCCTCCTTGTTCGCGATTCGAATGGTGCCTCCGTGCAGCGCGACGATGGACTTGCACACGGCAAGCCCCAAGCCGGTCCCCTTTCCCGGCGGCTTGGTCGTGAAGAAAGGATCGAACAGCCTCGGCTTGGAATTCTCGTCGATGCCGGTCCCGGTGTCCTCGATTTCGACGTAGATGACGCTCTGCCCGACCTGGAAGCGGTCGGTCTTACGAAGGCCCACCTCGGCCCCGACCTCCGTCAATTGCTCTTTGCGGGTGCGGACGATCAGCGTGCCTCCGGAAGGCATCGCGTCGATGGCGTTGATCATCAGATTCACGAACACCTGCTCGACCTTGTTCCGGTCGAGCATGGCCGGGGGCAGATCGTCGTGGAGGTCCTCGACCGCGAGCACGTGCGCCTTGACCAGGGCGTGGCGAATGAGCTGCAGGGCCCTCCGGACGAGGTCGTTGACGTTCACGACGTCGGGCGTGAGCTCGGTGCTCGTGGAGAAATCGAGGAGGCCCCGGATGACGGTATCGGCGCGCAACACGGCCTCCCGCGCGTCCCTCAGGGCATGGGATACGTTCTCGTCCTGAGCCGGGATCACCTCCATCAGGTAGTCGACGGCGAAGAGGATCACCGCGAGCGGGTTCTTGACCTCATGGGCGACGCCGGCGGCGAGCCGGCCGATGGATTCGAGCTTGGCCGCCTGAACGAGCTGGAGCTGCGTCGACTTCGCCTGCTCGTGCGACTTCCGGAGCGCGACGAGGGCGCGCTGGAGCATCCGCTCCCGTTCGCTCAGCATGACGCTGCTCTGCTCGGCTTCCCGGATCGCGCGCTGGGTCTCCGTGACGTCGCGGGCGACGGCGAGGGCGCCCACGACATGGCCGCCGTCGTGGATGGGGGCGAGGGAGAGCGCGACGTCGATCGGCACGCCATCGCGGCGCAGACGTACGGTCTCGTACCGCTCCACCGTCTTGCCCCGCTCGATGCTCCGGTAGAGTCCGCTCAGCTCGGGGAGCCGGTCCAGCGGAACCAGCACGGTCAGCGGCTTTCCGATGATCTCGTCGGGCCGATACTGGTAGATCCGCTCGGCGGCCTGGTTCCATCCCGTGATGATGCCGTCCGTCGAGATCGAGATGATGGCATCGTCCGAGAGGTCCAGGATGGCTTCGAGGCGGGAGCGGTACTCGCTTGCCGAGTAGGCCGGCGCGGCCGCGGGGCGATCCTGCTCCGGCTCAGCGCGCGGGATGGAGGGGGTGCGGGGCATCCAGGCGTCCTCAGGCTCCGATTTGCGCCAGGGCCTTGTCTTCGCTCGGATCGATCGCCAGGAACCGATCCAGGTTCAGGAGCTTGATCACGGACTCGACGGCCGGCGACGGAGAGGCGAGACGAACCACCCCCGCCTGTTCCTGGAACTGCTCGACGATCACCAGGAGGGCGCCGATGCCGCTCGACCCCATGAAGGAGACTTCGGAGAGATTCAGGACGAGGTTCTGCCCCTTCGCCTGGACCTCGGAGACGCGCTGGAGGAAGACCGGCGAGGTCTTGACGTCGAGACGGCCCTTGACCCGAAGCACAGCCGTCCTGCCGTGGTTCTCCACTTCGTGGATTTCCAGATCCTGACTCATGACGACCCCCCTTCTCTCCCCCTCATCGGCAGGCTTGCCCTGGAACTGAACGGCTGCCGGCAGGAATACGCTGAAGATCGAGCCCTTGCCCTCCTCGCTCTCGGCCAGGAGACGCCCCCCCATTCCCCGGGCCAGCTCCCGGGCCAGAGCCAGGCCGATGCCCATCCCGCCGGCCGGGCGGGTCAGGGACCCGTCGAGCTGCTGGAAGGCCTCGAACAGCGAGGGAAGACGGTGCTTGGGGATGCCGGGACCGTTGTCCTCGACGTCGATCCGGGCCCACGTCTCCCCCTGCTCCGCGACTTCGCGGATTCGAATCTGGATTCGGGTCCCGGCCGGGGTGAACTTCACGGCGTTCTCCACGAGGGCGTCGAGGATCGTACGCAGCTGCTGCTCGTCGAAGCGCGCCATGAGCTGGGAGCACTCCATCTGGCAGGTCAGCTCCCGGAGCCCCGAGGAAACGCCCGGGAGCCGCTCCCGATGGAACTCCGAGACGATCGCGATGACGTCGCCCAGAGCCGCGTCGGGACGAAGACGCTTCTGCGCGGCCGCCGAAAGCGTGAGGAGGTTCTCGACCATCGAGAGGAGCTTCTGGGCCTGGTTCATGGAGTAGCGCAAGAGCTCCTGTCCCGGGTCGTCCGGTTTCTCGGCGCGCACGAGGCAATCCAGAGACGCGATGATGACCGCGAGCGGCGTGCGCAGCTCGTGGTTGATGTTGCCCAGGAACTCGAACTTGAGGCGATCCAGCTCTCCCAGCTTCTCGTGCGCGACCCGGAGGTCGCGGCTCCTCTCGAGGAGGTTGCCGTAGAACCGGCCGCTCTCCAGCGCGACGCTCGCGATGGCCAGCGACGCCCGGAGGAGCTGGAGGTCCAGCTCGGTGCAATGCTCGCCCGTGAGACGCGGCCCCACCCCGACCACGCCCAGAAGCTCGTCGCGGATGGTGATGGGGGCGAACTGGACCAGGCCCGAGTGCGTCGCGAAATCGCGAACCGGAGCGTCGGTGGTCGCGTCCAGCTCCTCGACCGCGAATGGCTTCCGCGTGCTCCGAAGCTCCTGGATCAAGCGCGGCCCGCACGTGGTCATGACGATTTGCGCGCGCGCGGTGTCCACGCCGCGGGCGCGGGCCAGGACCGGAAGACCTTCGCCGCCCTCGGGAATGAGCCAGAGGCAGACCCGCGACAGGCTGAACTGCCCCATGAGGCTGAGCAGGAGCGCGTCCATGGTCTCGTAGAGATCGTGTGACTGCGCGAGCGCCTGGCTCAGCTCGATCAGGGCCTGGAGCGAGTACTCCCGACGAGCGAGGAGCTCCAGCGGGCTGGTACCCGTCTTACGAGGCATGACGAAGCTCCTTCGCCGGGTCCCACTCTAGGACCGTGATGTTCCCGACTTCGGTCCCTGGGTAGTACGCAACGTGCTTCATGACGCGATGGATGATCTCGAGGCCCAGACCCCGTCCCAGCTTTCGCACCTGGGGGTCGTTGAAGTCGGTCCCCTTCCACGCGTCGGGGCGGAACGGCTTCCCGTGATCCCGGATGAGGAACGATCCGGCGCCCGAGCCGGAGCCGTCCTCCGAGAGCCACCAGACCTCGATCATGCTCTTCCCGTCCTGGCCGTAGCCGTGCTCGGCGATGTTGGCGCACACCTCGTAGAGGGCCAGGTTCAGGAGGCCCGCCTCGGTTTCGTCCGAACCGCGAACGATTCCAGACTTCTCCAGCCAGCCGACGATCCCGCCCATGGAGTCGAGATCGGCGGGAACGCGGAGGCAGACGCCGACCGCCTTTGCCTGCTCGAGGCGGCCGAGCGGCGCACCGGGGGCAGCCGTCCCGGGCCGCGCGATCGCGCCCAAGCGCCCCTCCCGACTCACCACGAGCACGGTCTCGTCATCTTCGCGCGCCGTGGATCCTCTCCAGCTGTCCACCGTGCGATGCAGCTGCTCCAGCACCGCGCGCGCCCCCGAGGGGGCCGCCTCTCGAACCGCCCGTTCCATGCGATCGAACCCGAATTGCTCCTGGCTCGAAGGCGCCTGGGTCTCGTTGATGCCATCCGTGAACTGGAGCAGCACGTCGCCGGGCTGGAGGTCGAGCACCCCGTCCTCCAGGGTGCGGCGGATCGCCCCGCCCCGGATCGCGCCGAGCGGAATCCCCTTGGAGTAGAGCCACTCCGAGCGGCCGTCCGAGCGAGCGATGAGCGTCGGATTGTGCCCCGCCGAGGAATGCACGAGCCGCCCCGTTTCAGGATCCAGCACGCCATAGAACATCGTCACGAAGGCGCCTCGCTGGAGAATTCCTCCCAGGCGCTCGTCCAGCGCGGCGAGAAGCGACGCCGGCGAGGCGTGGGCGGAAGAGAAGGCCCGGAGCAGCGAGAAGAGCATGGACGTCACGAGGCATCCGGCGAGACCCTTTCCCGACACGTCCGCGATGGCGAGGCCGATCTTTCCGTCCGGAAGCGAGAGCACGTCGAAGTAGTCGCCTCCCACTTCCGCCGCGGCCCACTGCTCGCCGTCGATCACGAACTCGCCCGCGACCGTCTGCTTCGACGGCAGGAGCGAGCGCTGGATCTGGCGCGCCAGGTCCATCTCGTGCGCGAGGCGGGCTCTCTCCACGATCTCCCCCTGCGCCTTCTCCAGCCGGGTGGACATGTCGTTGATCGCGTCGGCAAGGAGGCCGAACTCGGTCCTGTCCCGAAGCTCGACGCGAGCGCCCAGCTCCCCGCGTCCGACGCGCTCGATCCCCGCCCGGAGGACTTCGATCGGGCGAAGCAGGACCGACAGGAGCAGGATGGACGCCGCGACCCCGGCGATCAGGAACGCGGCGAGGACGAGGTACTGCTCCCGGCCCACCCGATCCACCGCCTCGTCGATGTGCGAGCGCCGAACGCCCACGAGGGCGTTCCCGAGCTGGCGGCCGGTCAGGTCGCGGATGGGCGCCGAGACGAGGAGCATGTCGAGGTTCTCGGACAAAAGCTCGTCCTGCTTCCGGGTCACGGTCGATACCACCGGGGTAAGGTGAGTGGGCATCGCGAAGGGCGTGCCGATCCGGCGCACGTCGGAATCGCCCTGGATCGTGCCGGATCGATCGACGACGACCACCAGCGCCAGCTCGGGCTGCTCGGCGCGCATCTCCTTCACCATGGGGGCGAGGAGGAGCTCCGGGTACTCGGTGAGCAGCGCGTTCGCGCCCGCCACGGCCAGGTTCCTCGACTGGATGAGGAGGCGGGACTCGATCTCCTCCATGAGGACGCTCCTGGTCTTCCGCTCCATCACCCCGGTGACGCCCAGGACGACGAGGGTCGTGAGGACGGCCACAGCGCCCGCGACGATCCAGCGGATGCTGAAGATCGATCTCCTCATCGGCTTCCCTCGATGATCTCGCGCGCCCGCGCCTGCTGCGTCCGCGCGCGCGTGATGTACCCCGCGGCTCGGGGATCGTTGGGATCCACGTCGCGCGCCTTGTCCCAGTACGTGATCGCCTGCTCGAGCTTCCCGGAGGCGAAGGAATCCATCCCACGGATCAGGTACTCGCGCTTCAGGTATTCGGCGAGGCGCTTGTACCCGGGAGCCATGGACCACGCGATCTCCCAGTAGCGGAGGGCGTCGTCGGGTCGGCGCTCGGTCATGGCGCCGAGCCCCGCGCGATAGAGCCGCTCGACTTCGCGCTGCATCTCGGGCGACAGCGGGGCGGGACCCGCGGCGGTCGGAGGCGCGGGCGCGGGCGCCTTGCGCGGCGCCGGCGTCCGGGCGGCCGCGATCCGCTGCAGCGAATCCGCGGCGAGCGCGGCGGTGGCTTCGGCCAGCTTCCGGCGGAGCGTCTCGTCCCGTGAGACGCGGCGGTCGATCTCGGCCTGGCTCCGCGTGAGTCCGGCCGCCGCCTCGGTGTCTCCGGGCACGAGGGTCATCGCGCGGCGATACGCGAGCACGGCACCGGGATAGTCTCCCTTCGACTCGAGCTGCCTCCCCTTCTCGCGCAGGGACACCGCTTCCAGCGGGCGCGTGTCGGCCTGATTCGGATACAGCGTCGCGATCGTCGCGAGGAGCTCCAGCGCCCTGTCGTGATCACCGGCATCCTGCGCGGCCTTGACCTTCGCCAGGAGATCCGAGCGCTGCTCGTCCTGCCGCTTCTGATAGGCGTCGTCCAGCGCCGCCTGCAGCGCCGCGTCCCGGGAGCGGGCCGACGCGTCACGCTGCTCGGCGACGGTGCGGCCGAGCGCGCGCGAAATCCCCACACGATGGACGGCGGCGAGATCCTGATTCGCGTAGGCGTAGTCGACCGAGAAGTCGCGCCACGCGATGCCCATTCCGGCCGTCACGCGCCCCGCGTCGAACCCGGCGCGGAGACCCAGGAGCGGGTGAACGCGAACCTCGAGACCGGTGTGCAGACGCGCCGCCAGGCCCGGGGATTTCTCGAGGTCGAGAGCGAGGACCGCCGGACGGCCCGCGATCGAGGGCTGCTCGTACGCGAGTCCGGCGCGCAGGACGCTGGGATCCCGGACGCTCTCGCGGTCCAGCCGGATCGAGGGCTGGAGGGCGTTCCGGACGGAGGCGCCCCAGGCGAGGCGGTCGATCCACGACCCCCACGATCGGAGCGCGGCGGGGGCCCGTCCGAGAACTCCGATGTCGGCGCCGAGACCGCTGCCGCTGAAGCCCGCGAGGCTCTGACGCTGCATCTTCAACACCACGCCGACGCTGAGCGCGGGGGAGAGCGCCCTTCCGAAGCCCAGCCCCAGCTCCACCTCGGAATCGGAGAGATCGTCCGCGAGGAGCGCATTCCCGGCGTCGCGGGCTTCCACGCCGCCGATTCCGTACCGGCGGACGATCACGCCGGCGGCGCCCCATCTCCAGCTCGGCACCGCCACGGAGGCATAGTCTTCGGTCGATCCCAGGTCTCCGTAGGCGGCATGCGTCGCCTGGATCTCGAGGCGCTGGAGGCGCCCGAGCCCGCCGACGTTCCAGGACATGGCGCTCGGATCGTCCGCGATCCCGACGAAGGCCCCGCCCATGCCGAGGGCGCGATTGCCCACGCCGGTGGCAAAAGCCGAGCGCGTGCCGCCGTCGTCGGCGGCGCTCGCCACACCGGCCCATCCAAGCACGAGGACCGCGGCCAGAGCGCACCTCATCGCACCACCGCCACTTTCCGGCGCACGCGGTCCCGCGTGCCGTCCGCGAACGAGACCGATAGCTCCGCGATGTAGACGCCGTTTCGAACGACGCTCCCCTGGCCGTTCCGTCCGTCCCAGGAATCCGACTGATTCATGCCGGCGGGCCTCGCCGCGTCCGCGACCACCGTCGTCACGCCTTCGCCCGTCGGGGTGGTGATCCGGAGCGTCACGCGGCCCGCGCCACGGAGGTAGTAGGCGAACGCGGTCGCGCCTCGACCCGCGGCGAAGGGGTTCGGGAAGTTCGAGTAGCTCTGGCTGAGGGACGCGGCGCCGAAGACGCCCGCCGTGGTCCAGAATGGGAACGCCTTGCCCGGAACCGGATCGACCGAGATCTGGAGCAATGCGCTCGAGGGCTGGACCACGCCGATGCCGGCCGCGTCGCAGCCCATGCGGAACGCGGTGGGATATCCGGTGGTCGCGGTGGCGAGCCGGAGCTCGAGCGCGGCGGGAACGCCCGGCCCGAGCCGCAAGGGCGGCGTGAGCGCCACGGACGCGGTGACGGAGTCGGTCGTAAGCGCCGCGCTCTGCCCCAGCCGCGCGCTCTGGAGCCACACTTCGACCATCGTGGCCGCGTCCCCGACGGAGGCGGCGTTCTGCGCGCCATCGGCGCCGCGGACGGTCAGGTGGTCCACGAGGATCGAATCCGCGCCTGCCTGGGCCGTGTTTGTGAGCGTGAGGACCGCCGCGGTGACCGACCGGCCGTCCGGCGCCAGGGCGGCGGGCATGCGGCTCTCGAAATCGGCCAGGAGCTGGCGGGGCGGCGGCTCGAGGCGACAGAGGCCGGATGCGAGCGGGAGCTCGGAGCCTGCTTCGGCGGCCAGGGCCACCGGAGTCCCGAGATTCGAGTCCTCGGCCGGGATCCCGTCGCCGAAGATCATGAGCTCGATCGAGGACGCGGGCGCGGTCGCGCTGAAATCGACCACGACGTCGAGCGACGCGCTCTCCCCGGGCTCGAGGAGCGGGTCGGGGAGCGGGACCGTGACGCTGCCTCCGGAGGTCGGGAGGCTCGAGCTGGTCGAGACGGTGCCACCGTTCCAGACCAGGGCGACCCGGCTCAGGTAGTCCGCCGGGATCAGTGGCCGGCGCGACTCGTCCCGGCACTGGATCGTCACGCCGCCGACGTCGATCCGCGCGGTCCCCGGCGACCCGGGATGACGCAGCGTCATGCGCAGCGCGGTCACGTTGGTGGACCCCACCGTGGCCCTGGACGGGAACGAGGGGACCCCGGCGACGCGAAGGGAATCCGCTCGTCCCTCCACGACGATCGTGTTTCCGAGGATCGGACTCACGGCATACACGGCCGGCACCGGATCGCGCGTGTTCTCGTCGCGCGCATCCACCGTCGGGGGGTCCAGGAGGCGGAGGCGCAGGGCGCCGAGCTGGCTCGTGCCCGAGACGTCGGCGCGCACCGAGACGTCCACCGGCGTCCCGGCCTGGACGCTGAGCGGAAGGTTGAGGGTCAGCGCCAGGGCCGGCCCTTCCGCGGTCGAAACGGGTCTCGCGACGAGGGTCTGGGTCCCCGCGAGCACGCGAACGAAGCTCAGGAAGTCGGCGGGGCGTGGAACGGTCACGCCGCTCGTGTCCTCGAGCACGGCCGAGAAGGCGTAGAGGCGAACGTCGGAGGTGATGCCCACGATCCCGGGGCTCTGGAGCCGCGCCCCGAGGAGCGGAACGTCGGCCATGCCCCGACCGACGCGATTCGTGACCGGGGTCTGGCCCGCGACATCCAGCTCGGTGGCGGGCGCGACGACACGCGCGACCGAGGTGCGGACCGGATAGCCTCCGCCCTGGGTCACGGCCACGGGCGCCCCGCTCAGCTGGTCCCGGACGGTGAACACGGTGCTGTCCACGATCGAGAGCCGGAATTCGGGCGCCGTGGTGGATGAGAGCACGTCGACCGAGATCGCGAGGGTCGCGCTCGCTCCGGCCGCCACCAGGGTCGGCGAGGCGAACGCGAGGTCGACGTCACTGCCCGAGGTCTCGAGGGACGATTTGTTGAGGAGCACGTTCCCGCCTTCGCGAACGACGATCTTGCTCAGGAGCGACGAGGGCACGATCCCCGCCCCGGTCGCGTCCTCGAGCCGGACGCGGACACCGAGGAGGCGAACCGTCGAGGACTGCGCGTTCCCGGGATTGGTGAAGGCGAGCGACATCGCCGCCACGTCCTGCTGGCCCCGGTTCACCGAAGTCGGCAGCGTGGACGTCGCCGCGAAGGAGATGCTCTGCGTGTGGGTGAATACCTGGTGCGTGTTCGAGGCCGAGGGAAGCGCGTTCCGTGGCGATCCGCTCGGCGAGCCCGTTCCGCCCGCGGCCCCGGTCAAGGTCACGTCGCCTGCCGACGCCGCCGTGTAGACCCAGAGGAAGGAGTCGGTCGCCCCGGACGAGAGGTTGAAGGACGGCGGCTGCGGGCCGGAGACCGGCGTGAGGCTCCCCGTGCCGGCGGGCGTGAGCGCGGTGGGGGTGATGTTCAGCACCGATTCGCCGCCCACGTTCCGCACGATCATCGTCGCCGAGACCGACTGTCCCACCGTGCTCGCCGGGGGCTCGATCCGGATCGAGGCCAGGAGCGGCGCGTTGCTCAGGAGCAGGACGCTGGGCGCGGTGACCGGCGCGTCGAGGGGCCCGTCGTTCCCGGAGGCGTTCACGATTCCGCCGACCGGGATCGCGAGACGAACCGTCGAGGAATCCACGGGCGAGCCGGAGACCGTGACGGAGACGAAGAGCCGCGCACCGGTGGCCGGCAGCGTCTGGTTGAGGGCGCCGCTCTGCCAGTGGTCGACCTGCCACGTGAGGAGCCCCAGATCCTGGTCGTCTCCGGAGCCAGGGGTGAACTGGCCGTCCCCACCGTCACGCCAGAGCCGGACCTCGGCCAGGTCGCTCGGCGTCGCCGTCCCGAGGTTCGTCACGCTGAGCCCGTTCAGGGCGTCGTCCTGATAACCGTTTCGTGGGAGGACGACATTCAGGGCGAGCGCCGGACCCTCGTTCTTCCCCAGGGTGAGCGCGGGCGTCGAGAGCACCGCGACCTGCGCCACGACCATGCCATCCACGGTGACGCGGGCTCCGGAATCGATGGGCCACGCCGCGAAGATCCGCGTCGAGTCGTCGAAGGTGACCTGCGAGGCTCCGTCGATCGAGACCCCGATGAGGTCGCCATCCCGCGCGTCGTCCGTCGAGAGGTCGCACGTCACGAAGAAATGGCGGCTCTGCCCCGCCGCCAGCGGCTGCGACAGCCCGGAGAAGCGGGCCTCGCCATTCTGGAAGAGAGCGGTGCGCATGAGGGAGTCCTGACCGCCCAGGAGCCCGTCGCCGTTCCTGTCGAACCACAGCGAGAGTCGGTCCGGCTCGCCATCCAGCTCGCTCCGAGAACCCGGACCCAGCGTCGCGTTCGTGAACGAGACCTCCGAGAGCGTTTTCGTGACGGAGTACGAATTCGCGATCACGACGTCCGCGAGGCGAAGCGAGGCCTGCCCCGGCCTCCCCGTCGAGGACGGAACGGCCGCGGCGGAGAGGGTGATCCGATCCGCGGTGCTGATGGTCAGGTTGGCCGGATTCGCCGGGACCGCGTCGATCGGCCCGTCATTCGCGCTGCTCACCCCCACGCCGGGGTCGGGCTGCGACGGGATGCCCAGCCGCACCGTGCGGCCGTCGGTCGCGAAGTCCCGGGTGTCGACCGTGACGAAGACATGGAGACGCGAGACCGGGATCGGCTCCGAGAGTCCGGTCCGCTGCCAGCGGTCGCCCGTGAAGGAGAGCGACCCGAGGAGCCGGTCGGATGAGGCGCTGAATGTCGAGTCGCCGTTGTCGACCCATGCACGCACGGCAGAGATGTCCGAGGCCGAGGTGGCCGTGCCCAGGTTCACGACGGCAAGCTTCTCCAGCACGTCCGGCTGGTAGCCGTTCGCCGGGATGACCACGTCGAGCGCGGGACGATCCGTCGAGCCCGCGAGGATGCTCCCCGGCCCGATGGTCTTGATCGCGTATTGGGCCGCGGAGGAGCCGTCGAGCGCGATCGAGCCGGCGGGGTCGATCGGATACGTGCCGGTCGCGACGAGCGATGTATCGAAGGTGAAATCGGAGCCGGCCTGGATGGTAAGGTCCAGGTTGTCGCCGTCCCGAACCGCGAGCGGAATGTCCGTCACGACGAAGAGCGTGACGGAGCCGACCGCCGGTATGGACACGTTGAGGGGCGAGAAGAAGAGCGTCCCCCCGGAAGCCGCGGTCGCGGCGCTGACCGACGGGTCCGTGCCCGGATCGAACGTGCCGTTCGTGTTCCCATCGCGGTAGAGCCTCGCCGCTCCCAGCTCCGCGTCGAGCTGCGCCTGGGTACCCGGTCCTCCCGCTTTCCTCGTGAAACGGATGGACTGGAGGGTGACGGCGACGAGGTTCATGTGCGAGACCGTGACCGTGAAGCAGACCGCGCCGGTGCGTCCGGGTGCGAGCGTCTGGAATGTCTGCGACCCGGTTGCCGAAAAGGTGACCGCCTGCGCGGCGGAGCTTTGCAGGAGGAGCGAGGCGGCCAGGAACGTGCCCGCGAACGCGAAGCTTTTCGCGCGATTTGACATAACGGAGGTATCGGCGGCCGGCCGAACGTGCTGAAGGCGTGCCTGTCCTACGCGCGGGCCCTGCATGGCCTACGAAGGTCCGAGGATTTCCAGGCCCCGCGGATTTCGCTCAAGAAAGCCACCCGTCCTGCCGATATCCTTGAACCCATGACTAGATGGTCTACGGCAGGCTTGCTTTTCGTGGGTGCGATCGCGGTGTTCCCGCTTTCCGCACGATCGGCGACGTTCACGGGCGGGGCCGGCTCCGACTACCAGACCGGGCCTCGGGCCCAGTCCTATCGAAGCGCGCTCCTTTTCGGCTCCGCCGAAACGGAGAAAGGGGATCTCACCCTCGCGGGCATCCGATACGGCGACAGCCGACTCGGTCCGGGGATCGGCCTCTTCGCGAACGGCTCCGCCGCCCTGTCGCAGCACGTGAGCCTTCGCGTCGTGGGGCTACGGACGATCGGAGACGAGAGCTACCGCGCCTGGCGCTGGCGCGCGGGTCCGGAATTCAAGCTCGCGTCCGACGTGACGCTCGGAACCTACTACCTGCGGATCACCGACAACGCCGGTGGAAGCTTCGCTTCGGCGGGGGTGGAGCTGGCCGGCCCCGTGGCTCGGAACGTCACGGGGCAGGTCGGCTCTTCGTACGGTAGATGGAACCATGACGTCACGACGACCCAAGGGACCGTCTCCGGAACGTGGCATCCGCTGTCCCGGATCCTGTTCCTCGGCGAGGTCGACGTGGGGCGCAATCTCACGACGACGAGCGTCGCGGGTCCCGGTGCGGGAGGCGGGGCGCTCGGGGGTCTTCCGCTCCCCGGCGATCTCGGGAAGGGAAATGGACAGGGCCAGGGACAGTCCGAGACCGCGAGCGAATTCGCCGCGGCGGGTCAGATCGGAATTCGATTCCTGATCCACTGATTCCGATTTCAGGGAGCAGCATCGAGGGGGTTCCGCCGCGCACGGCGATCGTGCGTGAACGAGAAGGAGGTTACCGATGAGACCGCTCCAGAGTGTGCTGATCGGTGTGGTTGTGCTTCTGGTCGCGACGGGGGCGGCCTGGGCCCAGAGCGACAATCCGGCAGCCGCCGGCAAGGCCTCGAGCTCGGCCCAATCGGGAACGAGCGTCCAGGGACAGGCTCAGCCGACGACGACGCCCCAGCCCTCGGACGCGAATCAGCCTTCGGCCGGGGTACAGGCGCAGCAGGAAACCAAGGCGTCGGTGAGCGGCGAAGCTTCCGCGGATCCGGACGCCGCGCTCCAGAAAGTGAGGGATCGCGCCCAGAAGGCTTCGGCGAAGGGCCGGGCGCTGGTGGACAAGCAGCTCAAGAAGATCTCGGCGGACGTGGACGCGAATGCGGAGGCGAAGGGGAAAGCGGAGGCTGCGGGTCGCGTCGCGTCGGAATTCGGAATGACGGGTGACGCGCTGGCGGCCGAGACGGATCAATTCAACGCCGGGCTTGGCGAGGTCATCATCGCGCACACCTTGATGGCGAACTCGAAGACGGCGATCACCATGACCCAGATCTTCGCGCTCCACAACGAGGGCATGGGCTGGGGCCAGATCGCCCAGGGAATGAATCTCAGGCTGGGTGAGGTGACGTCGGCGGTCCGGAGCGAGGGCAACGTGGCCCAGGGCCTGGCCAAGGCCGATGGGAAGATCGCGATGATCCACAGCGGCGGCGCGGGCGCCAAGGCCGGCGCCAACGCGGGCGTGAACGCGGGCGCGCACGTCGGACATGAAGGCGCCGGAACGGCGGGCAGCGTGGGCGTGGGTGCGGGGGTCGGGGCCAAGGTCGGCAAGTAGAGCGTCGAGGACACGCCCCGCGGAGTTGTTGGCCGCGGGGCTTTTTTTATGCCTCGGACTCGTATTCTTGGTTGCCTGCTTCCGGAACGGGCTCGTAGTCGAGCTCGTCGAGAGCATCCCGCCGCTCGGGCTCGACGTCAATCGTCTCATCGATTCGCTTCAAGAGCTCCTCCGCGCGCATGACTGCGCGCGCGTGGAATCTCGGCAACACGTGTAACTCCACCCCTGTTTGCAGGACCACTCGGGCGAGCGGTTCGTTCTTGGGTGGCCATCCTGACTGCGGACGCCGAAGCCCAGTCCGAACGATTCGGATCGCTCCGTTCAGATATCTTCCATTCGACAGATCGTGAAGCTCGCGCACCGTGTACCCGTCGAGAACCACCTTGATCTCTCGAAGCGTCAGGCCTCGTTCTTTGAGCATATGGAGCACTTGGAGGCGGACGGCATGCTCGTATGTATACCGAGCGGCCGGACCCGAGCCTATGGCGGGCGGAATCAAGCGGCGTTGGACGTAATAGTGAAGGCTCCGCGATCGGATACCCGTCATCGCCTGGAGATGGTGACGGTCATAGCGGGCACGGTGGTATCCGGTCTCGAAGTCGTGGAGATCCTGGTCGGACATGATCGGTTGCTCACGGGGGAGTTTTGCTGGGGCGGGAGGCCGACGACTGCGAGAAGTATGGATCCTAGCTCGTCAAGAAAGCCATTTCCTTTTTGACGACTGGCGGGTGCCCTATCTCCTCCAGGGCGGTGGTGCCACTTGGTGGCGGCACTACGTAGGGTGCGTCACCACCAAGTGGTACCACCCCATGGGGAGAGATATCACCCCCTCCGCCTTGATTCTGCTGCCCTCAATCCACCGCCCGCACCTCCCCGACGACCCGCACATCCACCGGATACCCCTCGAGCCGCTTCGGAACTCGTGAATCGATCTCGGGCGTCCGTCGCGCGACGAGCACGAGGATCGCCGGCTCGCCGCGCAACTCGCCCTCCCCGGTCCCAACCACTCCGGGGATCGCCATCAATTCGGGTGAATGCGCCTGCAGCACCTCTCCGATGGGACGCACGGCCGCAGGATGACAGGATCCCAGGAGCGACGCCAGGGCGACGGTGGGGATCATCCCCCTCACTATCTAGAGTGCATGTCGGCGTAGGCGATCCCGAGCGCCACGGCGGGCGCGAGGATTGCCGCCAGTCCGATCGAACGGAATACGTCGGTGTGCCGCGACTCGAGTTTCGAGATCGACGAGATGGGGACGGACGCCGTGGGATGTGGCGACCCGTTCCAGTCGGAGGGAGCGCGTGGCGACGCGCTTCCCACGACACTGTCGCCCGAGACGCGCGCGTCCTTCAGCACCACGCGTGCATCGGAGGTCGTGACCCGCAGCTCGGGCGACGAGAGATCTTGCGGCGGCGGCACCTGTACCGAGCGCCAGGAGCTGCAGCCGGTCTGGATCATCAGGGTTGCGAGGACGAGGAGGATTCCGTCGAGAGAAAACCGGGGGGATCGCATGGGACCACCTCCTGACCAGGGTGGAAGACCATTCCGGGAACGCGATCAGTTCTGCCTCAGGTGAACCCTCTTCTCGGAATGGAGTTCCAACGAGCTGGGATCGTTCACCGCGATGGCCTTGTACGAGCGGAACCTGGATTATAGCGCGGAAGTACTCCCGGAGGTCCTCGCCCCACGGGACGTCATGCCAGGCGTGCATCGAGCCCCCGTGAGGTTCGCGCGTGAATCGTGGTCGGGCGCGTTCGGAGCGTCGAAGTTGTCGAAACCGTCTCCATCGCCCTCGTCGCCCGGATCGTCTCCGACGTCATCGTTTTCGCGGCTGCTCCAGTGCTCGTGGATCACGACCCACGACTTCCCCTCGCGCTGGAGCACGAACGTCATCGCGGCGGGGACTTCCACGTCCTCATCCTGGCCGAACGTCTGGACCGTGACCGGCGCTACCGCCAGGACGTAGTCGGTCCCGAGCGGTGTCGTCTCGACCGTTCCGACCGTGAACTTGTACGTGCCTTCGCGGCCGACGAACTGCTTGCTGTCGGTCTGAATCGAGCGCCATCCATGCGTGATCGACCCATCGCCGATCGAGGTCACGTTGGGCGCCTTGCTGAACATCTTCATCATGGACCCGACATCGGCGCGGTTCATAGCTTTTACGTATGCCTTGACGAATTGAGCCGCCGTGACGGCGGGCTTGGTGGGGGCCTGTTCGTTCGAGGAGATTCCCAGGGTCGGAACGAGAAGCATGGCAGCGAAAACGATGGATGCCTTGGACATCACGAATCCTCCCTAGTACGAACTGCCCTGGCCTTCCGGTGTGCCCTGGTTGATCCGGCGTGGCCTTCCGCTTCCAGCGCCGGGCGAGGATGTCGGGGCGGGGACATTGCCCCAGGACGTTGGGAGAATACCCCCAAGATCCGCTTCTTCTGCCTAGATTTTTTGCACGGTCCCGGTCACCCGCCGAGGCTCCCCGCGAGACCCGCGTCCCGGCACGAGATGGGAGCGTTGCGGGCCGGGCACATTGCATTCCTGCCGATGCGGTCCGCGGCACGCACGCTGCATTTGCCTGCAGCACTACGGAGCGGCGGCATGAAGCCGGGATCGAGAGCCGCGAGATGTAACCCGTTCATCCAGCAGGAGGTACTTCGTGAACAAGACCCTTCGATCGCGCATCGCCATCGTGCCGATGCTCGCCCTTCTACTCCTGATGGTCGGCTGCTCGGGCACCCCTCTATCTCCCGAGCAACCCTCCGGCCAGACCTCGGCCCTTTCTACCGATCCCGCCGGCTCGAACTCGGGGCTCCTGGGAAGCGTGGTCAACACCACGACCACCCTGCTCTCCTCCGTTGTGAAAGTCGTATGCACGACCGTCAACGGGCTTCTGGGCGGCGTGGTCCGAAACGGCGATTGGACCGTCACGGTCCCGGCGGGGGCCTATTCGGGAACCGGCGTCATCACGGTAACGGTGCAGGATCCGAGCGTCCGGAAGGTCGACCTCAGCATCTCGCCGGTCAGCCTGAACAGCTTCCAGACGCCGGTCACGTTGACCTGCAAGCTCCAGACGCTGGACCAGGTCCAAAGCTACGTGATCCGGTGGTGGGACCCGAGCACCAGCCGGTGGGTGGACCTCCCCACGGCGCGCGACACCGCGAAGCTGACCGTGAGCGCGTCGCTCTCACACTTCTCCACCTACAGCTGCGGCGGGAAGGCGGGCTGGTAAGCGCCGAAGCATTCGCGGTAAGCTCGCGCGGCTGCCCCTGAGGACCGGCACCGCGAGGATCGATGGCCAGGCAACGGACCGCCGAACGACCCAAACGCAGGACCACAGAACCAAGTTCCAAGCGCGTGGCGCCCCGGGCCAAAGACCCGGTGCGCCACAAGGCTTTCCTCTACCTCTGCTTTTTCGGCTCGGGCCTGGCCGGTCTGACTCTCGAGATCGTCTGGTCCAAGTACCTTTCCTACCTGCTCGGGAACTCCATCTATGGCGTCGCCACGGTGGTGGCGGCGTTCCTGGGCGGCCTGGGGCTCGGCGCGGTCATCGGTGGGAGACTCGCCGCGAGCACCCGCCAGCCGCTTCTGATGTACGCGCGGCTGGAGCTTCTCGTGGCCGCGATGGGCCTCCTGAGCCCTCTCGCCTATCTCGCGGCGCGTCCCCTCTTCGCGAGCCTCTACGGCGCCCTGGGCGGCAGCGGCGTCATGTTCCTCCTGGTGCGCTTCGCGGTGCTCTTCGTGACGCTCCTCATCCCCACGATCGCGATGGGCGCGACCCTGCCGCTCCTGGTCTCGGCGTTCACGCGGCGGGAGGGGGAATTCGGCTCCTCGGTCTCCCGGCTCTACGCCATCAACACGGGTGGCGCGGTCTGTGGGGTGGCGCTGGCGGGTTTCGTCCTGATTCCCACGCTCGGCCTGTGGAAGACCGCGGCCGTGGCCGCGGCGATCGATCTCGCGGTCGCGGCGGCGGTCTTCGGCACGAAGCCGACCGCGACGGCCGAGGTGGCGGCCGACGGCGCCCACGCGAAGGTGACCGGCGCTTCGGGAGCCGGCCCGCACCTGGATGCGCCCGCAGGCGGCCCCTTCACCAACCTCATCGTCCCGCTCTTCGCGGTTTCAGGCTTCTGCGCCATCCTGTACGAGGTCGCGTGGACTCGCGTCCTTTCGGTGCCCTTCGGCGGGATGGTCTATTCCTTCTCCGCGATTCTCGCCGTCTACCTGCTGGGCATCGCGGCCGGAGCCGCGCTGGCCGCGCTGCTCCTGAGATTCCTCCACGCGCCGGTTCTGCTCTTCGGCCTCTGTCAGCTCCTCCTGGCGGGGTCGGTCGTCCTCGGCTCGCACGTCTTCGCGTCGCTGCCCGATCTCCAGGCGACCCTCATCGCGCAGTCTCGAGGAAGCGCGGAACGCCTCTTCCTGGGCGAGGCGATGGTCACGGCAAGGATCGTGTTGCTCCCGACCTTCTTCCTGGGAGCGGTCTTTCCGCTCGCGGCCGCGATCTACCAGAGGGGCCGTCGCGCGGCGGGGGCGTCCGTGGGGACCATCTACGCGGCCAACACGCTCGGCTCGATCCTGGGCTCCGTGCTGACGGGCTTTCTCCTGATCCCCACCATCGGCGCGCTGCGCGCCATCCTCGCCGCGGCGCTCGCGAACGCGGCCATCGGATGCCTGGCGCTCCTCCTCGGCGAGGCGGCCCGATGGAAGCGGGCCGCGGCCGCCGGTATCGCGATCGCGGGGACCGTCGCGGTCGCCGCCGTCGCGACGCCTGCCTGGCAGCCCGAACGCATGAGCTTCGGATTCGTTCGGCTCCTCCGCGCGTACGAGTTCGGAGGCGAAGGGCTGGTGCATCGGATCCTCGAAAAGATCGGGCATTCCGCCCAGCTCGAGCGCCTCCTCTTCTACAAGGAGGGGCGCGTGGCGACCGTCACGGTACTGGAGACCGGGGATCGGCGCGCGCTCCTCATCAACGGCAAGACCGACGCCACGACCGGGAGCGGCGAGGACATGGCGCAGCAGGTCATGGTCGGCCAGGTCCCTCTTCTCCTCGCGCCCCGCGCGGCCAGCGTCTGCGTCGTCGGGTACGGCAGCGGTGTGACGACGCACGCGGTCCTCACGCATCCCATCCGGAGGGCCCTGACGCTGGAGCTGGAGGGCGCGGTCATCGAGGCGGCCCCTTTCTTCGAGGCCGCCGCCCATCGTCCGCTGGCCGATCCGCGAAGCCGTCTCGTGGTCGAGGACGCGGGCACGTATCTGAGATCCACCCGTGAGAACTTCGACGTCATCATTTCCGAGCCCTCGAATCCGTGGATCGCGGGCGTCGGGAATCTCTTCACGAGGGAGTTCTACCAAGAGGCGCGCCGGAGGCTCAACCCCGGGGGCGTCTTCTGCCAGTGGATCCAGACCTACTCGGTCTCGCCCGCGACGCTATCGACCGTCTTCCGCACGGTGACGACCACGTTTCCCCGAGGACAGCTCTTCTACGTGGAATCCTCCGGTGACCTCATCATCCTGGCCGCGCCCGACCGGGATCTCGTCCTGAACCGGGCCTCGATGGAGGCGGTCTTCGCGAGACCCGGAGTCGCGGAGGACTTCGCGCGGATTGGAATCCATTCGGTGAACGACGTGCTGGGAGCGTATCGCGGCCGGCTGGATCGCGTGGCGCGCGACGCGGGACCGGGCCCGATCAACACCGACGACAACTCGTGGCTCGAGCACGAAGCGCCGCTCGACCTCATCACCCCACAAGCAGAAAATCCGCTCCTCGCCTGGTCGCCCAAGGTGGAAGCGGATCTCCGCGCCTCGCTCCGCTGAGCGGGCTATTCCGACGCTCGTTGGATGGGCCGAGCATCGGCGAAAGAACAGGGGGTGGCCGGCCGGAGCGCGGGTTCACGCCCGGACTCGGACCTCGATAAGGTCAGGCCGGACCTCCCCCTAAGACTCATCGCCGTGAAACCCTTGGTGTCAGCGAACGGGGAAATGGCGACAGGGTAGATTCAGGTCCATCCGTGGAGCATTCCTTGACGCCATCCCCCGCTCTCTTTGTAGGACACCCATCAAGCCGCGTGCCATTTCCCGGAGACTTTGGCTCATGCGCCTACAGACGCCGTCTTCGCGACGACTTAGGGCTCTCCCTTGAAGCAATTTTTTCAACGGATCGGGGCGGCGAGCGTCCCGCGCGGGACGAATCTTGAACAAAACGGGAACCCTACTCGCCGCTCTCTACGAGAGATGCCTTCGCCGCGCCGGGGCGTCTCCTCGCTGGCACGATCCTGGATAGATACGGCCGAGGAAGCTTTCTCGGAGGGATAGGAGGCTGCATGAGAATCGATCGAAACAGGAATCTCTTCGTGGCACTGGTTCTAGGATCTCTCGCCGCGCTCCTGGTGTGCGCGGCGGTCAAGGCGCAAGCCGCGACCGAGATCATTCCATCCGTGGGACTCACACGCACGGTGGATAGTGATGAAACGAAGTCCGACGTCGGTCTGGCGATTCGTGGATCCGCCATCCCGCACGTGGCCGACATCGAGCTCAAGGGTCAGTACCGGAAGCAGGACGTTCTCGGCGGCCAGGCCACCGAGCGGATGTGGCCCATCTCGGCCTCGCTCTGGTTGACGCCGCTGCGGGTGGTGTACGCGGGGGCCGGCGTGGGCTGGTACCACACCACCCTCGACTACCACGCGCCCCTGACGCAGGACGATCAGACGTTCCAGAAGTTCGGCGTGCACGCAGGCGGCGGTTTTCGGGTTCCGTTCGGCTCGGCTCTCGCCCTCGACCTGAACGGCCGCTACGTCTGGATGGAGGACCAGGAGACGGCCGCGATTCCCCAGAAATTCAATCCGGACTTCTGGGACATGTCGCTGGGGCTGGCGCTCCGCTTCTCAGGAGGAGGTCACCACGAGGATTGAGTAACGACGAAATAACCCTGCGAGACGACAAACGGCCCCCGCTCCAGACGGTCCGGACTCACGAACAGCACGCGCACCTGCCGGACCGCGAGCGTGGGGCCGACTTTATTTGATGTGACAGACGGAGAGGCCGCGCTTCTCCAGATACTGCTGGTGATACTCCTCGGCGCGATAGAAGGGGCCGGCCGCCACGATCTGCGTCACGATGGGCCGCTTGAAGCGGTGCTCCGCCGTGAGCCGGGTGATCGAAGCCTTGGCCGCGGCCTCCTGCGCCGGCGAGTGATAGAAGATTGCCGACCGGTACTGCTCCCCCACGTCCGGACCCTGACGGTTCGGAGTCGTGGGATCGTGGTTCGCCCAGAACACGTTCAGGAGATCGTCATAGCGCACGCGTGACGGGTCGTACGTAACCTCCACCGCCTCAGCATGGCCCGTGCGGTCGGTGCAGACGTCCTCGTAGGAGGGATTCGAGGTGCGCCCTCCCGTGTACCCGACCTGGGTCGAGACGACGCCCTTGATCTGGCGGAACGCGGCCTCGACGCCCCAGAAGCATCCCGCGGCGAACGTGGCCTTCTCCACGGTCGTTTTCTTTTCCATGTTCGGTTGCGCTCCTTTGGCGGCCGGAATGAGTGCGAGCAACGCGAGAACGACGAGGATTCGATTGCGATTCGGATGCGGGGTTCGAATCACGATGAGCTCCTTCCGCCGATTCTACGACCGGCGGCCCGAGTTGAGACGGTTGTAGGGATATCGCCTGCGGAGCAGGAACGCCCCGGGAGTTGCCTCCCGGGGCATCGTCTATCCAGCGAAGAGAGGTGGGTCCACCTCCGTTCCTGAGTATTTAGATCACGGAAACCCGCGTTCGGTTCCCTGGAACTACTTGACAACCTCGTAGTCCGCGTCGATTTCGCCGTCTCCGCCCTCTTTCTTCCCACCCTGGCCCTGAGGCTGCCCCTGCGGCTCGGGCTCGCCCTGGGCCTCCGCGCCCGGCGTGGAAGCCTGCTGGTAGAGCTTCGTCGAGACCTCGTTCCAGAGCTGCGTCAGAGCTTCGCTCGAGGAGCGGATCTCCTCCGTGTTTTCGCTCTGGACCGCCTTCTTCAGCCTCTCGACCGCGCCCTCGAGGCGCGCCTTCGATTCCGAATCGATCTTGTCGCCCATCTCGCGGAGGTTCTTTTCCGTCTCGTAGGCAACCTGCTCGCCGCGGTTCTTCGCTTCGATCGCCTCGCGGCGCTTCTTGTCCTCTTCCGAGTGCGCCTCGGCGTCCGTCACCATCCGCTTGATCTCCGCCTCGCTCAGACCGCCCGTGGCTTCGATCCGGACCTTCTGCTCCTTGCCCGTCGCCTTGTCGCGCGCGGAGACGTTCAGGATGCCGTTCGCGTCGATGTCGAACGTCACCTCGATCTGCGGCACGCCCCGCGGCGCCGAGGGAAGTCCCGTGAGCTGGAACCGCCCGATCGTCTTGTTGTCGACGGCCATCGGGCGCTCGCCCTGGAGCACGTGGATCTCGACCGTGGTCTGGTTGTCCGCGGCCGTGGAGAAGGTCTCCGTCTTCCGCGTGGGGATGGTCGTGTTCCGCTCGATCAAATGCGTCGTCACGCCGCCCAGCGTCTCGAGCCCGAGCGAGAGTGGGGTCACGTCGAGCAGGAGGACGTCCTTCACGTCCCCCGCCAGCACGCCGCCCTGGATCGCAGCGCCGACCGCGACGACCTCGTCGGGATTCACGCCCTTGTGCGGATCCTTCCCGCCGAAGAACTTCTGGACCTTGTCCTGAACCTTGGGAGTCCGGGTCGCGCCTCCGACGAGAATCACCTCGTTCACGTCGGTGGGCTTGAGCTCCGCGTCCTTCAGCGCCCGCTCCATCGGCGGGCCCGTGCGCTCGATCAGGTCCTCCACCAGCTGCTCGAACTTGGCGCGCGTCAGCGCCACGTTCAGGTGCTTCGGCCCGCTCGCGTCCGCCGTGATGAAGGGCAGGTTGACGTCGGTCTGGAGCGCCGAGCTGAGCTCGATCTTGGCCTTCTCCGCGGCCTCCTTGAGCCTCTGGAGCGCCATCGGATCACGCCTCAGATCCACGCCCTCCTGCTTCTTGAACTCGTCAGCCAGCCAGTCGATGACGCGTTTGTCGAAGTCGTCGCCGCCCAGGTGCGTGTCGCCGTTGGTCGACTTCACCTCGAAGACGCCCTCGCCCAGTTCGAGAATGGAAATATCGTAGGTGCCGCCTCCGAGATCGAAGACGGCGATCTTCTCGTCCTTCTTCTTGTCCAGGCCGTACGCGAGCGCCGCCGCGGTGGGCTCGTTGATGATGCGCTTCACGTCCAGACCGGCGATGCGCCCCGCGTCCTTGGTCGCCTGACGCTGGCTGTCGTTGAAGTAGGCGGGGACGGTGATGACCGCCTCGCTCACCTTCTCCCCGAGATACGCCTCCGCGGTCTCCTTCATCTTCTGGAGGATCATCGCGGAGATCTCGGGCGGTGTGTACGCCCGGTCCCCGACCTGGATGACCGCCTCGCCGTTCTTTCCTTCCTTCACGGCGTACGGGACGTTCTTCGCCTCTTCGACGACTTCGGCGTACTTCCGTCCCATGAACCGCTTGATGGAATAGATGGTGTTCTGCGGATTCGTGATGGCCTGGCGCTTCGCGACCTGGCCGACCAGGCGCTCACCCGTCCGCGTGAACGCCACGACGGAGGGAGTCGTACGGCCGCCCTCGGCGTTGGGGATCACGTGAGGCTCCCCGCCCTCCATCACCGCCACGCACGAGTTCGTCGTGCCGAGGTCGATGCCGATGATTTTTCCCATGGTTCCCTCCGTGATACGACTCGAGGCGGAGGGACCAGGGTGGTCCCCCCGCCGATTTCCTGGCCTAGCGAGCCGTCTTGATTGGAATCTCGCGGGCCTTGGCCTCCTCGGCCTTCGGAACCGTGACTTCCAGAACGCCGTCCCGGTAGGTCGCCTCGATCTTCTCCGACTTGACCGCGTGCGACAGCGTGAACGTGCGCTCGAACGTTCCATACGCGCGCTCGAGGCGGTGGTACGCCGCGTTCTTCTGCTCCTCGGTCCGCGTCTTCTCCCCGCGGATCGTGAGGCGGTTGTCCTCGAGCGTGATCTTGATGTCTTCGAGCCTCATGCCCGGCAGCTCCACGTGCACGGTGTAGCGGTCCGGCTGCTCCTCGATGTCGATGGGAGGCTGCCACAGCACCGCACCCGCGCCGTCGGTCCGCCACTGGCGGCCAAACACATCGTCCATGACCCGATTCAGCTCATCCTGCACCGACGTCATGGGACTCCAGCGAACGACTGATTTCATCTTACTTCCTCCTCTTTGAGTATGGGCCCTTTGCCCGGTCAACTCAGGGCGATTCTTGAGCCGGACAATTTGCAGGGGACGTGCCAGGAGGAATTGATAGCGCTTAACCATTTGTAGAAAAGCCGATTACGGCATATCCACGCTCGATGGACCGGGCGATTCCAACCTCATTATGTTCCATATTGGAACATAATAACGTTTCATACTGGAACATTATAGCTCGTATTCTCTCATCTTTCGCCACAGTGTCGACCGGGAGATTCCGAGCGACTTCGCGGCTTTCGTTGTGTTTCCGGCGGTGTGCACGAGAACGCGGCGGATATGCTCCGCTTCGAGCTGGGCCAGCGTGAGGCTCTCGGAGTAGGGGAAGGCGGGTCCCTTCCCGAGAAGCGGGATTCGCGGCTCCCGGATCGCGGGGGGCAGATCCCCGGCGGTGATCTCGTGCCCATCCGCGAGCGTGACCGCCCGCTCCATGGCATTCTCGAGCTCGCGGACGTTGCCCGGATACTCGTAGCGGGTCAGGTAGAGCCGGGCATCCTCGGTGAAGCCGGTGACCCGTTTTCCCAGCTCCCGCGAGAACTTCTCGCGGAAATAGTTCGCGAGGAGCGGGATGTCCTCGGGGCGCTCCCGCAGCGGGGGGATCTCGATATGGAACACGTTCAGGCGGTAGTAGAGGTCTTCGCGGAAGGCGCCTTCCTGGAGCGCCCGCTTCACGTCGCGATTCGTGGCCGCGATCACGCGGATGTCGACGCGGATGGACTCCTTGGCCCCGACGCGCCGGATCTCGCCGCTCTGCAGAGCGCGCAGGAGCTTCACCTGGACGGAAGGCGGCATCTCGGCGACCTCGTCGAAGAAGATCGTTCCCCGATCGGCGTGCTCCATCAGTCCGGTGCGGTCGGTCGTCGCCCCCGTGAAGGCGCCGCGCACGTGGCCGAAGATCTCGCTCTCGAAGAGGGATTCGGGGATGGCGGACGAGTTCACCGCCACGAACGGGCGGTGCGAGCGCCGGCTCTGAAGGTGAATCGCGCTCGCGATCAGCTCCTTGCCGGTGCCGCTCTCGCCGGTGATGAGCACCGGGCTCTCCGTGGGGGCGATCTTGGCGATGAGCCGGAAGATCCGCTGCATGGCCGGGCTCTGCCCGATCATGTTGAGCGAGCTCGTGCGCGGCGCGCCGGGGATGAGCGGCGCCTCCCAGGGGCTCCGGGAATCGTGGCCCTCGGCGCGCGTCGCGCCGCGTGGCGCGGATCGGGCGCTCACGCGGCCCTCGAGAATCGGGCGGCCCTCTCGTGACCCGCGATCGCGGGGTGCTTCTCCTCCTCGGCCTCGCACTCCTCGGTGCCATCCTCTCGATCGCCCGTCTCGGCGACCTGGGGCATCGGGCGAAGACGATGGTGCTCTACTGGGGCGTGGCCCACGCCGCCTACCTCGCGGCGGTCTGGTGGGTTCTGCGCCGGGACTGGTGGCACGGTGGCCGGAGCGTCGCCACGTCCGCGCTCCCGATCGTCCTCGTCGTGGGCCTCCTGGCCCGGGCGCTCCTGATCCCGAGCGCGCCCACGCTTTCCGAGGACGTCTACCGCTATCTCTGGGACGGCCGGCTCGTGGCGCACGGCGTGAATCCCTTCCCGCACGCGCCGGCCGATCGCGCCCTCGCGCCCTGGCGGAACGACCTCGTTCACCGACTGAACCACGCCGACGTCCCCACGATCTATCCTCCCGCGGCCCAGCTCCTCTTCGCCGTGACGGCATCCGTCTCGGAGACGCCCGCCGCCTGGAAGCTCCTTCTCCTCGCGCTCGAAACGCTCCTCGTCCTTTCGCTGCTCCAGCTGCTCCGCAGCCGGGGCTTGCGCCCGGACCGGCTTCTACTCTACTACTGGAACCCGCTGGTGCTGGTCGAAAGCTTCGGAAGCGGACACCTCGACCTCGCCGCGGCCGCGTTCCTCGTGGTCGCGCTCTATTTCTACGAGCGCCGTGGCGCCGTCCGCGGGGGGATCGCGTTGGGCCTCTCGGTGCTCGTGAAATACGTCCCGGGGCTTCTCCTCCCCTGGCTGGTCCGCCGGCGCGCGTGGGGGATGCTGGCCGTGACCGCGGTCGTAGCCGCGGTCCTGTTCGCGCCCTTTGTCGGCGCGGGATCGACGCTCTGGACGGGCCTCGAGATCTACGCGCGCCACTGGGAGTTCAACGGCCTCGCCGATCACCTCCTGCGAGTGGCCTTCTCCTCGGAGCTGGCCATCCGGCGCCTCCTCGCGGGCGCGGGGTTGCTCGCGACGCTCGCCGTCGCGTGGCGCGCCCGCTCCGCGACGGGGGCGGCCCTGGCGTGCCTCGTGTCGTTCCTGCTCCTCTCCCCGACTGTGTTCCCCTGGTACCTCGTTCCTGTCGTGGCGCTCCTGCCTCTCCATCCCGACTGGGGCCTCACGATCTTCTCGGGGCTGGTCGCGCTCTCCTACCTGCCCCTTCCGGCATACCGGGAGACCGGGGTGTGGTCGCTGCCGTCCTGGATTCTCTGGGCGGAGTACGGAGGGCTCACGGGCGTGTGGGGCGTTACGGCGGCCGCGTCGTTCCTCGAGGCGCGGCGGCTGTCAGGACGGCGCGCGCGCGTGAACGAGGGAGAGGACCCCCACGTATAGGAACCCGAAGAGGTACAGCACGAAGAACGGTAACGGCGCAAAGTGCCCGGCGCCCGCCAGCGTCACCATCGACCAGGCGAAGTAGAGCGCGAGCGCGATCTCCACGAGCGCCCATCCGTTGAGCGTCGCGCGGTACCGTTTCCCCCGCCACCGATCCCCGCGGCGCTCGATCCGGAACTTGGGCGTGCGATGGAAGACGCTCCGGTGCCCGACGAGGGCCTCGAGCACGGCCCGCGTGTTCGTGACGGAGAGCCCGATCCCCAGCGACATCACGAACGGCAGGTAGCGGAGCTGGTGCCTCCAGTCGCTTCTCGTCTCCCGCTGCGCGTACGCGAAGAAGAGGATCACGGAGCTCGACGCGATCAGGAACAGGATCGTATCCGCGATCGCGTAGGAAGCGCTCCCGACCCGGTAGCGCGCGAGCACCACAGGGTAGAGGATGACGGCGAGGAGCAGGAGGAAGACGTAGGCCGCGTTGTAGGTGAGGTGGAAGGTCGCCTCCACCTTGACCCCGAGCGGCGCGGCCGAGCGCCAGATCTCGGGAAGGAGCTTCCGGGCGACCTGGATGGAGCCTTTCACCCAGCGGTGCTGCTGGGCCTTGAACGCGTTCATCTCGACCGGCAGCTCCGACGGGCACAGCACGTGCGGCGCGAAGACGAAGCGCCATCCTCGAAGCTGGGCGCGGTAGCTCAGATCGAGGTCCTCGGTGAGCGTGTCCGACTGCCAGCCTCCGGCGTCGATCACGCACGCCTTCCGCAGCACGCCCGCCGTTCCGTTGAAGTTGAAGAAGTGCCTCGCGTTCATGCGCGCGGCATGCTCGATCACGAAGTGCCCGTCGAGGGAGATCGCCTGCGCCTGCGCGAGGGCGGAGTAGTCACGGTTCAGGTGCTGCCAGCGCGACTGGACCACGCCCACCCCGGGGTCTTCGAAATACGGGATCATGGCGCGCAGGATCGAAGGGGGTGGGACGAAGTCCGCGTCGAAGACGGCGAGGAATTCACCCTTCGCGAGCCGAAGGCCGTGTTCCAGGGCCCCGGCCTTGAACCCGTCGCGGCCCTCGCGCGTGAGGTGGACCACGTCGACACCACGCGCTTTCAGCTCGGAGACCGTCCGCGCCGCGATCTCCCGGGTCACGTCGGTCGAGTCGTCGAGCACCTGGATCTCCAGCCGATCGCGGGGGTAGTCGATCGCCGCCGCGGCCCCGATGAGGCGGCCCACGACGTAGCGCTCGTTGTAGACCGGAAGCTGGACGGTGACCGCGGGCCAGACGTCCGGGTCCGGTGGGGGCGCGACGTCGCGAGGGCCGCGGCGGAAGAGCCGGATCAGGTGGATGCGGTGGAGGCCATAGACGGCGAACACGACCCACACGAGAAGATAGACGGCGAGGAGCAAAGCTCCTCCTATCGGTGGAAGGATCCCTTCCAGGTCTCGTCGCTGACCAGGAGGGAGATGCCCAGCCTCACGAATTTCTCGCTCACGCCAAGATCGCTCTTCTTGCCCCTCGTGCCCAGCTCGAGCGACAGGTCCAGTCCGCCTCCCTGATCCTTGGTCACGAGCCCCGCTCCGAGCGTGATCGCGCGCTCGTCCACCGAGGCGGTCCCTCCGTGGATGTCGGCGGCGCCGGCGATGGGCAAGAGGTCGGGCCACTGGAGCACGTACCCTCCGATGCGGAGGGGCAACCGGCGCCAGAAGGAAGGATCCTCCGGCGCCCCCTTCAACCGCTCGACTCCGAACGAGAACCGCTGGAGCGCCCGAAAATCCACGAGGTCGCTCTGGAGGGAGGAGCGGCTCCAGTTCGCCCGGCGATACTGCGCCACCGCCCGGAGCCTCTCTCGCAGGGGCGCCGAGGCGCCCACGGCGAATCCGGTCGGGATCTCGAGCCGATCCCCCGTCACGAGCTGCACGGCGCCCGAAGTCGTGGCCCGCTCCTCGATCGGCAGCCTTTGTGAGGTCTCGAAGACGCCGCCCAGCGTCCACTCCCCTTTCACGAGCTGCGCTCCGAAGCGGAAGCGGCTCTTCTTCGGATATTTCACGAGAAGGGTGTCGCGCGCCGTCGCGAGGCCGGAATCGGCGAAGGTGCGGACCCAGGTCTCGCGATAGCTGCCCGCGATCACTTCCCAGTCCGCGCCCAGGCGAAGCGCGGGGGCGATCCTTCGCGCCAGGGTCACGCGGAGGAAGTTCATGCCGCCCGTGCCGTCGACGCGAAGATCGGAAGCCACGCCTTGGATCTCCTGGCGGTGCACCGCGAACTCGGCATCGGTGCCCGCGACATAGCTTCCGCTCAGGACGATCCGTCCGGGCAAAGCGATGATGCCGCGCGCCGAGGGGAAGGTGGTTTCGTTTGCGGTCTCGGTCTCGGTCGCCGAGCTGACGCGCCGCAGGGCAGGCACGACGGTCACCTGCAGCAGAAGACGGTCCACGTCGGCGATGGACGCGGGATTCACGAGCGAGATGTCGCGTGGGCCGTGCTCCGCGGCGCCGGCCCCTCCGAGGGCGCGAATCCGGGCGGCTTCCTCGAGCTGCGGCTCGCCGAGACCCCCCACGGAGAGGATGGAGTTGGCGCGCGCGCCCGCCGGCGCGAGGGCAACGAGGAGCGCCGCGACGGGGACGAGAGCGAATCGCCGCATCTAGAAGCGCCCCGGCGGCAGATCGGTGTAGCTCAGATGAAGCTCGGGGGGTCGGGAGGATTCCCGGGATCCGATCGAGAAGATCCGGCGTCGATTCACCGGATTGACGAGCGAGACGTAGAACCCCTCGTTCGAGGAGGAGGTGGCGGCGAATTCGCGGACGAGCGTGACCGGGATCGCGATCCGGATCAGGCTGTCCGCGGGCGAATACGAGGCGCTCAGGCGACGCGACGCGACGGTCGCGTCATCCACCTGGAGCGGCGCCTTCTCGGTGACCGTCTCGGGCCAGGGGGCCCGGATCCG
>Ga0075433_10000033_pt1 | contig 55337 bp, 61 predicted proteins | sample RhiMethybrSRZTD2_FD_75299 | JGI IMG/M metagenome (GOLD analysis project Ga0075433, IMG submission 75299) | Populus rhizosphere microbial communities from Tennessee, USA - Rhizosphere MetaG P. TD hybrid SRZTD2 | ecosystem: Host-associated > Plants > Roots > Rhizosphere > Soil | place: USA... | reverse complement strand
GGTGGGACCCCAGCCCCACGACGTCCTGCGGCTCGCACTTCTCGTCTTTCGCTCGCCTCGGACGGTGGGACCCCAGCCCCACGACGTCCTGCGGCTCGCACTACCGCTCTCTCAGCTTGCGCGCCGCCTCCGCGCGCATGTGCTGCATCGCCCGCGTCTCCTGGTCGGAGTAGCGTTCCTCCGTCCACGGGTCGGCGTGCATGTGATAACCGTTCTGTTCCCAGAACCCCGGCGGATTGACGTCGAGGAACTCGAACGCACGCAGCCACTTCGACGACTTCCAGAAATAGAGCTTCGGTAGCACGAGCCGCATCGGCCCGCCGTGATCGGGCTCGAGATCCTTGCCGTTGTGCTTGAGCGCCAACACGACGTCGTCGTCGAGCAGATCGGCGAGCGCCGTGTTGGTCGTGTAGTCCGGATCTGCGTGCTGAAGCACGAACGTGGCCTCCGGGCGCGGTCTCACCTGCTCGGCGATGAAGCGCGCGGAGACGCCTTCCCATTCGTTGTCGAGCTTCGACCAGCGCGTGACGCAGTGGATGTCGGAGCGAACGGTCACGCGCGGCAGCGTCTGGAACTCGGCCCACGTCCAGGACATCGGCCGCTCTACCAGACCGAAGCAGCGAAACGTCCAGCGCGCGGGATCGAAACGCGGCGTGCGACCGTAGGTCAGCACCGGCCATTTCTCGGTCAGCGCCTGCCCGGGCGGCACTCGGGCGGCGACGGCGGCATCGGGCTTTTTCATGAGGCAAATCATAAACCTGCCCGGTGGCCCCAAACCCCGGACATATAATGGAAGCAGCCGAGGCCCCCTCATGGGAAAGGAGCGCGGATGAAAGGACGACATGGATGAACGGTGAGCGGAAGCTGGCGATGTTCATGGATTTCGAGAACATCGCCCGCGGCGTCAAGGAAGCGCAGTACAAGCAGTTCGAGTTGAAGCTGGTCCTAGAGCGGCTGCTGGAAAAAGGCAAGATCATCGTGCGGCGCGCCTACGCGGACTGGAACCGGTTCACGGAATACAAGCGTCCCTTCCACGAGTGGGCTATCGAGCTGATCGACGTTCCTCAGAGTCGCTACAGCGGCAAGAACTCCGCCGACATCCGCATGGTCGTGGACGCCCTCGACCTCGCCTACGGCAAGACCCACATCGACTCGTTCGCGCTGGTGTCGGGTGACTCGGACTTCTCGCCGCTCGTCAGCAAGCTCCGCGAAAACGACCGCTACGTGATCGGGCTCGGCGTCAAGTCATCCTCGTCCGACCTGCTCGTCGGCAACTGCGACGAGTTCATCTTCTACGAAGACCTGATCCGCGACACGAAGAAGACGCGGATGCTGTCGGGGCTTCCCGAGAAGAAGGCGGAGGCGATGGCGCAGCTCATCGACGCCATCCAGGCCCTGCAGCGCGAGAACAAGGAGACGCTCTGGGGCTCCATGGTGAAGCAGACGATGATCCGCAAGAATCCGGCGTTCAACGAGTCGTATTACGGCTACTCGACCTTCAGCAAGCTGCTCGAGGAAGCGGCCAAGCAGCGGATCGTCAGCCTCGAGCGCGACGAAAAGTCGGGGACCTACATCATCACGGCCCTGGCCGAAGATTCCGGCCGGGCCGCCTAGCCTCACCTCACTCCGGGCGCTGCCCGGGATTCGGCGGCGGCACCAGCCTGAGGGTCTGGTTCCAGACCCTCAGGAACGCCGCCACTTCGGGATCGTCCTTCTGGCGGTTTGGTCCGTAGACGGTGACCTCGTGATAGCGCTCCTCCATCGCGATGCGAAGCACTAGCGCGGGCGCCGCCGAGACCTCAAAGGCGTAGTCGGCGGCGAGCTTGTAGAAGTTCGCCGCCCGTACCGTGGCGACGAGGCGCGCGACATCGCGGCGCGCGAGCTTCACGGTCTTCGTATGCAGGCCCTTCACGCTGCCGTGGGCGCTTCGTTGCGTCTCCTGCACGGCCCGGCCGCCGGCCGTCACCGTCAGCGTCCAGCGGTGCCATTCACGCGCGGGTCGGCCGTCGGCCGCGAGCGTCGGAAGCGCAGGATAATATTCGGCCGTCAGTCGGAAATCCCGCGGAATCGTCTCGGCGGCCGCTGGGCCGAGAGCGCAGAGCACGACCACCACCGCCGCGAGCGCCGCGAAGGACCGACGGACGAGCATGATGCCACCCATGATCGAGGGAGGACCGCCCGATGCACAAGAAAGTCATTCACACCGACAAAGTCCCGCCAGCACGTGTCCCGCTCTCTCAGGCCATCAAGGCCGGTGATTGGGTGTTCGCCTCCGGCCAGCTCGGCAACGATCCCAAGACCGGTGCGCTGGCCCAGGGCGGGATTCGCGCCGAGACGCGGCAGGTCTGCGAGAACCTCAAAGCGATTCTCGAGGCCGCCGGCTCGTCGCTCGACCGGGTGGTGAAGGTGACGATTTACATGAAGGACGTCGACGAGCTCCCTGAGATGAATGAGGTCTTCAGCGCATACTTCCCCGTCGACCCGCCGGCCCGCACCACGTTCGAATGCGCCCGTCTGATTCGCGATGCCCGCGTCGAGATCGAAGCGATCGCGATGGCCTCTTAGACCGCGCGCCGCTTCAGATGCGATGCAGCCGGCCGGTGTCCGACAGGAACGCTGTGAGGATCCAGGAGACCGCCGAAACGACCAGCGCGCCGAGAAACGCGGCCCAGAACCCGTGGACCTCGATGCCGGGGACGAGCCGTGAGGTCAGCCAGAGACAAAACGCGTTCAGCACGAAGATGAACAGGCCGAGCGTCAGCAGCGTGATGGGAAACGTCAAGAAGACGAGCACGGGCCGGACGATGGCATTGATGATGCCGAGAACCAGCGCGGCGAGCAGCGTATAGCCGACTCCGTCGACGCGGATCCCCGGGATCAGGGAGGCCGCGACCCACAGCGCGGCCGCGTTGATCAGCACGCGGAGCAGGAGGCCCACGGCTTTAGGAACGACTCAGGGCCAGCCAGATGGCGCGGTCGACGGACAGCATACCGGCGCCGCCGATGAGAATGGCGAGCGCCATCGCGATGAGGGCGAAGTTGTACTCCCAGCCCGGGCCTTTGCCGGGCACGCCCAGGTTCAGGAAGAAGCCGTGCTTACCGTGCACCTTCGCGATCGCCACCAGCATGTTGATCATGATGCCGACCGCAGCTGGCCGTGCGAGGAGGCCGGTGATCAAACCGCAGCCGCCGAGGAGCTCGATGAACGCCGCGAGCGCCGCCGCCGCCGGTGGCACTCCCATGCCCCGAAACATTTTGATGGTGCTCCCGAGCCCCTGGCCGCCGAACCAGCCGAGCACCTTTTGAGCGCCATGCGCAAAAAAGACCACGCCGAGCCCGAGGCGCACGACGAGCAGCGACCAGGATGGATAGGTGGCGAGGACGGCATCCAGCGCGGCGGCCATGTGGTATCCTCCCCCGTCGTGAGCGTTCGGTTCGCGATCCCCCCCGCGTCGCGGCGAGTCTACACCCTCGCGTCGCTCATGATCGCCTGCGCGATGCTCGGCATCGGGTGCCACGCGCCGGCGCCGAGCGCGCACGATCGACTGCTCGGCGAAACGCAGATGTCGAAGGGGCCCGCCACCGCGGTCGTCACCATCGTCGAATTCTCCGACTACCAGTGACCCTTCTGCCGGCGTGTCCAGCGGTCGCTGGAGCAGATCATGAAGGAGTACGATGGCCGCGTGCGTCTGGTGTACAAGGACTTCCCGCTGCCCTCGCACAGTCTCGCCATGCCCGCCCACGAGGCGGCGCGCTGCGCCGGCGAGCAGGGACGCTACTGGGCGTACCACGACGTGCTCTTCGAGCGGCAGCCGCGTTTCGAGCGTGACGATCTCGTCGACTACGCCGTCAATCTCAACCTCGATCGAGAACGCTTCGAGCGTTGCCTCGACGGCCGCCGCTTCCGCGAGGCAGTGGAAGCCGACTTCGCGGAGGGTCGAGACCTCGGCGTGCGCAGCACGCCGACCTTCCTCATCAACGGCAAGCCGATCGTGGGCGCGCAACCGATCGATCGCTTCCGTGCGGCCATCGACGATGCGCTGCGGGCGCCTCGCTGATGTCGTTCGTGCGGGTGGCACGCGGGGCCGACATCCCCGCCGGGCGCGGCTGTCTCGTGGAGGCAGGGTCCTGCACGCTCGCCGTCTTCAATGGCGGCGACGGGCGCTTCTACGCGGTGAGCGCGTTGTGCCCGCACGAGGACGGTCCGCTCGCCGACGGTTGGATCGAAGGCGACGCGGTGGTGTGCCCGTGGCACGGCTTCGATTTCGATCTGGCGACTGGACTGTGTCGCGTGGCCGACGATCTCTCCATCAGCGTGTTCCCGACACGCGTGGTAAACGGCATGGTCGAGGTCGACGTACCGTGATGAGGTGGTGCCGCCGAGTTTCGTTGTCGAACGCAGTGCACTCAAAGGTGCTAGGGTAACGAGCCATGGGCGAACGCGCAGTGAAACACGTGAGGAAGTTCCTGGGACAGCGGCTGCGAGCGCTCCGCAAGCAACGCGCCCTCAGCCAAGAACGGCTGGGTGATCGCTCCGGCCTCTCCGGAAAGTTCATCGGCGAGGTCGAGCGCGGCGAGAAGTCGATCTCGATCGACAGTCTGTATCGGGTGTCGGTCGCGCTCGAGATCCCGCTGCGCGAGCTCACCGACGTGCGGGCCGACAAGCCGTCGGCCGTGCCCAGCGAGGACGCGGAGAAGATCTTCGCGCTCGTGTCGGGCCGGCGGCGGCCCGAGGACATCCGCCGCGCATACCGCGTGCTGCAGGCGATTTTCGGCCGAGCTTCCTGAGCGGGTGACGACGGACCAGGTCTGGCTCACCATCGGTCTGCTCGGGCAGGCCTTCTTCTCGGCGCGATTCCTGGTGCAGTGGATCGCCTCCGAGCGCCGCAAGCGAAGCGTGGTGCCGTTGGCGTTCTGGTACTTCTCCGTCGGCGGCGGCCTGACGCTCCTGGCCTACGCGATCTACCGACGCGATCCCGTCTTCATCCTCGGCCAGAGCGCCGGCCTGCTCGTATATGCGCGCAACCTGTGGCTCATCTACCGCGCGCCGGCGTCGCTCGTGAAAACGTGATGCTAGAATGAGCGCACTCGGCCGCCAAGGAGAGCGCATCGTGTCGTCGACGATCAACTGGACCCAGGTGCAGACGCGTCCCCTGCTCATGATTCCCGGCCCGACCGAGCTGCCATTCCCGGTCATCCAGGCCATGAACCAGCCGCCGACGATTCAGTACGACCGTTCGTTCGACGAAGGCATGCTCGAGCCGACGACGCTGGCCTTGCGCGAGGTCTTCCAGACCAAAAACGAAGTCCTCGTCATGCCGGGCTCTGGCCGCACCGCGCTGGAGGCGGGCGCGCTGTCGGTGATCGAGCCGGGCGATCGCGTGCTCGTGGTCGGCGCGGGTGTCTTCGGCGTCCTGATGCGCGAGATCATGGACCGCGTAGGAGCCGACGCCACCGAATTTCCGGTCGAGTGGGGCGCGCGTCTCGACCTGGACCGTCTGGCCCGCGAAGCCGAGCGCGTTCGCCCGAAAGCCATCACGCTCGTGCACAACGAGACGTCGACGGGCACGACGTATCCCGCCGCGGAAGTCGCGAAGATCGCGCGGTCGGTCGACGCGTTGTTCATGCTCGACACCGTCTCGTCCATCGCCGGTCTGGATGTCCGCACCGACGAATGGGGCGTGGACCTCAATATGACCGGCTCGCAGAAGTGCCTGGCGGCGCCGCTCGGCATGTCGCTGGTCTCGGTGAGCGAGCGCGCGTGGGACGTGATGGAGCGCCGCAAGCGGATGGCGCAGTCGTACGCCTACGACCTCCTCCGCTGGCGCGACAACTGGGTGCCCGTCTCCCGCGGCGGCAAGATCCCGGACGGCACGCCACGGCGACAGCCGGTCTCGATCCCGACGCACCTCACCGCCGCGTTGCAAGCCGCCGTGCGCCTGATCCTCGAGGAAGGGCTCGCCAACCGCGCCCGTCGTCATGCGCTCGCCGGCGGCGCGCTGCGTGCCGGCGTGGCCGCCATGGGGCTCGAGATGTTCCCCGATTCGACGATCGCCTCGAACACGGTCTCGTGCATCCGCGCTCCCAAAGGGATCGAGCCCGCCGCCGTGGTCAAGGTGATGCGCGAGCCGTACGGCATTCTCATCGGAACCGGCCTCGACAAGATACGGACGTTCACGCTGCGGATCGGAACGATGGGCATCACCGCGAGCCCGCAGTACGTCCTGCCGACTCTCTCGGCGCTCGAGATGGCGCTTAGAGACCTCGGTTACCAGGCGGAGCCCGGCGCCGGCGTGGCCGCGGCCCAGGCCGCCTTCGCGAACAACTGAGCCACGCGATGGCCGATCCCCTGATCGCGGTCCCGGACGACTTTCCGAGCGTGTTCCAGAATTCCGCCGCCCATGAAGCCGCACGCAAGCTGGGCGAGACGGTCGTAATCCCGGCACGCGGCGCCGACGAGGAGCAGGAGCTGATCAAGCGCATCGGCCGCGCGCGCGTGGCCATCAACATCCGCGCGCATGCGCGCTTCAGCGACGGCGTATTCGCCGCGTGCCCGGCGCTGAAGATGGTCTCGATCTGGGGCACCGGCACTGACAACTTCGACCTCGACGCGGCCGGACGCCGCGGCATCACGATCTGCAACACGCCGGGTGTCAACGCGTTCGCCGTCGCTGAGCACGCGCTGACGCTCATGCTCGCCACCGGCCGCAAGCTCGTCCGCATCGATCGCGAGATGCGCGGCGGCGCATGGCCGCGCGAGATGCTGACCCAGTGCCTGGGCAAGACGCTCGGCGTGTTCGGCACCGGCACCATCGGCGCTCGGGTCGTCGCCCTCGGTCGCGCGATCGGCATGGAGGTGTTGGCGTGGAGCGCGCGGGGGGACGAGGCGCGCGTTCGCGCGATGGGAGCCCGGCCCGCATCGAAGGACGAAATCGTGAGATCGGCCGACTTCATCTCGCTCCACGTGCGGCTCACGCCCGAGACGCGCGGCTTCCTCGGCCGTCGCGAGCTGGCGTTGATGAAGAAGACGGCAGTTCTGATCAACACGGGCCGCGGCGCGCTCATCGAGCGTGATGCGCTGCTGGACGCGCTGGCCACAAAAAAGATCGCCGGCGCGGGGCTCGACGTCTTCCACGACGAGCCGCTGAAGCCGGGCGATCCGATCCTCGGCTTCGATACCGTGGTGCTGTCGCCGCACAATGCGGGGCAAACGGCCGAGGTGGTTCGCGACGGGCTGCTGCGGGCGGTGAAGAACGTCGAGAATTTCCTGGCCGGTAAGCCGACCGACGTCGTCGTTGCACCCGTGAAGTAACCGCTGGACAGCCTCCTCCTCAAAGTCGTCGCCACACCAGTGCTGATCGGCGGCGCCAGCCTCGCCGGCCGTCGCTGGGGACCCGCGGTGGGCGGTTGGCTCGTCGGCCTTCCCCTCACCTCGGCGCCGATCGCGTTCTTCCTCGCGCGCGACCAGAGCCTGGCGTTCGCGGCCGCCGCCGCAGTCGGCATCATTGGCGGCACCGTGTCACAGGCCGCGTTCTCGCTAGCCTACGCACGGACGGCGGTGCGCACGCCGTGGCCCGCGGCACTCGCGGCCGGCGTCGGCGCCTTCGCGCTGTCGACGCTCGCGCTCAGATGGCTGCCGCTCCCGCTCGGGCCGACGGCCGCGCTCGCCGTCGCCTCACTGCTCGTCACACGTCGCCTCATGCCGGCGCCGACCGCGGCGCCGCGCGCGGCGACGCCGCTGCCGCGGTGGGACATCCCTGCGCGCATGCTCGTGACGACGGGATTCGTGGTGCTGCTCACGGGCGTGGCCTCACACCTGGGGCCGCAGCTGACGGGGCTGCTAACGCCGTTTCCGCTCTTCGCGACGAGCCTCGTGGTCTTCACCCACGCGCTCGAGGGGCCCGGGCCCGCGGGCGGCGTCCTGCGCGGGCTCCTGCTCGGACTCTATTCCTTCGTCGGCTTCTTTCTGGCGCTCGGCGCTTTGCTCGAGCGGGCAGGAATCGCGGCGGCATTCGCGGTGGCCGTCGTCGTGGCGCTCGCGGTCCAGGGCGCCGCGCTGTGGACGCTGCGCCACCACTCGTAGATCCCCTCGCCGGTGGTGAGCCACACGCCTTTCTTTCGGCGGATGTAGTCGTACACCGCCTCGAAGTACTTGATCCGGTGCGGCACGCCGTGGATGTAGGGATGCACGGCGATCGCCATGACGCGCGGGTTCTTTGCACCCTCGGCGTAAAGCCGATCGAACTGGTCGCGGCAGCGCTGCACCCAGGCCGATGATTCGTGATGCTGGATCACCATCGTCGGAATGTCGTTCAGCTCCAGCGTGTACGGGACGGAGACGAGCGGGCGGTGCGCGGTGCGGATCTCGTACGGCTGGTCGTCGTTGACCCAGTCCGACACGTATTCGATGCCCTCCTCGGCGAGGAGATCGAGCGTTTCCCACGTCTCGGTCAGACCTGGGCCGAGCCAGCCCTTCGGCTTCTTGCCGCTGAACTTCTGGATGATCTGAATGGAATCGCGGATCACTGCGCGCTGATCGGGCTGCACGTGCATCGCGCCCTGCTTGACGCCGTGGCCCATGAATTCCCACCCTGCGTCGCGCATGGCTTCCGCCACGCGTGGGTACGCGAGACACACGTTGGCGTTGAGGGCCGTCGTCGCGGGGATCTTGCGCTTGACGAGCGCCTCGTGCATCCGCCAGAAGCCGACCCGCATGCCGTAGTCGTGCCACGCCCAGTTCGGCACGTCGGGCACGGTGGCCACACCTTGGGGCGCGGTCAGATACTGGCGCGCCATGGGCTTTTCGATGTCCCACTCCTCCACGTTGACGATCGTCCACACGGCGATGCGCGCACCCCTCGGAAGCCGCCACAGCTTGCGGTCGACGATCGCGGAGTAGTCGAAGCGCTCATGCGGCAGTCTCACCCGTCGCTCCTTTTTCATACGCTCGCCTCGGACGGTGGGGCCCCACGCAGACTCGCCTCGCCTGCGGCTGCGGCTCGCCCTACGGCCCCACGACGTCCTCCGGCTCGTACTGCGGGCGAAAGTGAGCCCTATAGTACAATCCCGGCCGTGGCTCGCCCCGACGCGATCGACGTCCACGCGCACTTCTTTCCCGAGCGTTTTCTGGATCTCATCGCGCGTGAAGGCGGCCCGCACCAGGCGCGCATCGATCGCTCGGATCCGCGCGGCCCGCGCATCGTGATCCGCGACTCGCCGACGGCGGTGCTCGACGCGACGTATTGGGATCTCGATCGTCGCCGCAAGGCGATGGATCGCGTCGGTGTGGCCGTTCACGCCCTGTCGCTGACCGCCCCGATGGTTTACTGGGCCGACGGTGATCTCGGCCAGCGGCTCGCCGCCGCGGTGAACGACGCGATGAGCGAAGCGCACCGGGCCTATCCTGATCGCTTCGTCGGCTGCGCGACGCTGCCGATGCAAGAGCCGAAGCGCGCGCTCGCGGAGCTCGAGCGAGCCGCCGCGCTGCCCGGCATCCGCGGCGTTTATCTCGGCACGAACATCAGCGGCCGGGAGCTCTCGGATCCGGCGTTCGCGCCGATCTTCGCGGCCTGCGAAGCGCGCCGGCTGCCCGTGCTGCTGCATCCGCTGACCGTCATCGGCGCCGGCAATCGTCTGGGGCGCTACTACCTCAATAACTTCCTCGGGAACCCGTTCGACACGGCCATCGCGGCAGCCCACCTCGTCTTCGGCGGCGTGCTCGATCGGTTCCCGAAGCTCGAGGTGTGCCTGCCCCACGCGGGCGGCGCTATGCCATACCTCGTCGGGCGACTGACGCACGGCCAGAAGGTGCGGCCGGAGACGAAGGGCGTAGCGAAGCGGCCGTTCGAGGCGTATCTGCGGCGCTTCACGTACGACACGATCAGCCACGCGCCGGCCGCGCTCTCGTATCTCGTCGGCCTCGTCGGCGCCGATCGCGTGATGATCGGCAGCGACTTCTGCTTCGACATGGGGCCGACACGCCCGCGGGAGATCGTCGTGCGCGGACTCAAGCTGTCCGCGCGCGACCGTACCCGCATCCTGTCGGAGAACGCCCGGCGCCTGCTGCATCTGTGACCATGGCCGTGCGAGCCGCAGCCACAGGCGAGGCGAGCCTGTGACGCTTGAATTCTGGGTCACGCAAACCTTCAACGGCCTGTCGTACGGGGCGTTGCTGTTTCTCCTCGCGAGCGGCCTCTCGCTGATCTTCGGCGTCATGCGAGTCGTGAACCTGGCGCACGGCTCGTATTTCATGCTCGGCGGCTACGTCGGGCTCTCCGTCTCCTGGCGCACGGGCTCCTACGTTCTGGCGCTCATCGCGGGCGCGCTCGTCATGGCGATCGTCGGCGTCGCGATGGAGAGGGTGTTTCTTCGACGGCTCCCCGGCCAGACGCTCGGCCAGGTGCTGATGACGATCGGCTTCGCGCTGATCTTTCAGGATCTGGCGCTCTTGATCTGGGGCGGTGATCCATATTCCCTTCGGCCGCCCTCGGCTCTCGTCGGCGTGGTGACGGTGGGCCCCGGCCGCTTTCCCATCTATCGGATCTTCATCGTCGTCGTCGCTGTCCTGGTCGGTGCGGCGCTGTGGCTGGCGCTCGATCGCACGCGTGTCGGGGCGATGATCCGCGCCGCCGTCGATGATCCCGAGATGGCGCAGGGCGTGGGCATTCGCGTGCCTCGTGTGTCGCTCGGGGTCTTCGGGCTGGGTGCGGCGCTCGCCGCCTTCGGCGGTGTCATCGGCGCAGGGTTTCTCGGCGTCTATCCAGGTCTCGACATCGAGATCCTTCCGTACGCATTCGTGGTCGTGATCGTCGGTGGGCTCGGCTCGCTGCCCGGGGCGATGGTCGGCTCGCTGCTGGTCGGCCTGCTCGACAACTTCGGCAAGGCGTTGTTCCCCGAGCTGTCGTACTTCACGCTGTTCGCGCCGATGGCGCTGATCCTGGCGCTCAAGCCCACCGGCCTCTTCGGACGCGTGTGAGCCGGACCTTCGGCAACCTACGACGCCGAGCGATCCTCGGCGGCATCGCGGCGCTCGTCGTCGCGGCGGTCATCGCCCCGACGCTGCCGTCGTATCCGCTCACCCTGCTCACACAGGTCGCGATCATGGCGATCCTCGCCATGAGTCTCGACATTCTCCTCGGCTACACCGGGCTGGCCTCGCTCGGGCACGCCGCCTACTTCGGCGCGGCCGCGTATGCGGTCGGCATCCTCGCCACCGAGCGTCAGGCGGGATTCGTCGCGTGCCTCGTCGCCGGCGTGATCCTGGCGACGGCGATAGCGGCGATCTTCGGCTTGATCGCGATCCGTGCAACCGGCACCTACTTCCTGATGATCACGCTAGCTCTCGGCATGGTCGTCTGGGGACTTGCCTTCCGCTGGGTGTCGCTCACCAAAGGCGACAACGGCATCGCGGGCGTGCCGCGCCCGGACCTGCCGCTGCCGTGGAGTCTCGCGGCGCCCCTGCCCTTCTTCTACTTCGTGCTCGTCGCCGCCGCCCTTGCGTGGGCCGCGCTCGGCACGCTCGCGCGCTCGCCGTTCGGCCTCACGCTTCAGGGCATCCGTGAGAGCGAGACCCGCATGCGCGCGCTGGGCTACGACGTGTGGCTGCACAAGTACCTCGCGTTCGTGATCTCTGGTGGCTTCGCGGGATTCGCGGGCGTGCTGTGGGCCTGGTACAACGGCTTCGTCAGCCCGGTGGATGTGCAGCTCGTGACATCGGTGGAAACTCTCTTGATGGTCGCGCTCGGGGGCCCCGGCACGCTCGCGGGGCCGGCCCTCGGCGCTGCCGTGATCGTCTTTCTCAAGAACTTCGTCAGCGTCTACACCAAGCGCTGGCTGCTGATCCTCGGCGCCGTCTACATCGGCGTGATTCTTTTCGCGCCGCGCGGTGTGCTCGGCGCGCTCAGATCAGGCCGTTGAGCGGAGCCACACGTGCCTAGGCCACACGTGCCTGATATCGCGCCGTTGAGCGGAGCCTCACGTGCCTAGACCAGGCCACCCACGGTTCTAGCCGTGCAACCACCCGTCGCTACAAATGGAGAACTCTCGATGACTCGCATCCGCATCGTCGCCTCGGCTGTCCTGTTGGCTTTCCTCGCGTCGCTGGCCGCGCCGGTTGGCGCGCCGGCGCAATCGGGGCCGATCAAGATCGGCTTCCTGGCACCGCTCACCGGTCCTTTCGCCCAGATCGGCAAGGACATGGTCAACGGCAACCAGCTCTATCTGAACGAAGTTGGCGGCCAGGTCGCCGGCCGCAAGATCGAGGTGGTCGTCGAAGACGATGAGGGCAACCCGGCCACCGCGCTGAACAAATCGCGCAAGCTCGTGGACCAGGACAAGGTGGCCATCGTGACCGGCGGCATGCTGGCCAACGTCGGCTATGCGCTGCAGCCCTACATCGACGGCCAGAAGCTCCCGGCGACGTTCCCGGTGATCGCCGCCGACGACCTCACTCAGCGCAAGCCCGCGAAGTGGATCGTGCGCACCGGCTGGTCCACCAGCCAGCCGATGCACCCGTTCGCGGACTGGGTGCTCAAGAACACGAAGTACCGGAAGATCGCCGCCATCGGCATGGACTACGCGTTCGGCTACGAGATCATCGGCGGCTTTCAGCAGGTGTTCGAGGAGGGCGGCGGCCAGATCGTGCAGCGGATCTGGGCCCCGCTGAACACCAACGACTTCGCGCCGTTCCTCGCTCAGATCCGACGCGACTCCGACGCCGTGCTGGCGCTGTTCACCGGCCGCCTCGCTCTGCAGTTCCTCAAGCAGTATCAGGAGGCCGGGTTGAAGGATAAGCTGCCGCTGCTGGGCGGCGGCACGATCACCGACGAGACCGTCCTGCCGCAGATGGGCGACGAGGCGATCGGCGTGATCACTGCGCTGCATTACTCGCAGGCGCTGGACAATCCCACGAACCAGAAGTTCAACAAGGCGTTCGAGGCCTCGGCGGGCAAGATCGCGTCCTACTACTCCGAGGCGACGTACACCAACGCGCGCTGGATCGTGGAGGCGATCAAGGCCGTGAACGGCAAGGTGGAGGACCGCGACGCGTTCCTCGCGGCGCTGCGCCGGGTCGATCTGAAAGAATCCGCGCGCGGCCCGCTGAAGGTCGACGATTTCGGCAATCCGATCCAGAACATCTACATCCGCAAAGTGGAGCGCGTCGGCGGCAAGCTGCAGAACAGCGTGATCGCAACGTATCCGGCCGTCAGCCAGTTCTGGAAGTACAAGCCCGACGAGTACATGAAGCACCCGCTGTACAGCCGCGACTACCCGCCCTGCAAATACTGCCAGTGAGGCGGCTCTGACCGAAGCGCTCGCGCTGCGTCTGGAGCGCGTCTCCAGGGCGTTCGGCGGGCTCCGCGCCGTGGACGGCGTGGAGCTCACCGTGCGGCCGGGCGAGCGCCGCGCGCTCATCGGCCCGAACGGTGCGGGCAAGACGACGCTGTTCAATCTCGTCGCCGGCGCGTTGCCGGTGACGACCGGCCGTATCGAGCTGTTCGGAGTCGACGTCACCCGCATGCCTTCGCATCGTCGTGCCGCGCTGGGCCTCACGCGGACGTTCCAAGTTTCGAATCTCTTCCCCAGCCTCAGCGTCCTCGACAACTGTCTCCTGGCGGCGCAGGCGCTGAGCGCAACGAAGTTCGCCATGCACCGGCCGGTCGGGCGTGACGCCGGGCTGCGCGCGCGGGCCGAGGAGACACTCGCCGCGGTCGGACTCGACGCGCGCGCGCGCACCATCGTGCGCAATCTCTCACACGGCGAGCAGCGCCAGCTGGAGATCGGCCTGGCGCTCGCGGGACGCCCGCGGATGCTGCTGCTCGACGAGCCGACGGCCGGGCTTTCTCCGGCGGAGTCGGCAGCGATGGCCCGGCTCCTGGGCCGCCTCGATCCGGCCATCACTGTCCTGATCATCGAGCACGACATGGACATCGCGCTCGAGATCGCGCGTCACGTCACCGTGCTCCACTACGGCCGCGTGATCGCCGATGGCACGCGCGATGCCGTGCGCGCCGACCCGACCGTGCGGGAAATCTATCTCGGTGCTTGAGCTGAGCGACATTGCTTGAGCTGAGTGACATTCACACGTACTACGGCGAGAGCCACGTGCTGCAGGGCGTGTCCCTCGCCGTTCGGCGCGGAGAGGTCGTCGCCATCCTGGGTCGCAACGGCGCCGGCAAGACGACGCTCGTCCGCTCGGTCATCGGCTTCACACCGCCGCGGCGCGGCGCTGTGCGGTTCAAGGAGGAAGACATCACACGCTGGCCGCCCTATCGCGCCGTCGAGCGCGGCATGGCGCTGGTCCCGCAGGGGCGCCGCGTCTTTCCCTCCCTGAGCGTGATCGAGAATCTGACTGTGGCGCGGCGGGACGGCGGCCGCTTCACGCTCGCGCGCGTGCTCGAGCTGTTTCCGCGGCTCGGCGAGCGGGCGAAGAGCCGTGCGGGCCGGCTCTCCGGCGGCGAGCAGCAGATGCTCGCCATCGGGCGCGCGCTGATGACCAATCCCGATCTGTTGCTCATGGACGAGCCGACGGAAGGGCTGGCGCCACTGATCGTGCGCGAGGTGGGTCGCATCATCGCCGAGCTGAAGCGCGAGGGGCTCTCGATCCTGCTCGTCGAGCAAAACATGCCGCTGGCGCTCTCAGTGGCCGACACCGTGCACGTACTCTCGCGCGGTCAGATCGTGCACAGCAGCGCGCCGGCGGCGCTGATGACGAACGAGGACGTTAAATCGAGGTATCTTGGGGTATGACCGATCTCCGCTTCGGCACGTTTCTCTTCTTTCAGGCAGCTCCAGGACATCGGCACGAGGACATCATCCGCGACGAGCTCACGCAGGTCGAATGGTCCGAGGAGCTCGGCTTCGATGAAGTCTGGTTCACCGAGCACCACTTCATCGACTACGGTCTGTCGGTCGATCCCGCGACGCTCGCCTCCGCGGCGGCGTCACGCACGCGCCGCGTGCGCATCGGTCTCGCCGCGGCGATCCTGCCGTTTCACCATCCACTGCGTCTGGCGGAGCAGATGGCGCTCGTCGACATCATCTCCCAGGGACGGCTGGACGTCGGCGTCGGCCGCGGCAATCGGCCCGCCGAGTTCGCGGGCTATCGCGTCCCGCAGCAGGAGAGTCGTGAGCGCTTCGACGAAACGGTCGACGTCATGCAGCGCGCCTGGACCGAGGAGCGCTTTTCCTACCGCGGGCGCTTCTTCACTTTCGATGACGTGCGCGTCATCCCGAAGCCCGTCCAGCGTCCGCACCCGCCGCTCTACCAGGTGTGCGTCACGAAGGACGGCATCGAGAACACCGCGCTCCGCGGTTGGCCGATGCTGAACTCCGTGCTCTTCGGCCCGGTCGATCAGCTCGTGGCGAACCGCGACACGTACGTCAACACCCTGGAGAAGGCCGGCCGCAGCCAAGCCGAGATCCAGGCGTTGCTGGCGCGCTGGGGAGTGTCTCGCCAGATCTACGTCGCCGACACCGATGCCCGCGCCCTCGAGGAAGCGAAGGCCGCGGAGATCTGGTACCAGGAGTCGTTCCGGCGCTTCGTGATCCCGGAGCGCATCGAGGATGCGCATCCCACGCTGCAGCCGGCATTCCGAGCCATGGCGGACCGGCTCGGCAAAGTCACGTGGGAGGGGCTCGTTGCCGAAACGCTCGCCTTCGGCTCACCCGATACGATCACTCGTCACATCGAGTACATGCGCTCGCTCGGAGTCGGTCAGATTCTCTGCTGGATGAACTTCGGCGGTCTCTCTCAACATAAGATTCGCCGCTCGATGGAGCTGTTCGCCCGCGAAGTGATGCCTCGCTTTCGATAGACATGGGGGCTCCATCATGATGCGTTTCGTCGCCGTCGTCGTCCTCGTTGTGCTGCTGCTCACGGGTCCGGCGGCCGGCGTCGAGTCGATTCGCGTCGGCTATCTGGGGCCCCTCACCGGCATCTTCGCGGCCGCGGGTAAGGACATGCTCGACGGGCTCAAGATGGCGTTCGAGCAGGTCAACTACGAGGTCGCCGGTCGCAAGATCGAGCTGATCGAAGAGGACGACGAAGGCAATCCCGCCACCGCGCAGGCGAAGTATCGGAAGCTCGTCGCGCAGGATCGCATTCACGTGCTCGACGGTGTGCTGCTGAGCAACATCGGCTACGCGCTGGTGCCAAACATCGAGCGCGACCGCTTGCCGTCGCTTTATCTCACCACGCCGGACGATCTCACCAAGCGCCGGATCGCGAAGTACCTAATGCGCACGAACTTCGCGGCGAGCCAGCCCATGCACGCGCTCGGTGATTACGCGGCACGCACGCTGAAATACAAGCGCGTCGCGGCCATCGCCATGGACAACAACTTCGGCTACGAGGGCATCGGCGGCTTCCAGCGCGTGTTCGAGGACGCCGGTGGCCGCGTCGTCCAAAAGACCTGGGTGCCGCTGAACGTGATGGACTTCGCGCCGTATCTCAGCCAGATACCGCGCGACGTGGACGCCGTCGTGCAGGTGTTCGTCGCCGGGCAGGCGGTGCGCTTCGCCAAGCAGTACGGAGAGAGCGCGCTCGCCGGCAAGCTGCCGCTGATCGGCACGGGCGTGTTCAGCGATCAGTCGTCGCTCTCGGGGATGGGCGACGAGGTCATCGGCTTCGTCGGCACAATGATCTGGGCGCCGACGCTCGACAATCCGGCCAACCGCGCGTTCATGAAGATCGCCGAGGCGAAGCTGAAGCGGACGCCGTCGTACTTCCACGCGGTCATGTACAGCTCCGGCCGCTGGATCATCGAAGCCGCGCGGTCGCTGGGTGGCAACGTCGAGGATCGCGACCGGTTCCTCGCGGCTCTGCGCCGGGCGAGCGAGACGACCGATGATCCGCGCGGCCCCATCAAGCTCGACGAGTACGGCAACCCGACGGAGAATGTCTATATCGTCCGCGTCGACAAGGTCGCCGGCCGGCTGCAGAACACAGTCATCCATACCTACCCCATGGTGTCGCAGTTCTGGACGTACAAGGCGGACGAGTTCCTGAAAACACCGCCCTACGATCGCGCGTATCCGCCCGTCAAGCCGTGAGGTGAGCCCGCCGCGCTTCGGCTTCTTCTTCTGGCCGTGGTCGCCGGAGTACACGCGTCGCATGGCGCAATTGGCCGAGCGTGACGGCTGGGACCTGCTGGGAATCGCGGACACGCCGGGCAACGCGATGGACCTGTGGGTGGCGCTCACGCTCGCCGCGACGTGCACGGAGCGCGTCGCGCTCGCGGCCTGCGTCACCAATCTGGAAACCCGTCATCCCGCGATCACCGCGGGCGCCGCAGCGTCCGTCGACGCGCTAGCCCATGGTCGCCTGTTGCTCGGACTCGGGCGCGGCCACAGCGGCGTCGCCAACCTCGGCGCCGCGGCATCCGCCGGCCCGGCGTTCCGTGAAGGCCTCGTCTTCACTCGCGAGCTGCTTGCCGGCGAGCGTGCGTCGCTGAACGGTGGACCGGCGATGCAGCTGCCACCAGGACGCAAGCGCGTGCCCGTCTACGCCGCGGCGTCGGGCCCCGGCGCGCTGCGCACCGCCGGCGCCGTCGCGGACGGCGCCTTTGTCAACTACGGCTTGCAGCACGGCCACGTGACTCACGCGTCGGACCTGCTCGGGCAGGGCGCGGCGCAAGCCGCTCGCCGCGCCGACGAGGTCGACACGTGGTGGATCGCGTGTCTGGACTGTGCGACCTCGCGTGACGCAGCGCACGCCTCGCTCGGCAACATCCTCGGCTTCGTCGCCGCTTACATTCTGGGTCCCGCGCCGGCCGCACGCGGCGTGCCGGCGGATCTCGTGTCCGCCGTGCACGAGCTGCGTGCGACCTACACGACGCGCCGTGCGGAGATGGATGCTGGCCTCGTGCGCCGCCTGGGGCTTTTCGATTACCTCCGACGGCGGCTGGCGATCGCGGGAACGCCCGACGACTGCGTCGAGCAGGCGCGCGCCGCGCTGGCCGCCGGCGCGACCCGACTGATGTTCACCGTGAGTCTCGCCAGTGATCCCGTGCACACCGTCGAGCTCTTCGGCGCCGAGGTGCTGCCTGTGTTACGCCAGCGTTAAGCCGGCGTTAAATCGCGGGCGGTGTCAGCGAGCGAGGCCGGCGGGCGAGGCGGACACAGGGGCGTCCGGATAGTTGGCAAGGCGCGCCGCCGTTCGGGACGACTCGACCTCGAGCACGCCCATGGCGAGCACGAACAGCGCGAAGAAGATCACGTACACGATTCGCATGGCTCTTTGGACGCGCGCCTGGCGGGAACGGATTCACGTCGCCGCACGAATCCCGCAGCGTCTCCTCCGCATCCCAAATCGTGCGAAGGGAGACGACGATGACTGCGAAGCGAATTCTGGTGCCTCTGGACGGCGAGCATGCGGACGGGATCGTGCCGGTCGTGGCGTCCGTGGCGCGTGATGGAGGAGCAACGGTGCGATTGCTCCGGGTCTACCCGGTGCCCGAGCGGCGCGAAGGCGCGCACGGCCGCACTGTTGAGTACGTGGATCAGGCGATGAGCCGGCTGACGGCTGAGGCACACGACGACCTGGCCCGCGACGAGTCGCAGCTGGCCGGCGTCCCGGTCGAGATCGCGGTGCGATTTGGCGACCCCGCCGAAGAGATCGCTCTGGAGGCCGAGGCCTTCGCCGCCGACGTGATCGCGGTGAGCGAGCCCGCACGCGGCCGTCTCCGGCGCATGCTGTCGCCCGGGCTGGCGGATCGTCTCGCACGCGAAACCACCATCCCGACGCTGGTTCTGACGACCGCAGACTAACGCCGCGCGAGCGCGGTGACCACGACGGCCAGATCCTCGGAGCCGTGGCCCGCCGCCTGGGCGGCCGCATACAACCGCTCGGCGACGTCCGTCAGTGGAACGGGCGCGCCGAGCGTTGCTGCCGCCTCCCGGATCAGGTGCAGGTCCTTCATAAACAGATCCAGCTTCATCTGTGCGGGAAAGTCCCGCTTCGCGATCAGCGGCCCGCGCACCTCCAGCATCCGTGACGTCGCCGCGCTCGAGCCCAGCAGCTCGAGCGCCTGCGGCACGTCGAGGCCCGCGCGCTCCACCATCGACAGCGCCTCCGCGGCCGCCGCGCTGTGCACCGCCACGAGCAGATTCGCGACGAGCTTGAGAACCATGGCCTGGCCGGCAACGCCGACGTGGATCGCGCGCGGCAGGATCGTCTCGAGCATCGGTCGCCAGCGCTCATAGACCGCGTGGTCGCCCCCGACGAAGATGATGCCGTCACCGCGCGCGACCATTGCGCTCGTGCCGCTGATCGGGCAATCGAGGAAGCCGACGCCACGCGCGGCGCACTCGCGCGCGAGCCGCTCGGTGAGCGCAGGTGAGATGGTGCTCATCTGGACGATGGTGCGTCCGCGCGCAGCCGCCGCCAGCCCGCGCGCTCCCAAGACGACGTCCTCGACCGCGGCCAGCGACGGCAGCACGATGCAGATCGGATCCGCCGTCTCGGCGACCTCCGCCGCGGATGCTGCCGCGCGCCCGCCGATCGCTTCCAGCGCGCGCTGGCGCTCCGCGACGACGTCGTGACCAACCACATCGCGGCCGGCGGCGCGCAGCCGGACGGCGACCGCCGAGCCGAGCAGACCCAAGCCGACGATGCCGACGGGCGCCATGCCGCTCAGCACGCCTTGCATGGCGGATAGTCCCGCGAGTAGGCGGGCGCCTTGAGGTAGTCCTCGACCTTGTACGTCCAGAACTGCGAGACGTTCGGGAACGTGTGAATGACCGTGTTCTGCAGTCGGCCGTTGACCTTCTCGACGCGGCGGACGTAGACGTTTTGCACGGGATTGCCGAAGTCGTCGAACCTCATCGGTCCACGTGGCGCGTCCGAGAGGTCCACCCGGCGGAGGGCGGCCAGAAACTTGTCGACGTTCTCGATATCACCGCCCGTCGCCTCGAGCGCCGCCTTGAGCGCGATGCCGGCGACGTAGGTGCCTTCCGAGTAATACGAGGGCACCTGCTTGAACTTCGCCTCGTAGGCGGCGACGAACTTCCGGTTCGCCGGCGTCGTGAGGGCCGCCGAGTAATGGAGCGCCGTCACCACGCCGAGCACCTCGTCGCCCTGCACGCGCAGCACGTGCTCATCGGTGAACGTGCCGCCGCCGATCAACGGCAGCTTCTCCTTCAGCCCGGCCTCGGCGAACTGCTTGCCGAAGCGCAGCGCATCGGCGCCGGAGAACACGGCATAGATCGCGTCGACGTCGCGCCGCAGCTGCGACAGATACGGCGCGAAGTCCGCGGTGCCGAGCGGCGGCCAGAGCTTCTGCACCACCTGCCCGCCCGCTTCCTCGAAGCTGCGCTGAAATCCCGCGGCGACCTCCCAGCCGAAGGCGAAGTCGTAGCCGATCATCGCGATCTTCTTGTATTTGAGGTTGTCGACCACCCATTTCCCGAAGGGATGCGACGGCTGGCTGCTCGTCCAGCCCGTGCGGACCAGGTAGGGATTGCGCTTGCGCTGCGTGAGGTCGTCGGCCGACACGATCGGGTAGATCGCGGGAATCTTCTTCGACTCGATATACGGGGAGACGGCATAGCCGACCGCGGCGCTCAACGGTCCCGTGATCAGCTGCACGCCCTGCCCCTCCACGAGTCCGCGTGCCTTGGTGATGCCCGTCGCGGGTTTGCCCTCGTCGTCCTCGACGATGAACTTGATGTCGCGCCCGGCGAGCTTGTAGTGCTGCTCTTCGAAGAACAGCTCGAAGCCGTTAATCATGTCCTTACCGTTGGCGGCGAGCGGGCCGGTCTGCGGCACCAGCATTCCGACCTTGATCGCGCCCTTCTGGGCCCACGACGGCGCGCCGGCGACGATACCGACGGCGACGGCGGCGACAACCACGACCGCGAACAGCCTGCGCATGTGCGTCTCCCTTTTGGGCGATCGAGGCTACGGTGATCGAGGCGCTGCCGACGTCAGCGCCTGAATGATCTCGGCGTTGCTCAGTGGCCAGCCGAGCGCGGCGGCAACCAGGCGCAGCGCGAAGCGATGCATGTCTTCGCCGTCCATCGAATCGACGGCGTCGGCGGCCACGACGACACGGAGGTCGCGGTTCGTCGCCTCGAACGCGGCGCAGAGGACACAGGTCGTGGTGTTCACTCCGGCGAGGATGACCGTCTCCGCGCCGTGGCGGCGCAGCACGAATTCCAAATCGGTCGGCGCGAAGACGCTGTAGCGCTTCTTGCTGCGCACGACGACGTCGCGCGGATCGTGGAGCTCGGGGATGATTTCCGTGCCGAGGCTGCCGGCGAGGTTGTGCCGCAGGATCCCACGGCGCGCCTTGCTCGGATCGTCGTGCGCGGCCTTCCAGAACGGATTGGCCGCGATCTCGTCGGCTTCGCGATACTCGGTGACGACATGCACGATCGGCACGCCACGGGCGCGAAGATCGGCGAACAACGCCGCCGCGCGCTTGATCAGCGGGCCGCAGCGGTCGGCCGGCAACGGCAGCGTCGCGACGGTGGGATCGAGGTGGCCGCGGTGCATGTCGACAGCGACGACGGCGGTGCGCGCGGGATCGAGGTGGATCATGACAACGCGAGACTCATAGCACGGGCCCGGGCCAGAATGCTAGCCTAGGCAGCGATGACCTTCGACTTCGACCGCGTCATCGACCGCCGCACGAGCGACTCCAACAAGTGGCGCAAATTTCCCAGCGACGTTCTCCCGCTCTGGGTCGCCGACATGGACTTCCCCTCGCCGCCCGCCGTCGTGCAGGCCTTGCGCGGACGCGTCGATCACGGGTTCTTCGGCTACCTGATGGAGAAGCCCGAGCTGCACGAAGTCGTCGCCGAGCGGCTCGCCAAGCGCTACGGCTGGCGCGTGAGCCCCGACGCCGTCATGCCGCTACCCGGCGTGATCGCTGGCTTCAATCTCGCGCTGCGCGCGCTCACCTCGCCCGGCGACGGACTGCTCGTGCAGACCCCCGTGTATCCGCCGATCCTCCGCGCCGCGAGCAATCACGGTCTCTCACGGGACGAGCATGCGCTCACGCGCGGCGCCGATGGCCGCTATGGCGTGGATCTCGACACGTTTGCGCGTGCGCTCACCGCCCGCACGCGCGCGTTCTTGCTGTGCAACCCGCACAACCCGGTGGGCCGCGTGTTCGAGCGCACCGAGCTCGAGGGCATGGCCGCCGCCTGCGCGCGGCGCGATGTGTGGATCATCGCCGACGAGATCCATTCCGATCTGCTCCTCGACGACCGGCGGCACGTGCCGATCGCGACGCTGTCGCCTGAGATCGAGGCGCGGACCGTCACGTTCATGGCACCGAGCAAGACATTCAATCTGCCGGGCTTGAAATGCGCGGTCGCGATCGTGCCGAACGCGACGCTGCGCGATCGACTCACCGCCGCCGTTGCGGATCTCGTTCCGAAGATCAATGTCCTCGGGCACGCCGCCGCTGTCGCCGCGTATCGCGACGGCGATGCCTGGCTGGAAGCGCTGCTCGGCTATCTCGAGGGTAATCGGGACTTCCTGACGAGAGAGGTGCCGCGCCGGCTGCCGGGCGTCACGCTGGCCGCGCCGGAGGCGACGTATCTTGCCTGGCTCGACTGCCGTAGCGCCCGCATTACCGGCGGAGATCCCTTCACGTTCTTCCTCGATCGCGGCAAGGTCGCGCTGAACGACGGCCGGCTGTTCGGCCCCGGCGGCGAGGGTTTTGTCCGTCTGAACTTCGGGTGCCCGCGTGCGCTGCTCACCGAGGGCCTCGACCGCATGGCGCGCGCGCTCGCCGCGTGAGCGCGGCCAAACGCTCATGAAGCGCTACATCGATCTGTCCGTGACGGTCAGCGATGCCACCATGAGCCCGCCCTCGACCAACATGAAGCTCGAGGTCACGCCGCACCGGCGAGGCCCGGGGTTCTGGCAGGTCTCGAGCGTGCGTCAGAGCCTGCACACGGGCGCCCACATCGATTCCCCGCTGCACGTGTTCAAGGACGGCATCACGACCGCCGAGATCACGCTCGACCAGGTCATCGGCGAAGCGCTCGTGATCGATCTCTCGTTCGCCGGCCCCAACCACGAGGTCACGATCGACGACCTCAAGCGCGGCGGCGCCGACGCCGTGAAGAAGGGCGACATCGTCCTGCTGCGTACGGACTGGACCGACAAGATGTATGGCAAGTGGCCCGAGTACTTCACCCAATCGCCGCACTGTCCGCCGGCCACGGCCGAGTGGCTGGTGGCCAAGGGGGCTAAGAACATCGGCTTCGACTTCTTCGAGGAGTACTGCGCGCGTCTGCCCGATTTTTCTTCTGAGGATTTCCCGATGCACCGTGTGATTCTGGGAGCCGGCGTGGTGATCATGGAAGGCCTGACCAACCTGGGTGCGCTGCCGCGCCGCCGCGTCGATTTCGCCGCGCCGTTCTACAAGATCGCAGGGACCGAGGGCGCACCCGCGCGCTTCTTCGCGACGATCGACTGAACGCGGCCGCTTCCACTTCCCACGGAGGGCTCATGGACGCATTGGCGCTGAGGCCGGTGATCGCCGCGGTCGTCTACTCGGTCCTGGGCATCGTGGTCTTCGGCGTCGCCTTCAAAGTCGTCGATACGCTCACGCCCTACCATCTCTGGCACCAACTGGTCGAGGAAAAGAACGTCGCAATCGCCATCGTCGTCGGCGCGATGGCGCTCAGCATCGCGGTGATCATCGCGGCTTCGATCCTGTAAGGGATGAAGCGCAGCCGTGTGGTCGATATTCCGCTGGTCGTGAACGTGGCGGCCGCCGCGATCCTGCTCGGCTGCGGCTCCGACCATCGCCTCGAGGCCCAGCGCTGCGTCACGCGCGACTGGGAGGTCGTCCCCGACGCCAATTGTGAAGCGCAACCGAGCACGCCGGGGCGCGCGCCCATTGGTCACACATACTTCTGGTATTACGGCGGCCGCGGCATCGGCATCGGCGAGCGCGCCAGCGGAGGCAGCACGATCCCGCCGTCGGGTGGCGTGGTCACGCGCCCCAACAGCGGCGGCTACGCCATCGCAGCGCCCGGTGGCGTCTCGACGCGCGGCGGGTTCGGCTCGCACGCGTCGGGCCTGCACGTCGGCACCGGAGCCTAGCGGCCATCGACCGCTGCTCGACCTCCGCGCGCGCTGACTGGCAAGCGAAGGCCGAGGCGGTCGGGATGATCTTCCATCACACCGACGGTCAGGTGTACTGGAACGAGTCCGCGTACTATCGCCTGAGCTCTGCCGACGTGCAGCTCATCGAGAGCGCGACCAACGAGCTGTGGAGCCGCTGCCTGGACGCCGTCGAGCACGTGATCAATACGCACCGTTACGGCGAGCTTGGCATCCCGGACACCGCAATCCCGCTCATCGAGACGTCGTGGAACGACGATCACCCCTCGATCTACGGCCGCTTCGACCTCGGCTATCGCTCGGGGGAGCCGCCGAAGCTCTTCGAGTTCAATGCCGACACCCCGACGATGCTGCTGGAGGCCGCGGTCGTGCAGTGGAAATGGAAAGAAGAGGTCGCTCCCGCCGCCGATCAGTTCAACTCGATCCACGAAAAATTGATCGCGAAGTGGCAGTCACTGCGAGACTACCTGCGCGAGCCGGTCCACTTCGCGCACACCGAAAGCGTCGAGGACCTCATGACGACGACGTACCTGCGCGATACGGCGGAGCAGGCCGGCTACCGCACGGTCGGTCTGCATGTCGGCGACATCGGTTGGCATCACATCCGCGGCTTCACCGATCTCGACGAGCAGCCGATTCTGAACATCTTCAAGCTGTATCCCTGGGAATGGATGCTGCGCGAGCCGTTCGCCGTGCACCTGGGTCCCGGGCTGCCCTATTGGATCGAGCCCGCGTGGCGGATGATTCTGTCCAACAAATCGATCCTGCCGATCCTCTGGGAGCTGTTCCCCAATCATCCGAACCTGCTTCCCTCGTTTTTCGACCGCAGCCGGCTGCGCGAATGGGTCGAAAAGCCGCGGTTCGGGCGCGAGGGCCAGAACGTGACCGTGCACGCGGCGGCGGCCGACGAGCGGCAGCCCGGCGACTACGCATCCGACGGGTTCGTCTACCAGCAATACTTCGAGCTGCCCGTGTATGATGGCCGTCGCGCGGTCGTCGGCAGCTGGGTGGTGGATCAGGAATCCGCCGGCGTCGGCATTCGCGAGAGCGAGGGCCTGATCACGAAGAACGAGTCGCCGTTCGTGCCGCACGTCATCGAGGATCGCTGAGGCGATGCCAGGCCAGAGCCTGCGCGACTTCGTCGCCGCCTACGAGCGCGCCTTTCCCAGCGAGGTCGTCCACGTCGCGGAGCCCGTTTCTCTCGAGTACGACGTGATGGCGCTGGTGCTCGAGTACGAGCGTCGGCGACGCTGGCCCGTTCTCATGTTCGAGAAGGTCTCTGGCGCCGACATGCCGATTGTCGCCAACGTGGTGGCGAGCCGCCGAGCGCTCGCGTGGGCCCTGGGCGTGACCGAGTCGCGCCTCGCGCTCGAGTACGCGCGACGCATCAAGGACACGATCAAGCCGAACGTCGTCACGGGCGCGCCGTTCCGTGAGCGCGTGCTCACGGGCAGCGAGCTGGATCTCAGGCGCCTTCCGATTCCGACGTACTTTCCGGGCGACGCCGGCCGGTATCTCACGGCGGGCATGCTGGTGGCACGCGATCCCGAGACTGGCGTGGAGACCGAAGGCTATCACCGCTTTCAGCTCAAAGGCGCCAATCGCATGGGCGTGAGCCTGCACTCTCGGCGCCGCATGTTCGAATACCAGCGGCGCGCCGAGGCGCGCGGCGAGGCGCTGCCGTGCGCGATCGCGCTCGGCCTGCATCCGCTCGTCTCGATGGGCTCGCTCGCCTACCCGCCTGCCGACGTCGGCAAGTTCGAGGTCGTCGGCGGATTGTTCGGTGAGCCGCTCGAGGTCGCCCCGTGCGCGACGATCGACCTGATAGTGCCGGCCGCCGCGGAGATCGTCATCGAGGGCGAGATCCTGCCCGGGGTTCGCGAGCCCGAAGGTCCGTTTGGCGAGTTCACCGGCTATTTCTCGCGGCGCTCCACCGAGCACGTGTTCGAGGCGAAGGCGATCTCGATGCGCGCGCGCCCGTGGTTTCAGTCGATCGGCTCGGGCCGGGCGGGCGATCACATCACCACGCTCGGCCTGGTGCGCGAGGCGGAAATCTGGAACGCGCTGCAGCGGGTGATTCCCAACGTGACCGGCGTGCACGTGCCGCTGTCGGGCACGTCGTCGTTAAGCGCGTACGTCGCGATCAAGCAGGGCCGGCCCGGCGAGGCCAAGCACGTCATCCCGATCGTGCTCGGCGTCGACCACTACCTGAAGCTCGTCATCGTGGTGGACGACGACATCGACGTCTTCGACGAGTCGGATGTGATGTGGGCGGTGGCCACCCGCGCGCAGGCCGACCGCGATCTGGTCGTGATCGGCGGCAGCCTCGGCGCGATGCTGGATCCGAGCGCCGACGATCGCGGCGTGACCGCCAAGCTCGGCATCGACGCCACGCGGCCCTTCGGTCAGCCGTTCGGCGACAAGCTCGTGATGGATCCCGCGAAGATGGCGTGGGCGCGCGCGCTCGTGGAGCGGCTCGGCGGTTAGCGCGCGCGCCGAACATCCGTCGGCGCGCACGCCGCCGCGCGTTTAGCCTTTCAGATACTTGTCGAACCAGCCGGTGCAGCGCTTCCAGGCGTCTTCCGCATCCGCCTTGTTGTAGGACGGCCGGTAGTCGGCATGGAAGCCGTGGCTTGACTCGGGATAGATGACGATCTCGACGTTTTTGTTGCCGTTCTGCTTGAGCATCTCGCCGAGCTTCTGCGCGTCTTCAGGCTTCGGGTTCTGATCCTTGCCGCCGTAGAGGCCGAGGAACGGAACCTTGACGTCCTTGGCGAGATCGAAGCCGGTCACCGGCCCGCTCGCCCCCTGATAGGGCCGCGACGGAGGGCCGTACCACGCGACGGCGGCCTTGATGTCGGGGTTCGTCGCGGTCTCCTGGTACACGGTCGAGCCGCCCCAGCACCATCCCGTGACGCCGACCTTGCTTGCCGCGACGCCAGGACGCGTCTTCGCCCAGTCGACCGTGGCTTTCAGGTCGCCAAGCGTCTGTTCGCGTTTTTGCGCGAGCACGATCTTGAGCACGTCCTGCACGTTCGGAATCTGCGCCACCCCGCCCTCGCGAGCGAACAGCTCGGGCGCGACCGCGTAATAGCCGGCCTTCGCGAAACGGCGCGTGGAATCCCGAATGTACTCGTGGACACCCCAGATCTCGGAGATCACGAGCACGATCGGATGGTTGCTGCCGCTCGCGGGCCGTGCCTCGTACACGGGCACGTCGAAGCCCGCGACGTTGACCTTGAAGTCCGCCGCGGCGAGCCCGTCGGTGTCGGTCTTGATGGCCTGCGCCAGGACCGTCTCGACGCTCAGCGCGTAGCCCGTGAACGCAGTCCCGGTCGCAAGCACTTCTCGACGTGTCAGCATGCTGTCTTCCTCCTTGGAGCACGCGGTCGCGCGCGAAGAGCTGCGGGCGCTTCTTCAGGGATCAACGATCAGATCGATGTCCGGGTTCATCGTCGCATGCACGTCATCTCGGGCCCGTCGGCGGTCCGCGGCTCGCCTGTGTCTCGCAAACCCCCGGATTCGTGGGCCGAACATCCGAGGATTTGGGCCTGTTCGGCTCGCGCGCCTTTCGGTACTATGGCTGGAGCGCTGCTTTGGCGCGGGGTTGCGCAGGCTCGCGGAGGCAGGATGGATCTCCTGGAAGCCAAGAGCCGCATCGCCGAAGCCCTGGTCGAGTCGATCTTTCGCCGCGCACGGTTTGACATCACGCCGATGCGGCGTCAGCACTCTCCTCTCCGCTTCGGGCGCGAAGATTTCTCGCCGGACTTTCGTATCTCGCACCGCACGGACGACGGCCAGGACCACGAGTACGTCGTCGGCGTGAAATACCGTCCCGCTGCGGAGCAGTTCATCTCGGTCGAAAACCAGCGCGGCGACCGCTCGCTATTTCACATGATGCGGCGGCACTGGCCCACCCTCTACTTCATCCTGGTCACCGAGCGGCCGGAGGCGAAGCGCTCCTGCTTCCAGGTGCTCCCATTCGAGACGCTTCGGCTGGGCGAGCCCTTCCGCACGCTCGATCTCATCGAGATGAAGGAGTTCGGTCTGTTCACGCAGAATCTCGACGATCACGAGGCCCTCGCCCGCAGCATCTTCGGCTCCCTGAACGCGTAAACGCCGCACTTCACGCCTCGCCCGCGCCTAGTAAGCGCTCGTACTCTCGGTGCACGGCGGGATCAAAAGCGACCAGCAGCACGCGATCCGGCTGCGCCGATGTCGCCAGAACACGCGTGATCTCGTGGAGTGCGATCCGGCAGGCGCGCGGAATCGGAAAGCCGTAGACGCCGCACGAGATCGCGGGCACCGCGAGGCTGGCGAAACCCCGCTCGGTCGCCAGGCGCAGCGCGTTGCAATAGCACGACGCCAGGAGCGCCTCTTCGTCGTTCCCGCCGCCGCGCCAGACCGGGCCCACCGCGTGAATGATCCAGCGCGCACGCAAATCGTATCCGCGGGTCAGCCGAACCTCACCCGTCGGACAGCCGCCGAGCCGACGGCACTCCTCGAGCAGTCGCGGCCCCGCCGCGCGATGGATGGCGCCGTCCACACCACCTCCCCCGAGAAGGCTCGAGTTCGCGGCGTTCACGATGGCGTCCACATCGAGCGTGGTGATGTCGTCGCGCACGAGCTCCACGCGCGCCGACCGCGTCATGCGAGCGGGCTGCGCCGGGTCATGCGAGCAGGCTACGCACGACCAGCCAGAGGCCGAGCGCCCCGAGCAGCGCGAGCACCGCGCGGTTGAACGCGCGCTGATCGAGACGATTCTGGATCCAGAGTCCACCCACGAATCCCGCGAGCGCGATGCCGGTCAGCGCCAGCGAGGTCGCGGCGAGGGCGCTCGTCAGCAGGCCGTACCAGGCGACGGCGATGATCTGCACGAGCTTGTAGATCAAAAACGTGAAGGCGGTCGAGGCCAGGAAGTCGGCCTTCGACATCCCGAGCGCGTAAAAGTAGATGGCCAGCGGGGTCCCGGGCACGTTGGTCACGCCTCCGACGACGCCGGCGACGAAGCCGGCCACCGGTCCGACCCACGGCTCCCATGCCGGCGGCAGTCGCGGCGAAAAGCGCGTCGCGTTCAGAGCTACGAACGCGATCACGAAGCCACCGAGCAGCAGCAGAACGGCGCGCGCCGGCAGCACGACCAGCAGTCGCGTGCCGACGAACGTGCCGACCCCGCCGGTGACGAGCAGCGGCAGCAGCCGCCGAATCGTCTCGATCGGCGCGCCACGCCGCGAGAACTGGATGCCGTCCATCACGATGTTCGGGAGAATCAGCAACACCACGGCGGTCTTCACGTCGACAGTGAGGCTCAGGAGCGGCGTGGCGAGCGTCGGAAATCCCAGGCCGGCCGTGCCTTTCACCGTCCCCGCCACAAAGACGGCGAGCAGCGCCCAGAGCGGAGCCATCGCGCTCGATTATGCCGCAGCGACAACGAACATGTCGTTCCGTCGCGACATATCGACAACCGACGACGGCGTGACATTCTCGCTCAGCCTTGACAAGGGATGGTCCGACGTCAGTATCATTTGTGTAACCTCAGCGCCGGGCGCTGATCGGCTCGGAAGGCGGCAATCGCGTCGCCCACTCCCAGCCGTGATCACGGACGGCGTCGCTCTCCAGCAGCTCTCGGTACCGCCCGCACCCGCACGGGGATGCTCTCCCGGACGGGACAGGGAGGGCAGCATGAATCCCACGACGCACCGTACGACGGCTCATCTTCTTCGCAACGCGCTGATGCTCGGACTCCAGGCTTTGCTCATCGCCGCCCTGCCGCTCTCGGTGGACGCGGCGACGAGCAGCAAGGTCGCCTACGTGACCGACTTCCGCGCGGGCTCCAACGATCCGGTCGGCCCTCCCTTGAATCCCGGATCGAGTATCTTCGTCAACGCGCTCACGGGCCTCATGCCGCTCGGCTCGTACACGACGGGCGACGGAACGACGACGGTCGCGATCACGGACGTGCCCACGGCGACGATCGAGGCGAATCCCGCGACGGCGCTGCGCGGCTTCGACACAGTCATCCTCTACCAGGTCTGTAGCCTCGGAGGCCTTCCGAACACGCTGAACGCCATCAACACGTTCCTTGCCGATGGCGGCAAGGTGCTGATCTTCGACGCCGATCGCTGCTCGACCCTCAACGGCCTCCCCGTCGTCTACAGTGGCTTCACGTTTCCGTTCACGGCGAATCGGCTCGGCGTACCGGGCACGGTCGGTGCCTACACGAATATCCAGGCGAGCACGCTCACGACGGGCTTGAGCCTTGGCCCACAGCCCGATGACGCGGTCGGCGACGCAAACCTCCTGTCGACGCTCGACGGCAACTGGTGCGGATCGATCACCGCGAGCAGCAGTGACGGCAAGGCGGTTGGCTTCGTGCAGGCCTACGCGCGAACCGCGAAGGGCGGCCTCGTCATCTATGAGGGTGAGGATTTCTGGCTCACGTCCGGCCCCAACGCGCACCTGCGGCAGGTGTTCGACCTGATGCTGCAGCAGCGGTGGAATCCCGACGGCCTTCCCTGCGCGCTGCCGGCCTCGGGCATCGCGCTGAGCCCGGTGACGCAGAGGGTTCTCCCCGGCGAGTTCGTCGGTTTGACGGCCACCGTCGTTGACGCCAACGGTATCCCTCAGCCAGGATTCATGGTCGTCATGGAGGTGACGTCGGGACCGAATATCGGAAACGTAAGCGTCAATACGACCGATGGTAATGGCAACGTGCCGTTCGTCTATCGCGGTGGACCGGTCGGGACGGATACGATCGACGTGTTCTTCACCGACGCTCGTCAGCAGAAGCACGTGAGCAATACGGCGAGCGTCGTGTGGGGCGACCCGCCACCGCCGCCTACCCCGCCTGCCGCGCCACCGAACTCAGCGCCCGTCGCGCGCTGCACAAACGTGACGGTATCCGATACCCCGGGGGCCTGTGCAGCGCCGGCGTCGATCAACAACGGCTCGTTCGATCCCGACTCCGGCGACACCATCACGCTGACGCAATCACCGGCCGGACCATATCAGACTGGCAGCACATTGGTCACGCTCACCGTGACCGACAGCAAGGGCGCGTCATCGAGCTGCACGGGGACGGTGACGGTAGTCGATAGCGAGCCGCCGAAGATCACCTGCCCGGCCCCGCTCACAGTCGAGTGCTCGAGCAGCGCAGGCGCCACGGCCGCGGTGGGCGGCACGACCGCGCAGGACAACTGCGGTTCGACCGTCATGAGCTGTTCCGGTGCGGGCACGAGCTTCCCGCTCGGAGCGACGACCGTGACGTGTACGGCAAGCGACATGGCGAAGAACACCAGCAGCTGCAGCACGACCGTCACGGTTGTCGATACGACGCCGCCTAAGGTCAGCTGTGTCCGTGTTCCCGCCTACGCAGCACATCACGACAAGGACCATGATCGCCACCGTCATCACCATCACGACAGCAGCGGTTATTTCAAGGTCTCAGGAAGCGATTCCTGCAGCGCACCGACAATGACGTTCGGCGGCGTGCCGCTGAAGAACGGCGAGACCATCAAGATCACGCGCCGGTATGGCAAGCCGGGCGTGACTCTCGAGAACCGAATGGGTCGACCGGGAATCAAGCACTTCCTGGTGGGTCCGGGTAACGCCACGGTCGGCGCCAAGGATGCAGCCGGCAACTACTCGGACGCCGTCTGCCCATTGCCGCCGAAACCACACGCAGACAAGCACCGACACGAGGGTCGAGATCGCTAGATAGAGGACGCGCCCGCACCCTGACGAGCCCGGCGCATCTCACGCCGGGCTCGTCGTGCTCCGTCCGCTTGACACGCCCCGGTGCTTGCCCGGATTCTTGGCTCCCACATGAAGCCGCTCGTCGCTTTCGACCTCTGGCGTTGGATCGAGCAGTACCGCGACGCGTTCGAGCCGCCCGTGGGCAACAAGGTCGTCTGGGAGGACTCGCAGTTCACGGCCATGATCATTCGCGGACCGAACGCGCGTCGCGATTTCCACGTCGACCCCTCGGATGAAATCTTCTACATGCTCAAGGGCGACATGGTGCTCGAGTACATGGAGGACGGCAGGCGGCAGAGTCAGGTGATTCGCGAAGGCGGCATGCTGCTCGTCCCGGCATTCACGCCCCACGCCCCCCACCGACCCGCCGACACGTGGGGCCTCGTTGTGGAGGTGAAACGCCGCGCCGACCAGACCGAAGCGCTGCTGTGGTTCTGCGACCGCTGCGATGCGCAGCTGCACGAGGTCACGATGCACGTCGGCGACATCGAGAAGGATCTCAAGACCGCCATCGAGCGGTTCGACGCGAGCGTGGAGCTGCGGACGTGCAAGCGCTGCGGCCACGTGCAGCCTGACAAGCCGCCGGTGCCCCAGACGCCGCGTTAGGAGGCGCGATGCCCAGCCACGTCTCAGGCAAGGCGTTGACGGTGCTCGGCGCCGTCGACGGCGGCGCGCTCGGCATCACACTGCCGCACGAGCACCTGCTGATCGATTTCGCCGTGATGTTCAAGGAGCCGCCGGCCGCGAGCGACAAGGGCCTCGCGTATCAGCCGGTGGGCCTCTCGAACGTGGGGTGGGTACGCCAGAATTTCAACGCGAACCTGGACAACCTCCGCCTGCTCGACGAGCAGACTGCGCGCGACGAGATCATGCTGTTCAGGCAGGCCGGCGGCCAGACGGTCGTCGATCCGACCAACGTGAGCCTGTCCCGCGATCCGCTCGCGCTGGCGCGCATCTCGCGAGCCACGGGCCTCAACATCGTCATGGGAGCGGGCTACTATGTCGCGGCCTCGCATCCAGCTGACATGGATCGGCGCAGCGAGGACTCGATCGTCACCGAGATCGTCCGTGAGGTCACTGTCGGCGTCGGCGATACCGGCGTACGTGCGGGGCTCATCGGAGAGATCGGCAATACGTGGCCGTGGACCGAGAACGAAAAGAAAGTCGTCCGGGCCGCGGTCGAGGCGCAGAAGCAGACGGGCGCGCCGCTCATGATCCACCCCGGACGGGATCAGGCGGCTCCGATGCAGCTGGTCGAGCTCATCGCCAAGCACGGCGGCGATCTGCGGCGCACCGTCATGTGTCACATCGAGCGCACGATCGCCGATACGCGGCATCTCTACGACCTCGCCGACACCGGCGTCTGGCTCGAGTACGACCTGTTCGGGCTCGAAAACTCCTACTATCCCTACAACCCGGACTTCGACATGCCGAACGACGGCGGCCGCATGGCGCAGATCCTCGGGCTCATCGCGCGCGGGCACCAGGATCAGGTGCTCATGTCGCACGACATCGCCTACAAGAGCTCGCTGACGAAGTACGGCGGGTACGGCTATCACCACCTGCTCGTCAACGTGGTGCCGCGGCTGCGACGCAAGGGGGTCGACGACGCCGGGCTGCGGCGGCTGCTGATCGAGAATCCGGCGCGCGCGTTTACGTTCGCGTAGGTCGGCTCATCCGCGGACGCGCGCGGACTTTGGATCGTACGGCGGCTCGAGGTGCGCGGTCGCCGCGAAGCGCTCCAGCGCGATTTCGAGCTGCCAGCGTCCCGCGCGGACGAACGCGGCGTCAACACCGTCGGCGTGCGTCACATACCCCATGCCGACCGAGCGGCCAAGCGTGTGCCCGTAGGCGCCGGATGTAATCCGGCCGACGAGCACGCCATCGCGATAGATCGGCTCGTCGCCGAGCAGCAGAGGCTCGGCGTCGTCGAGCGTGAACATGACGAGCCGCCGCGTCAGCGGCTTGTCGCGCTGACGCAAGAGCGCGTCCCGCCCGACGAAGGCGTCCTTTTTGAGCGCGACCGCGAAGCCGAGGCCGGCCTGGAGCGGAGTGTCGTCGCCGCCGATATCGTGACCCCAGGACCGATAGCCCTTTTCCATCCGCAGCGAGTCCATCGCGTGATAGCCGGCGTGGCGCAGCCCGAGCCCCTCGCCGGCCTCCAGCACGGCGTCATAGGCGCCGGCCGCGAATTCCGTCGGGAGGTACAGCTCCCAACCCAGCTCGCCGACGTAGGTGATGCGCGTCGCCCTCGCGAGCCCATACCCGATGTCGATCTCCCGCGTCGTGCCGAATGGAAACGCGGTGTCGGACAGATCGGCGCTGGTGACGCGAGACAGCAGCTCGCGTGAGTGCGGCCCCATGACGCCGAGCACGGTGAACGCCGAGGTGACGTCGGTCAGCGTGACGCGCGCGTCACCGAGGCTCCGGCGGATCCAATCGGCGTCGTGCGTCGCCGCGGCGGCGATCGTGACGATCAGATATGTGTCCTCGGCGAGCCGGCTCACCGTGAGATCGCATTCGATGCCGCCGCGCGCGTTCAGCATCTGCGTATAGACGATTCGGCCGGGAGGCACGTCGACGTCGTTGGCGCACAGAGACTGCAGCACGGCGGTCGCGTCCGGCCCCTGCAGCCGGAACTTCGCGAGCGAGGATTGATCGAACAGGCCGACGCCTTCGCGCACCGCACGGTGCTCGGCCGTGGCGCAAGGAAACCAGTTCTGGCGACCGTAGGTGTACGCGTACCGCGGCTCGACGCCGGCCGTGGCGAACCAGTTGGCGCGCTCCCAACCCGCCGCGACACCGAAGACCGCGCCGCGCCCGGCCAGGCGATCGTGCAGCACCGAGCGGCGCACGCCGCGCGCGGTTTCCGGCTGACGGAACGGCCAGTGCATCGCGTAGAGCAGCCCGACGACCTCGCGCGTGCGCTCCCGCAGATAACCCGCGTTTCTCTGAAACGGCATGAAGCGGCGGATGTCGACGTCCCAGAGATCCATGCTCGGCTCGCTGGCGACGATCCACTCGGCAAGCGCGCGACCGGCGCCCGCCGCGGACGCGATCCCGACGGAGTTGAAGCCTGCGGCCACGAAGAAGTTTCGCAACTCGGGCGCCTCGCCCAGCATGTAGCGGTTGTCCGGCGTGAAGCTCTCGGGCCCGTTCACGTGCCGCCGTACGAGCGCAGTCTCCAGCGCGGGAATGCGCACGATCGCCTGTTCCATGAAGATGCGGAAGTGGTCCCAGTCCTCGGGCAGCAACGAGAACGCAAAGTCCGCCGGGATGCCGTCCATGCCCCAGGGCTTGGCGATCGGCTCGAAGCCTCCCATGAGCAGGCCGCCGACCTCTTCACGCGCGTAGATGTAGCCGTCGGTGTCACGCAGCACAGGGAGCTCACGGGTCACGCCGGCCATCGGCTCGGTGACGATATAGAAGTGCTCGGACGCGTGCAGCGGCACGTTGACGCCGGCCATCCGGCCGATCTCCCGGCCCCACATCCCCGCGCAGTTCACGACGATCTCGCACGCGACGTCGCCGTGATTGGTGGCGACCCCGGTGGCGACACCGCGCTCGCGATGGATTCCGGTGACCGCGACGTTCTCGAGGATCGTCGCGCCGCCCTGACGCGCGCCCTTCGCGAGCGCCAGCGTCGTGTCGATCGGATTTGTTCGGCCGTCGCGCGGGATCCACACCGCACCAGCGAGGTCGTCCGTGCGCATCAGCGGCCAGAGCCGCCCCGCCTCGCTTGGCGAGATCAGCTCGATCTCGACGCCAAAGCACTTGGCCATCGACGCGCCGCGCTTGAGCTCGATCAGTCGCTCGGCGGTCCGCGCTACGCTGATGCTGCCGCATCGTCGAAAGCCGGTCGCCTGCCCTGTCTCCGCTTCGAGGCTTTCGTAGAGGACAGCGCCATAGCTCGCGAGGCGGGTGAGATTGTGACTCGAGCGAAGCTGGCCGACCAGTCCAGCCGCGTGCCAGGTGGTGCCGCAGGAGAGGTCGCGCCGCTCGAGCAGGACGACGTCGCGCCAGCCGAGCTTGGTGAGGTGATACGCCACGCTCGAGCCGACGATACCGCCGCCGATGATGACGACGCGCGCGTGCGATGGAATCGGCCCGGCCATCGCCGGACGATAGCACACAGAAAATCGGTCCGGACGCGGGTTCTAGGAGCGCGCGATCGCTTCGGCGAGCGCTTCGGCGGGGTGCTTCGCGCGCCGGCCGGCAAGGTGCTCGATCTGCTGCCGGCACGAGATGCCAGGCGCCACGATCAGCGTGTGCGGATCGGCCGCCTTCACTGCGGGCGCCAGGCGGCGATTGCCGAGGGCGACGGAGATGTCGTAGTGCTCGCGCTCGAACCCGAACGAGCCCGCCATGCCGCAACAGCCGGAATCGACTTCGCTGACGTCGTATCCGGCCCACTTCAACGCCGCCACGGTGGCGCCGGTGCCGACCATGGCCTTCTGGTGGCAATGGCCGTGCAACAGCACACGCCGTCCATGGCCGGCGGCGAAACGCAGCGACAGGCCGCGCTCACGCTCCGCCAGCACGAACTGTTCGAGCAGCGCGCTCTGCGCGGCGACCGCACGAGCATCATCGGTGCGGAGCAGGTCGACCCATTCGTCGCGCAGCGTGAGCAGGCACGACGGCTCGAGTCCGACGATCGCCACACCACGGCGCGCGTACGGTGCGAGTCGCGCGACGTTATAGGCCGCGTGCTCGCGCGCCTCGTCGAGCATGCCCTTGGAGATCAGCGGCCGCCCGCAGCATTTGCGGTCCACGAGCACGACGCGGTAGCCGCCGCCCTCGAGCAGCCGCACGGCGGCCTGCCCGATCTCCGGCGTGTTGTATGTCACGAACGTGTCGTGGAACAGCACGACTTCGCCGCGCGGCGCCGTAGCCGGCGGCGTGCGTCGGCGGAACCAGTCTTCGAACGTTTCCATCGCCAGCGGCGGCAACGGACGGCGCCGATCGATGCCGGCGACCTTCTCGAGCAGCCACCGCACCGGCGGCAGCGCGTTGATGGCATTCGCCAGCCGCGGCGCGCGCGCACCGAGCGCGCTGACCCTCGCCACGCGGCCGAACATCCGATTGCGCAGCGGTAACCCGTTGGCCTGGTGATAGTGGTAGAGAAACTCGTACTTCAGCTTCGCCATGTCGACGTTCGACGGGCACTCCGCCTTGCAGCCCTTGCACTCCAGGCAGAGGTCCATCACCTCGTGCAGGCGCTCGCCGGTGAACTCCGACGCGGGCAGCCGCCCCGACAGCACCGCGCGAAGCGCGTTGGCTCGCCCGCGCGTGCTGTGCTCCTCGTCTTTCGTCGCCATGTACGACGGGCACATCGTCCCCTCGAGCTTCTTGCGGCAGACGCCGACGCCGTTGCACATCTCGACCGCCGCGGCAAACCCGCCCTGAGCCGAGAAGTCGAGCAGCGTCTTCGGCTCCCACGTCTTGTATGAAACGCCGTAGCGCAGGTTCTCGATGATCCCGGGCGAGTCGACGATGTTGCCGGGATTCATGCGGTTGTCCGGGTCGAACGCGCGCTTGAACCGCCGGAAGGCCTGCATCAGGGTCGGACCGTACATGCGCTCGAGGAATGGGCTGCGCGCGCGGCCGTCGCCGTGCTCGCTGGAGATCGTGCCGCTGAACTCGAGCACGAGATCGGTGATCTCGTCGGCGATGGCCTTGACCTGCTCGAGCCCGCGCGGCGTCTTGAGGTCGATCACCGGCCGGATGTGCAGACACCCCACGGAGCAGTGGCCGTAATAGGCCCCGGTCGTGTCGTGCTTGGCGAAGATGTCGGCGAAGCGCGGCACGAAATCTTTGAGGTGCTTGGGCTCGACGCACGTGTCTTCGACGAAGGCGATCGGCTTCTTGTCGCCCTTCATACCGAGCAGCAGACCGAGCCCCGCCTTGCGGAGCTTCCAGATCGACTGCTGCTCGCCCACCTCGTACGACAGATGCGCGGCGTACCCGAACCTCTCACGGGCGCGCCGCGTCTCCAGGGCATCGACCTTGGCCTTCACCTCGGCGTCGCTCTCGCCCGCGTATTCGACGATCAGGATCGCGCCGGGATCGCCCTGCACGAACGCGGCGCGCTGGCGCTGCTCGATGTTCTCGCGCGCGAGGTCCAGGATCAGCTTGTCGGTCAGCTCCACGGCGTGCGGCCCGGTCTCGAGGATCGACTGCGAGGATTCCAGCGCCTCCTGGATGCTCGCGTAGTGGATGACGTCGAGCGCCGTCTTTCTCGGGCGCCGCACCAGCCGGACCTTTGCCTCGAGCACGGTGAGCAGCGTGCCTTCGGACCCGACGACCACGCGCGCCATGTTCAAGGGGCCGCTGTCCGCCTTGACGAGCTCGTTCAGGTTGTAGCCGGCGACGCGGCGCCAGTGCTTGGGATACCGCTTGCGAATCTCCTCCGTATACTCGGCCCGGATGGCGGCCACCTCGCGATAAATCCGGCCCTCAGCGCCGTCGAGCCGCGTCTTCGCCTCGAACTCCGCCGGCGTGACGGTGCCGAAGCGGACGCGGGTGCCGTCGGCGAGCAGCGCGTCGAGCTCGAGCACGTGCTCGACCGTGAGCCCGTACGCGATCGAGTGCGAGCCGCCGGAGTTGTTGCCGATCATCCCGCCGAGCGTGGCGCGGTTGGACGTCGACGTGTCGGGACCGAAGAGCAGTCCGAGGCCGCGAACGTGATGGTTCAGCTCGTCCTGCACGAGCCCGGGCTGCACGCGCGCCCACAGCTCCTCGGCGTTGACTTCCAGCACGCCGTTCATGTGCTGGGAGAAATCCAGCACGAGCGCCCGGTTGACGGTCTGGCCGGTGAGCGACGTGCCGCCGCCGCGCGGCAGCAGCGCGACGCGCTGCTTGCGGGCGACGTCGAAGGCCGCGATGACGTCGTCCGGGTCGCGCGGCGTCACGATGCCGATCGGCTCGACCTGATACATCGACGCGTCGGTCGAATAGAGCAGTCGCGAGGCGGGATCGAAGCGCACGGAACCGCGGACGACGCGGCACAGCTCGTGCTCGAGGTCGTTCACCGGGCCATTATACTCATCGCGCCGGCGCCCGCTGTGCGTGCCGAAGTCGCTGGCACGCAGGTTGCGTCATGCGCGACTGATGACGGTGAACGGCTCGAACGTCTCCGCGTTCCCGCTCGCTTCACGTTCCGGCGTGCCCCGCTACTGTCCGCACGATGCGGCCCGCGAAATTCGCATGTACATGCCCTACGCCGAGGCGAATGCCGTCCGGTTCCGATTGATCCTGGCGGGCGATCCGCGCTGGCGACACGTGTCCGCGATCTACGAGATCCCGCACGGATGGGCCTGGACGCTCTGTGACGAGTGCCCACCCGAGGCGCGTGCCGAGAACGTCAGGCAGTAGACCGCCACGTCTGGTGGACCGCGCGCATCTGCGGCGTGAGAACATTCTTCCACGTCGTGTGCATGACCCGATCGATCAACAACTCGAACGCCGTCTCCGACTCGTGCGCCATGTGCCTGGCGTCCCCGAAGACAGCGGCGCGCCGCGACGGGTCGTCGACCAGCGTGGCCCTGCCCGCGACGTAGAACTCCTCGCTGCCGGCCTTCGGCTGCGGAAACGACTGGAGTGCGTATCTCCCGTCCCGCAGAAGGTCGTCGTGCTTCGGCGATGTCGGAACGATCAGCACGAAGAGACGATCATCTGAAAACATCGGGCATACCGGGTGCAGCCTCGGGCCACCGTCTTTCCGGATCGTTGCCAGAAACGCGAGTCCCACCTGGAATTGATTGATCAGGACACGGCCCGCCGCGGCGAGTTCGGGCGCCGCGGCGGCGAATTCATTCCACGCGACCATCCACACCTCCGAATGCGATCTCGCCGCCGATCATCCTGGAACCCACGCCCGCCTGCTTTGCCCGGCTTGCTATTCGCGTTGCTCCACTTGCTCCGCTAGAATGCCCCGGTGCGGGCCGCGATCTTTGCTCTCGCCGCGCTGCTGTCACTCGCGCCGTCCGTCGTGGCGGCGCCGGCGGCCCCTGGATTCAAGGTTCGTCTCCTCGACGGCCGCGAGATCGACTCGCGCGATCTGATCGGCAAGAAGATCCTCGTGCTCCGCTTCCAGGCCTCGTACTGCAAGCCGTGCGCGCGAGAGTCGGCAGCGCTGGCGCGCGTCGCTGACCGCTATCGCGACCGCGGGGTCGAGGTGCTCGCCATCCACGTGCAAGACACGGCCGTCGACGTGAGGAAGTTCATCCGCGCCAACAAGGTCACGTATCCGGTCGCGCTGGATCCCAAGCTCGTGATCGGCAACCGCTACGGCTTCAAGGGCACGCCCTACACGGTCGTCATCGACCGGCAGGGCGAGATGGTGTCGCGCGTGCACGGTGTGTCGGCCGTCGGCCGCTTACCTCGCCTGCTCGACGACCTCTTGAAGAAGGAGCCGCCACCCGCTTAAAGACACGCCACGAACGCGGTGTGGCGCTATCCCGCGCGGCGTTCGCGCTCGTACAACACCAGCGCGGCGGCGCCGCGCACGGTCAGACGCTTGTCGGCCGGCGCGATGGTGATGCGGGTCGCGGCAAGCGCGCGGGGAAACGCGTACTCCGCCGCGGCGGCCAGGATCTGCTTCTCGAGCGCGGCGAGCGAGGCGGCGACGCCGCCGGTGACGATGACGATTTCCGGGTTGAGCCCGTTCACGATCGTCGCGAGCATCGCGCCCAGCGCGCGGCATGCCTCATCCACCACGGCCGTCGCGACCGGCTCTCCGTCGGCGGCGGCGCGGAACACGAGCTCCGCCGTGATCCGCTGCGCGGCGCCGCCCGCCGCGCCAAGCAGCGCCGATTCGGTGTGGCCGGCGACGCGCGCCTGCGCCGCCTCAGCGATGCCGCGGCCGCTCGCATAGACCGCGAGACAGCCGCGGCCTCCGCACCAACAGGGCGGGCCGTCGAACTTCACCGGCGTGTGGCCGAACTCGCCGCCAAAGCCCGCGACACCCCGCACCAGGCGGCCGTCGAGAATGACTCCGGCGCCGAATCCTGTGCCGGGCGCCAGCACCACGAGCGAGCGCGCGCCGCGGCCGGCGCCGAACCGCCACTCGGCGAGTGCCAGCGCGTTGACGTCGTTGTCGACGAAGACCGGCACGCCGAACCGCGCCGCCAGGCGCTCGACGATCGGTTGCCCAACGAGATCTGCGACGTGTGGCGCCGGCTCACCGACCCGTCCGGTCTCGACGTCTACGGGACCCGGCACACCGACGCCGATGCTCTCCACCGTCAGTCCTCGGGTGGCCAGCGCCCCGCTCAAACGTTGCAGCAGGCGCTCGATCGCGACCAGCGTGCCGATCGCCGCAGCATCGTGCGTCAGCATGCTCTCGTCGTGCACGACTTCACCGTCGGCGGTGACCGCGCCGGCCGCGATGGTCGTTCCTCCCACATCCACGCCGACCAGAATGGGGCGCCCCGAAATGGCCGCCGATACCCCCCTCGATTCCCTGCGGTCGGCAACCATCTAGAGCTCGGCGAAGCTGCAGAGCGAGATGCCGAGCGCGGCCACCGCCGCACGAGCCGCGGCCGTGCCGAGGCCGACCATCTCCGTCTCTCGCTGGCGCCCGTAGCGGCTGTACGCGAGGTCGGCGTCGAACCAGCCAGGATGTGTCATGAACTCGGAGACGCCATCGGGCAGCGCGCGCAAGTTGGCCAGCGTCGTCGCCGGCGACCAGTAGGCGCCCGGTCCGGACTCGCCGAAGAAATGATCGGGCGTGCGCAGCCCCGCCGAGCGCGCTCGCATCCGCGCGGCGACGTCCTGGCTGCGGACCGGGACGCCGAGCCCGCGTGCGGCCTCGAGCACGACCTCGCGCACCGGTGGATGCAGGCCGACGTGATGATGCGAGTCCAGGTGCGTCGGCGCACGTCGAAACGTCTTCACGAACTTCGCCACCTGCGCGTCGACCTCGGCGCGCACGTCCGCCGCGGTGGTCCGCGCCGCCGCCTGCCGCGCGTCGCGTACGAATCGTCCGTGGCCATCCGTCAGCGACTTCCCGCGCGTCAGCGGCGTGCCCAGCGTGAGGTTGACGTGCAGACCCACACCGAGACCGCTGTCGCGCAGACGCGCCACAAGCTCGGTGTCGAGCGCGGCGGTGGTGAGCACCGTGGTGCTGGTCACGATGCCGTAGCGGTGCGCAACCAGAATTCCCTCGCTCACACCGCGGGTGAGCCCCCAGTCGTCGGCGTTGACGATCAGACGGCGAGTCATCGCGCGCGGCCCTCGATCATGAGCCGCTCGACCGTCGTCGGGCGCCCCGGCGGCAGCACCGCTTCGCGATCCACGGTGCGCAGATGCTCGAGGCGCTCGTAGCCGATGCGCGGGAACGGCTGCGTTTCCCGCGCGAGCACCGAAGGTACGAGGCCCGCGGCCTCCACCTTCGCGAGTCCGGTCTTGAGTCCGAGAAAATCGAAGATCGTAAACACGAGGCGCCCCCGCGGAGCGAGGTGCCGCGCGGCGCCGGCGATGACGCGGTCGAGCAGCGCCCAACCGTCGAGGCCACCGTTGTCCGCCGCGGCCTGCGGATCCTCGCGATCGGCGCCCGCCGGGGTCGGCATCTGCGGCGGGTTGGTGCAGACGAGATCGAAGCGCTCGCCTGTGACCGGCGCATAGCAGTCGCCCAGCCGTGCGTCCACCTCGACGCCGTTCAGCGCGGCATTCGCGCGGACCGCGCTGATCGCGCCCGGCACAACATCGGTCGCGACGACGATGGCACCGGCCCGCGCGGCGAGGACGGCAGCCAGGCCGAGCCCCGCACCGATCTCGAGCACGCGCTCACCCGCGCGGACACTCAGGTGGCGGCAGAAAAAGCGGGAGCCGGCCTTGGGAGGCTGCACCCCATCGGGAACGCGGAAGAGGCAGTCGCGCCACGTATAGAACAGGACGCCGTCGTCCACTATCGCCCCTGCACGCGGCGGAAGTAGAGGCGAATCGCCTCCTTCAGCTGCGCGCGCGCGCCCGCGCCCGACTGGGCGTCTTCGAGTTGCTCGATCTCGATCTGCAACGGGACACCCTCGCGCTTGACGCCGTCCAGCTCGGCGGTCAGCGCGCAACGCTCGTCCGATTCCGTGAACACCAGCTTCGCGCGCTTGAACGTCGCATCTTCGCGCGCGAGCTGCTCGACGATCTCGATGAGAACGCGCTTGAACGCCTCCTGCTCGGCGGCCGGCACCGTCGAGAACGCCGCCGTCAGCTCCACGTCCGCCATCAATCCCTCCAGAAGCTCAGCAGCAATTGTAACGTGGGGCGGCGCAGCCGCCCGCGTTCTTAGCCGAAATCGACGGCCGTCGTGTTCGTACGTCGCCTCGATGCGCGGCCGGTCCACCACGGTCGTGACCGCGCCGCGCTCGCGCGCGAGCTCAGCGCTCGTCGTAGACCTTGAGGATGTCCGCGTGCGCCTTCGCGGCGTTGGCACGGATCGCAAACGAAATCGCCTCGCGCACCTCGTCCTCGGTCGCTCCACTTTGCCTGGCGCCCGCCAGGTCGCGCTTCGCTCAGTGGGTGTTGCCGGCGGCGAGGTTCGCGGCCAGATAGCAGAGGAACGCGGTCTTGGGATCGAGCGCGCCCTTCTTGTACTTCCACGACGCGATGACCTTCTCTTCGAGTGCAGGCATGGCGTGTTCTCCTCTATTTCGTGAGTCCGAGCAGGAACTTCGCAACCTCCCCCGGCGCCGTGACCATGGCATCGTGGCCGGTCTTGATCTCGTGGTACAGCCACTTTCGATCCTCGCGCAACCGTTCGGCGAACTGATCGAAGGCGCCCATCGCCGGGCTCGAGCAATAGAGGTAGGCGCGCTTGAGCTTGTCGCCACCCACCGTGGCCAGCGGCTGCTCGAACGACTTCAGCGGCTGAGGCACGAGCCGACGCTGCAGCCAGTCGCGATCACGCTGGCTGCTGACGCCGAACCGCTCGGGCGGAAACGGCGGAATGCGCCAGCCATCGCCGCCGGTTCGCGCCGACTCGCGCACCGCCTCGGCGCGAGGGCCGAGGTAGTCGAGCAGCGCTCGGCCCGCTTCGGGCACGAACGCATCGAGATAGACGAGGTGGCTCAGACGATTCGCGGCGCGTGCGGCCACGCCGGTGATGACGAGGCCCGCGTAGGAGTGGCCGACCAGAATCACGTTGCGGAGCTCTTCCGCCTCGAGCAGTCCGACGACATCCTGGACGTGCGTCTCGAGATCGACCTCCGGGCCCGCAAGATGGGCCCGCTCGCCGAGGCCGGTCAGTGTCGGCGCGTACACCTCGTGCGCGGCGTCACGGAGCAGACGTGCGACGCGGACCCAGCACCATCCGCCATGCCACGCGCCGTGAACGAGGACGAAGCTGGCCATCCGCTCAATGGCCAGCGGCCCAGGCCATGCCGAATTGCTCGACGCCGGCCTCGAGGCCTTTGGGAGTGACGCGAATCGCGACCGGTCGCGCGAAGTTCAGCGTCGAGTACGTTTCTTCTTTCGGGACGACCGTGTGGCCCCGTCGGGCGAGGCCGCTGAGCGCCGCGTCTCCGACGCGCGTCGACACGAGCACGTCGCCCCCCTCGGTATGCACGCGAGGCGCCTCCACCGCGTCCTGGAGCGAGCCGCGGCCGTCGACGAGATTGGCGATCGCCTGGGGGATCGCCGAAATGATCGCGCGCCCGCCAGGCGCACCGATCGTGAGATGAGGCCGACCGCGCTTGAAGCCGAGCGTCGGCACCATGTTGACGAGCACGCGCTTGCCGGCGGCGACGGAGTTGGCCCGTCCCGGCTCCGGGTCGAACCAGATCATGCCGTTGTTGAGGAGGATGCCGGTCCCCTTGACGACCACGCGGGAGCCCCACATCGAAACCGCGGTGTTGGTAAGCGCGACCATGTTGTGGTGTCGATCGACGGAGCCCAGGTGCGTCGTGCAGTCCGTCGCGCGACCGCCGCGCGGTCCGGCGGCACCGATACGGCCGGCGCGGATGTCGCGCGCCACGGCGCGCGCGTGCTCACGCGAAGCGAGTCGCTCCCAGGGCGCGTCGATCATGGCCGGATCGCCGAGGTGCTCGAAGCGATCGCGGAACGCGCGCTTGAGCGCGCACGCGCGCAGATGCAGTCCCTCGACCGTCTTGGCGCCGACCCTCGCCGCGGGAAACTCGTTGAGGATGTTCAGCGTCTCCAGTGCGGTGATGCCGCCGGTCGAGCCCGGAGAGAACGCGAGATCGAGGTTGCGGTAGCGGCCCGTGAGCGGCGCGGCCACGCGGACCTGATATGCCGCCAGGTCCTCCTTGGTGATCAGGCCGCCACCGCGCGTCATCTCGTCGGCGATGGCGTCGGCGATCGCGCCGCGATAGAACGCGTCGGGCCCCTCCTTGGCAATGAGGGTGAGGCTCTCGGCAAGATCGGGATAGCGGACAATGTCGCCGGCCTGCATGGACGGCGGCCGGTAGATCGAGCGTCCGTGACGCAGGTACACGCGCGCCGTCTCCGGAAAGGCGGCGAGCTCTTCGAGATGCTGCGCGTGCTTGAGAGCCAGATACCAGTCGGGCACGATCCCGTCGCGCGCGATCTCGATGGCCGGCGCCAGGACATCGGCCAGCGCCATGGTGCCGTACCGCTCCAGCGCCAGCGCAAGACCCGCCACCGATCCCGGCACGGCGACGGAGCGATGACCGTACACGTTGACCTCGCCCTCGACCTTCTGCCACGGGAACAGCGCGTCGGAGACGCCGCCGAGCAACCGGTACATCGTCGCGTGCGCGCGCTGCGGCGCCACGCCGTTGAAGTCGATCGCCACCGTCTCGCCACGGCGCGCGAGGTGGATCAGCATCGTGCCGGAGCCGCCGATGGACGACATGAACGGCTCGACGACCGTCATGGCGAATGCGGTGGCCACCGCCGCGTCGACGGCGTTGCCGCCGCGCTCGAGGATCCGCGCACCGACCTCGGCGCCACGCGGATGCTCGGCGACGACCATGCCGCGGGCCGCGAGCGGCGTCCGCTTGGTGATGCCGAGCGCGGAGCGAATCATGGAAGCGTCCCCGGCAGATACTGCGTGATCTCGACAATCTTGCCCTTGTTGAAATAGAAGATCCAGCCGAACGGATAGCCCCACGCCTCGTCGGCGCGGCCGCGAATCTCCGGCCAGTGCCGACGGGCCCAGTTCGCCATCTGCTGCGCGTCGTCGGACGTCGAGAACGGGGGTCCTAGAAGGACCTCGACCTGGGCCTTCTGCATCCCGGCGGTCACTTGATGCAGGTTGGTAAACGCCGGAGCGGTCAGCGGGTCCGACGCAGCGTCGACGTTCTCGCGAAGATACTTCGAGATCCTGCCGTCGAGCTCGTCCTCGAAGTGTCGCTTCTCTTCGAACGTCGGGTACCGTCCGTTGCTGGCGAGCATCTTCGTCATCCAGAATTCGTCAGCGGTCGGCCCCTGCGTGGTGCGCTGATCCTTCGTCTCCAGCGGTATCGAGCATCCGGTCAACAGCACGAGGACGGCGATGAGGGCGAGCGCGGTGTGTTTTTTCACTCGGCCAGAATAGCCGGGCACGTCGCTTCAGATCAATGCACTTTCGAGCACGATGCCGCGGTCGATCACGCGCGCGGCCTGGCCGAGCAGCCGCGCGGTCGCCACCGGAACGTCCGGGCCCTCGGCGAGCTGGCGCAGCAGGTCGATGAGGCGCCGCAGCGCACGCACGAGATCGCCCTCGTGGCCGCCGAAGGATTCCGAGACGATGCCGGCCCAGTCATCGTCGCCCGAGGCCCAGCGAAACACGGAGGGCATGAATCCGGGGTGCACGCTCACGGCAACGGTGAGATGGCGCGCCCGCTGAGCCTGCCACACGGCCTCGGCGGCGGCCATCAGCCGATCGAGGCGCTGCTTGAGCTTCGGACGCTTCTTGAGAAATGCCCGTGCGAGCGCCGGCTCGCCCGAGCGCGATTCCTCGAGCAGCGCCGAGCAGAGCGCCGCGGCCTCGGCCAGCGTGAGGTCGTCGAACAGCCCTCGCGCGACGGTCTCGGCCAGCAGCAACTCGTTGTCGTGGCGCAGGCTTGCCACCAGCCGCCCCTTCGCCTCCAGCCGGCCGTCCCCCACGGCCCCGAACTGCTCGAGCACCTCGACAACACGCAGGAACTCCTGCCAGTAGGCGTTGCCGAACGCGTCGAGCGCGGCGCGGCGCTGGGCGACGCGCTCCTGCAGCCGCTCGAGGTCGCGCGACGCATGATCGCAACGGCTCGTCGCGCCCCACGGGCAGCGATGACACTCGATGGCCGCCAGCGCGGCCTCCGGTCCCTGTTCGCGCTCATGCGCAATGAGATCGGGCACCGAGAGGGCCGCCAGCTGCTCGGTGAGATGACGGAGGCCTCGCGGCTCGCCGCGCCGAACGTCACGCGGCACGTGCAGCGGCGGCGTGGCCCAGAAGATGCGTTTCACGAGCCCGCTCTTGAGCCGGATGACGGCGCCGTGGGGAAGCAGCGCGTCGAACAGCGTGCGGTGGCCGCGGATCGCGTGCACGCCCAGGATCATGGCGAGACTCGGCGCTCCCTTGCGACGGACGAGGGCCAGCCTCCCGGGCTCGGCCTCCGCCGGCGCCCGCTCGCCGCGGCGTCCGCCACGGCCGAGCGTCTGCCGCCGTGCCTCCACTTCCTGGCGCGCGCGGCGATAACGGCCGATCCGTGAGAAGTCACCGCAAGGCGCCTCGTACACCTTGGCGCGCTCGAGCGCGTCTTCGAGCGCGCGCACTTCGGCTTCCATCTCTCGAATCCGCTTGAGGTTCTGATACTGCCCGAACGACGACTCGATTCGTTTGCGCAAAAGCTCCGGTGGCGCGCCGGTGCCCAGGAGCAGCGCCGCCGAGCCATAGCCGAGCTTGAACTGGCTTTCGATCGGCTCGGGTGCTCCGTCCACGACGCGCAGGAGATCCTCGAGCCCGTCCCGGGCGTCGAGCGCGATGACGCACTGGCCCTCCGGATCGATGCCCCGCCGCCCCGCGCGTCCGGCCATCTGGGTCAGCTCGTTGTGCGAGAGCGAGCGGAAGCCACGGTCGGTGCGCTTGGTGAGCCCCTGCAGCGCAACCGCGCGCGCCGGCATGTGGATACCCAGCGACATCGTCTCCGTCGCGAACACGACGCGACACAGCCCCCGCTCGAACAGCGTCTCGATCAGTCGCTTGAGGCCGGGCAGGATGCCGGCGTGGTGCATCGCGACGCCGATGCGCAGGCCCTGGAACACCGACTGGCTCAGCGTCGACTCGCCGATCGACGGGTTCTCCGCCACCGCCTCACCGATGATCGTGTCGACCTGCCGCCGCTGCTCGCGCGTGATGAGCGGGCGGCCGTCTGCCAGGACGTCCTGCATCGCCCGCTCGCAGCCAGCACGACTGAAGATGAAGTAGATCGCGGGCAGCCAGCCGCGCGCGTCGAGCGCTTCGATCAGCACGGTCGGATCGACCACGCGGCGCGTGTACCAGCGTCCGCGGTCGTCCTGACGCGTTTCGTCGCCCACGACCCGCGCCCGTCCCTTGCGGACGTCGGCGATGTCGTGGATGTCGCCGGCGAGATCGGCCACCGAGTAATGTAGGGGCACCGGGCGCTCGGGATGGAAGATCGGCACGATCGGGCGGTGCACCAGCGAGATCCAGTCGGCGATCTCTTTGACGTTGGCGACCGTGGCCGATAGCCCGACCAGCAACACGTGCTTGGGAGCGCCGACGATGATCTCCTCCCACACCGTGCCGCGGCCCTCGTCGCCCATGTAGTGGCACTCGTCCAGCACGATGTAGCCGAGGTCGTCGAGGCCGCTGCCGAACAGCGCGTTGCGGAGAATCTCGGTCGTCATCACGAGCACGCGCGCCTGCGGGTTGACCTTGACGTCGCCGGTGAGGATCCCGACGTTGTCGGCGCCGTAGGCGCGAGTGAAGTCATTGAACTTCTGGTTGGACAGCGCCTTGAGCGGCGTCGTGTAGGCGATGCGGCGGCCCGTCTCGAGCGCGCAGTGGATCGCGTACTCGGCGATCAGCGTCTTGCCGCTGCCGGTCGGTGCCGAGACGATGACCGATTGATCGGCGTCGATGGCGCGGATGGCTTCGACCTGAAAATCGTCGAGGGGGAAGGAAAACTTCGCCCGGAACCGCTCGAAACGCTCCACTTTCTCCCACGGTATCACGGGTGGTAGGCTCACCCGCGTGATCGTCTTCCACCTCGCCATCGCCACCGCCGAAGGCTACGCCGCCAAGCGCGAGCCACATCGACGCGCACATATCGAGCGACTACAGGGGCTGCGCGCGGCCGGCATCGTGATCGGCGGCGGTCCGGCGCCGGATGGCCGGCGCGTCGACATCTTCTATCGGTTGCAGCAGCCCGCGCAGGTGCGATCCGTCGTCGAGGAGGATCCGTACTACGTCGCCGGCGCGTGGACGGGCTACACGCCGCAGTCCTTCACTCACTTCGTGGAGCCGTGGGAGCAGGTGCCGGTCGTCCTCGACGGCTCGCGGGTGGCCAATCTCGTCGAGGGCCCTGCCCTCGACGAAGACATGGCGCAGTTTGCGCTGATCGAAGCGCGCGGCGCCGGCCGGCTCGCCTTCGGCGGCTTTCTCGAGGGCGCGCGCACGCTGGCCGTGATGAAGACGCCGCGCGGCGACGAGGCCATCGGCTGGCTCGCCGAGACGGGCTTCTGGAAGAAAGACGGTCTCACCGCGCGGTCCTGGCTGCACGTTCTGTGATCCCGCCCCGGAGGCGCTCCATGAGACGACCGTTGCTCGCGCTCCCGCTGGTCCTCGCCCTGCTCGCGTCGTTCCTGCTTCCGACGCCGGCCCCCGTCACCGCGCAGTCGAAGACCCTCGTCGTCACCGGCTATGGCGGGCGCTGGTCGGAGGTGATGAAGAAGGTCCTCGTCGAGCCCTTCGAGAAAAAGTACGACGCGCGCGTCGAGATCGTGACCGGCATCACCACGGAATGGGTCGCCAAGCTCATGGCCGCCGGCCCCGACAACCCGCCCTTCGACGTGGTGATGGGCAACGAGCCGCCGTTTCCGATTCCACGCGAGCGCGGCTTCTTCGACAAGCGCAACGTCGCGGCCGCACCGAACATCAAGAACGTGTACGACAAAGCGCTCATCGGCGACACGAGCCTCGCCATCTTCTGGGCGCGCATCGGGCTCGCCTATCGCACCGACCAGGGGCTGAAGCGTCCGACATCGTGGAAGGATTTCTGGGACGCCTCGTACGACGGCAAGCGTGGCATCTACGTCATCGGCAACACGCTCGGGATCAACTTCCTCTTCATGACCGACAAGATCTTCGGCCGCGACTACTTCGACGTCGACGCGGGGATCGCGGCCATCAAGCGCCTGAACGCGAAGATGGTCGACTTCACGGGCACGATGGAAAAGCACCTCGAGTCCAGAGAGGTCTCGATCGCCGTGCTGCACGACGGCTCGACGTACGATCTCGCCAAGCGCGGCATCCCGGTCGACTGGGTAGCGCCGAGCGAGGGCGTGCCGATCCTCGACCAGGTCATCCAGGTCACGCGCGGCAGCAAGAACAAGGACCTCGCGTGGAAGCTGATCGACATGTACCTGTCGCCCGAGGTCCAAACCGCGTTCGCTACCGAGCTGTTCTTCAGCCCGACCAACAAGACCGTCAAGCTGCCGGCGGACGTCACGAAGAAGCTGATTGCGGGGCCCGCGGACGTCGAGCGTCTCGTGCTGTTCGATTGGACCCAGGTCGCTCGGCAGCGGCCCCAGTGGACCGAGCGCTGGAACAAGGAGCTTCGCTGAGCGAGCCGCGCACCGCCGACGTCGCGCTGCGCGGCCTCGAGAAGCGATACGGCGCCACGCGCGCCCTCGACGGCGTGTCGCTTGACGTTACACCGGGTGAGTTTTTCACGCTGCTCGGGCCGTCCGGTTGCGGCAAGACCACCAGCCTTCGCGCGATCGCCGGATTCGTCCGCCCGGACGCCGGCGATGTCCTCATCCGCGGGACCCGCGTCAACGACGTGCCGCCGCATCGGCGTCGCGTCGGCCTCGTATTCCAGTCTTATGCGCTGTTTCCGCACCGAACGGTCCGCCAGAACGTCGCCTTCGGACTGCGCATGCAACGCACGGCTCGCGCCGAGATCGGGCGTCGAGTCAGCGAGGCCCTCGCGCTCGTGCAGCTGCCGGGCCACGGCGAGCGTTATCCGCGCGAGCTGTCCGGCGGCGAGCAGCAGCGCGTCGCCCTGGCCCGCGCTCTCGTCACGCGTCCCGCGGTGCTGCTGCTCGACGAGCCGCTGGGAGCGCTCGACAAGAAGCTGCGCGATCACATGAAGATCGAGCTCAAGCGGCTACAGCGCGACGTCGGGGTGACGACGATCTACGTCACGCACGACCAGGAAGAGGCGCTGACGATGTCCGATCGGGTCGCGGTCATGCGCGCCGGCCGCGTCGAGCAGATCGGCGCGCCGCGCGAGATCTACGAGACGCCGCACACCGTTTTCGTGGCCGGCTTCATCGGCAACACGAATCTGTTGTCCGGGCACAGCCGCGGCGGCGCGGCGATCGAGTGCGGCGGCGTCACCATCGCCACCGCCGGCGTCGCGCCAGCTGCCGGTGCGGCCGTCACTGTCGCCGTGCGGCCGGAGCGCATTCGACTGGACGACACCGGCGGGCTCGACAATCAGCTGGCAGCGACGGTCGCGCACGTCGTGTACCAGGGCGAGACCGTGCGCTATCTGCTCGCCGCCGACGGTGGGCTCGAGCTGCAGGCGGTCGAGCTCGGCCGCGTGCGTTTCCCCACGGGCAGCCGCGTCCGGGCGGGCTGGTCGGCGGCCGACGCGCGCGTGCTGGTGTCGTGACCCGCAGTGCGAGCCGCAGGACGTCGTGGGGCCGTGGGGCGAGCCGCAGCCGCAGGCGAGGCGAGTCTGCGTGAGTCCCCGCCGTGCGAGGCGAGCCGATAAAACGGAGGAGCGAGCCGCAGCACGTCGCGGGGCCGTAGGGCGAGCCGCAGCCGCTGGCGAGGCGAGTCTGCATGAGCCCCGCCGTGCGAGGCGAGCCTATAAGAAGAGGTGAGGTCGTGAGCAAAGCGAAGATCGGCATGGTTACGGTCGGTCAGGCGCCACGCAGCGACGTGGTGCCCGACATGGCGGCGCTGCTGCCTGGAGTCGAGATCCTCGAGGCGGGCGCGCTCGACGGGCTCGACCGCAAGGCGATCGCACGACTGGCTCCGGAAGGCGATGACGAGATCCTCGTCACGCGGCTCGCCGATGCTTCGTCAGTGTTCGTCGGCAAGACGCACGTGCTGCCGCTCGTGAAGGCGCGCATCGCGGCACTCGAGGATCAGGGCGTCGCGCTCACCGTCCTGTTGTGCACGGGCGCCTTTCCGCGACTGACGGCGCGGCGTCCGCTGCTCGAGCCGCAGCAGGTCCTGCTCGGCGTGTTGCGCGGCCTGTCGCATCCCGGCCGGCTCGGCGTGCTGACCCCGTCCGCGCGGCACGTTCCGCAGACGACGGCGCGCTGGCGCGCCGACGGCTTCGATGCCGCGGTGGTGGCGCTGTCGCCGTACGAGGAGCACGATCCGGCCGCGCTGGCGCGCGCCACCGCGGCGCTGCGCGACGCCGGCGTCGGCGTCGTCGTGATGGACTGCATCGGATTCCGCGACGTCACACGGCGCGATCTCGCCGCGCGGCTCGGCGTGCCGGTGCTCGTCGCCAATCTGCTCGTGGCGCGACTGGCGGCGGAGCTGCTCGCGCTCTGATGAGCATTCGGGCGCGGCTGCTCCTGCTGCTGCCGTTCCTGATACTCCTCGGCGTGTTCTTCGTGGCGCCGCTGGCGTTGATGGTGGCGATCAGCGTCTCGCGCCAGTCGTTTGGCGAGATGCAGTGGACCTTCACCCTGCACCACTACGCGCGGTTCTTCTCTGACGCCTACTACGTCGGCGTGCTCTGGGACACGCTCGTGCTCGGCGCGATCGTGACCCTCGCATCGCTGCTGCTGGGTTACCCGCTCGCCTATCACCTCGCCCGCACCGCGTCGCGATGGAAGCCGCTGCTGCTCGTGGCCGTCCTGTCCCCGCTGCTCGTGGGAATCGTGATCCGCTGCTATGGCTGGATGATCCTGCTCGCCGATCGCGGCCTGATCAACGCCACGCTCGTCGAGCGCGGCTGGCTGACGAAGCCGCTGCCGCTCATGTACAACCGGTTCGGCGTCACGGTCGCCCTGGTCCACGTGTTCCTGCCGTTCATGGTGCTGTCGCTCACGGGCGTGCTCAAACGCATCGACCCGTACGCGCTCGAGGCGGCGATGACACTCGGGGCCTCCCCCTGGCGCGCGTTCCTCGAGGTCACGCTGCCGCTCTCGCTGCCGGGCATCCTGGCTGGCTCGCTGCTGGTGTTCTCGCTGGCAATCTCCTCGTTCGTCGTCCCCGTGCTGCTCGGCGGTTTCAAAGTCCAGGTGCTGCCGATGATCGTCTACGAGCAGGTGCTGTCGGTCTTCGACTGGCCCTTCGGCGCCGCCAATGCGTTCGTGCTGCTGGTCATCTCGATCGCCCTCATCGCACTCTACATTCGCGTCACGGAGCGCGCGCTGCGAGGCATCGTGTGATCCTGCGCGCCGCGGTCGTCGCCGTCTACGCCTTCTTGCTCGTGCCGATGCTCGTCGTGGTGGTCGCCGCGTTCAACAGCGGCGCGTTCTTCACATTTCCGCCGCAGGGTTTCTCGCTGCGCTGGTTCGCCAACTTCTTCGCGCGGCGGGAATTCATGCAGGCGCTGCGGCTGTCCACCGAGCTCGCCCTCTGGACCGCGGTGCTGTCGACGTTGGCCGGCACCCTGGCCGCGATCGCGCTGGTGCGCGGCCGATTCCGCGGCCGGGACGCCGTCAACGCGTTCGTCACCTCGCCGCTGCTCCTGCCGCAGATCCTCACCGGCGTGGCGATGCTGCAGTTTTTCACGCTCGTCCGCTTGCATCAGACGTGGTGGGCACTGCTCATCGGGCACGTAGTCGTGACGACGCCGTACGTCGTGCGAACGGTCACCGCAACCCTGACGCACTTCGATCTCGCGCTGGAGGAGGCGGCCCAGAGCCTCGGCGCGTCGCCGGTGCGCGCGTTCCTGGAAGTGACGCTCGGCGTGATCAAGCCCGGTGTCGTCGCGGGCGCCATCTTCGCCTTCGCGATCTCCTTCGACAACTTCACCCTGTCGCTGTTTCTCACCTCGTCACGTCTCACGCCGCTGCCAATCGAGCTCTTTGCGTATCTCAAATACTCGTTCGATCCGACGGCCGCCGCCGTGTCCGCCGTGGCGATCGCCGTCGCGCTGGTGGTGGTCCTGGGCATCGGTCGCGTCGTCGGCCTGGAAGAGTTCACGGGCTTCTGATGCGTATCCGCGACGTCAGCGCGGAGGAGCTCGAGTCGCTCGCGATCGGCGCCTGGATCCTCGGCACCGGCGGCGGCGGCAGCCCGTACCTGGCGCTGCTGAACATGCGGCGCCTGTATCGCGACGGCGTCGTCGTCCAGCTCATGGATCCGATGGCCCTCGGCGACGACGATCTGGTCGCCATCGTCTCCAATATGGGCGCGCCGCTCGTGGGCCAGGAACGGCTTACCGACCCGCGCACGATCGAGCGCGCCGTCCGCATGATGGAGGACTACCTCGGCCGGCGCTTCCGCGCCGTCATGTCGCTCGAGATCGGCGGCGGCAACTCGATCCAGCCGTTCATGGCTGCCGCCATGCTGGCCCTGCCCGTGGTCGACGGCGACTGCATGGGCCGCGCGTTTCCGGAAGCGCAGATGACCTCGTTCGCGATCCACGACCTGCCGATGTACCCGCTGACGCTTGCCGACGTGCGCGACAACGCCGTCATTGTCGCCCGTGCGCAGTCGTGGAAGTGGATGGAGCGCTTGTCGCGGACGGCATGCGTCGCGGTGGGCTCGATCGCGGGCACCTGCAAAGCGCCCCGCACGGGCAAGGAAGTCAAGGAGTGCGGCATCCTTTATACGACCACCAAGGCCATCCGCCTGGGCCAGGCCGTGCAGGCGGCGCGGCGCGAGCATCGCGACCCCGTGCAGGCGGTCATCGACGCTGAGCACGGCCTTCGGCTCTTCACCGGCAAGGTGCAGGACGTCGCGCGGCGCGCGACCGAAGGGTTTCTCCGGGGCACCGCGACGCTGGAAGGGTTGGATGACGACCGCAGCCACGTGTTCCGGCTCGCGTTCCAGAACGAGTTCGCGGTCGGCTGGCTCGACGACACGGTGCGAGTGACGACGCCGGATCTGATCTGCGTGCTCGACACAGTGTCGGGCGATGCCGTCGGCACCGAGACGCTGCGCTACGGTCAACGCGTCACCGTCGTGGCCTTGCCGGCAGCCCCGGTGCTCTTGACGCCGAAGGGACTCGAGCACGTCGGTCCGCGTGCGTTCGGATACGACCTCGACTTCACCTCCGTGTTCGCGTGACGCTTCAAGACCCTGCGAAGGCCCTCCGACGGCGAATGAGATATGACGCCGACTGACATTCGCCCGACCGTCGAGGGCCGGAGCCCTGCGAAGGCCCTCCGA